>Ga0070714_100003980_pt1 | contig 11114 bp, 5 predicted proteins | sample LARL83metaG_FD_65450 | JGI IMG/M metagenome (GOLD analysis project Ga0070714, IMG submission 65450) | Corn, switchgrass and miscanthus rhizosphere microbial communities from Kellogg Biological Station, Michigan, USA - LAR L8-3 metaG | ecosystem: Host-associated > Plants > Roots > Rhizosphere ... | reverse complement strand
GAGCAGGCCAGCGCGATTTTCGTTCAGCGCCTGTTCCATCGTTTGCCATGCGAAGCCGTAATCACGAGGGACGCTTTTGCTGGTCAGGTCTTCGATCTGGCGCGGCCCAATGTTGTCGGCATTGAACTCGACGTGCGGAACTTCGCTGTCGGCGGCCGCTCCAAGATGAAGCACCGCGAACGCGCAGACGACCAAAGCAAGAACAAGAATGAGCAGGGAATATCGCAGTGCGACGCTCATTGGGGCTGTCCTCCCGCAACTTCTAATTCATTGCCAGTCACGACGCCGGAGGCCACGGTGATCCGCGCGCGCCCGTCAATCGGCATTTCGACCTTAGCCACGCCGCGCTTAATGGGCACATCCACGGTCGTCTTGCCGGCAGAATCAGATTTCGTGAAGCTCACGACGGTACCGTCGGGAACTGAGTTCCCGGAGCAATCGCGAACGGGATCAGTCTCGATGAGGAATGCGTTCTTCACGCGGCTAGCCTTGATGCGCAAATTGCATGCCTCCGCCGCCACCTGTTGCACCACGCGGACTTCATTGGCGTTTCCGATTGCGGCGGCAATTCGTACCGGCCCTTCTTTCTTTGCCGAGCTGATGCGTACCCAGGCGACGCCATTCTGCGAACCTCGATCGGCCGACACCTCTTTCGCGTCCTTCGGCAGAATGCTGAACTTCACCTGCTCCGGCTTCATAACGAAGTTGTGGAAATTGTCGAATACAAACGCGACCGTACTGATCCCGTTTGCGCTGCCCACCGGCACTCGCGATGGATGGACCAGCAGGCTCACCTTATTCGCAGCCGCAGGAACGACGAAAAAGTTCGACGAGGCGCATCCATCCGAGGCACACAGCACTGCAACATAGCGTCCAGCGAGCTGAAGAGAATCCGAATCGACGGAAATGTCGCTCCCAGCTTGGACCTTCTTCTTGCTCGCAATGTCCGGACCAATCAAATAAAACGTCGCGTCGCCCGAACCGCTGCTCGGAATAGTGATTGACGTCCCTGCGGTCACCTGCTGCGGCGGATGAATCTCCGCCGCCCGTGCCGCAACGGAGAGGACAACAGCAATCAGAATTGCGCTCACTCTATTCATGACTGTGAATTCGTGTCGTAGTGGTTCACAACTACACGGTAGGTCTGGACGTTCTTGGCGATATCCGGCGGCAGGTCCACTGCGAAGGGCAGCGGGATCTGCGGCAACAAGGCCTGCGCCATGTAGCCGTCAGATACCCAGATCACCTTGCCGTTGCTGTCGTAGAATGCGGCAATGACGTGTGGGATATTGACGACTTGTCCGCCCTGGTTGAGCAATTGCCCGCTCAGCACTTTCTTGCCGAGCGGGTCCGTCTCCAGTTTTTGTTGATTCACTTCGATCACAGGATCGGCGCTCGCGGGCACCAGCAACGCTTTCGTGTCCATGCGCACGCTCTTGATCTTCTCCATGCGCATGTTGGGGAAGTCGATACGATACGGCGAAACTTGCTTGGGGAGCAGGATGTGGGAGATCTTGTCGAAGCTGCTCTCCTGCGCGAGTTCCGCGCCGCTGGGATCGAGAAGGGTCGCTCCCACGTTCACATACGCCGGCACCGAATCCTCATTCACCACTTCGCCGACCAGCACTACGCTGTCCGGCCGTTGAATGGCATTCATCGAGACCACACGCACCTGCGGCGAGTCCACGTTCTGCACACCCCAGTCGTCGGTAGCGCCGCGGCTGATCACGTCCCAGCGCAGGTAGTTGACCGGAATCACCTGCGGCGGAAGCTTGGGTGCCTTACTCACCGGCCATAGCACTTTCCAGGTATCGCCGGTGTGTTGGACCTTGAGGTCGCGAATGTCATCCAACGGGCCGACTGCCGTCGAGTAGTGCAACTTGGCGCGCACGGTGGCGTCCTGCTCGCTAGTCTTCAGTCCCCACACATCGAAGTTTTCCATCGACGCGTAGGTCAGCAGGCTGCCGTTACTCCCATTGAACTCGCGGATGAAGGCATTCTTGTCGACATCATCGCGATTCGCCAGCCGAGCATAAGCAGCGTCGAAGTTGTGCGCCTTCACTTGCGAGAGCATCAGGCGGACGGCCTGGTCCGGCGTGCTGGCTGACTGCAATTCGTGCGTCTCCACCCCACCCGATTGGAACCATGCAATCACGATCAGGATGACGGTCACTACGCCAAGCAGAATTGGAAGTCCGCGTTTCATTAGCGTGCCTCCCGTACGAGCGCGCCTTCGGGTGTAGGCGCGGGAAATGGAACCACAACGTCCTCAGTCCGAACCCGTGCCTGATCTGGAATCAGGAACGCAAACAGGATCGCCAGAATGCTGCTCGCCAGCGGGAGTGTTCCCCACAACAGCCCCTCCAGCGCACTTGGCATAGCATCCGAAGGCACTGGTCGAGCCGGAGGAATGTCCTCGCGCGACCAGACAGTGATCGAGCCATTGTCGTAGCTCTCCACTTGCTTCCATCCGGCGAAGCTGACCAGCGGGTTGTAATACGGGTCATGCACGAAAATGTACTTGAGCCCGTAATGCGCAGCGTGACGCAGCATCATGCGCAAGGCTTCCATGCCGCCGGTGCCAAAGTATTTCGCGCTGGTTAACTGCGCGGTGCCGTAATGGGTAAACTCTGGAAGCAGTCGAGCCGAGTTGTACTCACCATCCACGCTGTTGGCATCGGTATAGGTCGAGACCTTTGGCAGTGCATTGCCGAATCCGAGCGTTAGGTATCTGTATCGATCGTGTCCATCGCGATTTAAGAAGGAGTCGACCGGGTCAACGTTCAAATCAGCGTTGGCAGAGAACGGTGTTACCGCGATCCACACCATCGGAAGGACAAGCGTGATCAGGGCCGCGAACGCAAGTCCGATTGCTGCGCTACGTTTGTAGTTATCGATTAGCTTGACTGCGATATAACCCACAATCGGGAGCGCCATCATTACCGCCCACAGTGTGAAGCGTTCGAACGTCAAAATCTCAAATGCGCGGCGGAACACCAGGCGCGGGACGGGCGTAGTACCGCCCAAGCCGAAGATGAACGTCAGCCAGAAGCCCAGCATCAGTGGCCGGAGCCGCCGGACTGCCGATCCGTACCAGAGGATGAACGGTAGCGCGATCACCAGCATCCCGTACGGGACAAAGAAATAGTTGGTGAGATATGTGATGTTCAGTAACAGGTTTGAGCGGCTGGCGTGCGGAATCGGCATCTGCTCGATTGGGTGCTTAATAATCGCGAGCCAGTAGGGAAGCAGCACAATTCCCACACCGGCCGCGGCTAAACCCGCCATAATGGCGCCACGAATCACCACTGCGACGGAACTGCGCTCGCCACGATCGATCACTGCGAGCCACAGTACCGGTAAGGCAAAAAGCACCGATCCGAAGATCAACGTTACGTGGTGCACTCCCGCTGCAGCCAAGGTAAATATCACGCCCTTGATGAGCGCCTTGCCGTCCGCAGACCGTGACCAGTCGTAAAAATAGGGAAGGGCCAATAAATACAATGGGGCCGACAGTGTCGTCGGCAATTGTCCGGCGGAATAGACCAGGAATGCGACCGCTCCGGCAAATACGCTAAACAATGACGCGTAGCTGGCCGCGCGCTCATCCACCCAGATCCGCGCAAACTTGTAGACGCTATAGGGCGTCAACAGCACCGCTATGAGTTGCACCAGCAAAAATGCCCAGTGCAGTCCGACAATATAGGACAGCAGGGCGATCCACTGGTGCGCGAGCGGCGGATACGTGGTCTGCGAAAATCCCGCAAACCATTTCGTGTTCCATGGATCAAACCAGTGGTGCGCGTAATGAGACGCAAAAAATACGTGGAAATTCGCGTCGTAGGAATTGGTCAGCGGCAACTGCAACGCCAGCAGCGGTCCATGAATTGCCAGCGCCAGCAGAATGATGAAACGTAGCGGAATAGGTCGTGAAAAATAACTCGTTTCCACGGTGCGGTTTTCCTCCCCACATCTAAATGTGAGCACCCGCTTGGATTCGAGTTGTGCTTCTAAGGTTTTCTAAGGGAGAACGCCCTTTGGTGCCACACAATTTTCCACAACTTACTGTAGGTGAAGGAACTTGCAGACCCTAGGTGCCTCTCAGAATCCAACCGCAGCAACTCGCAACGCATCTGAGCGAGCGATGTCGGCAGGCTTATTCGGGGAGCAGTACAAAGGCGCCGCCGCCAGCTACCGCACCATGGGCAGACGAATCTATTCCATTGCGTTGCTGTTTGCATTTTCAGCAGGCCCTCTGCTGAGGGCGCAGACGTTCGAAGTCAATCAGCCGTCGCAATCCAAGCCCAAGAAGGGAAAGAAAGCCCCTGCCGCGGAGCAACCGCAATCAGAAAACGCCAATGGCATTGGATGGGGCTCCGGCATCGAGACCGCTCGCGAGGCCCGTGCTGTCCAGCAAGCGCTGTCTCGGAATGATTACAAGTCGGCGATTGCTTCCGCGAGTCGCGCTGCCAATTCAGCGCCGCAGAACGCCCAACTTTGGTTCTTGCTGGGATACGCCGCTCGCCTTGGTGGCGACTACAACCTCTCCCTTCAGGGATATCAAAAGGGACTGCAGCGCCAGCCCTCGTCGATCGCCGGCCTTTCCGGTATGGCGCAGACCTACGCCAAGATGGGCCGATATAAGGAAGCGCAGGACCTGCTGAACAAGGTTCTGGCAGCAAATCCGAAGAGTGCCACCGATTTGCAACTCGCAGGCGAACTCGCGTTGAACACCGACGCCAATACCGCGCTCGATCTGTTGAAGCGTGCCGACGGGGTGAAAGCCGATGCACGCACCGAATTGCTGATCGCCCGCGCGTATCAGAAGTTGAATCAGCCGGATCAGTTCAAGGCATATCTAACTCGGGCCCAGAACCGTGCACCCAATGATCCCAATGTGCTCCGCGCGGTCGCGGCATTCTATCGCGACAGTGGGAACTTCAACGATGCCATTGCAATCTTGCAGAAGGTCACCAGCAAGAATCCGGATGCCCTCGCAGAACTCGGATACACCTACGGCCTGGCAGGGAAGAAGGATGAAGCCGCAGACGCATATACGCGAGCCGCTAATCGCGTTCCGAAGGAGCCTGGCCTGCAACTGAGCGCAGCGCAGGCCTTGGTGAATGTGAACAAGTTTGAGCAGGCTACAACATTCCTGAGCCGTGCCGAATCCTCTGATCCAAACAACTACCGCCTGCACGCCATTCGCGGCCAGATGGATAGCCTGGAAGATCACAACGACGAGGCCGTTCGCGAATATCAAATGGCGATCAAGAATTTGCCGGAAGCGGTTCAGGAAGGCCCCCTGTATCCGGTTTCATTGCACCTGAGTCTCGCGGAAATTCTTCGCCGTACCCAGCAGGATCAGGAGGCTGATGCCGAACTGCGGGCTGCTCAGACAGCCCTGAACAGCGTACCTGGCACCGACCAGCAGACCCGCCCTGAGTATCTGCGCCTGCGCGCTTTGATTGAGTCCGGCTTCAACGACATGGCCTCCGCGGAACGTGATCTCAAAGAAGCGATGCAACTCGCCCCTAACAACATCAATATCCAGCTGAATTACGCGAACCTGTTGTGGAAGATGAATCGTGACCAGGAAGCTGTCGAAGCCTACAAGCGTTCGTTGCAGGCCGATCCCAGTAATCACGCAGCGCTGACAGCGCTGGGATATCTGTCTCGCGACCTGCACGATCCGGCCTCGGCGGAGAAGTATTTCCTGAAACTAGAGCAGCTGTATCCCAACGATTACGTGCCCTATTTTGCTTTGGGTGATTTATACACGTCGCAGCACCAGCTTGATCGCGCACAGGCGAGCTATGAAAAAGCCCACGAATTAGCGCCGAAAAACGCACTGATCGTTGCTGCTGCAATTAACTCGGCTCTGGAGGGTCCAAGTCATCAGCTGCAACTGGCGAAGCAGTGGGTTGACCGTGCCGCCTCGAATCCCGGCATCAACGACAACCCGCAGGTGATGCGCGAGCGCGAACGCTATTTGACCTTCACCGGTCACTACCAGGAGGCCGCGGATCTCGGCTACAAAGTGATTGAGAAATTGCCACGTGATCCTGAAGCTCCGGTTTATCTCGCCTACGATTTGCTTTTTCTGAATCGCTATGACGAAGCCTTCAGGGTCGCCAAGCAGTTCGAACCAATTCTTCCCAAGGATCGCGACCTGCCGCTCGTAGAGGGCTATGTTTACGCGCATACCGGTCATCCCAAGGAAGCTGAAGATGCTTTCACCCGTTCTCTCGCTGTTGATCCAAACGACTCGACCGCATACATGAATCGCGGCTACGCGCGTAATGACCTGCGCGAAGCCAGTTCCGCGATCAAAGATTTTGAAGCTGCGTTGAAGTTGCGTCCTGATTACGGCGAGGCGCACCTCGGCCTGGCTTTTGCGAACCTCCAGTTACGACGCGCCAAGCCCGCGATTCGTGAGGCGGATCTGGCCGCCAAGACCATGCAGGATGTCGCGGCCATCCACCTCGCCAAGGCCGAGGCATATCGCCAGCAGGCGCAATTCCATCAGGCGGAAGGCGAATACCAGATGGCGATGAAGTTGGCGCCCAATGACGTCAACGTGCATTTGGCGCTCGCCGAAGCTCAGTACCGCTTGCATCGCTACAACGACTCCGTTGCCACGCTGAAGAGCGCGGTGGGCTTGAACGCTGCTGATAACGGCATCGTTTACGCGCAAATGTCGCGTGCCTACGCTCAGCTTCGTGACAAGTCTGACGCTTACACAGCCGTCACGAACGCCGAAAAAGGCGGAGAGGACAGCCGTGTCCTGATGGCTACCGGCGAGACGTTTCTCATCCTTGGCGATAGCCACTCCGCCATGAAGCGCTATTCGCGCGCCCTGGATGCCCCCGGTGCCGATCGCACTGAAGTTCGTCTCGCTCTCGCCCGCCTGTTTGCCGAATCCGGCCGTCGTGACGACGCGCAGCAGCAAGTTGCCTTTGCGCTGGCCGAAGCGCGCGTCGGAGAAGCTACCGCTGTTACTCCGGAAAACTTGGTCGAAGCCGGGCGCGTGCTGGTGTCGATCAATCAGTTCGAAGTGGCCAAGAAATACTTCCTGCGCGCCCAGACTGAAGGCGGAGATCAGGAATCTGTAACCATCGGTCTTGCCGATGCCGATCTCGCTCTTGGTCAAACCCAAAGCGCCATGACGTTGCTGCGCTCCCTCTCCAGCGATCCCGACATCTCGCAGGACTACGAATACCTGCTCGCTATGGGCAATGCTTATCAGCAGGACCACCAGACGCCTGCAGCTTTGGGAATGTTTGCTCGCGCCAACCAGATCATGCAGGGCAACGATTACGCCCAGGACACCGAGATCCGCCTCGCAGGCGAAGAGGGAAGGCAAATTACGGAAACGGTCAGCGGCCAGCCCCAGTTCTCCTTTTCGCCGATTTTCGAAGACATCAACATTTATCAGCTCGATGCCAGGATTCGTGGCCTGAGTACGACGGACCCAACTCTGCCGCCACCCCGTTCCTCGGTGGAAACCATAGGCGCGGCGCATTACCACGTCCGCATGGATGGCTGGCCAACGATCACTGGCATGTTTGCCGAGCGCAACGCTCGTGGTACTGCATTCTTCCCGAACACCGGCACGGTGCAATACCGCAACACCTACGACACCATCTTCAACGTTGGCGTGAGCCCGACATTCCACGTTTTCGGAAGCGCCATCAGCCTGAATCCCGGCGTTCAGTTCACCATCCGGCGCGACGCCAGCGCGCCGGTGGCGATGAACCAGGAGTTGTTCCGGCAATACTTGTATCTCTACACGAGTTCTTTCGGAAACTGGGTCTCTGTGAATGGAAGCCTGATTCGCGAAGCGGGACCATTCACTCAAGTCGATCTGCATTCGCGCGATCTGGCAGGCACGATTGAGTTCCAGGTGGGGCGTCCCTGGGCGAGAACTGCGATGATCACCGGCTACGAAGGTCGAGACATCCTTTTCCGGCCGCTGATTCGCGAGTACTACACCACCGACGCATACATCGGGCTGCAGCGGAAATTTGGCTCAGCGTGGCGCGCCGCCATCCTCGCCGAGTACCTTCGCTCCTGGCGTGTGCAGGACGCGAACTTCGCAATAGCCCAGGCCATTCGCCCGGGATTTCGCCTTGACTGGGAGCCCCTGGCTTCCCATTGGGCCGTTCACGCGAACGGAACCTGGTCGCAAGGCAAAGGCTTTCACGCTTACGACAACGTAACCAACGAAGTTATGGTCGATTACATTAAAGGCCTTCGTCGTGTGATGAACGACGGCTTGGGCGAGGTTCCGGTGAACTACCCCTTCCGGGTCTCGTTTGGCATCCAGCAGCAAAGCTTTTATGACTTCACCGGAAGAAACCGAAACACGGTTCTTCCCGTCATACGTCTGAACCTCTTCTGATGAGTGTTGCGCCCCAGGGTCCCGCCATGGCTGATGAGATTCCAATCGAAGCCACAGCTACGCTGACCGCCAAGGTTGCAGCCGAACCTGAAGCCGCGCCGCAGCATCTGCGGATGCGCGTGCTGAGCAGCAGCGTCATCATGCTGGTCAGTTCGGTCTTCGTCGGCGCGATGAACCTGATTTACAACTTCATCGTCGCCCACAAGCTCGGAGCGGACAGGTTCGGGCATGCCAGCGTGGTTTACACGCTGCTGATGCTGCTCTCGTCGATTACCCTTTCCTTCCAGCTGCTCTGTTCCAAGTTCGTGGCGCGCACCGAGGCGACCTCCGACAAGATTTCGATTTATAAGCTCCTGCATCGCTGGTCCTGGGTCTGTGGAATTGCGCTGGGCGCATTGCTTGCAGTAGCAAGTGACGCAATTTCCGGATATCTGAATTTGCCCGCCAGATCTCTGATTCTGCTGCTGGCGGCGGCGACAGTGTTCTACGTGCCGCTTGGCGTCCGTCGCGGATTCATGCAGGGCACTTACGATTTTGCTCCCTTGGCATTCAATTTCGCTCTGGAAGTCGTGATCAAGTTGATCGGTGCGCTTGTGTTGATTGGCTCGTACGGAGTGCAGGGCGTTGTCGGAGCCATGACGGCGTCGGTGGCAGTTGCGTATCTAATCGGTATCCCTCGCAAGCGTCACGTCGGCGAAGTGGGCGCCGTTGCCATTCGCGCCGGCGTCGGCGAAGGACTGCAGGCGGTGACTTTCTTCGTCGGTCAGGTCATCATCAACAACCTCGACATCATTCTGGTCAAGCATTTCTTCGATCCGACGCAGGCTGGTGTTTACGCCGCGGTCGCGCTCGTCGGCCGAGTTGTGTACATGTTGTCCTGGCAGGTCGTCAGTAGCATGTTTCCGTTCTCCGCCGGCCTGCGGGTGGGAGATAAGCGCGGTCACGCGGTATTGACCACTTCACTCGGCTTAGTGGCATCGATTTCGAGTCTGTTCATATTCGCAGTCTGGCTTGCGCCGCCAAAGCTCTGGCACAGTGTGCTGGGCGCCGGTTTCCCCATAGGAGCACATCACTTCTACTCCTCGCTCCTGATTTTGTACGCCATCACGACCGCGGTCTACGCACTCGGGGTAGTGCTCATGACCTATGAGATTTCGCAGAGGATCGGCAACATCAGTTGGGTGCAACTCGGATTCAGCGGTGCGATTATTGGTGGGATCTATCTCTTCCATTCCACTTTGAACGACGTGATTCTGGTTCAGCTGGTTCTCATGCTGACCCTCTTACTCGTCGTATCCGTACCATTCATCAGGCAGCGCCGGGCAGATGCCGCGGCAGAGGACGATCCGGAATCTCTACCAGTTGGCTTGCGTCGTGTCCGATCGATCGATGAAAACGAGGTCATTGCCGAGTTTCTGCAGAGCGAGTTCTTCCAGGAAGAGTACAAGGAATACCGCGACACATATGCGCACCTGGTCAGTCAACCTGATCTGAGTGATGACCGCGAAAACGCCATCCGGCGCGCGCTGCTCTTTCATCGTCGCGGCCGATTGTGGCGCGAACTGCCGGAAGATACTGAATGGTGGGAAGTGGAGCTTGAACCGGAGGCGATCAGACGCATCCGCATATTCGCCCGGAATCATTGGCTGCGATACGGCGCGCCCACATTCCTGCTGCTCGACACGGTGGAGACTGTGCGCTCTCGCATTCAACACCACTCCCGCGATCCCTTCATCACGAAGCTACGTTCGCTGAGCAACGAGATGGCAGATAACGCGGAATACAGTTCTGTAATCCTGATCTCGATCAATCAATCGACGCCATTCACAATCCTGGAAGGGAACCACCGTATGACGGCGGCCACGTTGCTCGACCCCGGAAACGTGCACCGCCGCTTTCGATTCATTTGTGGATTTTCGCCTCGAATGGCCGAATGCTGCTGGTATCGAACGGATGTTTCGACCTTGTGGCGTTACGCTGTCAACACTGTTGCGTACTATCTCATCGACCGCCACAAGCTCACCACGGCCGTCCTGAAGGCCGAAACCGTCCCTGCCCACAGCGCCGATCCAGCCTAGAAGAATTGAATCATTGAGGAATTGAAGCATTGCGCAGATGTCAGTCGCACTGCCTGACTACGCAGCGCCTCGTCTCCTCGCCCCCCGAGCTCCCCATTTGTTCCTGCGGAAGACATAAAACGCTAGCGGGTTGCAGCCCGGAGGGCGATACATAAATAGCCCAGGACGTAAGTCCTGGGAGAGTTCATAGCTGAGAGAGTCCCGCAGGGACGGCACCTGACGTTTCCCCTTACGACGCAGACGGCAACGCAATCTAACCGAGGTCGGTCTTTGTGATCACTTGAAGAGGAGTTGCTAGCGCTGCTGGAGAAGACTGGTGTACCGCACGAGTTGAGGAAGTGTTGCCGGCCTGAGTGCCGTCCCTGTGGGACTCAGTCGCGTGCTAAGCCGACCCAGGACTGACGTCCTGGGCTATTTATGGATCGCCCTACGGGCTACTGTTCCTGTGCTGAATTGATCGATGGGCTCTCAATGCTGCGCGCGGCATAGCCGCGTCCGTCGAATACCGCGGAGACGTTAACATCGGAACCCTCGTGCAATTGCCGCAGAACACTCGGCGCAATCGCATCGACTGAAACGTCGTATTTCTTGTTGTCGGTCTTGTTATCGACTGCAATCAGTTTTCGCGACAT
>Ga0070714_100003979_pt1 | contig 11115 bp, 8 predicted proteins | sample LARL83metaG_FD_65450 | JGI IMG/M metagenome (GOLD analysis project Ga0070714, IMG submission 65450) | Corn, switchgrass and miscanthus rhizosphere microbial communities from Kellogg Biological Station, Michigan, USA - LAR L8-3 metaG | ecosystem: Host-associated > Plants > Roots > Rhizosphere ... | reverse complement strand
CGCCTGCCGCGCCGTCAGGTGTTCGCGTGCCGGGCCCTGGTCTGACCGTCGCCGACCAGGATGTACTTGGTCGAGGTCAGCTCGGGCAGACCCATCGGCCCGCGGGCGTGCAGCTTCTGGTTCGAGATGCCGATCTCCGCGCCGAAGCCGAATTCGCCGCCGTCGGTGAAACGGGTCGAGGCGTTCACGATCACCGCGGCCGAGTCCACCCGCGCCGTGAAAGACCGCGCGGCCGCCTGGGAGCGGGTGACGATCGCCTCGGTGTGGTTCGACGAGTACCGGCGGATGTGGGCGATCGCCGCGTCCAGCGAGTCGACCACCCCGGCGGCGATGTCGAGCGACAGGTACTCGGTGAGGAAGTCGTCCTCCGTGGCCGGGACCACGTCCGCGCTGTAGCCCGCGATGCGCTCGTCGCCGTGCACGGTGACCCCGGCGTCCTTGAGCGCGGCCAGGGCGCGGGGGACGAACGCGTCGGCCACGTCGCGGTGCACCAGCACCGTCTCGGCGGCGTTGCACACGCTGTAGCGCTGCGCCTTCGAGTCGATCAGCAGCTCGACGGCCAGGTCGAGGTCGGCGTCGGCGTCCACGTAGACGTGGCAGTTGCCGACCCCGGTCTCGATGACCGGGATCTTCGAGCCCTCGACCACCGAGTTGATCAGCGCCGCGCCGCCGCGCGGGATCAGCACGTCCACCAGGCCGCGCGCCTGCATCAGCTCCTTTACGGAGTCGTGGGTCTCGCCGGGTACCAGCTGGATCGCGTCGCGCGGCAGCCCGGCGGCGGCCAGGGCCTCGCGCATCGTCTCGACGAGCGCCGTGTTCGACGCGCGCGCCGAGGACGAGCCGCGCAGCAGCACCGCGTTGCCGGACTTGAGGCAGAGCCCGGCCGCGTCCACGGTCACGTTCGGCCGCGCCTCGTAGATGATCCCGACGACGCCGAGCGGCACGCGCACCTGCCGCAGCTCGATGCCGTTGGGCAGGATCGAGCCGCGTACGACCTCGCCGACCGGATCGGCGAGCGCGGTGATCTTGCGCAGCGCCTCGGCGATGGACGCGATCCGCTGCTCGGTCAGGGTGAGCCGGTCCACGATGCCGGGATCGGTGCCCGCCTCGCGCGCGCGGGCGGTGTCCTCGGCGTTGGCGGCCACGATGCGCGGGCCGGCGGCCAGCAGCGCGTCGGCGAGCGCGTGCAGCGCCCGGTCCTTCTCGGCGCGGGTGCGCACGGCCAGGTCCGCCGCGGCCTCGCCGGCCCGCCGGGCGGTCCGGATCACTTCCGACTCGTCTGCCATGCCGACCAGGTTACGTCCGCGCGCCGCGACGCTCCGCCCCATTTCGGACGGTGAGACTCGCGGCGAGACCCACGAGACCCACGAGACCCCGAGACCCGCGAGATCCCGGTGAGGTCGCCCGTCAGAGCACCGCCAGGTCGTCCCGGTGCACGACCTCGCGCTCGTACTGCGGGCCGAGACTGGCGGCCAGGTCCCGAGTGGAGCGCCCGAGCAGCGAGGGCAGCTCGGTCGCGTCATAGTTGACCAGCCCGCGCGCCACCGGCCGGCCGGCCGGATCGACCAGGTCCACCGGGTCGCCGGCGACGAAGGACCCGGACACGGCCGTGATCCCGGCGGGCAGCAGCGAGAGCCGCCGCTTCACGACCGCCTCGACCGCGCCGGCGTCCAGCTGTAGTTCCCCGCGCGGCGCGGTGGCGTGCGCGAGCCACAGCAGGCGCGCTGCGGACCGTTTGCCGGTGCGGTGGAACAGCGTGCCAACGGGTTCCCCGGCCAGCGCCCTGGCGGCGTACGCGGCCGTGGTGAGCACGACCGGGATGCCCGCCTCGGTGGCGATCCGCGCGGCCTCGACCTTCGTGACCATGCCACCGGTGCCGATCCCGGCGCGCCCGGGGGAGCGGATCGACACGCCCGCCAGGTCCGAGGGGCCGTGCACCTCGGCGATCCGCCGGCTGCCGGGCTTGCGCGGGTCGCCGTCGTAGAGCGCGTCCACGTCGGAGAGCAGCACCAGCAGATCGGCGTTGACCAGGTGCGCGACCAGCGCGGCCAGCCGGTCGTTGTCGCCGAAGCGGATCTCCTGGGTGGCCACGGTGTCGTTCTCGTTGACGATCGGCACGAAGCCGAGCGCCAGCAGCCGGTCCAGGGTTCGCAGCGCGTTGCGGTAGTGCGAGCGGCGGGTCACGTCGTCGGCGGTGAGCAGCACCTGGCCGACGCCGATACCGTGGCGCGCGAAGGACTGCGAGTACCGGGCGATCAGCAGCCCCTGCCCGACGCTGGCGGCGGCCTGCTGGAGCGGCAGTTCGCGCGGGCGCCGAGGCAGGCCCAGCGGCGCGAGCCCCGCCGCGATCGCACCGGACGAGACCAGCACGATCTCCGCGCCGTCCGGCCGGCTCAAGCCCGCCGAGTGCAGCGCGTCGACGAGGGCGTCCACCCGGCCGCCGTCCAGCCCCCCGGCTGCCGTGGTGAGCGACGAGGAGCCGACCTTCACCACGATGCGCCGCGCCGAAGAAACCGCCTCGTGCCGCCCCTGCGCCGCGGCGGCAGAAACGGCGGAAGCAGCGGCGCCAACGGCAGCAGAAGCAGCGGCAACCGCCTCCTCGGCGCTCGACTCGGCCACGCCCTCGTTCACGGGCTCAGGATAAGGCGGCCGGTGCGCACCGGCCCGATCATTTCACCGGCTGGACGGGAGGGGCGGGACGTATGACCCTTCGTCCCCGGCACGTCAACTCACGCGTCAACCGACACGTCAACGTCGCCTTCCCTTGTCCCGCAGCCAGATCCGTGCGGCGCTAGGCAGAGGGAACGTGGAGCGCGGCCACCTCCCGCGTGCCCGGCGCGCGTACGGCCCGGGACGGTACGGCTCGACGGGCAAGGCCCGGCGCGGCCACTCCGGGAGCACCCGCTCGAGGTCGACCGCGAACCCGGCCGACTCGCGCGGCACCGGCGCGAGCCCGATCCCGAATCCGAACCCGGCCGAAGTCACGATGCCCGGACGGCAGGACGCTCGTCTCAACGCACTCATACCGGTCAAGGTAGCGTGCGACTCCGACGTGCGCCCGGGATTTTCCGGCCCTGCCCAGCGGCCTCGTCCGCGTCCGCGCCTGCTGTCGCCTGGACTCAGCCGTAGAGCCGGTCGTCCGAGCCACGCGGGCCCAGGTGCTCCGCACCGCTGGCCAGGGTCGGCCGCCAGTCGAAGACGACCGCGTCGGCGCCGTCGCCGATGACCACCTCGTCGCCCTCGCGCGCGCCCATCTCCAGCAGCGTCTGCTCGACGCCGAGTCGGTTCAGCCGGTCGGCCAGGTAGCCCACCGCCTCGTCGACCGCGAAGTCGGTCTGTCGCACCCAACGCTCCGGCTTTGTGCCGCGCACCACGTAGTGCCCGTCCTCGTGGGTGATCGTGAACGGGGCCTCGTCGACCGCCTTGGGCCGGATCACGAGGCGCCCGGACTCCTCTGCCGGACGTGCGGCGCGCGCCGTCTCCACGATCTCGGCCAGGGCGAACGCGAGCTCGCGCAGCCCTGCGTGGCTGACCGCCGAGACCTCGAGCACGCGCAGGCCGCGTGCCTCCAGTTCCGGGCGCACGAGTTCCGCCAGCTCCTTGCCCTCGGGCACGTCGGTCTTGTTGAGCACGGCCAGACGAGGACGCTCCGAGAGCCTTCCGTAGGCTTCGATTTGGGCACCGCCACCACCGCCAGCGCTGCCGCCACCACTGCCATCGCCCTGGCCATCCGGACCGTGCTTGTGCTCTTGGGCGGCCTCGTAGGCGGAGAGCTCGGCCTCGATGACGTCCAGGTCGCTCAGCGGGTCGCGGCCGGGCTCCAGGGTCGCGCAGTCGAGCACGTGTACCAGCACCGCGCAGCGCTCGATGTGCCGCAGGAACTCGTGGCCCAGCCCCTTGCCCTCGCTCGCCCCGGGGATCAGGCCGGGCACGTCGGCGATGGTGAACACGTGGTTGTCCGCGGTGACCACGCCGAGGTTGGGCACCAGCGTGGTGAACGGGTAGTCGGCGATCTTCGGCTTGGCCGCCGACATCGCCGCGACCAGCGAGGACTTGCCCGCGCTGGGGTAGCCGATCAGGGCGACGTCCGCCACCGACTTCAGCTCGAGCACGAATTCACCGGACTCGCCCGGCTCGCCCAGCAGCGCGAAGCCCGGGGCCTTGCGCCGGGAGGTGGCCAGCGCGGCGTTGCCGAGGCCGCCGTTGCCGCCCTTGGCCAGGATCAGCTGGGTGCCCGCGCCCACCAGGTCGGCGACCAGCTCTCCGGCCTTGGTGCGCACGACCGTGCCGCTGGGCACCGCCAGGATCACGTCGGCGCCGTTCGCGCCCTGGCGCAGGTCGCCCGCGCCGGGCTTGCCGTTGCCGGCGGTGCGGTGCGGCGAGTAGTGGTACTCGATCAGCGAGGTGACGCCGGGATCCACGACCAGCAGGACGTCGCCGCCGCGGCCGCCGTTCGCCCCGTCCGGCCCGCCGAGCGGCTTGAACTTCTCCCGGTGCACCGACGCGCAGCCGTGCCCGCCCTTGCCCGCCGCGACGTGCAGCACCACCCGGTCTACGAAGGTGGCCATGGCTTATCCAACTCTCTCAGCTGATCGTTCGTGCCCGTTCACGCCGGTACGCCGGGTCGGACCGTGCCGACCCGGCGTACCCGTGACGCGGTGTGGTGTTGTACCGCCGCTCAGGCGTCCACGGTCACGATGTTGATGACGCGGCGGCCCCGGTGGGTGCCGAAGTGCACCTTGCCGGCGCTCAGCGCGAACAGCGTGTCGTCCTTGCCGCGGCCGACGTTGTCGCCCGGGTGGAAGTGCGTGCCGCGCTGGCGCAGCAGGATCTCGCCGGCGTTGACCTGCTGGCCGCCGTAGCGCTTGACACCGAGCCGCTGCGCGTTCGAGTCGCGGCCGTTGCGGCTGGACGAGGCGCCCTTCTTGTGTGCCATCTCAGGTCACTTCTTCCCGGTGTCGATGCTGGTGACCTTGACCGTGGTGTACTTCTGCCGGTGGCCCTGGCGCACCCGGTAGCCGGTCTTGTTCTTGTACTTGAGGATGTCGATCTTCGGGGCCTTGACCTCGGCGACGATCTCGCCGGTGACCTTGACGCCCTCGAGCACCCACGCGTCCGAGGTGACCGAGTCGCCGTCGACGACGAGCAGCGCCTTCATCTCGACCGCGGTACCCGGCTCGCCGAGGATCCGGTCGACTTGGACGACGTCGCCCACGGCGACCTTGTGCTGCCTACCGCCGCTGCGGACGATCGCGTACACCGTTACTCCTACGGTTTGCCTACACCTGCGCGCCGCGCGAACAATCGTCGCCGCGACAAGCTGAGACTGTCGATTGACTGGTCCGGCACGGCACGGGGCCGCGGGACGGGGCGAGCCTGAACACGCCGAATAGCAAGCGTACGGACCGGTGGCCGGTGCGGTCAAACTGAAGATCATCAGCCGGTGCGGTCGTTGCCCTCCGGAGCCCGCTCGCGCCCTATGCGTTGCCTGCGTTGTACGCGCCGTACACGCGCCATACGCGCCATACGCGTCGTCGTGCCCGCTCATGTGCAGAGCGGGCACGACGACAGCGACCACACGTACGCGTTCGGCCTTCTTCGGCCTACTACGAAGCCTCAGCGCCCGTCTGCGGCGAACCGGCCGGACGGCTGGCCGCGCGGCGGCGCTTGCGCGGGCGCCCGGTGTCGGACAGGGCGTCGCCCAGTTCGTCGTCGGCCACCATCGCGTCCGGGTCGTCCGCGTGCGCCTTGAGGTTGATCGGAGCGATGTCCGCGGCAGGGGCGGTCTTCGCGGGGGCGTGCGCGGCCTGCGCGGACACGGACACGGCGGCTTCCGCCGCCCCGCCGGGTGCGGGGGCGTCGAGCGGCCAGGCAGTCTCCGCCGACGTGCCTGACGTGCCCGAGGCGTCCTCACCCTCGTGGTGCTTGCCCTTACGCCGTCTGCGCCTGCTCGCCCGGGTCTCCGCAGAGCCGCCGAGGTGGCGCCCGGCCGACTCTGACGCCTCGTCACCTCCGGCACGCGCCTCGTCGGCCCGTCCCGTGGGCTCGGCGCCCGCTCCCGCACGGTCCGCCGCAGCGCGCTCGGTCGTGGCGCGATCGGCTCCGGCGCCGGCACTTGCCCCAGCGCCACCGTTGGCCCCGCCGCGCTCCGCCGACTTGCGGCCGTGCGGGTCCACCGGGTCCATGTGCACGATGATGCCGCGGCCGTTGCAGTGGTCGCAGGTCTCGGAGAACGCCTCGAGCAGGCCCTGGCCGACCCGCTTGCGGGTCATCTGCACCAGGCCCAGCGAGGTGACCTCGGCCACCTGGTGCTTGGTGCGGTCCCGGCCCAGGCACTCGAGCAGCCGCCGCAGCACCAGATCCCGGTTCGACTCCAGCACCATGTCGATGAAGTCGATCACGATGATGCCGCCGAGGTCGCGCAGCCGCAGCTGGCGGACGATCTCCTCGGCCGCCTCCAGGTTGTTGCGGGTGACCGTCTCCTCGAGCGAGTTGCTGCCCTGGCCGGTGAACTTGCCGGTGTTGACGTCGATGACGACCATCGCCTCGGTCCGGTCGATCACCAGCGAGCCGCCGCTGGGCAGCCAGACCTTGCGGTCCAACCCCTTGGCCAGCTGCTCGTCGACCCGGTGGACCGTGAAGATGTCGGTGTCGCTGGTCCAGTGCTCCAGCCGCTCGGCCAGCTCGGGCGCGACCCCGGACAGGTACTCGTGGATGGTCTTGTACGCCTCGTCGCCGGAGACGATCAGCTTGCTGAAGTCCTCGTTGAAGATGTCGCGGATCACCCGCACCGTCAGGTCCGGCTCGCCGTACAGCAGCGCGGGGGCGTTGGCGGTGCGCGAGCGCCGCTCGATCTCCTCCCACTGCGCGACGAGCCGCTCCACGTCCCGGGCCAGCTCGTCCTCGCTGGCCCCCTCGGCGGCGGTGCGCACGATCACGCCGCCGTCCTCGGGCACGACCTTCTTGAGGATCTGCTTGAGGCGGGTGCGCTCGTTGTCCGGCAGCTTGCGGCTGATGCCCATCATCGAGCCGCCCGGGATGTACACCAGGAAGCGGCCGGGCAGCGAGATCTGGCTGGTCAGCCGCGCCCCCTTGTGCCCGATCGGGTCCTTGGTGACCTGCACGAGCACCGGCTGGCCGGACTTGAGCGCCGACTCGATCCGCTTGGGCTGGCCCTCCAGGCCCGCCGCGGAGAAGTTGACCTCGCCCGCGTACAGCACGGCGTTGCGGCCCTTGTTGATGTCGACGAACGCGGCCTCCATCGAGGGCAGCACGTTCTGCACCTTGCCGAGGTACACGTTGCCGACGTACGAGACCGAGGACTCGCGGTTGACGTAGTGCTCGACCAGGACGCCGTCCTCGAGCACGCCGATCTGGGTGCGGCTGGCGGACTGGCGCACCACCATGACGCGCTCGACCGCCTCGCGGCGGGCCAGGAACTCGGCCTCGCTGACGATCGGGGCGCGGCGCGAGCGGGTGGAGCGGCCGTCGCGGCGGCGCTGCTGCTTGGCGGCCAGGCGCACCGAGCCGCGCACGCCGAGCACGTCGTCGCCGGTGCGCACGGAGTCGGGCTCGGCCATCCGGCCCGAGCGGCGCTCGCGCGGCTCGCGGATCTTGACCACGGTGTTCGGCGGGTCGTCGGCCTCGGGCGTGCCCGCGGCCAGGTCCTCGGCGGTCTGCCGACGACGGCGGCGACGGCGCCGGCGGCTCGAGCCGTCCGACTCGCCCAGGCCCGCGCCCGAGTCGTCGTCGTGCTGGTCGTCGTCGGAGTCGGCGTTCGCCCCGGACTCGTCCGTCGCGGCGGCATCGGCCCGGGCCGCTGCGGCCGGAGCGACATCGGCCGACGGGCCCTCGCCGCGCTTGCGCCGACGGCGGCGACGCGACTCGCGGTCGCCCGCATCCTCGGCTGCGGCACCAGCACTTGCTCCAGTGCCAGAGCCAGTACCTGCACTCGTGCCCGTGCCCGTGCCCGCGACCGGACTCTGGGCGGGCTCCTCGGCGGGCTTCAGCTGGGTCTGCGGCGCGGTGGCACGGGTGCGGCGGGCGGGCTCGGTGACGACCGGGGCCTGGAAGATCAGTGCTCCAGGGCGCGTCGGCGCGGTCGAGCGGGAACCCCGCTCCGGCGCGGCGTCCTCGGCCAGCACCTCGGAGAGCGCCTCATCCTCGGCCGCCGCCTCCAGCGCCCGGGTCTCGGCGGTCTCCTCGTCCTCGTCCGTCCCCGACGGCACGTCAGCCGCGGCGACGGGCTGCGCCGGAGCGGTCGCGCGCTTGCGGGAGCGGCGGCGGGAGGCTCCCGACTGAGGCTCCTCGGCCGCCGGCTGCGTCGTCCCCGTGTCCGCAACCACCGTCTCCGTCACCACCGCATCCGTCGCCGAACCGCTCTCGGCCGGCGGCTGCGCCGGCGCTTCGGTCCCAACGATGGCGTCGGCGGCGGCCGGAGTCGCGGAGGCGCGGGTTCGACGGCGCGTCGCGGTCGCCCGTCCGGCGCTGCCGGGCTCGGCGCTCTCGGAGCCAGTGCTCCCGGCTCCAGCGTTCTCGGACCCGCCGCCCTCGGACCCGCCGCCCTCGGAACCGCTGCCCCCGGACGCCGCGGTCTTCCGTGCGGTCGTCTTGCGGGCAGTGGTCTTGGCGGCAGTCTTGGCCGCGGTCTTGCGCGCGGCCCGGCTCGCGGCGGGCTGCTCGGCGGTCTCCTCGGGCGGCGTCACGGGGACGTCCGCGGCCGCGGTCGCGGCGGCCTTCTTCGCCGCGGCCTTCGAAGCGGCGCTCTTGGCGGCCGTGCCCTTGGAGGCCGTGCTCTTGGCCGTGCTCTCGGCTGCGGCAGCCTTCGCGGCCGCGGTCTTCCGCGGCGCACGGGCACGCTTCGGCGCGCCCCCGGCAGCCGACTCGGACGCAGGCGCGGCCTGCGCGGCCTCGCCCGGTACGGACTCGGCCGCCTGGGCCGGGCCCGCCACCGGAGTTCCGGCGGGACGGCTGGCCGCGCGGCGGCGGCGCGGGGCGGGCTGGGCGCCCGCCGACTGATCGGTGGCAGTCGAGTCCGCAGTGGACTCGCGGCTGGGTTCCAGGCCGGAGCCGGAACCGGTGGGCTCGTGGTCGAGCATTCGGGCGGTTCTCCCGTCATGGCCGCCGGGCGCTCGGACTGCCCGTTTCAGTGGGCGTCGGCGCCGCGCGGCGGCTCGTTTTGTACGTACATGAAGTCAGGGGGCCGGACCGGGCGTGTCGCCGAGTCGGGCCGTCGTGCGGGCGTCGCCACGGGGGCGGGGCGCCTGCGAGCCTCATACCCCGCAATCCGGGGTGTTGATGCTCTGCGGCCCGGATTTCGCCGAAGCGTTCCGGTCCAGGGCCATCGGGTCTCCCACCAGCCACGCCCCGGACCCAGCGGCGGGCTCGGCGTCAGCCGGCGCACAGGGCGCGGCCTCGATGAGCGGTCCCTGCGCCAGCCTGGTCACCCGAGGGGCGACCGGCGGCTCCAGACCGCCGACGGATCCGAGTCCGGTCAGGACATCGTCGGGGCGGACGGCCGGTGTGGCGTGCCGGACGACCACTCGCAGTATCGCACAGGTAGGCGAGGGCGGCTCATGTCCGCCTTGAGGAGGACCGTCCTGGACGATCGCGGACACCACCGCCGAACGCGTGTCGAAGGTGCGCATACCGCTCTTCATCAGGCGTTCCACCTCGACCGTCTCGGCGGCCATGAACGCGTCGACGGCTTTGCGCACCTGCGCCGGATCGGTCTGCGGCAGTTCGATCCGCCAGACCGAGGCGGCCAGCTGCTCGGTCAGCGAGGGAGTGGCGGCCTCGACCACCTCGAGCACATCGAGATCCGGCGGCAGCGCGGCGTCCAGGTCCTCGCGCAGCCGCTGCGGATCGACCCGGCGGGCCACAGCGATCTCGACGTACTCGGCCTCGCTTGCCGTGCCCGTGGGCGCGGCTCCCGCCCAAGAGACCTTCGGGTGCGGCGAGAAGCCGGCCGAGTAGGCCATCGGCACCTCTGCGCGGCGCAACGCGCGCTCGAACGCCCGCTGGATGTCTCGGTGGCTGGTGAACCGCAGCCTGCCGCGTTTGGCGTAGCGGATACGCAGCCGCTGCACGACGGGCGGCGGGGGCGGGCCTTCGGGGGTGCGTTTCGCCAGTGTTCTCACCGTTCTCTCGCTCAGGCGCTGTCCATTCCAGGGTAAGGCGCACCCGGCGTACCCTCGGACGTCGTCATGGTTGGAACCGCCTCCAAAACCCCCGCCCGGGCCACCATCGGTATCGCCCCGATATCGCCATCGGCGTCCCCGTCAGCGCACCGAACCGACCCGTTTCACCAGCACTCCGGCCAGCTTCGCCAGGTCGATATCGGTGCGCTGGCCCTTCAGCAGGGAGTTGTCCACCAGGACGACCGCGGTGCCGACCCGCACCACCGCGCCGTTCATCACCATCGTCTGGCCCGCCAGCGACACGGACACCTGGAAACCGACCGACTCGTCGCCGATCCGCGGCCCGGCGACCACCTTCACCGCGGCCGTCTGCGTCGCGCCGCTGGCGTCGGAGGCCTGGAAGGTGCTGCACCGGTTGAAGGCGGCACCCAGCTTCCCGGTGAACGAGGTGGCGTCCGTGCCGTGAAATTCGAGCAGAGTCTCGTCGAACTCGCCGTGCCCGCTGGGCGGGGTGAACGCGTCGCTGGCGTAGGACGCCGCGCCCAGGCCGTTCTGCCCGACGGTGTTGACCAGGTTCAGCACCGTGTTGCAGTCAGCCCTGCCCAGATCCACGGTGGCCGGGGCGATCGAGAGGCTCTTCCCGCTGTTCTGCGCGCCGACCGACTCCTCGGTGAAGGCCTTCGGCACGTCGGGGGTCGACAGCAGGATCGATTCGAGCTGCGTGCCGTCCGGCACGTCGTGCACCGTGGACACCGGTGAGGCACTCGCGGCACCGGACGTACCGCCGCCGGTGCATCCGGCGAGGACGAGCGCGAGAACCGGAACCGTGACCGCGCACGCGGCCGCCGTCCGCACGCCCGCGCGTATCCGAGTAGCCATGCGGGCACTCTAGCCGTAGCCCCTGAGCGTGCGAGCGGGTGAGCCCATGAGCAAGGGTGCCCGTGAGCCACCGTGCCCATGAGCCGGGGGCGCCCAC
>Ga0070714_100003978_pt1 | contig 11116 bp, 12 predicted proteins | sample LARL83metaG_FD_65450 | JGI IMG/M metagenome (GOLD analysis project Ga0070714, IMG submission 65450) | Corn, switchgrass and miscanthus rhizosphere microbial communities from Kellogg Biological Station, Michigan, USA - LAR L8-3 metaG | ecosystem: Host-associated > Plants > Roots > Rhizosphere ... | reverse complement strand
TACGCGTAGATCAGCTTCGCGCCGCGCCGGATGATGCCGTTCCACTCCTGGTCCGTCCCGGGCAGGAAACCCGGAACGTCCACGAACGTCAGCACCGGCACGTTGAAACAGTCACACGTCCGCACGAACCGCGCCGCCTTCTCCGCCGCGTTGATGTCCAGGCACCCGGCGAACTGCGTGGGCTGGTTGGCCACCACACCGACCGCGTGCCCGTCCACCCGCCCGAACCCGACGACGATGTTCGGCGCGTACAACTGTTGCACTTCAAGGAACTCACCCTCGTCCAGCACGCGGGTGATCACCTCGTGCATGTCGTAGGGCTGGTTGGCCGAGTCCGGGATCAGCGTGTCCAGTTCGCGGTCGGAGTCGGTGACCGCGTCGGCGATCGAACCATTCGAGGAATCAGCGCCGTTGAACACCGGCGGCTCGGACAGGTTGTTCAAGGGCAGGAAGGACAGCAACTCCTTCACGTAGGAGATCGCGTCCTCCTCGTCCGTGCCGAGGTAGTGCGCGTTGCCGGACTTGGTGTTGTGCGTACGCGCGCCGCCGAGGTCCTCGAACGACACGTCCTCGCCGGTCACGGTCTTCACCACGTCCGGCCCGGTGATGAACATCTGCGACGTCTTGTCCACCATCACCACGAAATCGGTCAGCGCCGGCGAATACACGTGCCCGCCCGCATTCGCGCCCATGATCAGCGAGATCTGCGGGATCACGCCGGACGCGACCGTGTTGCGCTTGAAGATCTCGCCGTACAGGCCGAGCGACACCACGCCTTCCTGAATCCGCGCGCCGCCGCCCTCGTTGATGCCGATGATCGGCCGGCCGGTCTTGATCGCCAGGTCCATCACCTTGACGATCTTCTCGCCGTACACCTCGCCGAGCGACCCGCCGAACACCGTGACGTCCTGGCTGAACACGCACACCGGCCGACCGTCGACGGTGCCGTAGCCGGTGACGACGCCGTCGCCGTAGGGGCGGTTGTTCTCCTGGCCGAAATTGGTCGACCGGTGCCTTGCCAACTCGTCCAACTCCACGAACGAGCCCGGGTCCAACAGCATGTCGATCCGCTCCCGGGCGGTCTTCTTGCCCCTGGCGTGCTGCCGCTCGACCGCCCGCGCCGACCCGGCGTGCACGGCCTCGTCGTTGCGCCGCTCCAGGTCGGTCAGCTTGCCCCCGGTGGTGTGGACGTCCACGTCGGAATCGCCGATGGGTGCGGTCGCGCTGCTCATGACAGGTGAGCGTAACGAGCGGAGCAGCGGTTCCAGCCGCTGGCGTTGCGGACGTCACGTATCGCGCTCCCCGTAGGGGCGACCCCGGATGTCCGCCTCTGGCCGGGGTGCATAACGTGACGACATGACAGCGGCGCTGGTGCTTCGGCCGATCCGGTCGTGGCCGCGCCACGGTCGGACCGCGCTGTGGTACGCCGCGTTCGCGGTGCATGCCGGTGCCGTCGCCGTGTTCAGCGCCGGCCAGGACAAGGTGTGGGGTATGTGGGCGGTCGGCGCCTACGCGATCGCCGCCGCATTCGCCGCCCGACCTCGTGTCGCGCTGGCGGTCGCCGTGCTCGGCGCACTGGTCGCGCCGGTCGTATGGCTGCACCTGACGGCTCCGCCGACACCGGACATGCAGGTGGTCACGCGGAGCGCCGCGCTCGTGCTCCATCACGGCACGCCGTATCTGCCCAACGACCAGCTCACGACGGTCATCGCGTACAACCCTTACCTCCCGGTGATGTCCGTGTTCGGGATCGCCGGTGACCCGCGTGTGTGGTTGGCCGTCGCCACGTTCGCGCTGCTGACGGCCGCGTTCCGGACGGCCGGCCGGGAATGGCCGGCCGCCGTGGAAACGGGACTGTTCGCGACCGCTTCCTCCGTGTTGGCCTTCCCGTTGACGCTGGGCATCACCGATCCGCCGATGCTCGCGCTGTTGTGCCTGACCGCGGCACTGCTGGGCCGGGATCGGTTCTGGCCGGCCGCGGTCGCGCTCGGGATCGCGTGTGCGATGAAGGCGACCGCGTGGCCCGCGTTGCCGGTGTTCGCCGCGATGTTCGGCCTGCGCACGGGTATCCGGTTCGCCGCTGCGGCCGCCACACTCGCCGCCGGCTTGGTCCTCGCGGGCGCGCCGGCCGCCGTGGCGCATCCGTCCACGCTCGTGCGGAACACCGTTCTGTTCCCGCTCGGCCTGACCCACGCCCAGACACCCGCCGCCAGCCCGCTGCCCGGCCACCTGCTCGCGTCGACCGGCCCGACCGGCCATCTGGCCGCGATCGGCCTCCTCGTCGTCGCAGGCCTGGCCGTCGCGGTGTCCCTGGTGACCAAGCCACCCGCCGATGCGGCCGCCGCGATCCGGCGCATCGCCATCGGCCTCACGATCATGTTCGCTCTCGCGCCGGCCAGCCGATTCGGGTATTTCGCCTACCCGGTCGGATTGTTCGGCTGGCTCGTGCTAAACCGAACGACCGATACCGCGGAAACCCAGGAGTCGCCCGATGCCCACCCTTGACCGCTTCGCCATGACCAACAGCGTCGTGAAACTGCTCGCCCGGTACACGCCGTACCTGGAGGACGAGATGCTCGGCCTGTCCGACGTGGTCACTCCGGGCAGCGTCTGCATCGACATCGGCGCCGCCGCCGGTCTCTACACGCTCGCGCTGTCCCAGCTCGCCGGCGCCGACGGCGTCGTGTACAGCGTGGAACCGCTGCCGTTCGTCCATCCTCTGTGGACTCGGCTGCTGCGCGCGCACGCGTCGGCCAACGTCCGCCAGCACATCGGCGCGTTCGGCACGGACGTGGGCAAGGGCGTGATGAGCGTGCCGATGGGCAAGTACGGCCTCGTCACCGGCCGGTCGTTCCTGACCGGCCGTAACTCCGGCCTCGGCTCGAACGACGAGTTCTCCGGCCAGGTCGAGGTCATGGTCGACGTCGAGACCCTGGACGGGTTCGCCGAACGCAACGCCATGACCCGCGTCGACTTCCTCAAGATCGACGTGGAGGGCGCCGAGCTGATGGTGCTCGAGAGCGGCCAGCGCATGATCGAGAAGTACCGGCCGTCCATGCTGGTCGAGATCGAGGCCCGGCACCTGAGCCGATTCCGGTACACCCCGACCGACATCGTGGACTGGCTGGTCAAGCGCGACTACACGATGCATGTGTGGCGCGACGGCTGGCGACCCGCCGACACTGTCACGGAAGCGAACCGCAACTACTTGTTCCGCCCTACGCTGTGACCCGTGCCTGTTGACGTCGAACGCCTGACCACCCAGCTCGTCACTCCCGGCCGCTACGCCGCCGTGACCGTCGTGCCCAGCACCGGATCGACCAACGCCGACCTGGCCGCCGCGGCCGGACTCGGCGCGGCGGACCGGACCGTGCTGATCGCGGAGGAGCAGACAGCGGGCCAGGGCCGGCTGGCCCGGCGGTGGACGTCGCCGCCCGGCACCGGCCTCTACGTCAGCGTTCTGTTGCGTCCCAAGGGAGTCCCGGCCGCGCGCCGGGGCTGGGTGGCGTTGCTGGCGGGTGTCGCGTTGGTGCGTACGGCCCAGTTCGCGGGCGCGCAGGCCGGCCTCAAGTGGCCCAACGACCTGCTGCTGGGCCTCGACCGCCAGAAGGGCGCCGGGGTGCTGGCCGAGGTGCGCGACGACGCCGTGATCCTGGGCATGGGCCTGAACGTCAGCACCGCGCCGGACGACATCCCGGTCGGGCCTGGCGGCCTGCCGGCCACGTCGCTCGCGGCCGTGGGCGCGACCGTGCTGGACCGCACCGAACTGGCCGCGCGGCTGCTCACCGAGCTGGCCGACCTGGGCGACGCGTGGCGCGCCGCGAGCGGTGACCCGCACGTCACCGGCCTCTACGCCGAGTACAAGGCGAACTGCGACACGCTCGGCCAGCGGGTCCGGGTCGAACTGCCGACCGAGCAGGTCACCGGGGTCGCGACCAGCCTGTCCGACGAGGGGATGCTCGTGCTCAAGACCGACGACGGGGCGGAACGGCCGGTGTCCGCCGGAGATGTCGTGCACCTCCGCCCGGCGTCGGAGAAAACCCGCCCCAACCCGGGATACTGAGTGCCATGGCGTACCCGGAGAACGTGCTGACCGAGGGTGAGCAGGTCGTCATCCACAAGCACCCGCACTGGAAGATGTTGATCCTGCCGGTGCTGATCTTCCTGGTCGTGGTCGCCGGTGGCGCCTACCTCGCGGCCCTGGTCCACAAGCAGACGTATCACATGATCGCGTGGATCGCGATCGTGGTCGTCGGCGTGGTCCTCATCGTGTGGCTGACGTTCATCCCGTTCCTGCGCTGGCGCACGCGGCACTTCATCGTGACGACGGACCGGGTGATGGCGCGCGAGGGCGTGCTCAACCGGACCGGCCTGGACATCCCGTTGTCCCGCATCAACAGCGTGAAATTCGTGCACGGCCTGATCGACCGGATCTGGGGCGCCGGCACGCTGATCATCGAGTCCGCGTCCGACGAGCCGTTGGAGTTCGACGACATCCCGCAGGTCGAGTACGTGCACTCGCTGCTGTACCGGGAGGTCAACGACAACGAGGACGAGTACCGCCAGCACGGGCATCGCGGGGACGGCCGCTGATGGGCGCGCGCGAACTCGGCCTGCCCGCCGTCGTCCGGGCCGACGGCCTGCCGGACGAGGTCACCATCTGGGAGGTCGGCGCCCGGGACGGGCTGCAGAACGAGGCGGCCGTGCTGCCGGTGGCCGTGAAGCTGGAGTTCCTGGACCGGTTGGCCGACGCTGGCCTGCGCGTTCTCGAGGCGACGAGCTTCGTGTCGCCGAACTGGGTGCCGCAACTGGCCGACGCCGAGGAACTCCTGGCCGGCCTGCGGCAGCGCGACGACGTGCGATATCCGGTGCTCGTGCCGAATCAGCGCGGCCTGGACCGCGCGCTCGCGGCCGGCGTACGGCACATCGCGATCTTCGGCAGCGCCACCGAGACGTTCGCCAAGCGCAACCTCAACCGCTCGCTGGACGGCCAGTTCGACATGTTCGAACCGGTGGTGACGCGGGCGCGCGCCGAGGGCCTGGACATCCGCGCCTACATCTCGATGTGCTTCGGCGACCCTTGGGAGGGCGTTGTCGATCCGGGGCAAGTGATCACGGTCGGTCAGCGACTGCTCGACCTCGGCTGTGACCAGCTCTCCCTGGGCGACACGATCGGCGTGGCCACGGCCGGCCAGGTCGACGCGCTGCTCGCCGGCTTCGTCGCGGCCGGCACCGACGTGTCGTCGCTGGCCGTGCACTTCCACGACACGTACGGCCAGGCACTCGCGAACACGTTGGCGGCACTGCGTCGTGGTGTGTCCTGTGTGGACTCGTCGGCCGGTGGCCTCGGCGGCTGCCCGTACGCCGAGTCGGCCACCGGTAACCTCGCCACCGAGGACCTGGTGTGGCTGCTGGACGGCCTCGGCGTCCGGACCGGCGTGGACCTGGACAAACTGGTCGAGACGAGCATGTGGCTGGCCGGGCATCTGGGCCGGCCGAGCCCGTCCAGGGTTGTGCGCGCGCTCGGCGGCTGACGTGGCGATCGTCGAACTGACGGCTGACACGTGGCCGTCGCTGGTCGCGTTGTTCGGGCCGAACGGGGCACAGGCCGGCTGCTGGTGCACCTGGTACCTCCAGTCGCCGAAACAGATGAGCGCCAACGGATCCGAGCTCAACAGGCAGTTGCTCCACGACCGCGTCCGCGATTCCGTCCCCACGGGTCTGCTGGCCGTCGACGGCGACACACCGACCGGCTGGATCGCCGTCGCGCCGTGGCCGACGTATCCCCGGCTGGCCACCATGAAGGCGTCCACACCGGTCGATCCGGCCGAGGACCTGACCGACGTGTGGTCGGTGACGTGCCTGTTCGTGCACCGCACCGCCCGGCGCAACGGCCTCACCCACGACCTGCTCGGCGCGGCCGTCGACTACGCCACGGCCCGCGGCGCCCGGGCCGTCGAGGGCTATCCGGTGGACACGGCCGGCGTGAAACACAACGCGGGCGCGCTGTACCACGGGACGCTCACCGGGTTCCTGGCCGCCGGGTTCTACGAGGTCGACCGGCGCGGCAAGCAGGTCCTCGTCCGGCTGCGCGTTTCGTAAAATCACCCGCTTGGGTGAAACCGAGGGCGCTGCGGTCTCGTCGTAGTGGGCATCCGTGGACCATTGCCGGGACGAGCAGACCGGAGGTGGCCGTGCCGACCGAACATCGGGACGAGGTCGCCCAACTCATGGCCGACTATCGGCGTGGCCGGGAGCAACTCGCGTCGGTCCAGCAGGCCCTTCGGTCCATCGCCGAGTCCGTGACCAGCGCGGACGGCCTCGTCACCGCCACCGTCGACTCGGCCGGCACCCTCGTCGGCCTGGGTCTGGCCGACGACGCCTACCGCCTGCGCCCCGCCGAACTGGCCGACGTGATCGTGCGCACGACCCGCGCGGCCGCCGTGGTCGCCGCGCAACGCGCCCACCAGGCCCTCGCCCCGATCATGCCCACCGACACCGACCCGGAAGCCCTGCTGACCGGCCGCGCCGACCTGACCGAGGACGAACTCACGCCACCCACGCCACCGATGGGCATCCCGGCGATCCGGCCGCGCGCGGTACGCCTGCCGGACACCGACGACGACACCTACGAGGACACCACATGGATGCGCAGGGGCCGGGCATGACGGACGGTTTCGCGGTCGACCCGGTCGCCCTCGCCCGCCACGCCGACGAGTTCCCGGCGTTCGCCGACCGTGCCGCCGCCATCCACCGGGAGCTCACGGCCGCCATCGACGCGGCCGGCCCGTGCTGGGGCGATGACGCCGCCGGCCAGGCGTTCGCCGCCGGTCACGTCGCGCCCGCCGGCCAGACCATCGACGCGTTGGGCACCCTCTCCGGGCAGTTGGCGGACGTCGGTGACGGGCTTACGACCATGGCCCGCGCGTACCAGCGGTCCGACCGGCTGTAGAGGGGGACGGCAGTGGGCATCGAACTCCCCACCGAACTGGCCGGCGTGGCCGCGGCGGCCGGTGTGCAATGGCCGCGGGCCGACGAGGACGCCATGCGCGCCACCGCACAGGCATGGCGCCAGGCCGGCACCCAGACGTCGACACTCGCGGTCGACGCCGACCACACCGCGGGCCGGGCGCTGTCGGTCGTGCAGGGCGCGGCCGGCACGGCGGCGACGCGGCACTGGCAGACATTCGTGGCGCCCGACACGGGTCACCTCAGTCGTGCCGCGCAGGGCTGTCTCGACGCGGCCGACCGGTTGGACCACGCGGCTGACCAGGTCGGCGCGGCCAAGGTCCAGATCGTGCGGCACCTGGTCACGCTGGCCCAGCACACCGACGCCGCGAACCAGGCGGCTGCGGCCGGCCACCCGTCGGCGTTGGCCGGACTGCCGGTCGCGGTGCAGGGGACGGCGGTCAACGTGGCCCACGTCAACCACACCCTGACGAACTCGATCACCCTGCCTGTCCACAACGGGCCGCTCAGCCAGCCTGGCGATGGCCTGTTGTCGTCGCCGGCCTCGTCCCACGGCTCACTCGTTGGGGCCGATTCGGTGGTCGGGCCGCCGCTGGCATCGGCGACCTCGGCGCATGGCCCGCTGTCGAGCGCTGATCCGCTCGGCCAGATCGCGCAGCCGCTGACATCGCCGGTCCATGGCGGTGGTCTGTTGGGTCACACAGTGAATTCAGTGGCGGCCCAGGTCGTGCAGCCGCCGGCGTCTCCGGCTCATGGCGGTGGCCTGTTGGGTCACGCGGGGGATTCGGTGGCGGGTCAGGTAGCCCAGCCGCTGATGCCGCCGGCCCACGACGGTGGTCCGCTGGGCCATACCGTCGATTCGGTGGCGGGGCAGGTCGCGCAGCCGCCGACGTCGCTGGCCCATGACGGTGGCCCGCTGGGTCACACGGTCGATTCGGTGGCCGGCTCGGTTGCGCCGCCGCTGACCTCGGCCGGCGGGGCCGCCTTGGGCACGGCCGGCGGGGTTCCGGATCACATCGGGCCGCCGGGGGACGGACCGATCGCACAGCCGGCTGGTCCGCCGCCGATTCCGTCCGATCCGACCGCTGGCCCGAGCCAGCCCGGCGGCCACACACCGCCGCTACCCGGCACGCCGAGCGCACCAGGTGTCACCGTCGCGCAGTCCGCTGCGCCCCCGGTGGCGCCGCCCCCCGTCGCGACCGCGCCACCTGTCGTCACTACGGCTCAGCCGCCCGCCATCCCGCCCACCCAGAACCCACTGTGGCCGGCCGCCCCTGCTCCCGGTCCGATCGCCGATCCCGGTCCGATCGCCGGTCCAACGCCGTCGGCCCCCAGCCCAGCTCCATCCGCCGGTCCGGCGCCGACAGCCGGCCCGCCACCCACCCCCTCAACTCCGACCACCGGCGCGACCCCGGCCGCCGGACCGTCCCGGACACCAGCTTCGGCCGGCAACGGCCCCAGCGCGGCGATCGGCGTCGTCACGACGGCCCCGCCACCCCGCCCCGGCGCCCGATCCGCCGTCGCACCCCCGCCGGCCGTCGCCCCACCCCCGATCCAGACCACACCAACACCCCGGCAGGACGAACTCGCGCTGTTCCTGATGTACCTGTTCCCCGACGGACACCAGCCGGCCGACGCGAACCGGCCGGTCAGCCGGCAGCTCCCGCCACCACCGCCCGACACCGACTACGCCGCCGGCCTGCGCTTCCCGCCGCATGACCACCCCGAATCGCACCGAATCACAGCCGAAAGGCCCGGCGAACCCACACCGAGCCCGCCCCAACCAGCACCGACCGATCTGACCGACGGCTACGACCCGCTCGGCTACGAGAACCAGAACGAGCACGACTGGGACCGCCGCTTCCTCGTCCGCGCCGCCGCCCCCGCCGAATACGCCTGGCCACCCGCCGAACTGTTCCCGGAAGGCGGCTGCACGGACGGTGAACCGGTCGTGCTCGAACCGGGCACGACCATCGACCGGTTCGGCACCCCGGAGGGCCGAGTGTTCGGCGCGGCCGGCACGCCGTACCGAACCCGCTCCCTCCCACCCGACCACGTCGACGCCGGCTACCGCCGCTACCGCGTCACCAGGGAACTTCCCGTGTGGCGCACGGTGTCCGCACCCTGGTTCGGCCAGCCAGGCGGCGCGGTGCGGTTGCGCAGCGTGTACCCGGCCGCCGATCTCGTCGCTTTCGGTTATCTGGCAGAGGAAACACATGGACAGTGAGTCGATCGGCCGGTGGCTGGCCGCGGTCGGGGTGCCGGCCGAGTTCGTCTCGATCGGAGTAGAGGCGGATAACGCGTGGTGCCTTCTGCGCGACGAACAGTCGGGTGCGGAACCGTCCTGGGAGGTGTTCTGGCGCGAGCAGGGGAACCGCTACGACTGGGCTCGCTTCACCAACGAACAGGTCGCCTGCCACTACCTGTTCGGCCGGTTGGTGTTCGCTCAGGTGGCCAGGGGTGCGGTCGGGCCGCTCCCGGTGGCGGCGGAGTGACGCGCCACCAGGGAGAGTGCCGAGTCGTGCAGAAAACCGTTGGTGGACAAGGCCGAACCGCCGTCATACGTCGGCGCTCCGGTCAGATCCGTGAACCGGCCGCCGGCCTCGGTCACGATGACCTGCAGCGCGGCCACGTCCCACGGGTTGACGATCGGCTCTGCCGCGACGTCCATCGATCCCTCGGCCACCAGACAGTGCTGCCAGAAGTCCCCGAAGGCACGCGACTCCCAGCACGCGTCGACGAGCGCCAGATACGCCTCCCGCGAGTGGTACCGGGTCCACGAGCCGAGATCCGTCGTGGACAGGTACGCATCGGCGAGATCGTCCACACCGGACACCGAGATCCGGGTCGGTGGCGCGTCGCCGATGGTGGTCCACGCGCCGTCGTCCAGGGCCGCCCACCAGCGCCGGGCGAGCGCAGGCGCGCTGGCCACGCCGACGGCCGGCCGGCCGTCCACGAGCAGCGCGATCAGCGTCGCCCACGCCGGCACGCCGCGCAGGAAGTTCTTCGTCCCGTCCACCGGGTCGATCAGCCACGTCCGGCCGGCACCGATCGTGCCGCCGCGTTCCTCACCGACGATCCGGTCGTCCGGACGGGCCTCGGCGAGCAGTTCCCGGATCCGGTCCTCCACGGCGAGATCGGCGTCGGTGACCGGAGTCCGGTCCGGCTTGCGGCTTACGCGCAGATCGTGCGCGCGGAAGCGGGCGACGGTGATCCCGTCGGCCGCGTCCGCGAGGAGCAGGGCCAGTTGGGTATCAGAATGGTCGAGGGACACGCTTTGGATGCTGTCATGAATACCCTGGGTGTTCTGAACGAGCCCGTTGTGCAGAGGAGCGCACCGTGAACGTGGTGCTACTGGCCGAGGACGATCCCGCGATCGCCGAGCCTCTCTCGCGGGCGTTGCACCGAGAGGGTTACGCGGTCCAGATCGTCTGCGACGGTCCGTCCGCGCTGGAGGCCGCCAACGCGGGCGGCGCCGACCTGTTGGTGTTGGACCTGGGCCTGCCGGGGATGGACGGGCTGGAGGTGTGCCGGCGGCTGCGGTCGGCCGGCCGTGGCCTGCCGGTCCTGATGCTGACCGCCCGGGCCGACGAGGTCGACTTCGTCGTCGGCCTCGACGCCGGCGCGGACGACTACGTGGCCAAGCCGTTCCGCCTGGCCGAGCTGATGGCCCGGATCCGCGCGCTGCTGCGCCGCCGGTCGCCGGAGACGCTCGCGGCCAACGGCGTCCGGATGGACCTGTCGGCCCGGCTGGTTACGGTCGACGGCGTGGAGATCCAACTCGCGAACAAGGAGTTCGAGTTGCTGCGCGTGCTGATGCAGCACGTGGGGCACGTCGTGACCCGCGAGGAGATCCTGTTCGAGGTGTGGAACGGGCCGGAGCTGAAGAACAGCAAGACTCTGGACATGCACATGTCGTGGTTGCGCCGCAAGCTCGGCGACGGCAATCCGAAATCGGCGGAGCGCCGTATCGCGACCGTGCGTGGAGTGGGTTTCCGGTTCAACGCGGACAGCGCGGAATAGGGGTACGCCGTGCGGCGACGCATCCTGCTGGCCATTCTGCTCGCGGTCGCCGTCACGGCGTGTGCCCTCGGTGTTCCGCTCGGCTACACCGCGATGCAGATGGTCGAGACGCTGACCGAGAGCA
>Ga0070714_100003977_pt1 | contig 11116 bp, 6 predicted proteins | sample LARL83metaG_FD_65450 | JGI IMG/M metagenome (GOLD analysis project Ga0070714, IMG submission 65450) | Corn, switchgrass and miscanthus rhizosphere microbial communities from Kellogg Biological Station, Michigan, USA - LAR L8-3 metaG | ecosystem: Host-associated > Plants > Roots > Rhizosphere ... | reverse complement strand
CGGTGCTGTTGGCGCCGCCGGCGTTCGTCGTGCCGTTCGCGCTCGCTGCGCTGGCCGCGCCGCTGCCGGTGCTGTTGGCGCCGCCGGCGTTGGTCGTGCCGTTCGCGCTCGCAGCGCTCGGTGCGCCGCTACCGGTGCTGTTGCCGCCGCCGGCGTTGGTGGTTCCGTTGGCGCTCGCCGCGCTCGGGGCGCCGCTGCCGGTGCTGTTGGCGCCGCCCGCGTTCGTCGTGCCGCCGGCGCTCGCTGCGCTGGCTGCTCCGCTGCCGGTGCTGTTGGCGCCGCCCGCGTTCGTCGTGCCGTTGGCGCTCGCTGCGCTGGCCGCGCCGCTGCCGGTGCTGTTGCCGGCGTTGGTCGATCCGTTCGCGCTCGCCGCGCTCGGGGCGCCGCTGCCGGTGCTGTTGCCGCCGCCGGCGTTGGTGGTTCCATTGGCGCTCGCTGCGCTCGGGGTGCCGCTGCCGGTGCTGTTGCCGCCGCCGGCGTTGGTGGTCCCGTTGGCGCTCGCCGCGCTCGCCGTGCCGCTGCCGGTGCTGTTGGCGCCGCCGGCGTTCGTCGTGCCGTTCGCGCTCGCTGCGCTGGCCGCGCCGCTGCCGGTGCTGTTGGCGCCGCCGGCGTTGGTCGTGCCGTTCGCGCTCGCTGCGCTGGCCGCGCCGCTGCCGGTGCTGTTGCCGCCGCCGGCGTTGGTCGTGCCGTTCGCGCTCGCTGCGCTGGCTGCTCCGCTGCCGGTGCTGTTGGCGCCGCCCGCGTTGGTCGTGCCGTTCGCGCTCGCTGCGCTGGCCGCACCGCTGCCGGTGCTGTTGCCGCCGCCGGCGTTGGTGGTCGTCGTGCTGTTGGTGGTCACGCCCGAGCTCGGACCGGTGCTCGAGCTGTCGGCGTCGGCCTTGATGCGGTCGTCGCCGTTGCCGGTCTTGCCCCCGGCCACGTCGCCGCGGGAGTCGGAGTTGTTCTCACCGGTTTCCTTCTTGGTTCCGGAGGCGGCGACCACGGTGCTGCCGCTGCTGCCGCCGGCCTTGGCCGAGGTGTTCGACTTGGCCGAGGCGTCGCCCTTGGCCGAAGAGTCGGTCTTGGCCGAACCGCTGCTCTTGGCCGTCGTGTCGGACTTGGCCGCCGTCGTCGTGGCACCGGAGGAACCGCCTCCGCCACCCTTGGTCTTGGCCTTTCCGTCGCCGTCACCTCCGCCGCTGCCTCCGATCTGGTGATCGCTGGAGTGGCCGGGACTGTCGTGACGCTGCGCTACCGCCGATGCGCTGCTCCTATCTTGGGATTTGCCCTGCCCGTGCGAGCTGTCCGCGGCAAGAGCCGGCGAAGTCCGCGCAAGCATGAGCAAAAGGCCTGCCATCAGCACGAAAGCGTTGATGGCGAGGCGCCGAGCGAGCGCAGGTCGACTCGCTAAGAATTCGCCGAACGTGTCCAATGCCCACCTCCACGTGGATGAGCGATTGCCTGCCGCCATCCTGGACACGGACCCCGTTTTTTACGGAGATATGTCGCAGAACGCCCCGCTCAGCGTTCCCTAGTAGGGCAATCCCTTGATATGACAACGCAAATGGCATCGCTTGTAACCATGGACGAGGCAACCGACAAAGCCACTGTCGCCTCGTTCGTCGAGGATTTGCTGGCCGGCTCGGGCTGGGGGCTGCAAGCGGTGCGGCGCCGCTCGTCGAAGCTCGATCCGCCCAACTGGTACTGGGCTCAGTTCGACATCACCATAGATAGAGGAGACGAGGAGCTGCGCCTGCGGCTCGTCGCCAAGGGCGCGCTGAACGGTGACGCCTGGGCCCGCCTGAGCGAGCAGCTCACACGCGTGGCGGCCGGCCGGGAGTGTGATCCGATCAACGGGGTGGGCTTTCCGCGGCTGTTCCCAGAGTCACAGCACGCCTACTGGTTCTATCCGTTCGATCCCGCGATGCCCAACTTGCCGGCGGCAGCCGACCAGGTCCAGATGGCCGGCGTCTTGCTCGGCCAGCAGGCCGAGGCCGCTGACGTCCTCGCGGCATCTCGCCGGCTGACGATCGAGCGTGTCCGCCACGTGCCGGAGGTTGGCGCGATCCTGCGCTACACGATGAACACGCCGGCGGCCAAGGTCGACCTCTATGGCAAGGTGCAGCCGGACAACCGGGGGCTGCGCACATATCGAATCGTTCAACAGCTCTGGGAGGCGGGAAGCCGGTACCCCGGGTTCCTGAACCTTCCGCGCCCGCTGGCTTTCGTGGAGGAGCTCGGCCTCCTTCTCGAGGAGAGGGTTCGCGGACGTCCCGTGGGCGGGAACAGGAGGAGCGTCGAGTTCATGCTCGCGGGCCACGCGGCGGCCGAGGCGCTGGCCGTCATCCACGAGTCCAATGTGCCAACCGACGGGATGATCACGATCGAGAGCGAGATCGAACGCCTCGATCGCGTGGCCGAGCAGTTCAAGTACGTCCTCCCCAACGGACACTTCTTGCTGCTGGACCTCATCGCGCACATGCGTGACCGTGTCCGCAAGACCACCGAAGAGGACTGGCTGTCGACGCATGGCGACATGAAGTACGACCAGTTCATGCACCACAACGGGGAGCTGACGCTCCTCGACTTCGACTACTTCGCGGTGGCGGAAACCAGCTACGACCTCGGCAAGTACTGCGCCTATACGGTTCCGACCTCGCCCAAGAGCTGGGAGGATTCGGTCGCCGCCGAGCAGACGAGGCTGCTCTTCCTGCAGCGCTATATGGAGCTCAGACCGCACGCCACGATGCAGCGCTTCGGCGTCTACGAAGCCCTTCAGCTTGCTCTGAGGGCGATGGCCTTCATGTGGCAGCAGTCCTCCGGGTGGGAACGCATTGCGGAGACTCTCCTCGTGATGGGGTTCGAACGCCTGAAGAGCCGTTTGCCGGAGTAGACCGCTCTTAACAGGCCCACTCGGGCCTGGGAGGCATCTCTTGGGTACCTTTTACAAGCTTTAACCCCATCCGCGCCGGTACGCTCCGGGTCTCTCGTCAGACTCAGCGTCCGGTCATGAGATATCTGTCCTGGCTTGCTGTGCTCGTGGTGGTCCTGGCGCTTGGCGCCGGCGCGACTTCTGTCCTCCGTCCTCATTCGACTCCGGTGAGCAAGCTCACGGCAGCGAGGAAGCTGCTCACGTTCGGTCCGAACGACGTGGTGTACGTGAGCGACCCCGCCCCCATGCGGATGATCCCGAGACCGAGCCCCGAACCCAGCCCGACGCCGCCCCCGCCCCCGCCTCAACCGGCTCCGCCCGCGCGCTCGGCCCCGCCGCCGGCGAGGCCGGCTCCGCCTGCCATCGTCATCGGCTCGACGCAGCAGGCCCTCATCAACCAGGATCGCGCCCGCAACGGCCTCGGTCCGCTGACGTGGAATTCCTGCCTGGCCAACGTGGCGCGAAGCAACGCGGCGCGCATGGCGGCGCAGGGCTTCATCTCACACACGAACGGCCCGACGGTTGACCTCAGCTGCGGCCTGGGCCACCAGGCCGGCGAGAACGTGGGCGACTGGTCGGCCGGCATCAACGACGCCCAGCTCAACTCGATGTTCGTCGCTAGCGCCGACCACCTCGCGAACATCCTCGGTCCCTATCACTATGTAGCCACGGCCTGGGTGGTCGGTTCCAACGGCTACGGATACATCGCGGTGGAGTTCAGCTAAACCGATGTAAAGACGCCGGGTATGCGGGTCCTACCCGGCGTTTCCCTCATCGAGCGCTTCAGTGCGGGCTCGTCCGCGCACAAAAGGGGCGTTTGGAGGAGGCGCGGAAGGGGTGGATTCCAGACCCACCGCCAGTGCAGGCCGGCAGGTGCCGTGGCCCGGGCCATTGGCATGGCTTTGGGCCAACCGAGCCTGGGTGGCGGCTGCGATCGGGATCGTCTTCACCGCCTCGACCATCTACGTGCTGTGGGCGATCCGGGACCTGCCCGATCCGACCCAGGACGTGCTGGCGGCGGGTGATGTCGTCGTGCTCGATCGCAACGGCAAGCTGATCGAGGACTGGAACCCAGCCGGCCACTATCACATCAACGTGAGCCTGCACGACATGGGCCCTTACCCGCCCACCGCCGTGCTTGCGGCGGAAGACCGCAACTTCTACTCACATGGGGCTGTCGATCCGGCCTCCCTTGCTCGCGCCCTGTGGGTCGACGCCACGTCGCGGTCTCTCAACGAGGGAGGAAGCACCATCACCCAGCAGCTGGTCAAGATCCAGCTCCTCACACCGCAGAAATCGCTGACCCGAAAGGTCCAGGAGCTCGTGCTCGCGGTCGCGATCGAGCAACGGTACTCGAAGGATCAGATCCTCACCATGTACCTGAACCGGGTCTACTTCGGCCACGGCGCCTACGGCGTCGGCGCTGCCGCCAAGACATATTTCGACAAGGAGCCAAAGGACCTCTCCGTGGCCCAGGCGGCTTTCCTTGCGGGCCTCATACAGGCGCCGACCGCATACGACCCTGTCCAGCACTACGACCTCGCTCGCGAGCGCGAGCTCTACGTCCTTCAAGGCATGGTCGCCACCGGCAAGCTGAGCTCGTCGGAATCAGATAAGGCAGGCAACGAAGACGTCAAATCCGAGCTCAAGATCCAGCCCACCGCCCGGCAGAGCCTGGCGCCCCATTTCGTCGACCACGTCCTGGCCACGCTCGAGACGATGTTCGGCTCCGCGGCTATCCAGCAAGGCGGGATCGTCGTCCACACGACGCTGGATCTCAACATCCAGCAGATCGCCCAGCAGGCGGTGGCGAACGGCGTGCAGGACCTCTCGTTCACGCATGTCAACAACTCGGCCCTTCTGGCCGCCGACCCGAAGACGGGCGAGGTCCTTGCCTGGGTCGGATCGGCCGACTACGGCAACGACTCCATCGCCGGACAGTTCGACGTCGTCCTGGCCGAGCGCCAGCCCGGATCGTCGTTCAAGCCTTACGTCTACGAGGCGGCGCTCCGTGACCACAAGATCACGTGGGCGACGATCCTCCACGACCAGCTGACCAACTTCAACGGCTACATGCCGCACGACTTCGACAACGGCGGGATGGGAAACATCCCGGCCCGGACGGCAATCCTCTACTCGCGCAACATTCCCGCGGTCCAGGTCGGCCAGATGGAGGGGATCCAGAACGTCATCGCCCTGGCGCACGCAATGGGCATCAAGAGCCACCTCGATCCCGGCCTGTCGACGGCGATCGGCGGGAGCGACGTCACCTTGTTCGAGCACGTCCAGGGTTACGAGACCTTTGCCAACCAGGGCACGCGTGTGGACCTCAGCGTCATCCGAGAGGTGGACGACGCCTCCGGCAAATCGGTCTACAGCCATGGCAACCCGAGTGGTACGACCGTGCTCACGCCGGCGGAGGCGTACATGATCACCGGCGTCCTGAAGGACTACCAGAACCAGTGGGGCTTTGGGTGGAACCGGCAGATGGCGAGCAAGACCGGGACCAGCGACAACGGCCGTGGAGGAATTCCCGACTCGTGGATCATGGCCTACAACCCGAACATCGTGGTCGGAGTCTGGGTCGGCAACACAGCTCCTAACGGCGGCGGCGGCCTCATCACGGCATACGGCGAGCAGGTTGGCAAGACCGTGATGAAGCGCTTCGTCAACGCCCTCCCGGCCGGCATGCGCGCCTGGTATTCGCAGCCGTCTGGCATCACGCGCGGATGCAACGGAGCCGACACGCAGTACATCTTCCTGGCCGGCGGCTGCAACGCCACGCCGTCCGCGTCGCCTTCGGCCAGCCCGTCGTCGTCCGCGTCGCCTTCGGCCAGCCCGTCCGCGTCGCCTTCGGCCAGCCCCTCATCGTCACCTTCCGCGCCGCCGCCGTCTCCGTCACCTTCGCCGCCACCGCCACCGCCCTCACCCTCGCCTACGCCCACGTAGTTGGTGTCGAGCATGAGCGACATCCCCTTCCTGGAAAGTGTCGAGCGGCGCCGGCCGGGCACCTCGATGCGCGCCTACGTGACCCGCACGCTTCCACACAGCTCGGCGATCGTCGTCGCCAATCGCGCCCCTCACGAGCCACGGCCCGAAGGCGGGTTTGCACGCGGGGCAGGCGGGGTGATCACCGCTCTGCTCACCCTGGCCGAAGTCACCGGCGCAGAGTGGGTCGCATGTGCCCGGACCGAGGCCGAACGGCAGCTCGTCGCGGACCAAGGCCCGACCTCAACCGTGCCGCTGATCGGTGGCGAGACCCGGCTTCACTATGTGACGCCGACGCCAGAGCAGTACGAGCAGTACTACTCGGTGATCTCCAATCCCGTGCTGTGGTTCATCCAGCATTACCTCTGGGATCTCGCGCAGCAGCCGATCATCAACGGCCGCATCCATCGCGCCTGGACCAACGGTTACGTGGAGGTCAACAAGCAGGTCGCGAGGCGCGTGGCCGAGGTCGCCGCCCGGCTGCCCGAGCGTCCACTCGTTCTGATTCACGACTACCAGCTCTACCTGGTCCCGAAGCTGGTGCGCGAGCAGGTTCCCGGCGCGATGATCCAGCACTTCGTACACATTCCCTGGCCGACGCCGCAGTACTGGAAGGTGCTGCCCCGAGAGATGCGCGACGCCATCCTCCACGGCCTGCTCGGCAGCGACATCATCGGCTTTCAGTCGAGCGGCGACGTGCGCAACTTCTTGATGACATGCGAGATGAACGGCGGCCTCGCGGTTGACGATCGCGAGCGGGCGGTGCTGGTCGATGGGCGCGTCGTCTACGTTCGCAACTATCCGATCTCGATCGACGTCGCCTCGACCACGCGCCTGTCGTTCTCGCACGGGGTCATGGTGGAAGAGAGAAAGTTGCGCGACTGGCGGCCGCAGCATTTGATCGTGAGAATCGACCGCACCGACCCCTCGAAGAACATCGTCCGCGGCTTCCTCGCCTACGAAAAACTGCTGCTCCATCACCCCGAGCTGCGGGGCAAGGTGCAGTTCTGGGCATTCCTTCAGCCGTCGAGGCAGGACGTGGCCATATATCGCACGTACGTGCGCCGCGTGCGCCAGGTGGTCCAGCGCATCAACGGCCAGTACGCGAGCCAGGGATGGCTTCCAGTCCGCCTCGAGTTCGGCGAGAGCGTGCGCAAGGCCATGGCAGCCCTTCGCAACTTCGACGTGCTGGTGGTCAACCCCGTCTACGACGGGCTGAACCTTGTCGTCAAGGAGGGCGCGCTGGTCAATCGCTCAGACGGCGTGATCGTGCTCTCCGAGAACGCCGGCGCTCATGAGGAGCTGCAGCCAAACGTGCTCTCGATCAACCCGTTCGACATCGTCGCCGCCGCGGACGCGATGCATCGAGGCATTGTGATGAGCGAGCAGGAGCGCAAGCGCCTCAACCAGGGAGCTCGTGACGTCGTCCGGACCAATGACATCGCACGCTGGATCACCAGGCAGGTCCAGGACATCCGCGATCTTGCCGCAACGCCCCGGTTGCGCGCCGGCTAGATAAAGAAGAGCCGCGAGGCGGCACGCCTCGCGGCCTGTCGATTACGTAACGTCCGCTGGTCAGTTGGGACGCGGCCTGGAGATGTCGTGAGAGCTGCGCTGGGTAACCGTCACGTTGCGCGAGAACATGATGGACACCAATCGCACGAGGGCCCAGCCGATCAGCGCGTACACGATGATTGCGATGACGGTTGACATTTCAAGCACCGCGCCTGAGCCCCCGCCGACGGTCGGAAGGAGATTGCGGAACGGCGCCAGGAACACGTCGGTCAGGTTGTAGATGAACTTGCTGAATCCTGCCAGCGGGTTCGCCGCCAGAAGCTTGAGGACGACGCGGATCAGCAACAAGCCGTCGATGATGCCGAGCACGAGGTAGATCACCTCGGTGGCCCGCCGCGCCGGCGTGGCGGTGCTTACGACCTGTGCCGAATCCATGACCTCACCCGCACCTGTGTCTCGGGTGACGCGCGACTCCTCGCGTGCCGTTCCCGTGACGTCGTCGCGAACGATCTCGGTGTCTCTATGTTCCATTGCGTTGCCCCCTTTAGGCTCGAAGATCTAATACGAGACTGGTAAGGAGAACGCGCGGGTTCCCGCCTACACCCGGGGGCTGGAGACGAGCTCCGGCTAGTGTGGGAACCAGAGAGGCAGGCTGGAAAGCGCCTCGTCGTGGTCGACGTCCGGCGTAGAACCGGCGCTGATCTGGTACTGCCATGCGGCCATGGGTCCCGCGCACCCGGTCTGGTTTGGCGAGTAGCCGGGCGCCGAGGCTCGGCTGTAGCTGCCCAGCAGCGAGGGCTCGAACGACCAGAGGTATGAGAAGCTCGCGACCGCCGGCTGTGCGGCGACCGCCGAGCACCAGGCCGAGGCGAACTCGCTTCCGCCCGTTCCGTTGCCGTAATAGGTGGGCACGTACCCGGCGCCCGCGACGCCGTCATACCAACCCTGGATGAAACCGGCGTCCACCCCGGCTGCACCCGGGCAGGCGTCGCCGGGAGGTTCGATGTCGATGGCGATCGCGCGGCCCTGCGGGATGCCGAGGCGAGCCGCAGCAGCGGTGGCTTCTCCCGCATAGCCGTTGCCGGCGGCGTAGCCGACCACGTTCGAGCAGTTGTATTCGTTGTAGATCGGCAGGATCCCAAAGTGGTAACGGGCGGCCAGGGCGACCTCGGCGGGCCTGATGCCGGGGCAGACGGTGTCGGTGAGGTAGCGACCCCAGAACTCAGGCATGCCGAGGCTGGAGGCGACCTGGTAGAGGAGGCCGTCCATGCCCGTGGTGGTGAACGCTTTGCAGGAATCGACGCCCCACAGGATGCGGGTGGGCTGAACGGCGGTCGAGCGAGCCTGGATGTTGATCAGCTCCGTCGGACCCGAGATCTTGCTGAGCAGCTGGCCGAGCGTGGACGCGGCGCCGACCGGCGGCACCGCGCCGATCACGGCTGTGAAGTAGGGCGTGTCGCCGCTTGTGAGCGTGATGTCGATGCTGCAGGTGTTGCCGGTCTTGCACGCTTGGCCCACAAGGCGTCCGTGCTGGTCATAGATGCCGAGGCTCCATGGAGTTTGGGTGAGGTCGGCGTTGGCCGTGGCGGTGAGGTGGACGGTTCCGCCCATCTGCGGGTACGTGGAGTTGCCGGACAGTGAAGCTCCAAGCCAGGTCGCGGTGATCGATGGCGACACCGCGTCCGGCTGGCCGGGCACCCAGCCGACGATCTCGTGCACGCCGCCCGATGACTGCGTCATCGAGGTGCTGCAGGTGGTGCCGCGGCTGCAGTAGGTGAGGCTCTCCTTGGTCGTGTTGTCGTAGATCACGATCACCCTGCCCGCCCTGCCGACGTCGAACGTCGAGGTCGCGGTGAAGGTGATCGGCTTGCCGGGCGCGACCAGGGTGGAATCCGACGCCAGCGTGATACCCAGCCAGGTGACATTGACGTCGTTTGAGGCCAGGCCGTCGCTCGCAGTCGAGAGCGCCGCGCCCGCTCGCGTGATGAACGCCGCGAATGTGTGCTGACCTGAGGTCGCCGCATAGGCAACGCTGCACTGGCTCGACTGGGTGCACGCGCCGGCCAGCGTTTGCGTGGTGCGATCGAAGATCTCGATGGCGTTGTTGGTGCCGGTGATGCTGGCGTTTGCGGTCGCGATGAGGACGGCCCTGTCGCCTGCGCGCAGGACCGTGCTGCCGGCTTGCAGCTCGAGCCGTTCGACCGGCGGGGCTGTGCGCAGGGTCGAGACCGGCACGCTTGGGGTGACGCGGGGCGGGGCGATCGAGTCTCCATGGGTCACGGCCGCGCCGGTAGGTACGGGCGCTGGAAGCAGGACGTCCGTGCACGCCGCGGGGCTGCTTGGCGCGGGGTTGTCGTTGCCAGCCGGACATGGCGTCTGACCATCGGGAGTCGATGCGACACCCGGTGAGATGCGGGCCGCCGTGCCCTGGGTCGCGCACGAGGCGCCTGGCCCGGATTCCGGGCACTGTTCGGATCCCGACGGCAGGCTGACGCTTGCGGCGTCGACTCGTGCGTTGGACATGCATCCCTGCTGTGAAGGCCCGGCGCCGTCCCCGCCCGTTGCGCAGACCGGGGCGCCGGCATGCGGCGTTCGAGCGAGCATCAAGCTCGAAGGCGGCGCGGCGGCGAGGGCGACGAAGCCAACCTGGTTGGCGAGCACGACAAACGCAACCGCCAGGTGCCTTTTCCGGCGCGAAACGAATAACGTCACGAGCTGACGCAGCGACAAAAACCCCTCCTCGAACCGACTTCCGGGCGTCGCCCGACCTTCGGGCGGCGCAACGACTCGAGGAAGGTAGCGGCGGACCAGCCACGGCCCTCCCGCGGCGCGGTTAATTAGTCGGAACTGTTGTCAATTGCCCCGAAACCGCGGCGGCCGGCCCCGATTTCGCCCTGTTGCGCAGGCTACATGCGCGATTCGCCCGCACAGGCGGGCATCATGCCGTGGCGGCAGGCCGGAGCTCTAAGCGGTCGCTCCGAACCTGTGACGCCGGTTCTCGTGCCAGCGCCGCACGAACTCGGCAGTGAACGTCGCGTCCTGACCGGCCCTCAAAGGCCGCAGGAGCTCCTCCGCGAACTCGCGGCTCATGACCTGGATCAGCCGGTCGTCGGGGGCCTCGGGCCGCCCGCGCCGCGGACGCTTGCCCACGACCTCTCTGAACATCAGGTAGGCCAGCTGGACCGCGCCGCCGGACTCGTCAAGGTGCCCTTGCTCAGAATCGAGGGGTCGCGGCTGCCGTCCGGCGACATTGATCGTCCCGAGCCAACCGCCGAAGGGAAGGTGGTGGACCACGTATGACACCTCGCGGGCCGCGCCGGCCGTCCCCGCGTGGCCGGATTGCTGGACCAGAAAATCCATCGCCCAGTGCTCGAACTCGGCCACTGACGCAGGCCCGGCGGCACGCGGGACCTGTTCGGCGATGCCGAGGCGGTGCACGTCCTGGTCGATGCGCCGCAGGACCTTCTCGAGGCCGGCGAGTCGCTCCGGGGAAGAGGAGCCCGGCGCCGCGTGGGCGTAATCAGTCAGAGCTTCGACGAGATTGAAGATCGGAGCCCAATCCGGAAAGACGGCCGGCAGCCACTGCAATGTCTGCGCGAGCTCGCCCGGCCTCGCCAGCACGTACAGAAGCCGGTTGGCGTGAGGCTGGACCTGCACGATGCCGGCCATGGTCAACATCTCGAGCGCCTGGGCGACGCTGCC
>Ga0070714_100003976_pt1 | contig 11117 bp, 26 predicted proteins | sample LARL83metaG_FD_65450 | JGI IMG/M metagenome (GOLD analysis project Ga0070714, IMG submission 65450) | Corn, switchgrass and miscanthus rhizosphere microbial communities from Kellogg Biological Station, Michigan, USA - LAR L8-3 metaG | ecosystem: Host-associated > Plants > Roots > Rhizosphere ... | reverse complement strand
CCAGGTACATCCACGCCATCAGCGGCGCTGCCTTTGTCGCAGCACGCGCGCACCTTGGCGTTCGTGTTGCAGCCGCAGAACTCGCAGCGCCGGTAGCCGTCCGACGCCATCACGCCAGAGGGGCGCTTGCGATACAGCGTTACCTTCTCCGCGCTCCAATCTGCCGCGCGCTCCCACAGCGGCTCAGACCCCGGCTGTGGGCGTGCGATGAAGTCGCCGACCGGCTCGTATTCCTGTTGCGCGCCACCGCACGGTGTCACGCCAGCGGGCCGCAGCTTCTTGAACTGCATCGGGCAGGCTTCCGACTTGCCTCGGCAGAAGTCCGTCACGCCCTCGCCGCAGTGGTTGCAGTAGCGCAGGCCGGGTGCCGACGCCTGCACGCCAGAGGCGCGCGGCATGAACGACAGGTCAAGGAAGCACTCGCCGAAGCCGATGCTCAGCGTGTAAGCCATGCGGCCGTGTTCCTTCAGGGTAGGCGGCCCGCCGACCAGCTTCGCCGCGAATGTCCTCGTGATCGCTTGGATCAGTGCTTCCGGCTCAGATGGTTCTTCGACCCAAGGGATCGCGATCAGGTCGAAGTCGCGCGCCAAAGAACCGTGCACGGCTAGCGCAAAACCGTGTTCACGGGCGATCCCCGCTAACTCAGGATACATCGCGGCGGCATAGACCGGCGCGTAGTTGGCGGGCTTCATTCCTGTCCCTCCGCACCCACTCGCACGCCAGAGGTATCCCCTGTCTCTCCGGGTGCGCCCTCGGTGCCGACCCTACTCGCGGCCCCGCAATCGCATGGCCCAGCCGGAAGCGCAGGCTCGTTGTGAACTGCGCAATCGCTGGCATGGGGTGTCACCTTGCACTCCGTCTCACAGCCCTCGGTGCTATTGGGGTTCGTCATGCTGCCTCCTGAATTCGTTTGTTAAGGTGGCCCTGCGCGTTTGCTACTCTCGCCATCGCGGTCTGGTTGCCATTCAGCTTGACCGGCTTACTTGCTTCGCGACTGGCGCAGGGCCTAACTCGGTTCATTTGATTTCGAGGCGCTTGCCGACAACCAGCTTGCAGCCGGGAACTTCCTGGCCCGCCTTCATCGCTTCACGGATCGCGGTCTTGTCCGGTGCGGGCGGAGGCGGTTCCGGCTGGCGCATGAAGGTCGCGGGGATCAGGCCCGGCTCGTACACCTCCACCGCAGGCGGGTTGTCGCGCACGCTCACCCGGAAGTGAGGGCATTCGATCTTCTGCACGCCTGCAACGATCATGTTGCCCAGCACCCAATCACGGATGCGGGATGCTCGGGCTTCCAGCGCCTTCCTGCGAGCGGCCATCTGCGCTTCGGCTTCCTTGATCGCTGCGGCGGTTGCTTCGAGGTTCCGGGCCAGCATGATCGTGTTCTGTGCCTTGACCTCCAGATCCCCGGCTAGGCCCTCCAAGGTGTCCTCCAGCGCTTCGGGCGGAAGGTCCAGATCGGCCAGCTTCTCCGCATCGTTGCGGTAGGCTAGCGCCAGTTCGTACATGTTCATTGCCGTGTCCTTTCGTGATGTGCCAGCGGGTTTCCCGAGTACGTCCTTCGTTCGTGCAGGAGTGACACCATGAAGCGCGACGCACGTTCCCGCTTTTCAGCCGGAGCAGGGCGAACCTTGCATCCGGCAGGAAGCGCAGACAGTGCGTGCACTGCTTCATGGATCACGCCGGTTCTTCCACGGGCCATGCAGCCGTGAGCTTCTTCTGCGTTTCCGCATCCAGCAGATCCCACACAGCATCCAGAAGCGGCTTCTCCCACTGCGACATGGCTGCGGCTGCGTTCACTTCATCGCCAGCCTTAACGCCTTGGGTGATGCGCTGGGCGCGGGCCTTGGGGCTGGTGTCAACCGCAGGCTTTGCAGGTGTCCTGGCGGGCTCTGGGCGGGCTTCGCCTTCGTCGTGCTCATGGGCGTAGAGGTCGCCCTTGTGCCAGAGGTCCAGAGCCGCACCGAAACGCATGGCGGCATTGCGCAGGGCGTCTCCAATGCGCTCCTTCATGGCGTCAGGGCCGGTCTTGCCTTGGGCGTCTCCGTAACCAAAGCGAGTCACCCCGCACACGGTCAGCTTGATCCACAAGCCGCCGCTCGCATCCAGTGCAGGCAGGCCCTTGTCATCGAAGCCCACCGGCTCCCAATACCAGCTCGGGTCAGCATCCAGCAGGCGGGCCGTCAGCGCAGCGTGGCCCACGTAGTCCAGATGGACAGCGGGCAGGCCGTGCCAACCGCCGCACTCGGAGCACCGCCCCTTGGGCGAGTCCTTCTTGAGCGGCTTGGGCAGCAGGCTGATTTGGTTGGCGGGGAAGGGTTCGCGCAGAAGCGCAAGCCCGGTCTTTTCGGTCTTTGCGGTCATGGCAGTCCTCAGTCAAACGGGGTGGTGATAGAAGCGCGACGTTGCCGAAGCCACCGCTGGCGCTTCCAGGCGCGCAGGGCTTCACGGATAGAGACGGTGAGCGGACGCTTTGGCGCGGGGAACGGATCGAACCGGATGGAGGTTTCATCGTTCACATGCTCTCCACCGTCAGAGAACATCCGCCCGCCGAGGATTCGGGAGTTGAAGTCAAAGACCACGGCGCTTCTCCTGAATACGTGCAACCGACTCACGCACCAGACGGCGCGCATCGGGCTTGCTGGCGAACCAGCGGAACAGGGGGCGGCTGTCGTCCTGCATCAGTGCGGGAGCGGGCCATCCGGTCTTTTCAGCCATTGCAGTTCCTCCAGCGGTTCAGCTCTCTGACGATTCGCGGCACATCGGGGTGCAGCGGGCTTATTTCTCTCAGCGCCCAAGACAGGATGAAAATCCGCCATTGACGCCAGATGGGGAGAAGGCTGCGCATCACGCCGGGTCCATGAGAGAGGGCTTCTTCACTTCGACTCCCCGGTTGCTTTGGCAATAGCGGCCAGCGCCTTTGCTGCGGGGCCATTCGCATCGGGCGGAAGCCAGCCAGTCACGCACAGAACCATGTCAAGCAACTGCTTCAGTTCTTGGCACGCTTCCAGCAGTTCTGGCGCGGCAGCCATCAAGCGAGCGTTGGCGTCGTCTACACCTTCGCTGCTCATCTGCGCACCCACTACGGCCACGCTGTCATAGGGCTTGCCGTCAGCAGGGCGGATGACGATTTCAGCGCCGTCGCGGCCTCCGAACCACCACTCATCGCCCGCGCGTTTCTCCGTCACCCAAGGTCCCGGCGTGTGCATTGTTTGTTTCATCACTTCTTTCCCTTCATCAACCAACGCAGGGGAGCGGAAAGACACCAGAGGAGACCGAGAAGGCTTGCCACGCTGGCTTGGCGGCAGGCTTCGCACCGGACGCCTTCGTGGTGGTGCCAGTGGTCAGTCATTTGCCTGCTCCTTGTTGTTCAGGGTCCGGGCAACCAGGGCACGGTCCGCCTAGAGGAAATCCGCAGCAAGGCTTGGGGACGAACTTGTAGTTGAGAGCGGCGCGAGCCCGTTGCATCGGCTCCGCGTGTTCCAGCAGCCCCTCATCGTCCTGAGCGCTCAGCGAGTCCACAATGGCCCGCAGCGCTTCCTCCAGCTCCCGAATACGGCTGCGGGCGAGGTGCATTGCCTGCTGCTGTTCTGCGGCGAGTTCGGCGGCTGCGTGGCGGGCGTCTCGGTGGCCGATCTTGTAGCAACCTCGCTCGGAGGAAGTCCAGTCAGGCTCGACCTCGCCTCGCAGGTTCATGATTCGCGCGTGAAGGTCCATTTCAGATCGCTCCCTGTTCTCGCATGTACTGCACCTGATCCTCAATGGCTCTGCGCTGCTGCTCTGCCGCGATTCGCTCGCCCTTGTTCACGTTCCTGGCGAGGTCCGCTGCGATCCAGTCGGCCTCCGTGGGTTCGGGCTCATTGCTCGCGGCGCTAAGGTGCTGGCCCTTGATGCGGCAGAAGCCGATACGAGTTATTCCGTAGGCGGTCATGGGGTTTCCTTCGGGGTGGAGGGGAGCGTCAGATATCGGGCGATGAACTCGTCGCGCGGCATCGCGCCGGGAGGCCCTTCGCCGTCGCCCATCCAGCGGTTCGCGGCGATGCAGTCGTCCAACGTCCTGTCGAAGCCGCTGCACCCGGTCCTGTGGGCTCGCTCCAACCGAAGCGAGAGGTTCTCAAGACCCCGCTCTCCGTGCTCCTGCTGGATGATTTCGCGGAGCTGATCGAGCGTGAGCGCGCTCACGTAATGCACGCCGTCCGCGATGGTCCCGAAGATGTTGTAAGCGCCTTCGTGGTGGATGATGAAGTCAGCCATGTGCGTTCTCCCTCACCCGCTCAATCACAGACTGAGCGCGCACGCTCGCCAGCTCCTGGCGCATCCGAAGAAGCAAGTCCTCCAGCAAAATGACCTGAGCCGCCACACTGGCTTGTTGCATGGCACTCCCCACTCCTTCGTAGCAGTCTCTAAGCGCTTGAAGGGCGAAGGTGTTGTTAGTCATTGCGGCTCCTTCTCGGCAAAGGTTGCGCACATCGTCTTGACGTTCGCGCGGACCTGTTCCTTGTCGCTGTAGCAGTCCGACCAGACCCAAAAGGGCGCGTGGGCGAACGGGCGATCCTTCGCCTTGCCTTCCATCGTGTCGAAGAATCGGCACTTGCCGTCGTGCACAAAGTGGGCGCAGTCGCCGCAGCGAACCATGGTTTTGTTGTCTTCCATCTAGTGCCTTCCGTTGTGCCCGGGTGGGCGAAAGAAAAGGGGGTTAGCCGTGAGCGGGAACGGGCCGCAGATTCCAAGCCGCTGCCGCGTCGTCCTTGTTGCGGAATCGGCGGTCACACGCTCCGACCGTGGCTCCGCAAACGCGGCACGCAACCGCATTCCAGTGGTCGAAACCCATGGTTTTCGGGACGCCAGCGGAGTGCTTCACGTAGGCAGCGCCACCGCCGCAAAACGGGCAAGGCTTGAGTTCAGTCATGTTGGCTTTCCGGGCTAGCAGGGGAGGGGGAGGAGGGGAGGAGGTCGAAGAACACGGATTCGCTGTAGTAGCCGTTTGAGGAGCCCAGCCAGCGCAGATCCACCCAGCCCTTCGCCGTGGCCAGCTTGTAGAAGGTCCACGTTCCCGACTCGCTGACTTCTTCCGAGCCCGCATCGTGCGATGACTCATCGGCGAACGAGATGGGCGAGCCAATCAGGTAGGCCGGGTCTCCCACAACGTCTTCCACCTCGACGTGCTCGCAGCAGTCTTGGTAGTGCTGCATCCTGTACGTCGCGCCGTCAGAGCAGACCAAATCAATCTGCTCGCTGCCTTTGTGCATGCCCTCGATGCGGACCAGCGTTTTGCCGATCAAGTCCTTGAAATCCGCCATCACTCATCTCCTTTGCCCTGTTCGGGTGGGCTGATGGGAGTATCGGCTGGCCGTTATCTCGTGTCAACGGTCAGCCGATAAGCGGAGACGAGATTTCCCGATCAGCCGATGAGCGGCGCTTTGGGATGGCGCAGAGGTAAGCCGGTCCTGACGCGGGCCGACGAGACGGGCTAGCTAGCCGGGACTAGCGCAGTGAAGCGGGGACGGGCAGGTAGTCGTCCTGCCGTGCGCGAGCGGCGGACACGCGGAGCATGGCCCGTGCGCGTGAGGCGGAGTCTTCTTTGAACGTGCCACCGAGGTAGACCACCTCATGGCCATCCGCATACAGAACAGAGCCGCCCCATCCCTGCACTGCGCCGGCCAGAACATCGGCCCTTAGCTTGTCCAGTTCCGCGAGGAGATCCCGAACGGCCCCCATGTACACAACGTTATTGCTTTTCATGAACTGCCTTGGTGGACGCACCAATATGCCCCATCCGTCGCGGCTCGTCCATCTGGCTGCTGTGTGAAAGTACAGCCCGGGAAAGGTGCAGACCCTATGCCCTCCGAACGGAGTAGCGAGAAGGTTCCTGCGTATTGCTGGGGGAGGCGGCGGGCGGTTCCACGATCATTTCCCGCGCGACTTTCACCGCCTCGCGCAGCGTCATGAGAACCCAATCCTTTTGACGCGGAGGGAGTGACAGCATCTCTGTGACGAGGTTCTGCACCTCCGGCGGGAGGCGGCTGGCGTCCACCATCGGACCCGTTCCATCGGCCAGCCACTGAGCGCGCACGCCGCAGGCTTCGGCCATTTGAACGGTACGCATCGAGCTTTCACCCTTGATTTCCAGCTCGCCCAGCGTGCTTTGTGCCAGGCCCGCAGCGTGGGCCAATTGCGTTTGCGTCAGGCCCGCGTGCTTGCGCGCCTCATAGATGCGTTGACCGAAGGGGGAGCGCTCTCGCTCACGTTTTGCCACGTAGACAAGAGTAGCCCTGCCGTCTATCGGCTCGCCGTTGAAGCAAAACCGGTCAGCCGATATCATGGCGCATGGACTGGAAAGAGGTTATCGGCGAACTCGCCGCCCGGGGCTACACGCAACCCGAAATCGCGGAGGCATGCGATTGCGGGCAAGCGACGGTCAGTGACCTCGCCACCGGGAAGACGAGAAACCCGATGTTCAACACCGCGCAGGCGCTCCTCGCGCTTCGTGACCGCGCCCGCAAGGACCCCAAGCGCAAGTTGGTGAGGGTGTCCTGAATGCATCCCCGCACTGTCCCCCTCAGCTTCCCTCATCACATACCCCTTACGGCTTATGCCGAAGGAGTAGGGGTCGGAGACGGGCGTCGTTTGCATTTGCTCAGTCTCCCTTTTTTGCCTAACCAAGCCTCACAACTGCTCTCAAGAAGGTTGCGAACCAATGAGCCAGATCGCTTTCCCCGTCGAAATCGCTCCGCATGAAGTAGCGCGGGAGAAGTCTCTTGGCGATGCCATTTCCCTCTGTGTGAAGGCCGCAGGGCATGAGCCCAAAGACCTCCAGGTGGATCTGAAATGGGACAAGGGGCAGTGGTCCCGCTGGCTCTCCGGCGAGGAGGGGATCAAGTGGTCGAAGCTGATTCAGGTGATGGATTACTGCGGCAACGACGCGCCCCTGATGTGGATGCTCCATGCGCGCGGTTATGACATCGGAAGCCTGCACAAGCGCGAAAGCGAGCTGGAGCGGGAGCTGCGATTGGCCCGCGAGGAAAACAAGGCGCTGCGGCGCGTTCTGCAAACGGAGGCGGCATGAGCTACGTGAACTATCTCGGCGAAGTGATTGGACTGATCGACCACGGCAAGCCGAAGAAGGCGAAGGCCGAAGAAAAGAGCTACCACAACGGATGGCGCGTTCAAGGCATCCCGCCCGGCCAACTGCAAGAGGCGCGCGAGGCGCGTGAGCGGCTTGTTCGGATGGCAGAGAAGTCCGGTGGTAGGGAAATCAAGCGCTGGGACGAAGCCCACTACCTGATGAACGCGAAGCGCAAGCCTGTGCGCAGCAAGCCCTTTGAGATTCCGCAGGCGGCGCAGGAGTGCAAGGCTCTTGCCGAGAAGTCGGGTTGGCTGCGCGTAGAGATTGTGGAGCTGAAAAAGGAAGTTCGAGCGGAGGCTGCATGACCTCCTTTTCCGCCTCCTCGGACGAATGCGACCCGAACTCTCCCACGTTTGATCGTCCCGGCGACTCGACCGCAGAGGTGTCGGACGAATCCGAAATGGTCTGTAGGACAAGCCGGGCCAACAGTGCGCTTTCTGATGAGGAGAGGGAGCGCCACATCAAAGCCTGTGGCGACCTCATGGAACTCGCCATGGTCCGCTGGTACGAGACCGGCGACTTCGGGCACAGGGGCGAGGCGTCTAGGTGGCGAATCCTCATGGAGCAGGCCATCAAGGGCCGCAGCGCGGAGCAAATCCGCCGCATGGAAGAGGCGAGGGGACTGGCCTGATGGATTGGTTTCGTTGGCATCACGGCTCCGTGAACGACCCCAAGTTTCAGCTTGTGGCGAAGAAGTCCGGTGCTTCCGTTGCCGAAGTGCTGGCGGTGTGGGCCTCCCTCCTTGAAGCGGCAAGCATGGCCGAGCACCGGGGGCATCCTGGCGAATTGGATTTCGAGGCGATGGATTGCGCCTTAGGGATGGCTGATGGCCGGTCCCAAGCGATCTATTCCCACATGACGGCCCGTGGCGTGATTGCGGAGGATGGGCGAGTCGCCGCATGGGAGCGTCGCCAGCCGAAGCGTGAACGCGAGGACGACAACAGCACTGAGCGCGTCAAGGCGTTTCGCGCAAAGCAACGCCATGAAACGCCAAGCAACGCCACTGAAACGACGGAAACGCCTAGAGGAGATAAGAAGAGAGAAGAAGAGAACACCCCTGCGGGGTTTGTTCGGTTTTGGTCTGCATGGCCGAAAAGCACCCGCAAGGAAGCGAAAGGGAAGTGCCTGGAGGTCTGGCTTAAAGCCGGGGCCGAGTTGCAGGCCGACCTGATCGTTTCTCACGTCGAAGGACTCAAGCGGACTCCGGGGTGGACGAAGAACGGCGGCGAGTTCATCCCCGCTCCGCTGGTGTACCTGAAGAACCGTCGCTGGGAGGGCACGGAAGACGCCGTGAACGACGACCCCTACGGACTGAAGAGGGCCATCAACTATGGCGGTTGAAGCCTTCCTCTCCCGGCTGGAAAAGGTCAAGGGCCGCAACGGTTCATGGACTGCCTGCTGCCCGGCCCACGACGACAAGTCTCCCTCACTTGCGATCCGCGAGGAAGGCGGGAAGGTGCTTCTCCACTGCTTCGGAGGGTGCGAAGTCTCGGCGGTGGTCGGAGCCCTTGGGATGGACATGACCGACCTGTTCCCGCCCAGCGAACCGAAGTACGAACCGCAGCCCAAGGTTCGGTTCTTCGCTACGGACTTGCTCAAGGTCATTGCCTTGGAGGCTGCGATTGTCTCCATCGCTGCTTACGACATGTCGAAGGGCAAGACGCTTCCCAAGGTGGATCTGGACCGGCTGCACCTTGCCTACGAACGAATCAACGCTGCTGTGGAGGCTGCGCAATGACCCCGCTCAAAATCGAAATCCTTCTGCACTACTACTGCTGCCCCAACGAATACCGGGACGGCGACCTCAGCGCGCCCGCAGTTGAGGAGGCGATCTGCTGGTTTTTGGCGAATGACCTTCTGGAAGCTGCTGCTCCCGACAAGAGGAAATACGGGGCCAGCTACCAGACCACTCCCAAGGCCAAGGCGCTGATTGAGGCATGGTGCAACACCCCGCTTCCCGTGTCCGTGTGGGTCATCCCCGGAGCCACGAAGTGAGCGGTTCTCTCTCCTCCATCGAGAAGACGGCCGCGCAGGTCTTGGAGCTTCGCAAGTCGCGGGGCAGGCATGAGGCTACCGGCGAGAAGATCGACGCCTACATGGCCTCCAGGCACGCCGACGCGGCATTGGTGAAGCCTGCCGAGGACTTCCGCGAGCAACTGCACGAAGAGTTCCACGGCACCGACGAGGCCAAAGGGCTCCGGCTCCCTTGGCGGGGTGTTGCGGACAAGTGGCGGGTCCGACCCGGCGAACTCACGATCTGGTCGGGGTTCAACGGGCACCGGAAATCCATGGTGACGGGCTTTGTCCTGCTGGACCTCCTGACCCAAGGGGAGAAGGGCTGCGTCCTGTCCTTCGAGATGAAGCCGAAGAAGACCCTTCGCCGGATGGCCTCCCAGGCTGTCGGGGTCAAGCAGCCGACCGCCGCCTATATCGACAAGTTCATGGACTTCATGGCCGGGAAGCTGTGGATCTACGACCAGCAAGGCAACGTCAACCCTGAGCGGGTTTACGGGGTCATCACGTACTGCGCCGAACAGCTCGGGATCACGCAATTTCTGGTCGATTCCATGATGAAGGTGGTCGAGGGTGAGGACGATTACAACGGGCAGAAGTCGTTCACCGGACGGCTTCAAAACCTCGCCCGCGACCTGAACGTGCATGTTCACCTCATCACGCACGCGAAGAAGACCGGCGACGAAACCAAGCGACCCGGCAAGCAGGACAACCGGGGATCGGGAACCATCGTTGACCAGACCGACAACTTCGTGACGGTCTTCCGCCTTCCCGAGCTGAAGGAAGGCGACAGCGGCCCGGATCACCTCCTGTACGTGGACAAGCAGCGAAACGCAGAGGACGGCTGGGAGGGGCACATTGCCCTGTGGTTTGACGAGAACTCGTTGCAGTTCCATGAGAACAGCTTCGAGCGGACCAAGCCGAGGCGCTATGTCTAAGGACGCCATGCGCCAAAAGATGCCGACCGTCGCGGCCATCGTGGATGAACTCCGGCCGTGGTTGGAGAAGGTCGTCTACGCAAGCGAGAACGGCCATGTCATCGACCGCCGCGAGCCGGTGAGCGATGAGCAGGTCTTCACCATCCCTCCCAACTACCTCAAGCCCATGGAGGCCAAGAAGAAATGAACATCAGGAAACCGCGAAGCGTTGCAGACCTCTTTGCGAAAGGCATGGCCGAAGCCGTCGAAGTCGGGGAATGCCTGGAGTGGCAGGGAAAGATGGGCAACGGCAAGACCATCCCCGTCGTGAAGTCGCGCGAGGGCAAGACCTATTGCGCCGAGTACTCCGTTCCCCGGCTGGTGTGGGAGCAGAAGAACGGCCCGATTCCTAGGGGGATGGTTCTGTACCGCAAGTGCTGCAACAACGATTGCGTCGAACTCAAGCACTTGAAGCTGGGAACGCGCGCCGAGTGGATGGAGAACCGCCGCAAGCTGGGCCTGACCAAGCACACAGCGCAGCACATCCTTAATCTCACCAAGGGCGCACGCAACCGTCCGATGGTGGTCAACACGATGGACAAGGCGCGGCAGGTTCGGGCATTGCTGGCGGATCACTCGCGGGATGAAGTGGCGCTCCTGACGGGGGTTTCGCGGGCGATGGTGGACGACATTGCCCGGGGCCGTGCCTGGCGGGACACCGCCAGCCCGTTCTCTGGATTGGGTGCGCGGTGATCGAGGAAGAACGCGCCCGCATGCGCGAGGAGGCGCAATGAGCGCCTATTACAACGAATGGGACAAGGACGCGGCAGCAGTCCTGCGCGAGCTGATCGCCATGGACCTGATCCCGGCTGGAGATGTGGACGAAAGGAGCATCGCTGATGTACGAGCAGATGACGTTGCTGGATACGACCAGTGCCACTTCTTCGCCGGTTATGGAGGATGGCCCCTTGCCTTCCGGCTTGCTGGAGTGCCTGACGACTGCCCCGCATGGTCTGGAAGCGTTCCCTGCCCGGACTACAGCGTTGCATCCAACGCCCATGGAG
>Ga0070714_100003975_pt1 | contig 11118 bp, 9 predicted proteins | sample LARL83metaG_FD_65450 | JGI IMG/M metagenome (GOLD analysis project Ga0070714, IMG submission 65450) | Corn, switchgrass and miscanthus rhizosphere microbial communities from Kellogg Biological Station, Michigan, USA - LAR L8-3 metaG | ecosystem: Host-associated > Plants > Roots > Rhizosphere ... | reverse complement strand
GCGGCGGCAACGGCGACGCCAAGAAAAGCATCCAGGAAACCGCGGCAGCGTTTTTCGCCGCGCTGCCGCCGGCGATCGGCCGCCGCGTCACGCTCGCCCCCGATGCGGGCGACGCCGGCTCGGTCGACCCCTTCCGACTGCACTACATCGACAGCGTCGTGGATGCGATCGTCAAGCGATCGCAGGAACTTTATGGGCAGTACACATTCAACGAGTGCGGTTCTTAGAGCGGGTATCCTCTGACGCTCGCCAACCGCGGCGTCGACGGTTTCTCCTGGCCCGTAGCCGACAGATCACCCCTTCTTGCCCTTCCCCGCTTCCGTCCCGGGCTCGACGTACCGCGGGAACACGCCTTCGGGTTTCGGCAGCGCCGTGCCCGGCGTCAGCGCGTGGGCGAGCGCCGCGAAGGAGCGCGCACCGGGCGCCACCGCGAGCTGATCGAGGATCTTCCCCATCGACGTCGGCATGAACGGCTGGGTCAGGATGGCGAGCGCGCGGATCGTCTCGGCCAGCGTGTAGAGCACCGTGCTCATCCGCTCGCGGTCGGTCTTGGCGAGCGACCACGGCGCCGCCGTGTCGATGTAGCGGTTGGCCTCGGCGACGACGTCCCAGATCGCGGTCAGCGCCTTGTGGAACGCGGGCTCGGCCATCAGCGGCCGGAGATCGTCCAGGAGATCGTGCGCCGCCTTGACCAGCGCCGCGTCCTCGGCGGCGAACGCGCCGTGGGGCGGCACCTTGCCGTCGCAGTTCTTCTGCACCAGCGACAGCGTGCGCTGGGCGAGGTTGCCGAAGGCGTTGGCGAGGTCGGCGTTGAGCCGGCCGATCATCGCCCGTCGCGAAAAATCGCCGTCGGCGCCGAACGGCACCTCGCGCAGCAGGAAATAGCGCACGGGGTCGAGGCCGTAGGTCGCGACCAGCTCGTTGGGGTCGATGACGTTGCCGAGCGACTTCGAGATTTTCTGGCCCTCGTTGGTCCACCAGCCATGGGCGAACACGCGCTTCGCCGGGTCGATGCCGGCCGCCATCAGGAACGCCGGCCAGTAGACGGCGTGGAAGCGGACGATGTCCTTGCCGACCATGTGCACGTCGGCGGGCCAGTAGCGCTTGAAGTCGGCGCTCTCCATGTCGGGATAGCCGACGGCGGTCATGTAGTTGGCGAGCGCGTCGAGCCAGACGTAGATGACGTGCCTGGGATCGTTCGGGACCGGGATGCCCCAGGTGAAGGTGGTGCGCGAGATCGACAGGTCGGCGAGGCCGCCCTTGACGAAGCTCATCACCTCGTTGCGGCGGCTGTCGGGCCCGACGGCCTCGGGGTGATCGGCGTAGAACTTCAGGAGCGGCTCCTGCCACTTCGAGAGGCGGAAGAAATAGCTCGGCTCCTCGACCCATTCGACCTCGGCGCCGCTCGGCGCGAGCTTCTTGCCGCCCGGGCCTTCGGTCAGCTCCTTCTCGCCGTAGAACGCCTCGTCGCGGACGGCGTACCAGCCCGAATACGAGCCGAGGTAAATTTCGTCCTTCTCGACCAGCCTGCTCCACAACGCCTGCACCGCCCGGACATGGCGCGGCTCCGTCGTGCGGATGAAGTCGTCGTTGGAGAACCCCATCGTCCGGGTGAGCGCGCGGAAGTTATCGGCGTTCCGGTCGACGAACGCCTGCGGGCTCACGCCCGCGGCGGCGGCCGCCTTCTCGACCTTCTGGCCGTGCTCGTCGGTGCCGGTCAGGAACTTCACGTCGCGGCCGTCGAGGCGCATGAAGCGCGCCAGCGCATCGCAGGCGAGCGTCGTGTAGGCATGGCCGATGTGCGGCACGTCGTTGACGTAATAGATCGGGGTGGTGATGTAGAACGGCCCCGAGGCTTGGGCGGTGGTCATCGAAGGACTTCTTCCTGAGGCTTGGACGGGAGACGCGTGACGGCAGATCGAGAGGGGATGCGCGTCGGCTTCAGGCGCGGGCGTCCGGCTCGAGCGCCATCAGGGCCGACAGGAGCATCTGCTTGCGGTCGAAATGAAGCCCCTCGCCCTGGCCGAACAGGCGGGCGATCTTTTCCCATACCTCCGCCCATTGATCAAGGCGACGGAGCCCGGCGGTCTTGAGGAGCGCCGCGTGCTCGCCCGGAAACACTTCGGCCGAGGGCTTCGGCGCGGGCCCGGCCGCGCGCGTCGACAGGCGCACCAGCCGCGCGATCCACCAGCCGATCAGCTCGGCGAAGGCGGCGAACGCCTCGTTGGCGCCGGCGCGCCCGAGCTTGTCGGCGAGCGTGTGGGCGGCGGCGACGTCGATCGACGGCAGCCGTCCGGCGAAGGTCAGAAGCTCGCGATAGAGATCGAGCCCGCCGGCTTCGGCCAGCGCCAGGGCGCGGCCGATGCTGCCCTCGCCCATGCGCGCGAGCGCCAGACGTTCGGCGTCGGCGGTGTCCGGCAGCAGGCGCGCGAGCAGCGTCGCCACGTCGTCGTCGCCGAGCGGGCTCATCTGGAGCCGGCGGCAGCGCGAGCGCACCGTCGAGGGAATCCGCCCCGGCGCGTGGCAGACCAGCAGAAGCAGGCTCCGCGACGGCGGCTCCTCGAGGATCTTCAGCATCGCGTTGGCGGCGTTGCGGGTCATCTCGTCGGCGGAGTCGACCACCACCACGCGCCAGCCGCCCTCGGCGGGGGTGAGCGACAGGAACGCGCCGATGGCGCGCGCCTCGTCGACGCCGATCGCGCTCTTCTCGCGGCCGTTCTTGGGATCGACCCCCTTCTCGACGATCAGGAGATCGGGATGGGCCCCGGCGGCAACGCGGCGAAAGACAGCGCTGTCGGGCGACACCGCGAGCCCACCACCCGAGGGCGACGGCTGGGCGCCGAACAGGCCGTCGCCGGCGGACGCATCGCCGCCCGCGCCGCCGGCAAGGGCGAAACGGGCGAAGCGATAGGCCAGCGTCGCCTTGCCGATGCCGCGCGGGCCGGCGATCAGCCACGCGTGCGGCAGGCGACCGGAATTCCACGCGGCGAGCAGGGCGCCCTCGGCGCCGGCATGGCCGATCAGATCCGCCTGCTTGCGCGGGTGGAGCGGGTCGTCCTCGATCTCGATTTTGGAGGCTTTGGCCATGGCACCTACCGCGCCAGCTTAAAGCGCCTGGCGACCTCGGCCCAGATGCGTTCGGCAACGTCGTCGACGGTTCCCGACGCGTCGACCGTCCGGCAGCGTTTCGGCTCGGCCCGGGCGATGGCGCGAAATCCGCGCCGCAGCCGCTCGTGGAACGCGGTGCCCATGCGCTCGTAGCGGTCCTCGGCCTTCCCGCTCCCCTTGGTCGCGTCGATGCGCCGTCCGGCCCGGGCGAGCCCGGTCGCCACCGGCACTTCGAGGATGAGGGTGAGATCCGGCTCGAGGCCGCCGGTCGCGATCCTGGCGAGCGTGGCGATGGTGGCCTTGGACAGGCCGAGGCCGTAGCCCTGATAGGCCAGCGTCGAATCGCTGAAGCGGTCGGAGATCACCCAGGCACCGCGCGCGAGCGCCGGGCGCACCGTCGCCGCGACATGCTCGGCGCGGGCGGCGGAATGGAGGAGCGCCTCGGTGAGCGGTGTCCAGCCGTGGTCGCGGCGCTCGACCAGAAGCCTGCGAATGGCCTCCGCACCGGGCGCGCCGCCCGGTTCCCGAGTGACCAGGATATCCTTACCTGAAGCTTTAAGTTTCGACGCCAATAATATGATTTGCGTCGATTTTCCGGCTCCCTCGCCGCCCTCCAGCGTGATCAGGCGGCCGCGTCTGGCCTTCGCCCGCTTGGCCGGGGCCCGCGCCACGCCGTCCTACTGCGCCGAGCCGAACAGAAGATGGTGCGCCGCCGCCGAGATGCGCCCGCCGAAGCCGAGCCGGTCGACCGACTCGCCGGCCTTGAGCGGCACTTCGATGGGATCCTGGCCGGGCACGGTGACGACCAGCGAGCCGATCTCCTGCCCCTTCGTAATCGGCGCGGGGACCGGGCCGGTGTAGCGGGCGACGACCTTGGCCTGGCGCGTGGCGCCGCGCGGCACCGTGATCGTCACGTCCTGGTCGAGGATCAGCGGCACGGTCGGCTTGTCGCCGAGCCACACTTCGGCCTTCTCGACCTCGGCGCCGGGGGCGAGCACGGAGACGTCCTCGTACTCGCGGAAGCCCCATTCGACGAGCTTTTTGACCTCGGCGCCGCGCTCCCGCATCGACTTCATGCCCGAGGCGACGACGATCAGGCGGCGGCCGCCGCGGAGAACGGTGCCGGCGACGCTATAGCCCGAGGCCTCGACGTGACCGGTCTTGAGGCCGTCGGCGCCCGGCGTGTCGTAGAGCAGCGGGTTGCGGTTGCCCTGCTTGATGCCGTTGTAGGTGAACTGCTTGTCGGCGAAGTAGTGCCAGTATTCGGGGAAGTCGCGGATGATGTGCGCCGACAGCGTCGCGATGTCGTGCATCGTCATCCAGTGATTCGGGTCCGGCAATCCGGACGCATCCATGAAGTGGCTGTTGTTGAGACCGATCTTCTTGGCCTCCTCGTTCATCAGGTCGGCGAAGGCGGTCTCGCTGCCGGAAATCCCTTCCGCCACGACCTGGCAGGCGTCGTTGCCCGACTGGATGATGATGCCTTTCAGCAGGTCGTCGAGACTGACCATCGAGTTGACCTTGAGGAACATGGTCGAGCCGCCGCTCGCGGCTCCGCCCCGCTTCCACGCCGCCACGCTGACGGGAAACTCGTCAGTGAGCTTGAGCTGGCCGGCCTTCAGGCGCTCGAAGACGATGTAGACCGTCATCAGCTTGGTGAGCGACGCCGGCGGCACCGGCTGCTCGGCGTTCTTGTCGTAGAGGATCGCGCCGGTCTTGTAGTCGACGATGATGGCTTCCTTGGCCGCCGTTTCCAGGGTCGACGGCGCGGCCTCGGCCGCTGCGGCACCGAGGCCGACGAGCAGGGCGGCGGCAAGGCCGCACAGCAGCCGGGATTTCGGTTGGGAACTACGGAACGTCGTCATCCTGCTTCTCCATCGTCCAGCACCGGCCGGACGTCAATCGACAATAATACGCGCCTCGGGATAGCCCGCTTTCATCACGCGGTCGAGAACCTTGTCGGCGTCGTCGACGCTTTGAATCGGACCGACGCGCACGCGGAACAGCGGCCGGTTGCCGAGATTGACCTGGGTCACGCGGGTCGGGCCGAGGCTCTGGAGCCGCGCCTTCATCCGGTTCGCATTGTCGTAGCGGGCGAACGCGCCGGCCTGAACGTAGATGCTGGTCGGCTTCACCGGAACCGTTTCCACGACGGGCTCGGGTGCGCGCGGCGGCGCGCTGGCGACGGGATGGGGCGCCTTCGGCGGCGCGGCCGTCGCGGTCGGCGGCGCGGCCCTGACACCGGGCGGCGGCGCCAGGTCGGCCGAGGCGACCGCGCCGACCGGAGCCGCCGGCGGCTTCTCGGCGACGATGTTGGGATCGGTCTTGCCGGTCAGTTTCGCGGCCAGCGCCCGGCTCTCGTCGGCGACGATCTCGACTCGCACCCGCGCCGTGCCCTTGCCGTCGAAGCCCAGCAATTGGGCCGAGCGGCGCGAGACGTCGATGATGCGGCCCTTGGCGTAGGGGCCGCGATCGTTGACCGTGAGCTTCACGCTGCGGCCGTTCTCGAGATTGGTGACGCGGACGATCGACGGCATCGGCAGCGTGCGGTGCGCGGCGGTCAGGGCGTTTTGATCGTAACGCTCGCCGTTGGCGGTGAACTTGCCGTGGAAATTGGGGCCATACCAGGAGGCGATGCCGGTTTCGACGTAGTTGTAGTCGACCGCGGGGTAATACCAGACGCCGTCGATCTGATAGGGATTGCCGACCTTGTAGCCGCCGCCGTGCGGCGGTTCCTGGTTCACGTTCTTGGCGGTTTGAGACAGGAAATCAAGCTCGGCGCAGCCGCCGAGCGTCAGGATCGCTGCCAACGCCACCACCGGCGTCGCCCAAGCGCGTCGCATCATTTTGTGGGTTTCGCCCCCCGCGCCACTGAATGTTGAGAGATTAACGCGCTGCGATGCGGTCGGCAAGGGAGCCGACGGCGGTGGCGAACGAAATCGAGCAGTTCCACTTCAGGGTTGCGCGGAAGTTTCCGTAAACCAGAAGCGCCGGTCCCGCCGGTCCCTCCGGCAGCGCCAGCGCCGCCATCAGGCGGGCCTTCGGAAGATCGCCGCCGTCGGCGCGGCGCACGCCGAGCGCTTGCCATTCGCCGAGCGGCTTGTCCGCGGTGAGGCGGTTGAGCGCGCCGCAGCGCGAGTCCGACGGCGGGCGCTTGAGGCCGTCGAGCTTCGCTTCGAATCCCGGCGGCAGCGTCACCCGGCGGCCCCAGGTCTCGCCGTCGTTCCAGCCCGACTGCTTCAGGTAATTGGCCGCGGACGCGAACACGTCGCCCTTGTCGTGCCAGATGTCGCGCTTGCCGTCGCCGTCCCAGTCGACCGCGTAGTTGAGGAAGGTCGACGGCATGAACTGGCTCTGGCCCATGGCGCCGGCCCAGCTTCCTTTCATGTCCGCGGCCTTGACGTGGCCCTGATCGATGATCTCGAGCGCGTTCATCAGCTCGTCGCGGAAATAGGCGGCGCGGCGTCCCTCGTAGGCGAGCGTCGCCAGCGACGCGACGACCGAGAATCCGCCCGTCGATCGGCCGAAGTTGGTCTCCAGCCCCCACAGCGCGACGATGAAGCGGGGTTGGACGCCGTAGCGTCTGCCGACCGCGTCCAGGAGCGCCTTGTTCTCGGCGTAGTGGGCGCGCGCCGCCGCGACGCGGTCGGCGGTGACGGTGCGGGAGAGATACTGCTCGAAGGTCAGCGTGAATTCCGGCTGACGACGGTCGAGCTCGATCACGCGATCGATCGGCGTCACGCCGTTCAGCGCCGCGTCGAGGGTCGCCGGCGCAATTCCCTTCCCGAGCGCCTCGGAACGGATGCCCGCGAGGAACTCGTAGAAGCTCTCGGTGGGTGCGGCCGTCGGAGCCGGTGCCGCCGGCGCCTGCGTCGTCGACGGTATCGCGGGACTTTTCTCGCCCGCATTCTCGGCGCCGGCGCTCGAGCAGCCGCTCAACGAGCCGGCGATCAGCAGCAGAACGGAGGCGAAAGCGAAGGCGCGCGCGCGGTGGAACACCATGACTATCCTCTTTTCGGCGTGGCCGTTTCTGGCATACTGCGGCCGCCGTTGCAATCGAGGGACCGGCGCCATGGCGGGCGAGCCGCAGCGACACGTCAATTTTTTATTTCCGACCGTGGTCCGCACGGCCACGTTGGCCGATCCGTCGGCGTTCAACGCGCGGCTGGCGCAGACGATCGCCGACCTGCGCGTCCGCGTTCCCGGCGACGTTCCCGACTCGTGGAGCTGCACGCTCTACACGACGTTCAAGACGGCGAACCGCCTGCAGATGGAGCCCGGCTTCGACGAGCTGACCGCCCACATCGAGCGCGAAGCGAACGCGTTCGCCCGCGATCTCGGCCTCGACCTCGGCAACGGCCCGCTGACGGTGCGCAGTTGCTGGGTCAACATCTACGGCGCGGGCCATTCCCAGGAGGTCCACGTCCACGCCAACAGCCTGATGTCGGGCGTCTATTACGTGAAGGCGCCGGCCGGCGTGCCGGGGCTGATGATCCATTCGCCGTTCGGCGACGAGATGCTGGCGCCGGAGATCGTCGAGCAGAGCCCGGCGACCATGCTGTTCGACGAAATCCCGGCGAGCGAGGGCGGCATGATCCTGTTCCGCAGTTGGACGCGCCACAGCGTCCGCCCGAATCCCGTTCCCGGCGAGCGGATATCGATCGCGTTCAACCTCTCGTAGCTATTTGCCCTTCGTCACCCGCCGGCACGCCGCGACGATGTCGTCGGCCGACGGCGTCACCGCGGCTTCCAGCGGCGGGCTGAACGGCACTGGCACCATCGGCCGCGCCACCCGCGCGATCGGCGCCTTGAGCGCCGCGAACGCCTTTTCGGCGACGAACGCCGCGACTTCGGACGCTGCGCCGCAGACGATCGAGCCTTCGTCGGCGACGACGAGCCGCCCGGTGCGCGTCACCGATTCGATCACCGTCGCTTCGTCGAGCGGGCACAGCGTCCGAAGATCGACCACCTCGACGTCGATGTTCTCTCGGGCGAGCGTCTCGGCGGCGGCGAGCGCCTCGGACACCATCTTCGACAGCGCGACGACGGTGACGTCGCGGCCCTTCCGTTTCACCGCCGCCTGGCCGAGCGGAATCGCGAGATCGCCCGCCGGCACGTCCTCGGCGAGGCCCAAGAGCTGCGTGTGATTGAAGAAGAAGGTCGGATTGGGACTCTTCATCGCCGAGCGGATCAGCCCCTTGGCGTCGGTCGGGCTCGCCGGCATGACGATCTCCATGCCGGGCGCGTTGGCGAGCATCGCGTGCGGGCTCAGCGAATGCTGCGGCCCGCCGCCGCCGCGCACGCCGTGGAAGACGTGGAACACGACCGGCACGGTCAACTGCCCGCCCGACATGTAGTGCGCGTTGGCGGCCTCGTTGATGAGCTGGTTCCACGCCTCCATCGCGAACGACGCCGTGCCGTAGTGAATCAGCATCGGCGTGCCGGCCATGGCGGCGCCGACGCCGAGCGAGGTCATCGCCTCCTCCGACGTCGGCGGATCGGTGATGCGGTCGCCGAACTCGTCCATCAACGGCTTCTGCGCGTCGGCCTCGGTGCCGTGGCCGGTGAGGCCGCGGCCGAGGATCATCGTCGAAGGACTCTCGCGAAGGCTCCAGATGAGGCCGTCGATGAGGGCCTCGGCGAACGTCATGCGTGGCATAGGTCTGCCCTGTTCTTTATCGGTGTGCGGGGATTCAGGCGAACGCGCCCTGAAGGGCGACTTCGGGCTTCGGGAAAGGAGAGGCTTCCGCGAAGGCGCGCGCCTTGGCCATGTCGTCCTGGACGCGCCTGTCGAGCGCCAGGATGTCCTGCCGGCTCATCGTCTTCGATTGATCGAGCGCCTTGACGTAGAGCCGCAGCGGATCGAAGCGGCGGATCCAATCCGCATGCTTGCCGGCGATGCGGCTTTCGTCCCACGCCGTCTCGAGGTCGGTGATGCCGGTCGGGAACGCCGCCGTGACCTGGTGCGAGCCCGGCCAGCGCTCGAAGGCGATCTCGAGGAACACCGGGCCTTTGCCGGCGCGGATTTGCCGGGCCGCATCCTGCACGGCCTGCACCGTTGCCTCGGCGTCGGCGCCGTTCACCAGCACCGAGGGGATCGACAGCGCTTCGGGAACGTGGCGGAGCGCCTTGGCGGCCAGCATCGACGACGGACGCTGGCCCGCCTTCGAGTTGTTCTCGCACAGGAACAGCACGGGAAGCTCGAAGATCGACGCCATGTTGAGCGCCTCGTAGGCGATGCCTTCGTCGAGCGTGCCATCGCCGAAATGGGCGACGGCGATGTTGTCGGTCTTTTGGCTTTTCGCGGCGAAGGCGGAGCCGACCGCGAGGCCGATCGAGCCGCCCACCATCGCCGACGTCGAGGAGACGCCGTGGCGGGGATCGCACAGGTGCCACGTGCCGCCCTTGCCGCCGTTGAGGCCGTCCGCCCGGCCGAGGATCTCGGCAAAGGCCTTGCCGGGATCGGCGCCGGCGGCGATCAGAAAGCCATGGTTGCGATGGGTGGAGTGGAGGCGGTCGCCTGTCTTGAGAATTGCGGCGACGGCGCCGCCGCTCGTCTCGTGGCCGATGTGGAGGTGCTGCCGGCCGACGTAGTCGTGCGCCAGGGCGAGATGGATCACCGTTTCCTCGAAGCGGCGCATGCGCAGCATGCAGGTGAGGAGTGCCAGCCGTTGGTCCTGCGTGATGGTCATCGGTCCCCTGACGGTTTCGGTTTATCGGCCGCGGCAGGCGCGGTTCGGGCCTGCGGCCCGTTCGTTGCCGGAAGTGTAGGGGCGCTGTTACCGTTCGGCAAGCAAGCGACGGCAATGGCGAGCGGCGCGCGACCGCGCTATGACTCGGGGGACCGGCGGAGGGGGAGCATGGACGGCTTCGACACGCGCACCGGCCCGTTGACGGGCCTTCTCAGGGACGATCCCGCCGCGGGCGTCTTTCGCGTCAACCGTCGGGCGATGGTCGATCAGACGGTGTTCGACGCCGAGATGCGGACCATCTTCGATCGCACATGGCTCTATCTCGGCCACGAGTCGGAGGTGCCGAAGCCGGGCGACTTCCGCACGCGATCACTGGCCGGCCGCCCCCTCCTCCTGGTTCGCGGCGAGGACGGCGTCGTTCGCGCGTTCCTCAACGTCTGTCCGCATCGCGGCGCGACGGTGTGCCGCGAGCGCCGGGGCAACGCCGGATCGTTCACCTGTTTCTACCATTCGTGGACCTTCCGCAACGACGGTGCGCGCATGGCGCTGCCCAACGACGAGGCCTACAGCGCCGAGGCGCTGCCCGGCCCCGGATTCGGGCTGAAGCCCGCGCCGCGCCAGGCCAACTACCGCGGTTTCGTGTTCGTCTCGTTCGATCCGGCCGCGCCGTCGATCGAGGATCATCTCGCCGGTGCCCGCGTCTATCTCGACGCCGTCGCCGATCAGGGCGAGGACGGCATGGAGGTGATCGAGGGCAGCCAGCTTTATTCCGCCCGCGGCAACTGGAAGCTGCTGGTCGAGAACACCATCGACTTCCTCCACACCGTTCCCGTCCACCAGACCTACTTCAAATTCCTGAAGGACTTCGGCACCGATCTCTCGAGCGGCGTCAGCGGCCGCGGCTTCGATCTTGGCAACGGCCACGCGGTCGTCGCCTTCAAGGCGGGCTGGGGCCGCCCTGTCGCCCGCTGGGAGCCGTCGTGGGGCGCTGCCGAGAAGGCGCGCATCGCCAAGGTGCGCGAGGAAGTGGCGGCGCGGGTCGGCGAAGCGCGCGCCCGGGTGATCGCCGACACCGACCGCAACCTGTGCCTGTTCCCCAATCTCCTCATCAACGACATCATGGCGACCGTGCTTCGGCAGGTGAATCCGGTGGCGCCCGGCTACATGGAGATCACCCAATGGGCGCTGGCGCCCAAGGGCGAGAATCCGGCGGCGCGGGCGCGCCGGCTCCATGCCTTCAACACGTTCCTCGGGCCCGGCGGGTTCGCGACACCCGACGATATCGAGGCGTTCGAAGGCTGCCAGCGCGGCTTCGGCG
>Ga0070714_100003973_pt1 | contig 11120 bp, 10 predicted proteins | sample LARL83metaG_FD_65450 | JGI IMG/M metagenome (GOLD analysis project Ga0070714, IMG submission 65450) | Corn, switchgrass and miscanthus rhizosphere microbial communities from Kellogg Biological Station, Michigan, USA - LAR L8-3 metaG | ecosystem: Host-associated > Plants > Roots > Rhizosphere ... | reverse complement strand
CGGGAGATCAAGAAAAATCCTGTTACGGCCAATCTGAGCAAGACTTCGGATTGGACAGACCGGCATTGCCGACCGTCGGACCCAAGCCTCGGAGGTGGAGTCCTTCAGGATTTAAAATCTGCGAGGGCAGCAGACGTGGCTGATGCCGACGAGGAGCGTTAACTGGCGAAGGTGGAAAACGTCACCTCTTCACTATGCCTCAGTGCAGCTCTCCGCCGATCCAAGTAAGAACGAAAGATCTGCAGTGTGGGTCGCCCAGCGCTCTTCTGCGACCTTCTTGATGGTAGCGGTCGGAGCCAGCGGGCGCGAATGCGTTAGCCGCGAGAACGTATTAAGAATTGAGCGCCATTTGCCAATCAGCACTTCGATTCGGGCCGTCCGTGCCGGACCGGCAGCTCTTGGCGCGAAACGGACGTGAGAGTCTTAATCTCTGAGGAGTTTGCGTTCAGTCTGGCGTGGTGAATTGACAGACACGAAGCCAAATGTGATCGAGATCCGGGTACATCCACACCGGCAGTGAGGAGACACAGGCAAGTGACCGGATTGCCGGCAGCCGGAACGATCAAATTGAGCAAGCCGAACACCTATCGGCGGGATCGCCGAAGGAAGCGATGGTGCCCTGTTGTGTAGCGGCCGCGCTGTCCTTCCGAAAGGACAGGACCACTCAGGGCCGGTATTCTGCGCAATTGACGAGGGTTGCAAACGATAGCATTGCTCTCCGGTTCGCTGAGTCACTGCATCGCAAACCTGGACCACAATCCTCGCACGGCACGCGCAAGCTTCGTTCCACCAACCCGAGTGCAAACCTCGGCGCCCGACGCGCTTGGTGCCGAGATCGTCCAGGTTGGGATCCGAGTTATGCTGCGATTGATGGCGATCGCCCTGATTTACTGTACACGCGACCATCTGCCGCTGCCCGCCGGAAATATTCGCCATGAAGAACAGCCAAAGAGGAATAATTGGCCCGTGGCCGTGTATGCATTGCGGGCAGCGCGTCGGCCAAGGAGTGACGGCCAATATCATGGGTTAACAGCGCATCCGGGGGCGAGCGTCGACTTCGCGACAGGATGAGCTAGGATGGCTATAAAACCAATCATTGACGTCCAGCATTGCGGAAAGCGTGTCAGAATCGAATTTGCACTTGAAAGAAAGGGAATCGCTACGAAGTATGACATTCTTGTAAATGACAAGCCCGTCAAGACTGCTGTCTTCGCCGAGGAGGTCATCCGCTGGCTCGGCAACACCATGGATGAGGAGGCGGGCGAACGACCAAGCATAAGAATGAAGCGTTGATAGAAACGATGGCTGGCCGGGATTCATCACCCTACTGACGACAAGCGCCTTACCGTCATTGCTGCAATGGCAGCAGCCGGCCGCCCAATGCTTACATAAGTGAAGCCGTTCCGGGCCATTTCATCCGGCCGATAGATGTTGCGCAAATCGACGATCACAGGCTGTCGCATCTCCCTCTTCAGTCGCCTTAGGTCGAGAGCCCGGAATTGCTCCCATTCAGTGACGATCACCAGTCCGTCTGCTCCGCTCGCCGCACCGTAGGAGGTCTCGCAGTACTGGATCAACGGCAATTCATCGCGGGCCTGCGCCATTCCCTCGGGGTCGTACGCCTTGACCCTCGCTCCCATGTCAACGAGAGCGGTGATCAGCGGAATCGAGGGGGCCTCGCGCATGTCGTCGGTGTTGGGCTTGAAGGTCAGTCCAAGTATGCCGATCGTCTTGCCACGAACGTGGCCGCCCAAGGCGCTCGCCACCTTGCGCGCCATCGCGCGCTTGCGCGTCTCGTTGACGACCAGAACTGCTTCCACAGTTCGCAGCGGGACATCATAGTCTTCGGCGGTCTTGAGGAGCGCGCGAGCATCCTTGGGAAAACAAGAGCCGCCGAAGCCCGGGCCGGGATGGAGGAACTTCGTGCCGATCCGGTTGTCGAGGCCGATGCCCCGCGCTAGCTCCTGTACGTCTGCGCCGGCGCGCTCAGCCAGGTCTGCGATCTCATTGATGAAACTTACCTTGGCGGCGAGAAACGCGTTTGCTGCGTACTTGATCAGCTCTGCGGTGCGACGATCCGTGTATATGATCGGCGCCTGGTTGAGGCAGAGCGGCCGGTAAATTTCCGCGGCCACTTTGCGGCCGCGCTCGTCATCTGTGCCGACGATGATCCGGTCGGGGTGCTTGAAATCCCGGATGGCTGCGCCTTCGCGCAGAAATTCCGGATTGGAGGCCACAACGACATCCGCTCTCGGGTTGACCTCTCGAATGATACGCTCCACGTCGTCGCCGGTCCCGATTGGCACGGTGGATTTGGTGATGACAACGGTAAAGCCGTTTAGGTTCGTTGCGATCTCCCGTGCAGCGGCATGAACATAAGACAGGTCGGCATGTCCGTCACCACGCCGCGAAGGCGTGCCGACCGCTATGAAAACTGCCTCCGCGCCCGGCACGCCGTCCTTCAGGCTGGTGCCGAAAGCGAGCCGGCCCGCTGCCGCGTTGATGGCAACCAACTCGTTGAGGCCCGGTTCGAAGATCGGTATTTCGCCGCGCGCGAGCGCAGCGATCTTGCCGGTATCCTTGTCGATGCAGGTGACGTGGTGTCCGAAATCGGCGAGACAGGCGCCTGACACAAGGCCGACATAGCCCGTGCCGATGACCGCAATACGCATCTCAGTTTCCCATGTGCATTGTCAATAGAGTCGTAAGTGACGGATGACGCGGAAATGAAGATCGCCTGTGTATCAAGCGGCTCCGGAAAGTGATGATGCTGTCGGCGAACTTCTTCGAGTTCGGTCAGAAAGCACAAGACAGACGAACGAGCGCCCGCAGAGTCGCCAATGAGCGCACGCGTTCGAAGTTGGTCGCTTCATACACCGAAACGGCTCATGCATCCCACTTGCCTTGCACTTCGTGATTATTCGCGAGCGAGGATAGCCATTACTCGCGCTTCAGAGCTGAACAACGCAGATCATTACAGAGCTATCAGGGAGTACTCCGGCCGGAGTACTCATGTGTTCAACGCCGATAGCTCTTATGCGCCGTGCCGCCATCCATGTGCGCCGCTGTCATCCGTTTTCGCCGTCTGCCACGATGTGAATAGGCTGGAAAAAGGGTCGGTCCTGACCTGGGCTGCGCGCAACGGGCAGGAGTGCAATGTGAAAAACGATCTGACGACGAAGAGCACGGTCTTTCGTGCTCCACGCAAGAGAAAGCCATCGCGTATCGAAGAACGAGAGCAAGGGGCAGGGCAGGACCGTCGGGCCGCTCACCCGTCAACCCGTCGCAGATCGGCGAGAGCCACGGCGGAGCGAGGACCTCTCGGCGGCAGTCCAGAGAAAGGAGCTGTTCTTGTCGGACCCAATGTCCTGTTGAGGGAAGGTCTAAGTCGGATTTTGACTGCGGCCGGCTTTCGCATCCTGGCTTCGGCGCTCTGCGCCGACGCTCACCTCTTGAATACAATTCGACGAGAGCAGTCCATCCTGTTCATCATCGATCTGAGTGATGATTTTGATGCTGGCTTGAGACAAATCCTACTGTTCAGGGAACGGTGTCCGGCCGGGCGGGTGGTTGTGCTGGCCGATCAGCCTCTGTTGAGCGGGATGGTGTCTGCATATCGCGCGGGTGCCAACGCGTATCTGGTCAAGGTCACGACTTGCGAGGCATTCGTCAAATCGCTTGAGTTGGTCTCGCTTGGAGTGACGTTGTTGCCGCCAGAACTCCTAATTCTCATCTCAGACAGGCAGTCCGGCGGCCGCAACGACGGCGACCATGCATCCTGGGCAGCTGATGATCGACGTGAGAGTGACGACCAAAATCTCACCAAGAGTGAAATCGTCGAAGCCGATGCTGAAAGCGGTGAGCGCACATCGGGAACGGATAGCAGCCAAGCCCCGCGGTTATCGGCTCGGGAGCGTGCCATCCTCCGTTGTCTGACCGAAGGGGATTCCAACAAAACCGTCGCGCGCAAGATGACGATGACCGAAGCGAATGTGAAAGTTCACATCAAAACCATTCTTCGCAAGATCCGGGTCCGCAACCGCACACAGGCTGCGATTTGGGCGATGAGTAATGACCCGCTCACTCTGGCAAAGGATGACGCCCCACTTGCATCAGACGAGCTACAAGGCGAACCGCTTCCCGAACTGGATATCGTGCACGTGCTGTCCGAGGAGTATAGGAACGGCTCAGCGTCATTGGCGGCGATCAAAGTCAACGGATCTAGCGGTGTCGCGATGCCGAGCGATCTAGGCCTTGTTCGAAAACGCGGCTGATCCGCTTGACCGTTTGCAGCCGCCGTCCTCGACCAGGACAGGTCGGGAGTGATGCGCAGCCTGCCCGATCTCGGGTAACCATCTGCAGGCGAACAGAAGCCGCTTGCTCCTAACAAGGATTAGTGGTGGATAGCGGGTTTGTCGTACGTGTCAGCCATCCATTGTTCATCCCCCAGATAGCCGCCTGGGTCCGGTTTTGCGCTCGGATCTTGCGAAGAATCGCCTTGACATGTACCTTGACGGTCGCCTCGGCAATATCGATCTTCCGCGCGATGGACTTGTTGGAATCTCCTTCGATGAGGTGCCTGAGAATTGAGATCTCTCGTGGCGAAAGCTGAGGTGCTACACCATCTTCTGTTACGATGGACCGTTGATGGTCGTCTGCGCGGTCTTCCTGAGATAGGCAATCGCCTTCAGGGTCGAGCGCGAATGAGAGAAATTCTGGAGGAAAAACCGTTTCACCCATCATCACCAGTTCCAACGACTTTATCAGGATGTGACTTGTCATGACATCGTCGAAAAAGCCGTTGGCGCCTGCGCGAAATGCTGAAACCAATTCATCGAGCCGATAGCGATCGGCCACGATCGCAATTCGCGCGTCGGGTCGTCGGCTCCTGAAAAGCTCGACTTGCTCGACTGCAGAGCTAAAATTTGCGCCCGTATGGACGACGAGAAACAATTGTCGGCTTCGCTGAGCCTTGCTAGCGGGCAGATCGCCCGCACATGACACGGAAGTTAGAATCCGGAGATTTGCTGACCGTAAGATCTCCGCAAGGCCTTCCTTGAGTAAGCTAAGCTTTCCAACCAGTACGATTCCAAAAGGGTATCGCCGCCTCATGATGGCACTCCAGACTGTGCACGATAATACGATTGCCGGGGCGGTTGACTCCGACTAGAGCTCAAAATGGGTATCGTTTCCTGTCCCGAAACTCCTCATGGCTGGGTTGAGTGAGTGGCTTCGCGAGAAGGTGAAAGGTGCGCCCGTTATGAAATTGGCCAAATGCTAGAATCAATCGACTAAATTCCATATATACCTTTCGATATAGAGTGGTTGCAATCAAACCGCTGGTTGTATCAAAGCCGCGGACGGCAGTCTCTTATTTGCATATTCGCGAGAAGGGGCGAAGAACTGTATGCGTCGTACACGCGTCGTTATCGCAGACCGGCATCCGGTGACTCTGCAGGGTTTGAGTCGCGTTCTTGGAGCGCAGCGTGACTTCAAGGTTGTGGCACATTGCGGGGACGGTGCGAGCTGTCTCAACGCGATCCGCATTCTCATTCCGGACATCGCCATCGTAGATATCTCGATGCCTGGTGTTGCCGGGCTGGCTAGGTTCAACTCCGAACATCCTGCTGCGACCAGATTGGTGCTTTTTACCCCATCCGTCGAAGCTCGCGACTTGCGCGCGTTTGCTGCTGCTGGGGCCCACGCCGTGATCTCAAAGGATGTTGACCCCGGTGTTCTGGTGCAGATCCTCCGGAAAGTAGCTGACGGCCAGAGACTCTTGCCGGAGCTCTCGTCCCGCAAGCGGACAATTCAGGAGGAGAGCGCAATCGGGGAAGAAGCTCTGACGGCGTTGACGGACAGGGAGTGTCAGATCATGCGTCTGGTTTCCGAGGGGCTGTCGAACAAGGAAATTGGGCGCCGGCTGAATATTGCGGACGGTACCATAAAGGTGCACCTTCATAACATTTTTCAGAAACTTGACATTGGCAACAGAACAGCGCTCGCAGCGCTCGCCATCGCTCAAACGGACGATACAAGTCCTTCAGCAAGTCGCGGCGCGAAAGCTCGACGGAGAAGAGACCACCGTGGTTGACGTGCTGGAAGGCGCAGCACCGAAGAGACCATGGGGCGTCCTGCCCCGGAAATAGCCGCCAAAGGAAGTCGAACCTGCAGTCGAGGACTGGTTCAGGCTCGGATCCGAATTGAGAACCGCTGCTATGGCTCTCGGGAGCTGTCAGCTTCGGCGAACTCCTGCTCGGGGCCGAGGGAGAGCAAGTGCTCGAAATATGAAATTGTCCGCCGCAAGCCCTCCGAGAGCATGACCGTTGGTTGCCAGTCCAGCAGCTCTTGCGCCTTACTGACATCCGGGCGACGCTGTTTTGGGTCGTCTTGCGGTAACACCCGATGAACGATCCGTGAGCGCGAGCCGGTCAGCGCGATCACCCTCTCCGCGAGTTCACGAATCGTGAACTCGTATGGATTCCCGCAGTTCATTGGTCCAATAACCTTGTCAGCGGTATTCATCAGCCCGATCATTCCCCTAACCAGGTCGTCGATAAAGCAAAACGAACGCGTCTGCTGTCCATCTCCATAAATTGTTATCGGCTGATTGTTGAGCGCCTGAACAATGAAGTTGGACACGACACGACCGTCATTCGGCTGCATGCGCGGACCGTACGTGTTGAAAATGCGCAATACCTTGATCCTCAGATTGTGCTGCCGCTCATAGTCGAAAAACAACGTTTCGGCGCATCGTTTACCTTCGTCGTAGCAGGAACGCGGCCCAATCGGGTTCACATGACCCCAATAAGCCTCTCGTTGCGGGTGAATCTCGGGGTCGCCGTAGACTTCAGAGGTCGATGCTTGAAGGATTTTGGCTCGCAACCGCTTTGCCAAGCCGAGCATGTTGATTGCCCCAAGCACGCTCGTTTTGGTCGTCTGCACGGGATCCCGTTGGTAGTGAACGGGGGAGGCGGGACAGGCGAGATTGTAGATCTCGTCGACTTCGATATAGAGCGGAAAGGTGATATCATGCCGCAAGAGCTCGAAGCTCGACTGGTCGCGGAGGTGCTCGATGTTGCGCCTGGTGCCGGTGAAGAAATTGTCGACGCACAGCACCTCGCATCCCGTCTCGAGCAGACGTTCGCACAAGTGAGAGCCGATGAACCCGGCACCACCTGTAACGAGTACACGTTGTCGCGAGTGCATTGCAGGTGGCAGGGGCGCTGCAGCAGCGGTTGGCGGAAGGCTCCGGTCAGAGCCGACTGCAAGATCCATGATCGTAACTCCGCATTGTCAGGAGATCGCACGGCGTCGCTATGAAAATGAGAGCGATGCTGATCACAATCCATTTCAGGGTGCCGAAATACCAACGCGATTTCCGCGCATCATCAGATCGCAGGTGTAAGGCTCGTCTTCCCGAGGCAAACCGGTAGTGTTGAGGCATCGGTCCCCTCCCAGATTCGCAAGAAATGCGTGCAGGTCGATGGACGTTTGCAGAGCCGTTCGAGTCTACTTTGCGCCCTTGGCACCGATTACCGCAGGCAGCGTTGCGACAAGGATATATAAATCGAGCCAAAGAGAGCGGTTCTTGATGTAAAAACTGTCTTCTGCGCGTTGCACGGCAAGGTCGCCAAAGCTGCGTGATGAGATCTGCCACAAGCCGGTCAATCCGGGCGGAACGGTGACCCGTAGCGCCCTGAACTCCGGGTCGAATGCATCCATATGGTAGGCAGGAAATGGTCGCGGTCCTACCAGACTCATATCGCCACGGATCACATTCCAAAGTTGGGGAAGTTCATCAAGACTGGTCCGGCGCATCAGGCCGCCGACGCGCGGCAAGATGCGGGGGTCGGTGGCCAATTTGAAATAGCGCTCCCAGTGATCCCGCGAACCGGGATCGCTCGCCAGCAGCTTTTCGAGCCGCTGCTCGGCATCGCGGTACATCGTGCGCAGCTTCAGAACTCGGATTGGCCTACCATGAAGTCCAACGCGCCACTGGCTATAGAAGGCGGGGCCGGGATCAGCGAGCTTGATCGCGAATGCAAGCAGTCCGATGATTGGCGCGGTGAGAAGCAAGAGTAGGAGGCCCACGACCAGATCGGTGGCGCGCTTCAGATGCGGGCGGGAATGATGGGGGCGTCCGCTCAGTTCCAGGGCGACGAAGCCGTCCGCATTGCGAACGTGAATTCCGAAAGTGGGAAATTCGCCGAGTGGCGTGACTACGAGGGCCTGTCGAATACCCAATCGGTAAAGTGCGGCAGGATTCCCCGGAAGGAACTCACAACCAGGCACGACCAGCACCTCCGCGTCGTTGCCGCCGCGCCATCCGTCGAGCGTACCGAGCACGGGTAGGGGCGGATCGCACCCAGCAGCGCTCTGCTGCACCAGGAGATCGTCGACGCCGTCACCGGAGCATGCTCCATCATCGATGAAACCGATGGGCCGAAGCCCACAGGCCGGATGGCTCAGCAGCATGCGAGCGACCGACCGGCTGCTTGCGCCGATGCCAAGGATGGCAGCCGGACTGCAGAAGACCACCGATCGCCTGAGTTGCGCGCTCATGACGTGCTCGATCCACGAGCCGAACACGAGCGCGATCACGCCAACCATTGGCACGACGGCCAGTTCAATCGACGGCCCCTGGCGAATCCACATCAGCGTGCCTGCGAAGACGAACAGCAGCATTGCCATCGCGCGCAGGCGAAAGCGCTCAAGCGGGTTCTTGATATTCGGCCGATAGAGCCCGATTGCGCCATCAATGCCGAGTAACAGCAATAGCAGTACGCACATTTGCGTCTGCATCCGGCCCATCAGGCCAATCTGGCTGGTCGCCGGGCTTGCAATGACGACAATCATTGCAGCTGTAACGACGGCGATGATGCCGGCCGCGATGTCGCCTGCAAGGAGGCTGGCGGCCAAACGCTGTTGCCGCTTGCCTGCCGCAGCTCCGGGCCGAGCTTGGCTGCTCGCGCCGAACGGCAGGCCACTCGGTGGGGGCAATGAGCGGGCGGTTCGCGCTTCGACGTTCGACATCAGCCATCAGCCATTCAGTGCCTGGGCTCGGTTGAATTTTCCGCAGCAACTATTCCGCCGCGACGGGAGCTCCAGACGTGACGTCCGCCATTTGGGCAGCAATCCAGCGGTAGGTCGGAACAATTCCCTTCCGCAATGTGATTTGCGGCTCCCAATGCAGGACGGAACGCAGGCGCGTATTGTCACTGTTCCGACCCCGCACTCCCTGCGGCTTGCTGAGATCGTGCACGAGCGCGATCGTTTTTCTCGAGGCCGAGATCACCGTCTCGGCAAGTTCATCGACACTGACCAGTTCGTCTGTGCCGAGATTAAGCGGGCTCTTATAGTCCGAGCGCATGATGCGGTGAATGCCCTCGACGCAGTCGTCGATGTACATGAACGAGCGGGTCTGCTTGCCATCGCCCCAGACCTCGATCGTGCCGGCATCGGGAGCGCGCGCGACCTTGCGGCACATCGCCGCCGGCGCCTTTTCACGGCCGCCATCGTAGGTGCCGAGCGGTCCATAAACATTGTGGAAGCGCACGACACGCGTGTAGAGGCCGTAGTCCTCCATATAGTATTGGCAGAGTTTCTCGGCGTAGAGCTTCTCGAGGCCATAACCTTCTTCAGGCTGCGCGGGAAACGCGTCCTCCTCGCGCAATGGTGTCACATCCGGGGAGGTCTGCAGGCCGTGGGGGTAGACGCAGGCGGATGACGAAAACAGGAAACGTCCGACGTCGTTTTCGCGCGATGCTTCCAGCATGTGGAGATTCATCAAGGAATTGTTGTGGGCGATCCCGGCATGCGATGCCGTGATATATCCGATCCCGCCCATGTCGGCGGCCAAGTGGTAGACGAGGTCCATCCGCCCAGTGCAGGTTTGGCAGTTCTTGAGTTCTCGAAGATCGAGTAGCAGGAACTCGTCGGCCTCGGTGCCGCTATATTCGGGAAGCTTGATGTCCACGCCGCGGACTCGATAGCCATTTGCCCGCAGATACGATACGAGATGATGGCCAATGAAGCCGCCCGCTCCGGTAACCAGCGCCCAAGGCTTCAAGGCTTTTGACATCTGATCCATCTTGATCCATCGCCTCCCTCGTCAACCGTCACAAAGATCACGACAGCCACGGTACGGCGAACGGTCGCGTTCTCAAGCGCGCAGAAGGAGTAGCCCGATCGTCGCGCGTGCTCTTTGTCATCGCGCGTTCGAGCACGGACGTTCAGCGAAAAATGAAAAAAGGAGGAGAGGCTGCTCGATGAACCGCGATGCAGTTGTCTGGCCTTGCCTTCATTGTCTTACAAGGCATAGGCCGCGGAGCAGATAGTTCGGCGAACCTCGTCTCAGGACAGCACGGCTCCAAGCACATGATTTCGCATTCGTGCGGAGCGTGTCGGTTGAGGTGCGCTCACTCGCCCTTTTGCGCCAAACCAAGTGCGGCCGCACGGGCTGCTGCGGCGCTCTCGGGCTGCGATGAGGTCTCGGTTTGCGCTGCCTTTTCTCCAGATACCTCGAACTGATCGCGAGGCAGTTCGGGCGTGGATGGAAAAAGCGAGCCGATCTGCACGACGTCTCCAGGCTGCAGCAGAAAGTCGGCGGCTGCGCTGTATTTCACGTTGCTCGTGCCTTTGGCGCGGATCACGACGAGGGCTGGCTGATTCACCTGCGCTGTAGTCATGAGTCCGATCTGCCGGGCAAGACTCGCACGGGCGTGCAGCGCGGCCGGGAGTGTCACGGTGAGATCCAGAAGCGATCGATCGGCTTCCCGAAGTTCCGTCGTCACGCGACGCTGATACGTATTGCGCAGTTCAGTGACCTTGAACTGAACGTCGCCGATCGAGAGCTCCGCCTTCAGCGATTCCGACTGCAGACGCCCGATGGCCTCCTCTATGCGGGCCTCCTCGCGCCTGACCTCGATATAGGTCGACTTGCGCGCCAGGCCGGTCTTGTTCAATTGATCGTAATCCGCCACAAGCTCGTGATGGAGGGTGCGCTGTTGCTGTTCGAGCTCCAACTGGTGATTGAGTGAGGCAATCTCGGCTTCGAGACGTGGAATCTGATGCTGCAGGGCCTCGGTCTCCTGTTGGAAGGCCGCCCGCTCTGCTTT
>Ga0070714_100003970_pt1 | contig 11127 bp, 8 predicted proteins | sample LARL83metaG_FD_65450 | JGI IMG/M metagenome (GOLD analysis project Ga0070714, IMG submission 65450) | Corn, switchgrass and miscanthus rhizosphere microbial communities from Kellogg Biological Station, Michigan, USA - LAR L8-3 metaG | ecosystem: Host-associated > Plants > Roots > Rhizosphere ... | reverse complement strand
ATCCATTTTAATGTAGTAGTAGTAGACTTTGCAAGTCTATATCCTAGCATTATTAAAGTTCATAACCTTTCATACGAAACTGTCAATTGTCCCCATTTATCATGTAAAAGCGATCCGAACCAGCATATCCCGGAAACGACACACTGGATATGCAAGCAAAATAGAGGAATAACTTCTCTTTTAATAGGGTCCTTGCGAGATTTGAGAGTAAATTATTACAAATTCCTCTCTAGGGACAAAACACTCAGCCACGAAGAACGACAACTTTATGGAGTAGTTAGCCAGGCAATCAAAGTAATTCTTAATGCTGCCTATGGAGTGATGGGGGCGGAGATATTTCCGTTGTACTGTTTGCCTGTCGCTGACGCAACCGCTGCTATTGGAAGAAGTACCATCGCAAGGACGATCGAGCAATGCAAGCAAATAGGCATAGAGGTGATTTACGGAGATACTGACTCACTTTTTTTGAAAAATCCTTCCAACAAACGAGTGGAAGAAATTGCAGCATGGGCTAGAAGTGTCCTTGGCGTAGACCTAGAGATAGACAAGCAATATCGTTATGTGGTGTTTAGCATTCTGAAGAAAAATTATCTGGGTGTTCTGGCCGATGGAACTGTAGATGTCAAAGGTCTAACTGGAAAAAAATCTCATACTCCACCGTTCATACGAAACGCATTTTACAATATCTTGGATATCTTGAGCAAGGTGAGTTCTGAAAACGACTTCGAATCTGCTAAACAAAAAATCAAAACAATTATTCAACAAAACGCGCTTAATTTAGAGCAAAGAAAAATACCGCTAGAAGAACTTAGTTTTAATGTAATGATAAATAAGTCCCCGGACAAATATGGCAAAGCACAGGGAACAAGCTGGGCCAGATCATTAGACGGCAAAGATACGAAGACAGGCAATTACAAAGGTTTGCCGCAGCACATTAAGGCAGCCAAGTTGCTCGTAGATATTGGCAGGGACATAAAAGCTGGAGATATTGTATCGTACGTGAAGACAAAAAGCGGCGACGGGGTTAAACCGGTGGAACTTGCAAGACCAGAGGAGGTAGATACAGAAAAATACCTAGACGCAATGGAAGCCACCTTCGATCAGCTACTTTCGTCTCTAAACTTTAATTTCAAATCACTCTTAGGCAAACCCAGACAATCGAATCTAGATGATCTATTTTGGGGTAATTAATTTTTCTTGTTGATTGATACGAGGAGGAAAGAAAAATTAATGGATTTTCTTTTCCATTAAGCGCTTACTTAGGTTTCAAATTTTCATGTGAGTTGAGTCGTGCACGAAGGTTAAGTTATTATGCGCAGATCGGTCAGAAATTTGACTTTGCGATTGGAAAATATACAATATGCAACATGGGTCTAATCTAGCCTTACAGAAGTGGTTTGGATTTTGTTTGTATCGATCGCAGCCAGTATGTTAATGCTGTTCATCTTAAGTATATTGAGAAGTTGACGGCGATGAACATAAGGTTTATCTGCTGCTAAAATAAGAAATTTTAGTCACGGCTGCTAAAATATTGAAAAGATATCTAGACGCTCTCTCTGGTCTGTGCATTCCTCCCGAGAGGACAAGAGGAAGGTATAGCTTCGCAGACATACCTGTTAAGGTTTCATTCGAAAATTCTAATGTTGTAGTCTACGGTGCACCAATCGATATCACAACTAGTTTTGGAAGAGGAACAATAAGGGGTCCGGAAGCAATGAGGTTAACTTCAGCACGCCAAATTGAATCTTTTCTGTTGGACGAGAACGTGGATATCTGTGAGCGTGCTAGAATATTTGATATAGGAGATCTAAAAATCCCTGCATCAGTCAAGAATATTAGAAAAAGAAATCCTAAAAATATTGCGTCTAATTTATCATATCTCGGGAGCAAGATTCACAAAATAACTACTCTAATTCATGATGCAAATAAAATACCTGTTCTTATAGGTGGTGAACATACTGTGTCTTATTACGCTCTCAAGGCGCTTTCCGCCGAAAAACCATTGGTAATCCACTTTGATGCCCACAGGGACATGAAACCCGAATATGAAGGAATAAAGTTGTGCCATACCACTCCGTTTTACCATATTATGAATGATGGGTACGTCCCAGGAAAGAATATAATTCAAATCGGAACGCGGCAGACTGATCGAGTAGAAAATAAAATAGCCAAAAAAAATCAAGTTATGACTTTTGACGCGTGGGAAGTGCATGAGAGAATTGATAATCTATTGAAGTATATTCGAAAAGTAACACATAATGAAAATATTTACATATCTTTTGATATTGACGTTTATGATTCACCCTACGTCCCATGCACAGGAACACCAGAACCATTCGGCCTAGACCCCTTTGATGTTAGGAGAATTCTTAAAAGTATATGCTCAACAGCAAAGCTCATAGGCATCGACATGGTTGAAGTGGGATTGAAAAATCGTGATTATCGTGAAGGAACATTGGCGTCGCAAACCTTGCTTCGGGTACTCTCACGACTGCCCGGATTAAAGAAGGCTTCGGGTATTTCGACCATAGACAATAAGTTACCACCAAGAGCCTGAATTAAAACAAAAGAGTGGATATAATTTTGAGAAACAAGAGTTCATTGGGGTGTTGAGAATGCCAGACTGAACCCGATGCTTCCTATTTTGTATATAGGGCAGCGTCTTGTACTACTAATTACACCATGATTTGTGGTCGGTGAGACAGATATGGCGGAAGATTTAGAGGAAGATAAGGCTTCCCGTTTGTCACGGAATTTATTTCGTCTCCAAGTTGTGCTAACATTATCTTTCGTTGTTCCCCTTGTGTTCGATCGCGGACCACAAACATTCCAGTTTGTCTCTCTTTATCTCCTATTACCATAGTGTAGTTAATCCATTCAGTTTCCGATTGTCTAATCTTGTTTGCAACAGATTCATTTCGGTCATCTATATCTGTCCTGACCTTTCGTCTAGAAAGCTCTGCATAGATTTCTCTACAAATATCTAAATGCTGCGTGTTTACAGGAATGACACGGACCTGGGTGTGGGCAAGCCAAAGGGGTAGTGATGGTTTTCCCCCGTTTCTTGCAACTATTGCGCAGTTTTCTAATAGCGCGAACATTACTCTTTCAATTGCGCCACTCGGAGAATTGTGCAATATAATTGGGTTTTTCCTTTTGCCATCCTCATCAACAAATTCGATTCCGTAACGGTTACCATTCTCGACATCGATCTGATCAGTAGAGAGAGCAGATGCTTTTCCAGTACTATCGATATAATTAAACTCCCACTTTAGAATAAAATAAAAAGATCTATCCTTCCACATCTCCACTAAAACTGGCCTTCCAAACGTGCCCACTATTTTATTTATGAATGCCTTGTTTTCAGTATAGAAATCTTCAGTAAACCGTATAGCCATTTCGAGGTCTTTTATCGTAGAAAGTCCCAACGCATTGATCACGGTGGTGGATAATTCAAACCGCAGAAGTAATTCCTCTTTTGCCTGCTCCATATTTCTGCATAGTGCGTGACAGTCAGGCATACTGAAGGCCCTAAGTCGACGCAGGCCGGAGAGCTCACCACTCTTTTCCCTTCTGAAGCTATAGCGAGTAAGCTCATAAAGCCTCAATGGAAGATGCTTATATGACAACTGAAAGTCTTTAGCCATCAAAAATTGGCCGAAGCATGCGGCAAATCTCAAGAAGAGTTGTTTATTGTTATCACTTGTGATGGTATACTGGCGGGCAGGAAAGCGATTGAAATAACTTTCTAGAGATGGGTGTTTGGAATCATACATTATGGGTGTTTCGACTTCAATCCCTCCATATTCCATTACCTGCTGGGTAACATATTGTTCAATTAACGATTTCATCAATTTGCCCTTCGGATAGTAACGCATATTCCCAACATCTGAAGCAGGCTCATAATCCGCAATCGCCATTCTTTTCATTAATCTGACATGAGCTGGTTGTTCGTCAGTTGACCTCTTCTTGGCCATTTCATAGTTAGCTAGAATATGCAGCTTTTGCTCTCCCGCTTTGAATTTGTAGTCCTTGATAGGCGACAGCTTCCCGTCGGGTTCCAAAATGCACCAGATCGATGTTAATTTTTCCTCTTTGTCTAGTGCGGACGAAACCTTCGTTTCATGAGAATTACTAATACGGTCGCCGCTGCTGGCAGCAACTTGGGCAATACTGGCGGAGTGTCTGTCTATTATTTTATAACTTTCAGCCAATGGGTGTCCTTTAACCTTGATTTCAAAGGCCTTGGTCCATCCGAAGGGTGCTCTATAAACCTCGAGGATACGCTCCTTTGCAAATTTTTCAATTGCCATGATAACTTTAAGAGCAGTGTCGCCCGGAGCAAGATCAGAGGTCAGGTGCGCATACGGATAAATCAGTAATCGATGGCTTTTCAGTTTGGCGAGATAGCTTTCGATTTCATTAACTGCAATACAAGCAAGGCTTTCGTCATCTCCATTCTCTATGGCGACGAGAGTAACGACAAGCTCTTCCAAACGAACTTTGCTCCTAGAAGCATTTTCTTCGGCTTCTCCGATCTCCTTGGCGATGGGTTGATATGCTATGAAATCAGAATGGAGTTGAAGTAAGCGCATTTATTATTGACGAACAAAGTATAATCAGAGAGGAAATAAAGGTTTTTCAAATATGACTTTTTATTGCCAGCGGGCCCTCTCGTTTTCTCGATCGTCTTTTGTAACTTTTTTCCATTCTTTGTAATGCGTTTTACAAAGATAAACACGTTTGTCCGAGTTGACAATCAGATCTGCCGCCATACGTGCCTTGCTACCGCTCATCGACCGCTGCGCCGATTGCTCGCAACCTTGAACGCTACAATTTACCCCTTTCTCCACCCTGCCCATGTAGGTCCGGAAGAAACAATGCAAATATAAAAGCTAATCGACACCTAGCAAAGCTTGACATGGAAAATAAAAATCTCTGCATAGGAATTAGACAAGAAACTAATTTTGGAAGAAATGACCATTTCAATATTCTTTCGTTCGCCAATCGCTTTGATATGACAAACCGTAAAACGAATTTCCGTTTTTTAACATTAACAGATACTGACTTCTTGAATCCGTAAACAAAATATATCTTTGATCATAGAAATTATGGTGTTTGGATACTAAACGATCTACGAAGGCTATTAATTTGGTTTTTGATTCTCCAGTTCGGCTCAGATTTGTGAAAATATCGACATCATCAAAAATAACCAAAACCTCCCTTTTTCTCACCGCCAACTTTGGAGTTGAGTAGGCTACACGAAGTACAATGAGATAAGTTGAAAACAGAGAAAACTAAGAAAAAAAATAGAAGGTGGGATGCAATCTTAGTTTGTATTGGGATGATGATAGGTTTCTCTATTGTTATCATGAAAATTACAGGATACTGGCCATGTCATTTGATAAATGTCATGCACATACAACAAGTATCTTGTGATAAATCTATACCTGAAAACGTGTCTTCGATAACAAATTGGCTCCGATATGTATTCTTTCCTCCTCACTTCTCAATACAAATTCTTCAAAGTACCTGATGACTGTGATCTCAGAAATTAGTGGTACCGAAACGTGCCTTCCTTCGATCATATCGAGTAACATCGCAGGAAAATTAGCTCCAGCCAAACTCGTAAATATCGTCCCACCTCCCATTCTTGGATTTATTTCTATTAATTTAAGTTTGCCCTCTGCAGACTCTTTCATCTGCATACAGCAAGGACCCCTAATTCCGACGAGTTCTGCTATTTTCATGCAATTCATTTCTAGGGCCGGATCCCTTAGTACTCTGCCTTTAGTGGAAATACCTGCCTTCGTTTGCATTCGAATCCTAGGCACGGCGACTATCGGCTTCCCATCTAGATCAGAAAGCACATCTACTGTGTATTCTGTTCCCGGGAGATATTCTTGAAATACCAGGTCGTCGCGTTTAGAAATTATGTATCTAAGATCAGATTCATCATCGATTTTGACTATGCCGCGGCTTCCTTTCCCAAACCGAGGCTTGGCGAGTACAGGAAATGAGTCTATCTTGTCCGACTCCGCCGTCGTAAACGGAAGAAGAAATTTATTAGAAAGAGTTTGAAATGTCAACATCTTGTCACGACAAATTTCTAACTTGTCTCTGTCGCTCACAATTGCTTCAGCCCCTATCTCTGCGAGTTGTTTTCGGTTTTCGCTATAGGGGTAAATGTCGGATCCTGAAGATGGCATAAGAACTTCAACCTGATACGTTTTTACTATGTGAAATAATCTATCTAGGAACGAGTGTTCATCGGCCTGAGGAATCACCTCATTAATGTCAGCCATGAAAAAACCTGCGGATAACGAGCTGGAATCAGTTGCAAGAATTTTCCCTCCGAAGCCAGCCATCTTCAAAGACTTGATAGTGTTTATACCGGCAGGTCCTGCGGCACCAGGTACTAGAACTGTCGACGTCGTGAACCTAGGCAAATAGCATAACCAATTAGTACAGTCGTATAAGGTACATAACTTATAAGCATTTGCGCAAAAGTCTGTCGCATTTTCTCCGGTTAATATTTTTATAACAAAGATCATTATCGGATTCTATGAACCTCCAAGAAGATTACCATGTTCACAGTAATTATAACGATCATTCAGCACATGATCTTACAATCGCAAACGTAGCGAGGCAGGCAGAGGAGTTGAACTTAGTAGCTGTTGCCTTTACCGAACACATCAGAAAGTCTTCGAATTGGCTCACCGAATATTTGCGTGAGATCGAATCGATAAGTAAGGATAGTTCAGTCAAATTAATTCCGGGATTTGAAGCGAAAATCTTGATGGATGGTTCAATTAACTGTCCCGAAGAATACGGTAAGAATTATTTCTTGATAGCAAGTTTTCACACTCTCTATCATGACAAGCGTGTATGGCTAAATGCATTAACAAGAGCTATCGAAAATCCTAGCGTGGACGTTATCGGACACATTGCGCCAGAGACCTCCTTTAAGATTGATCAAGATGAGGTCGAAGAGTTGGCCTCCATGATAGTTAAAAATAAAAAAATAATTGAGATTAACGCCAAGTATCACAGGCCTCCCCCAGAGTGGATTGTTCCATTCGTGGAAAAAGGGGTGAAATTCCATCTGGGTAGCGATGCCCATCGACTGGAGGATGTAGGGCAATTCGCAAAAATTTCGGATTTGATCTCATTGGTTATTAACCATCACTCGCATTAGGTAATCTTTAAACAAATAATAATAACAAAAAACTTTATAATGCAAATGTTCTATCTTTTTTATATATGGCATTTTGACAAAAGGCTATTCCTACGAAAAGCTGGTAATTTCTTAATAGAGGGTCTATCACAGAAATAATGTTTGCAAAGGCGGTCTAGCGTACCAGATACGAATGGTAATTTATATAGACGTTGGGATTGTATATGTTAGTGGGAGACCCGACGGCAGCTGCAGCGTTAGGACGTACGCTTCAGGTAAGATCACTACTTTCAAAGTATAAAACTGTCGGAGACCCAGTAATTTCTGACTATGTATCCTCGATACCCGAAAATTTCTCCGATGCTGTCGATAAAGTTTTGCCGCAGACTCAGGTTATTGCTGCGGACGATTTTATTCTGAATAATCGGTGCAAGTTGCAAATATTCATCGACAAGTTTCACAGAGAAGCCGGCACATTGACAGCCGATGTCACTAACAAATTAAGATTATTATCCGATCCAAAGACACATATTTTTGTATCCATTCACCAACCAAACCTATTCGCATATGGGGGCGTGTTCAAAAAAATTGTTCTTCTTCAAACACTCATGAGAGCAATCGAAGAACGCAAATCACTTAGTAAGATTGTTAATCTTTTTCTTATTGTAGATCATGATTTTATGGATGACATGTATATACGCCTAGCCGAGCTTCCAAGCATTAGGCACTCTGATGGCAGGCTGGAACTGCGAATGCCAGTTAGTGAATCGAGGAGGTGGCAGCTAGTGTGCAATATGCCGTTGCCGGGACGAACGATCGTGGATCGTTGGAGGATGCAGATTTATTCGTGGGTTAAAAATTCATTTTCTTCGGGATATTCGAAATCGGATAAATCTATGATTTTGAATAACTTTGAGCATTTTTGGCGAAAAGTCGAAGAGTCTTACTCAAGATCTAAATCCTACTCCGATTTTAACTCTTTTTTGATGTCTCAACTAGTTAATCTAGAATGGGGTTATGATACATTGTTCGTAAGACTGTCTGAGATATCTACAGTTTTTGAAGGTGGCTTCAACTATTTGATTTCTAATTTTATGAAATATTCAGACGTGTTGAGTAAAGCTGAAAATATGTTCATCCGTTGTGGCATAGATACAGGTGTCAGCCCGACTTCATATCTGAATGCACCTTTGTGGTTGCACTGTCAATGTGGAAGTAAGGCTTCGGCAAGACTGTACAAGGATCAGCAAGACCAGATATCGCTGGCAGGCACTTGTATGTCATGCAAAAAAGCTATTGAGGTGAACCTGGGAAATAGAAATGAGATGACTATCTCAAAAGATACGCTACAGGGGTTATCTCCGAGGGCGATCCCAATACTGTTATTGCTTTCACGTGATCTCGGTATATCTTGCTATGCCTCAGGAACAGGCGGCAGCATGGGATACACAATGGTCGGAGCCAAGGTCTTCAAGGAATTATCTATTAAAATGCCTCTAACATTAGTCTGGGCCGCCACGGATGTCTATCATGGCCTAGCTCAAGCCGAGGCCATAGAACTACTCCCGTTATCAAAAAAAACAGATATTGCTAACTATTTGGAGATGCTTAAACAACGAAATTTAGACTATAAGAGTAAAATAGATCCTCTGATAGACGAGCGGGCTAGTCTCAGTAGAACTGGCGAGTCAATGGATTCTGTACTACCGAATTTGTATGTGTTAAAGCAAGAACAAAGAAAAATACGTCTACTCATAAAAGTAGCCGAGAAGGTGAAAAATGCGATAGAAACAAAACCGTCTATTATAGACTATGCAATCAATTTTGGCTTGGTTAAAACTGAGGCCCTGTGGCGGCGGAATCTGTTAAAGAATGATAATTTGGCAACATCATTAACTATGTAATTATAGCGATTGAATTTCTGGTGAATAAGATAATACCGAAATCGAGTCTCCAATAATGAACGCCAAGGTACTGGTGACTGCCGCAGGAGGGATAGTCGCACAGGGAATAATCAAATCGCTGAAACTTGCAAATTTGTCAGACAATGCCGCAGTCAAATATAGTATTACTGGTGCCGACATGAGCGCTCAGGCGGCGGGATTGTACAGGTGTCATAATGGTATTTTGTTACCATCTGCTACCTCCCCAGAATATATTGAAAGAATACTGAAAATTGCGAGAGACGAAGACATGGATGCAATTTACGTAGGATCTGATGAAGAGTTGCTAATAATTGGGAATTCGAAGAAACGAATTGAAAGCGAGAGCAGAGCGAAAGTGCTTTCGAGTCCAGCCGAAGTATTAGCTATTGCTAGAGATAAATGGAAAACATTTCTGTTCCTAAAAAGAAATAACCTACCATTTGCTGAATCCGCTTTACCTGAGGATGATGAAAGATTCATGAAGGAGTTCGGGTATCCCATTGTAGTTAAGCCAAGGGAGGGATATGGTTCGTTGTATTTTTATTTAGTACGCTGTAAATCTGAGATGCAACAAGCCATTTCAAAAATACAAAAAGCAGGTTGGCATGCCCTTCTCCAAGAATACCTGAACGGAAAAAATACGGAATATACGTCTGGCGTCACAATTGATAGATTTGGAAAATATGTAATGTCTTCCATATCAATTCAGAAAACATTGAAGAGCGGGCAGACGTACAAAGCCTTTATTGATGATTATAGTGAAGTTCGAAGATCATCGGAAGAATCAGCATTGAAATTAGGTGGACGTGGAGCAATTAACATACAGGCCAAACTTATAGGGGATAGACCAAAAATATTTGAAATTAATCCACGTTTTTCAGCGACTTGTCCGATGCGTTCGGTGGCAGGAATAAACGAACCCGATATCGTGTTCCGTAACTCAGTTTTGGGAGAAGAGCTCAAAGTCAAAAGCTATCGCCGCTTGGTATGCATGAGATATTGGAACGAGATTTACACCGATTTTCCTACATATGAAAAACTAACGAGTACAGGTACACTTGGACATAACGATTCATTTACACTGAATTATTTCTAAGCATTGAGAGGATTTGATTGAAATCCACGTGGGCGGCTTACTACCACTTAGAGACTTTAATTACTTCAAAAGCCTCTGCATATTTAGTGTTATTTTGGTACCCTCTGTATGCGCATCTGCCAACTATTGCATCAACCCATAAGTGTCCGCACCTGATTTTTTGTGATTCAAAACAATCAAGAGCATTTGTCTTTATGTCTAGCGTTGCACTAATGTCAACGTATAACTGAGGCCGGAAGGCATTTTCTGTTATGCCTCCTGGTATAGTTGTTTCATACATGAACAAATTACTAAGGTCACGAGAAGCCGCTATCACTGCCTTGGTGAGTGCCTGATGATCCTGGTGGGAGTCACCTATCCATTGAGTAAAAACAGCCTCTGGTTTGTGTCTATTGATAATTTCGTCTATCTTCGTTACGAAACGTCTGCCAAAGGTGATTTCGTCAGGAGTTAAATCAAGAAATTCGGGAGATTTGCATCCCATCACTTTTGCTGACATCGTCGATTCATTTCGCCTTTCCTCTTTCTTATCTGTCTCGACAAAGTTTGGCAACGTAGCTACTACCAGATTTATGTCATATCCCAGCGAACTAAGTTTCGCTATTGTTCCGCCCATCCCGATTTCTATATCATCTGGGTGTGCACCAAAAGCTACTACCGACTGTTTTCTACTCACAATATTGACCTCGATTATTAAAATCAGGATTTTGAATATTATCTATCGTCGTTAACTGTGTCCCGCTATCGTTACTGCCTTCATAATCATTATTCCCAACACATCTGCTTAGTATATATCTTCGATAATGCTGATCTACTTCCATAGCCGCGGCAAGTATTTTGCTTTTTTTAGACATTGATCGTGACGAGGATGAATGCAAGAACATCTTTGTATCTTTTGGTAGGCAGTGACCTCCTATTCCTTCCCTTGG
>Ga0070714_100003969_pt1 | contig 11129 bp, 6 predicted proteins | sample LARL83metaG_FD_65450 | JGI IMG/M metagenome (GOLD analysis project Ga0070714, IMG submission 65450) | Corn, switchgrass and miscanthus rhizosphere microbial communities from Kellogg Biological Station, Michigan, USA - LAR L8-3 metaG | ecosystem: Host-associated > Plants > Roots > Rhizosphere ... | reverse complement strand
AGGTCGAACAGGCCAATGCGGTGAGCCGCACGCTCATGCTTCACTCCCAGATCCCGGGGACACTCGGTCGGATCGAAATCTTAATCCGAAGCGCTGCGCCCAGGGTGTTCTTGTTGTTTGACCCGGCCCTCAAGGGCGGGCTGAACTTGACAATAATATTGTACGCGCCCCCTAGGTCCGCGACAAATTGCGCCTTTGGACGAATGGAAAATAAGGCTAACTTATTGATTAAACAGATATTTAATATCATAAGCGGGCTTCGGAGAAAGTTACTGAATTTACTTTACATAATATTATGTCAGTGCTACGATATACGTAACCGATCAAGGCAAACCCCTCGAAAGAGGGCGACGCAAAGTCACCGGCCTATAGGATGCCTCAGGGCATCCCAGGGTAGCGGGACCGCCGGATCAGAGGCCGCCCCCTGCGTGCCCTGCCCCACGGCTGCCCTTGTCCGGTCCCGAACGCGGATAGAGGAGCCAAGCCCATGCACAGCCAAACCGACAGCAAGCAGATCGCCTTCCTCCACGGCACCTGGCGCGCCCTGCTGCAGGATCAGCCCGAGCCCTTCAACAAGGAACTGCTCGCGGACTTCGTCAGCAGCGAGGTGTTGCTGGGCCTGCCCGCCCGCACCACCCTGACCCACGTGCTGCACGAATGCCACGCCCGTGAGGCCGTCCAGGAAAGCTACATCAAATCTTTCCTCGGCTTGCGCAAAGTCTGGCAGCAGCTCACCCCGGAATCCCGTCACATCATCATCCGCTACAGCAACAAGTGCGGCCTGCAGAAACAGGGCGGACTGCGCCTCAGCCCCCTGGAGGACGACGAGGCTGCGCTCACCATCCGTTGGGACACGGCTAACCGGCTGTACGAAAGCGCGCGCGATGCCGCCTTCCGCGCCTGCCGCGAACTCGGTCTGGAGATGGCCCAACCCCGCGCCACGCCCCGGCCCAACGAATTCCATGTGCTGGTGAACCGCGGCCGCGAGATCCTGCTGTCGCTGCTGCGCGAGCGCACCAACATCGACAAGACGGCGGTGACCATGGCAGTAGGCTACGTCACGCCGGTGGCGCGCACCAAACTCATCCGCAACCTCGCCAATGCCCGGCAGGAATGCCTGGAAGCCTTCCGTGCCGCCCTCTACCATTGGGCCTCGCACAACCCCGCGGCTTTCCTCGCCGCCGCACCCGGCGCGCAACTGAGCGCCGAGCAGGAAGCGCAGATACGCGATTACGTCGAGGAGTGCCTGGTACCCTGGAATCGGGATTGCGAGAAGCTGAGCCAGGACGCGCAGGCCATGTCCTCGGAACCCACGATCTATGAGAAGGTGCGCCGCTGCTTCCAGGATCCGGCCGTGCTGCATTGATTTGCTGGAGAGTCGAGACCGACCAAGGGGCGGACCGTGTCGGCGGTCCAGAAGAAGCCCGCCGCAAGGCGGGCTTCTTTCATCCCGCGGTCGTCGGCGGAAGGCGGGTATATACGCCAATAGCCTGATTTAAAGGGCTTTTAGCCCCTTTTCCTTGACCCAGGAAGCCCAACCCGGGATAATTCCGCCCCTTCCTGCAATCAACCCAAGCGCCCGTAGCTCAGCTGGCTGAGCCGGGCTCCCCAGTGAAGCGAAGCTTCACTCCCGGCGAAGCCGAGGCCACGGATGCCGAGGTGGATTGGCGCCAGGGATGGGGAGGACCGTAGGATAGGCAGAAGTTTACAAAGCGCCCGTAGCTCAGCTGGATAGAGTACCTGGCTACGAACCAGGTGGTCGGGAGTTCGAATCTCTCCGGGCGCGCCATCTAGAAGTAAAAAGCCCGCCTTACGGCGGGCTTTTTTTATCTTTGAGCACAACCCTCATCACTGCGGCAGGCAACCCACCTGGCCGAGCCGCTTGGTAAGGCTCAGGAAATCCGGGCGCGTGCACAGGGGCTTCAGACTCGGCCATACGCTGAGGAATGGCACCAGGGTACTGATGTTCTTCTGCTGGACGGTCTGGGACAAAACCGCGAAGGCCTGCTCGGGCTGGCCTAGGTGCATATAGGCATCCGCCAGGAATACCGCCCGGTACCGGTCTCCGGGAGCCTGTGAGGCCTGCTGCGCGTACCAGTTGAAGTAGTTCACCAGAGAGCCATGGCCGGAGCGGACCTTGGCCACGTCCGCCGGCTGCGCGTTCAGCACCTGCATCTCCGCCGCCGCCTGCTGCGCGGCCTCGGCGTACTTGCCCCCGCCCAACAGGCTCAAGGTCAAGAGATGCTGCGCGAGGAGATCATGGGGCGCGAGACCCGCGTTGGTGCGGGCACTGCTCTCGGCTTTCGAATACTGGCCGGTGAGATAGGAGACCAGCGCCAGATCGTCGGTGGCGCTGGCGGAGGCTGGGTCCAAGGCGCGCGCCGTGTCCATGGCAGTCTGCATGGCGCCGTTCTGCGCCATGGCCGTGAGGTACTCCGAGTAGGACTGCCAGGCCCAGGCGTCGCCGGGATTGAGGCGCAGCGATTCCTTGAACTCGGCGCCGGCGGCCTGGAGATCCCAGTCGTAATACATGTCCAACTGGCCCTTCAGCAACAGTGATTCCGCGGAACCGCCGTCCAGGCTGGTGGCGCGCGCCACCAGACTCCGGGCCTTCTGCAGATCCGCGGCAGCCATCTCCGGCTGGCGCAGCAGGGCGCGCGCGGCGCAGTCGTAGGCCGCCGCGAAGTCCGCATCGAGGCCGATGGCCTTCTCGCAGTCCTCGAGGGCCTTGTCGGGGGCGCCCTGGTTGAGTGAGTAGCGCCCGCTCTGGAAGGCCAAGGCCGCGTCACGGTTGTTGGTGAAGGCTTGCGGTTTCACCGAGGCATTCGGCGCCAACAGCGCCGCCACCTGGGTGGCGATGCGGATCACCAGTTGCCGGTAGGCACTGCCCGAATAGCTGCTGTCCAGATCGTATTCGTCACCCCATACGTAGCTCTGGTCGGCGGCGCGGATCAGCCGCGCCGAGATGTGATAGGTCTGGGCCTGCTGACTGATCGAACCTTCGAGGACGTAATTGGCGCCCAGTTCCTGTCCGATCTGCTTGATGGTCTCGCCGCCCTTCGTGTAGTGGGCGGTGGAGGTGCTGGCAATCACGCCCAGGCGCTCCGGAGCGATCGGTCCCAGGAGGTTGATGACCTCGTTGGAGATGGAGGCGCCCAGCACGGCGTTCCCCGGGCTCGGTGACAGGTTGTTGAAGGGCAGCACCGCCACCACTATGGCCGGATTGCCCTGCGCGCCCGGCTCATAGCTGCTCTCACGGTGCCTGTCCAAGGCGAGCCAGGTGAGGCCCGCCGCGGCCAGCAACACCAGGAGCGCGAGCGCATAGAACGCCGGCCGCAGCCTGGGGGGGACTGCGGCCGGCGGCACCGCGAGCGAGGGAGTCGCCGTGACGGGCGCTGCGGCGGTGGCAGCCGCCTGGGCGCGCCGTTCCAGCGCCTTGCCGTCCTCACTCACGCTGACCGGGTATACGAACTTGTAGCCGCGCCGCGAGATGGTCTGGATGTAGCGGGTGCCGGCGGCGCCGTCGTTCAGCGCGATGCGCAACTGTCGAACGCAGGCGCTGATGCCCTCTTCGAATTCGACCACGATGTGGCTGCCCCACAGGTGGTTCTTGATCTCCTCGCGGGATACCGTGACGCTGGCATTGCGCAGCAGCAGGTCCAGGAGCTTGGCGACCTGCGGCCGAAGCTGCGCGGTCTTCTGGCCGTCATACAGCTCGCCGCTGTGCGGATCGAATACATACTGGCCGAACGTGTACTGCACTCGGATCGGCTCCTGGGGACCTAGGCCGCGGCCGGCGGCCGCTGGACCGGAGACGGTGCTCCGGGCATCGAGCACGGATTGCAGTCCGGGCTCCAGCTTGTGCATCCCATCATATCCAGCCTCGCTCGACGGAGCCATTCGCTTCAGGGGCGTCGGATTCACGTGGTGCTCCTCGCGCTGTGCGGTTTCCGCTCATCAAGGCCTGCCGGCTCCGGCGGACGCTGGGGGACGTCCGCCGGAGGGCAGATCCGCGTCAGATCCGCATCACTGCCGTCTGTAACCGTCGGGGGCCACGTACAGCGTGCGGCTGAGCTTCTCCGCGGATTCCATCTGTTCAGGCGTCATGCCGTCGGTGACGATGGGCTTGGCGTCGTTGATATCCACGCCGCCGCGCTGCGCCAACAACAGCCAGGCGTAGGCCTTGACGTCGTCCTGCTCCGTGCCCTCGGCGTTGTGATACATCACCGCCAAGTTGTATTGGGCGGCCGGCAGGCCCTGTTCGGCTGCCTTGGTGTACCAGCGCATCTCGCTCTGGACGTCCTGGTCCATGCCCTTGCCGTCACCGGCCATGCTGCCGAGCTGGAACTGGGCGTAGGGATCGTTGCGCCGCGCGGCGATCTCGAACCAGTGACGTGCCGTGGCGTAGTCCTGGGGGAATCCCTGGCCGTTGAAGTACAGCGTGCCGAGGTTATAGGCGGCGGTGGCGATGCCGCTGTCTGCCGCCTGTTTGTACCACTTGGCGGCTTCCTGGTATTTGCCGCGGGTGGTGAGCATCACGCCCAGGTTGGCTTCGGCTTCGGCATCACCCAGCTTGGCCAGCTCGGTCGCCTGGTCGATGTCCTGGTCGCTGTACACCTTGGTGCCCGGCAGCTTATCCACGTTGAGTTGCGGGTGGACGTAGATGACCTCGATGCCGGGTGGCACGTGGTCAGCGGCGGCCAACGGCGCCGCCAGCAGCAGACTTAAGCCTAGCAGGCTGAGCAAGGCCGGCCGGTAGGAATCAGAAATCTTGTGGTCGCGGATCATGGCAGTAAACCTCCAATTACAAGGGGCATGCGACGATTACGACCTTGGTATAGCCCAGGCAGAGGGAGGTTAGGCCGATAATCTTCTGACTTTTGGTTGATTCATATCTAAGGCCTTGCGGCACACGGCCGGCGGGGCCCACAGACGGATAGACCGCGCCGCGCGCGGTCTATCCAGAGCCCTTCCCGGGCACACCTTCAGCCGCGGTGTTGCAAGTCGTGCATGTCGGCCACGATGGCGGCGCCTTCCCGCAACGCCACGTCCTGGGCGCTGGCCACCGAGCCTTCCGCCCCGGCATCCTGCGGCGTGCCCCCGGTGAGCCTCTTCCAGGTCGCTTCATCGTTGCTGCGCCAGGCGTCCTCGCGCTTCTCCATCTGCTTGCGCGTGTCCAGCATGAGCGGCAGGCTGGTGGCGGCATCCTCGGCCTTGAGGTGCTGGATGTCGCCCAGGTAGAGCTGGAACAAGGGGTCGTTCTCGGCGCGTTGCTGGTGGCGCTTGCGCAGTTCCGGCAGCATCGCGTCCACGTCGTAGTCCAGGACCTTATGGGCCACCGGACTGATGGTGTCCCACGGCAGCGGATTATCCTCGGTCGCTTCGCCGAACTGGGTGGGGTCTATCTGCGAGGGCAGCTGGATGTCCGGGGAGACGCCCTTGTCCTGGGTGCTGGCTCCGGTCACCCGGTAGAACTTGTCCGAGACGAACATCAGTTGGCCCGCATCGCCCTGGTCGTCGGTCATCTGCGCGAGATCGACGAACTGGGTGGCGACACCCTTGCCGTAGGTGTCGTTGCCGATGATGACGCCGCGCTTGTAGTCCTGGATGGCGCCGGCGAAGATCTCGGAGGCCGAGGCGGAGAGGCGGTCCACCAGCACCGCCAGCGGACCGCTGTAGAGCGGCGTGCTGCTGGAGCGCACCACCGTGATCTTGTTGTCGGAGCTGCGCAGCTGCACTACCGGCCCATGGGGGATGAACAGGCCCGCGAGGTTGGCGGCTTCGTCCACCGAACCGCCGCCGTTGTTGCGCACGTCCAGGATCAGGCCGTCGATGTGCCTGGCCTCCAGACCGACCAGCAGCCTGCGCACGTCGCGGGTCAGGCTGTTGTAGTTGGGATTGCCGGCGGCGCGCGCGTCGAAATCGATGTAGAACTCGGGGATGCGGATCACGCCGATGTGGGCCACCCCGCCCTTGCGCGGCACCGTGATCACGTCGCTGCGTGCCGCCTGCTCGGCGAGCTTGATGGAATCCCTCACCAGCCGGATGGACCTGAGCGGGCTGCCGGGCTTGGCGCCGGCCGGCAGGACCTTCAACCGCAGCACCGTGTCCTTGGGCCCGCGGGTGAGGCTCACCACGTCGTTGAGACGCCAGCCGGACACGTCCACGAAGTCACCGTCCTCGCCCTGCCCCACCGAGGCGATGCGGTCCCCCGCATGCAGCGCTCCGCTGCGTGCCGCCGGACTGCCGGGCAGCACCCGCACGATCTTCACGTAGTCCTCATCCTCCTGCAGTTCGACGCCGATGCCGTCGAGCTTCAGGCTCATCTGGGTCTTGAACTGGTCGTATTCGACCGGCGGGAAATATTCGGTATGCGGATCCAGCGCCCGCGCATAGGCATTCATGAAGCTTGAGAACACATCGTCGCTGTCGAACTTGTCGACGCTCTGCTGCAGCACCGTGTAGCGCTTCTTGATCTGCACCTGCACCTGCGGCCAGGTCTTGCCGTCGAGCATGGCATCGATCACGTCATTCTTGACGCGCTTGCGCCACAGGTCATCCAGCGCGGTCTGGTTGGCCACCCAGGCTTTCGGCTTGTCTTCCAACGGCAGGGACTCGTCCTGCTCCAGGTTCGGCTGCTGATCGAGCTGGGCCAGGGCGAAGGCCATCCGCGAGTCGAAGCGCTGGCGGAACACGGCATAGATGGCGAACGCGGGCTTGAGGTCGCCGGCTTCGATGCTGGTGCCGAGCGTCTTGCGGTAGTCGGCGAAGGAGTCGATGTCGGATTGCAGGAAATAGTTGTGGCCCGGATCCAGTTCCTTCAGGTACTCGTCGAAGATCTTGGCCGCCAGCGTCGAATCCAGTGGCTCGCGGCTGTAGTGATAGTGGGTGAGGACGTAGGCCACCGCTTCGTCCACCGAGGCTTCGCCGGGCTTGGGCACGGGCGCCGAGTTCCCGGGCGACAAGGTCGCGGCGGCGGTGTTCAACAGGGCGGCGAAGGCGAGGCCCGAGAGCAGCAGGATCTTCTGGTTCATGCGGGACGATACCGATGGGGCAGGCTGGGCCGGCAAGGACCGGCGCCATCATTGTAAGGGCTTTGGGCTGTCCCGGATTTGACCATGCCTCCCAGGCTCAGTTCAGTGACGGCGGCCTAGATTTGCGCGACCTCTCTCAGGGCGGCGGGACGGCCGGCGCCGACCCTGGATTGCCGACCGGGGAAGCGGGCGGCGGTATCGGCGCCGCGGGCACGAAGCTGTAGACCAGGGACAGCGCCGTGACCGCATCGGTCTTCTTGAAGCCCTCCAGCACGCTGCTGTTGTGCGAGACCGTATAAGAAAAGGAAAGGGCGAAGCTGTTGACCAGGTTGGCTGTGACCGCCGTCACGGACTGGGTCAGGGTATTGCTGGCGCCGTGCACCACGCTTAGGGATTCGGTGATGTTGCTGGTGTCGGTGAACTTCCACAGATAGCTGCCCGCCACCCGCTCCACCCACTCCTCGCTGCTGGGGAACCCCGTGGTATAGCGGGTCTGGCGCCGGCCGGCGCCCAGTTCCAGATCCAGTTGCTGGGTCGGGGAGTTGATGAAGCGGTGACCGACGCCTAATACCTCCGAAGTGCGCCGCTCGTAGCCGCTGAATACGTCGCGCAGGTAATCCACGTTGCCGAACAGGTAATCGTCGGGGTCGAGGTTGTAGTCGCTCTGGCCATTGGCCTCGAAGTTCTCGGCGGTGAGCACGCCCTCCTGGCTCGCCTTTAGCGCCTGCACCAGGATCGAGTCCTGCCAGTTGCCGGCCTTGTAGCCGACCAGCGCCTTGCCGTTGGCGGTGGCGGTATTGGAGTTGCCCGTGGTCTGCAGATAGCCCAAGGCCACCGAACCCTGCCAGCCGTCCTTGACCGCGGTCTGCTGCGCCGCGGCTGCATTGGCTTCCAGATCGGTCAAGTTCACGTCGGCCCGCGCCTCGCCCAAGAGCGCCGCCAACGCCAGCAGGCCTGCACCGGCCGCCAGCCGTCTCACCATGGCCATCTACCTCCGTGGGAGCCCACGAAGCGGATGATAGCGGAAGCGGTCCGGCACGTCGGTTTTAACCGACGTGCCGGCCGGGCATCAGAACTTCACGCCCAGTGAGGCGAACAGGAACCGTCCCGGGGTGCGGTAGAAGGTCGGGAGATAACTGTTGGCGAAGGCGTCCATGGCGATCGGCGGCTGCTTGTCGAAGAGGTTGCGGATCCCGAGGCTGACATCGCCGTTCAGCCGGTCGACATGGTACGTGGCCTGCACGTCGTGATAGAAGGTCGCGCCGATGTGGTTGCCGGGCACCGCTCCGGTCTCGAACGGGAAGTTGATGTTCAAGGCACAGCGGCTGGAAGGACTCACCGGCTCCTGGATGGAGCAGTCCTCGATCAGACTGCCGATGTACTGCACGTTCCAACTGGCCGACCATGCGCCGTAGACCCATGACAGATTGATGTTGGCCCGCTGCTTGGGTATGCCGCCCGTCACCTGCCCGGTGCCGGCGAGGCCAAACCCGCCCGCGCTGCCGGTGGTGGTGCCGGCGAGTTCCTGGCTGCTCAAGCCCGTGTCGAATGCCAGGGTCGCCACGTACTGCTTGGTGAAATCCCAGTCCATGGCGAAAGTGAAATCACCGACGAAGCTGGACGGAAACTTGTAGCGAGCCGTGAGGTCCACGCCCTCGGTCTTGATGCCTCCGGCGTTAGTGGTGAGGTTCTTGATGTTGGTGATCTCGCCCGGCGCAGCGGCGCCGTGGTCGCCGCCGGAGCGGTGGATGAGCTGGCAATACGTCGGCAGCCCACTGTCATAGCAACCATCCAGGATCAGCTGCGGCGGGATCTGACCAATCGCATTCTCCAGGTCGATCTTGTAGTAATCGGCGCTGAAGTCGAAGCCCGCCAGCCAGGCGGGGCTGTATACGAACCCGACGGTCTGGGAGATCGCGTGTTCCGGGGTCAGCAGGGTGTTGCCGCCGATCGTGGTATGCACGAGGTCACCCGGCACTTCCTTCGCGCCCGGCCCGCAGTGCGCGGGTGTCGGCGTCGAGAGGCAAGGATCGGTCAGGGTCTGGAAGTTGTCGCTGTCCGCCAGGAACAGGTCGCTGATGCTCGGGATGCGGAAGCCCTGGGACCAGGAGGCGCGCAGCAGGAGCTCGTCGTCGGCCTGCCAACGCAGCGAGGCATTGCCGGTGGAGGTGTTGGCGCTGTGTTCGGCTTGGTTGTTGGTACCGGCCGCACCGCCCTGCCACTTGAATTGCGACCAGCGGTCGGCGAGATCCAGCGCCACATCCTTCATGAACGGCGCATCCGCCACCAGCGGGATGTCGAACTCCAGGTACTCGGCCAGGGTGCGCTCCCGCCCTTCCGTGGGTGGCACCAGGCTGGACGCGGTGTTGCCCTGGGTCACCAGCGCATCGGGATGGGAGAAACCGTCGTTCTCCAGGTATTCGCCGCCGAGCGCCATACCCAGCGGGCCCGCCGGCAGGTCCATGAGCGGGCCGGTGGCGTTGGCGGTGTAGTTGCGCAGGTTCTGCTCGACCACGTTATGCTGTTCGAACAGGACGTAGTTCAGCATCGCGGGCGTGACGGCACCGTCGCCGCCGAATAGGTTGATGGGGGTGCAAGCCGCGGAGGCGCCGGCGCAGGGCGCGGTCCCCGGCAGGCCCAGTTCCTGCTGCAGATGGTCGGTGTCGACCACGCCACCCGCGAGGTCGGTCTCGTAATTGCTGCCATAGGCGAAGCCCGCATCCCAATCCCACTCTCGACCGGAGAGGTCGAAGTAGCCGCGCAAGCCGCCGTTGAACTGGAAGTTGTCCACGTGCTGGTTGAAGACGCGGTTGCCGGCTTCCGACAGGCGTCGGGAGAGCACGTACAACACATCACATGTGCCGGCCACCAGGCAGGCGGCACTGCTGTCCGTCACCAAATCCTCATGGAACGGGTTGTAGGGGTTCTTCCCGGAGATGCCCACGGGGTTGCCGTTGGCCTTGGCCTGGCCGAAAGCGCCCAGGCTCAGGGTATCCGGCGCCAGTTGCTGGGAGGATTTGCGCGAGTTGAACAACACCTGGGATTCGAAGCTCAGGTTGTCCATCAGGTCGTAGTGATCCTGGACATAGAATCCAAGGCGTTCGCTCGGCGTCACCAGGAAGTTGGCCGGCGCGTAGTTGAAAGGATCATTGTTGAAATCGAAGTTGCGGAAGTTGCCGAGCGAGGGGCCGTTGGGACTGCCGGCCGTGCCGGGCTTCGGCGAATCGATGAGGGTCATATCGCAGGTACCATCGGAAGCCAGCGTGGCCTTGCCTGGACACGTGCCGTCCGGCGTACCCATGAGGAAGAAGCCGTTCGGCGTCGCGAAACTCCCCGAGGACCTTCCGGAACCGATCACCGGCTCCTTAGAGATGCTGCGGTCACCCGCCAGCACCGGGGACTCGTTCACATAGGAGACGTTCACCACCACCCCGCCCTTGTCGCCGGCGGAACCGACGGTGAAATCATATTGCTGGTGCTTGCCATCGAAGCCACCGCCGTCGCCGTGGGCATCGAACATGCCGACGTAGGCATCGGCTTCGGCCCCGTCGTAGTTCTTTACAGTGATGAGGTTCACCACGCCCGAGATGGCATCGGAACCGTACACCGCCGATGCTCCGTCCTGCAGCACCTCGATGTGGTCGATGATCGCGAGCGGGAGGGTGTTGAGGTCCACGTCTCCCGCCAAGCCTGATATCACCCGCTTGCCGTCCAGCAGCACCAGCAGGCGGTTCGATCCGAGGTTGCGCAGGTCGGCGTTGCTGCGCCCGCTGTTGCCGTTGTTGAACTGGCTGTTCACGGCCGCGCCTGCCGAGGGCAGCTGCTGCAGCACGTCGCCCACGGAGGTGAGGCCGGTGGCCTTGATCTCGGCTTTGGTGATGACCGTGACGGGGCGTGCCGCCTCCACATCGGCGCGCTTGATGCGCGTGCCTGTCACCTCGATCTTGCCGAGCCGGGCGGTGTCATTGGCCGGTGTGGCGGCCTGATCCGGCGGCGTGTCAGCGAAGGCGGCCCGCAGCGGCAGAGCGCTTACCGCTCCCGTAATGAGCAGGCCGCGGATGATCGTCGACAAGGAGAGTGACCCCGTATCCATTG
>Ga0070714_100003968_pt1 | contig 11131 bp, 10 predicted proteins | sample LARL83metaG_FD_65450 | JGI IMG/M metagenome (GOLD analysis project Ga0070714, IMG submission 65450) | Corn, switchgrass and miscanthus rhizosphere microbial communities from Kellogg Biological Station, Michigan, USA - LAR L8-3 metaG | ecosystem: Host-associated > Plants > Roots > Rhizosphere ... | reverse complement strand
GGTCTCGTGAAACGGCGAAAGATCCGCGCCATCTCGCGAATCTGCCCAGAAAGATGACGCCCCACCCGCCCGTCGCGTCAACGGGGTTCGCCCGATGGTGACGAGATGTCCGTGGTGGCGCGGGCCGGCGACGGGTTCTAGAGTTGTGGGCGATGCGCGACCACGACCGCGACAACAAGCCCGAGGTCGAACGCGACGGTGCACTGATTCGGGCGTTTGGGACCTGGGGGCTGACCGCCGCCATCGTCAATGTCACGATTGGCGCGGGCATCTTTCGGCTGCCGTCCAGCGTAGCGGCTTCGCTCGGGGCGGCCGCACCGGCGGCATATGTGGTCTGCACGGTTGCGATGGGACTGATCGTGCTCTGCTTCGCCGAGGCAGGGAGCCGCGTCGCCATGACAGGTGGCCCGTACGCGTACGTTGAAGTGGCGTTCGGACCGCTCGTTGGTTTCGTGAGCGGCGTGCTATTGTGGGCGGGTGTGACGGCGGCCCTCGCAGCGGTCACCAGCTTCTTCGCGGATTCGCTCGCGGCGCTCCTTCCATCGCTGGGCAGCGCCCCGGCTAGGGTGCTGGTGATCGTCGTCCTTCTCGTCGCGCTGGCGGCGTTGAACGTGCGCGGCGTGCGGGAAGCCAATCGCTTCAATGTGGCGATGACCGTGGCGAAGCTGCTGCCGCTGGCGTTGCTCGTAGTCGCAGGCTCCTTCGCGATGCATCGGGAGAATCTCGCCTGGCCGCAATCGCCGTCAGTGATGTCGATCGGTCGTGCGTCGGCCCTTCTGATCTTCGCGTTTCTCGGCGTCGAGACGGCGCTGGTGCCGAGCGGTGAAGTGAAGGCTCCCGCGCGCACGGTGCCGCGCGCGGTCTTCCTCGCGATCGGTTTCGTGGCGCTGCTGTACGTCGCCCTGCAGATCGTCTCCCAGGGCGTGCTCGGTAGCGCGCTGGCGTCGACCAAGACACCCGTCGCGGATGCGGGAGGCCAGGCCCTGGGCGCGTGGGGGCGTACGCTGATCCTGGTCGGCTCCACAGTGAGCATGTTCGGATATGTGAGCGGTATGACCCTCGCGGTGCCGCGGATGCTGTTCGCGTTCGCGCGCGACGGTTTTCTCCCGCGCGCCGTCGCGGCGATCCATCCTCGATTTCGTACGCCACACTGGGCGATCGCGATTCAGACTCTGATCGTGGGAACGCTCGCGACCACGGGCAGCTTCGAGCGGCTCGCGATCAACGCAAACGGCCTGGTGTTGCTCGTCTACGCGGCGTGTTGTGTGTCCACGGTCCAACTTCGTCGGCGCGACGTTCGAGCCGGCGGAATTCCGTTTCACGTGCCAGCGGCGAGTATCGTACCATGGCTCGCGCTCGCGGTGATCGTCTCATTGCTTGCGACGCTTCGGCGCGGTGAGTGGATTGCACTCATTGCCGTCGCGGTGGCCGCGGTCCTGGTATATGGAGTGACGTACGCGCGACGGAGTGCACCGGTGCCGGCTCCGGCAGGAGACTGATGACCGATCCGCTGCTGGCGTTTCGTGGCGAGTTCCCGATCCTCGAGCGGACGACGTACCTGGTCTCGAATTCGTTAGGCGCGATGCCGCGGGGGGTGGCGGATCGCCTCGCCGAATACGTGGACGAGTGGGCGGAGCTGGGAGTGCGCGCGTGGGCACGCGGCTGGTGGACGAAGCCACTCGAGGTTGGCGACGAGATCGCGCCGCTGATCGGCGCGGGGCCAGGCGAAGTCGTGATGGTGCCTAACGTGACGATCGGCCAGGCGACGGTGTTGTCGGCGCTCGACTACACGCCGCCCCGAGACACGATCGTCATGACGGCGCTCGACTTTCCGTCGGTGCGGTATGTCTACGACCAACTCGCGACGCGACTGGGAGCGCGCATCGTCGTCGTCCCCAGCGAGGACGGCCTCGGCATCGACCTGAATCGACTGCTCGAGGCGATCGACGAGCGGACGCGCCTCGTGGCGATCTCGCACGTGCTCTTCCGATCGGCGTACATCATGGAGGTGGAGGAAGTCTGCCGGCGCGCGCATGAAGTGGGCGCGCTGGTGTCACTCGACGCGTTTCACTCAGTTGGCGTCATGCCGGTGGACGTACGCCGAATCGGTGCTGACTTTCTCACGGGCGGGGTGCTCAAATGGCTCTGCGGTGGTCCCGGCGGGTGCTTCCTCTACGTCGCCCCTGAAGTCTCGCGCCGCCTAACGCCGTCGCTGACCGGCTGGCAGGCGCACGCGCGCCCATTTGCGTTCGAGCCGGAGATGGTGTATGCGGAGGACGCGTTCCGGTGGTTGACGGGGACGCCAGTGATTCCGGCGCTCTACGCGGCCAGAGAGGGACCGCGAATAGTGAAGCGCGCGGGGATCGATCGCATCCGCGCGAAGAGCATGCGGCAGACGGCGCGGTTGATCGAGCTCGCCGACGCACGGGGCTATCGCGTGACGGCGCCGCGCGACCCCGAGCGGCGTGGCGGGACGGTGGCGTTCGACGTGCCGAACGGCCTGGAGGTCTCGGAGAAGCTGCTCGCGAACGACGTGCTCGTGGATTATCGGCCTAACGCCGGTATCCGGGTGGCGCCGCATTTCTATACGACCGACGCAGAGCTCGAGCGCGTCGTGGAGATGATAGATGACATCCTTTCGGCGCGGCCCCTCCGAGGCCGTGCCGAAAGGATAGGATAAACCGATATGATATCATGTGGCTTGCTCGCTTGCGCTCGCACGAAGTCGATATGGAGTCGCGCGCGGTGTTCGCGCGCTCCCGCTCCTCGCGCCAAAGGCTCGAGCTGAATTGGCTGCCCTCCTCTCACCACAAAAAAGATGAAGCGCGCATTCTGCCTAACGCTCCTTATCACAATTATTCCTGGCCTCGCCGCCAGTGCGCAGAAGTCGCTCGCGGCTCGAACCGATGCGGCACGTCCTTTGGTTGGGTTCGCGCGTGCCGACACCGTGCCGCTGCATCGGACGCTCGACTCGCTGGCAAAGCACTATCGCGGGGTGCTCGGCTACTCGATCAACAACCTCGATACCGGCCAGCGGCTCACGCTGCGCGGAGATGAAACGTTCCCGACAGCGAGTCTCATCAAGGTGCCGGTGCTGGTCACGCTCTTCGATCTCGCGGACAAGGGGATGATCTCGCTCGATGATCCCCTGACCCTGCTCAAGATCGATCAGGTCCCTGGCTCCGGCGTGCTCCAGTTCATGCATCCCGGCATGACGCTCAGTGTGCGCGACGCGGCGGTGCTGATGAGTATTCTCAGCGACAACACAGCGACCAATTTGCTGCTCGACAAGGTCGCCATCCGTCGCGTCTGGCAGAAAATGGAAGCGCTGGGACTGCCGCACACCAAAGTGCACTCGAAGGTCTTCCTGCGCCTGGCGAGCGTCGCGCCCGATAGCTCCGCCAAATACGGTCTGGGCGTTACCACACCCAACGAAATGGCGCGACTCTTTGAGATGCTGGCGAACGGCAAAGCCGTGAGTGCCAAGGCGGACTCGGCGATGCTCGAAATCCTCGGCGAGAATGAGGACATGGAGCTCATGCAGCGGACCGTTTCGGGACTCACCGTCCCCCACAAGACCGGAGCGACCGACTCCGTTCGCACTGAGTGTGCTCTGTTTCGACTGCAGAGCCGGGTCGTGGCGTGCGCGCTCACCAAGGCCAACGCGGACACCCGGTGGGTGGTAGATAACGAAGCACAGCTTGCGCTGGGAAAGATTGGCGAGGCAATTATCCGAACCTGGCCGCGAAAGCCGGAGCACGCTGACGATTCGAAGTGACCGCTCGAGACCGGCGGGCCACCCCAGAAAAGCTGGACCGCGGCGAGTGAAGCCGGGCACGACCTATGCCTCGATAGGATGCAATGATTAGGAGGTTACAGTGACGCTGCGTCAGGCTACGACAACAATTCTCTTCTCGGCCGCGACTCTGCTTGCGCCGTCAGCGCTATCAGCCCAGTTCACGACGTTCGTCGCGCCGCCGCAGAAGCAACCTGTCGCCACGCCAGCGAAGCCGACCGTGGCGAGCGCGAAAGCCAAAGCGGACTCCGTGCACCGGATGACGCTCACGGATATGAAGGCATGGGTCGATTCAGCGGCGGGCACGAGCACGCAGGTCGCGGTGACCGACACCATAATCAACGCGAGCAATCCGGCGCCGTCGCTGCCGCCCGCGCCTGTGCCAGAGCGTCGCACGACCTTCTCCAACGGCGCGGTAGCGCCGAGTACTGCCACCGCGCTGCCGACTTATCTCGTGGGAGGCGTCGCGATCTTCGCGGCAGGTCTATTGTTGCTGCGTCGACGCCAGGAGAGCTGACCTCCAATGCGAATCGGCCGGGACAGCGCGATTCGCATCGTCGGAGCGGGCCTGTGCGTCGCGGGCGCGCTCATGGTTGGATACGCGGGCTGGCAATACGGAGTAGGCGCGCTGCGCGCCGATGCTGCGCGCCGCCAATGGGAGGAACAACAAGCCCACGCGACGGTCGCGCTCGCGCGTGAGCATGTGTGGCGGGGGAGTGCCACTGCCTTCGCTCAGGTCGCGGCAGGATCGCCAGTCGCGAGGCTTCGGATTCCGCGAATCCGTCTGGACGAGATCGTGCTCGAAGGGGTCGGCGACGACGAGTTGAACGCGGCGCCCGGTCACTTACCGGGTAGCGTCCTCCCGGGAATGCGGGGGAATTCGGTGATCTCCGCCCATCGTGATCGACACTTCAGCCGCCTGGCCGAGCTGCAGCTCGGCGACACCATCTTGACGGAAACAGGCCAGTCGGCAGGAAAGTGGGTGATTGTAGGTCGGCGAGTGGTTGGCAAGGATACGCCGGCGCTCTTTCAAACGAGAGGGCCGATGCTCACCCTCACGACCTGCTGGCCGGTCCAGTACTTTGGCAGCGCACCCGATCGGTTGATTCTCAGCGCCAAGCCGATCGATGGAAGCGGCAACGCGACCCCCACCGCTACAGCTGGCGGTATCTAGAGGCCGACGACCTTACCTTATCGGCGTGCTCACCCCAGACACGCTGGAGTTGTCACCTGACGTCCGCGAGGCATTGAATCGCGGCGCACCGGTGGTCGCGCTCGAGAGCTCGGTACTGGCGCAGGGGCTGCCAATTCCCGCCAATCGCGACGCCGCGGAGCGAATGGTGAGCGCGGTTCGTAGCCATGGCGCGACCGCGGCGATAACAGCGGTCTCACGTGGGCGCCCAACGCTCGGCCTCACCGGCAGCGACCTCGAGCGATTTCTCTGCCGAACTGGTGTGAGGAAGGTCTCGAGCCGCGACCTCGGGATTGCGGTGGCCCAGCGTGCCGATGGCGCGACAACGGTCGCCGCGACTCTGGTTCTCGCTCGAACCGCCGGGATCGAAGTATTCGCCACGGGAGGAATTGGTGGTGTACATCGTCGGTCGGCGACAGAGATTGCTCTGAACGCGCAACTGCGGGACGAGTCCGCGGACCTTCCGGAGCTGACGCGATCACGGCTGGTCGTCGTGTGCGCCGGAGCGAAGTCGATCCTGGACCTGCCCGCCACGTGGGAGCGCCTCGAAACGCTGGGGATTCCCGTAATCGGCTATCGAACCAACGAGCTACCGGGCTTTTTTACCGCCCAGACAGGGATAAACCTGTCCATGCGTTGCGATTCGGCCGCCGAGATCGCGCGCGCGGCCCGTGCCCACTGGTCGCTCGGCAACGGACAGGGGGTGCTGGTGGTTCAGCCCCCGCCGGAGCGGTACGCCATGTCCGGGCTGGAGATGAAGCGAGTCGTCGAAAGCGCGCTCAGCGACGCGGAACACAAAGGGATAGAAGGACCGGCCACGACGCCGTTTCTCTTGGATGCTGTCAGTCGTTTGACTAACAGACGGTCGTTGGATGTGAACCTCGATCTGCTCGAGAACAACGCCGCCCTTGCGGGCGACATTGCGTCTGCACTGGCGAGCAAGACGAGAGATTCCGAGTGACAAATGGGAGGTGTTTCGAGGCAAAACGGACGGTGAGATCGGCGCGTTCAAGACGCTTGGAGAATGGCAGAATGGAATGAGTTGCACGTTGCGCGACACGTCGATTCAGCACCAGGAATTACCATTGAACTTCGCGGAATCGCCGGGTACTATAGGCAAGTAACACCCCTCTGAGCTGGAGGCTTGCTCACGATGCCCACTCCGTTCCTGAGTTCGGAAGAGTACGACGAGCGCGCCCATCAGCTTTACAATGAAGGCCAGTACGATGAAGCGCTTCGTGTTCTCCGAGAGGGACTCGCACTCTATCCAAACGCGGTAGAACTGCACATCGGAGTCGGTTACGCGCAGCTTGCTCGTGAGGAGTTTGCCTGGGCGCGCCGGAGTTTCGAGGACGCACTCGTCCTGGAGCCCGAGCACGAGGACGGCCTCGCCGGACTTGGGGAGTCGGTGCTCAAGCTTGGCCAGGACGACGCAGCCCTTCGCTGCTTCAATCGAACCCTGGAGCTGGGCTACGGCGACGACATCGATCTTATGCTCCAGATCGGCCGCGCGCTCTTTCGCGAGGCGTCCATCCGAGAGCGTTCCGATCTCTTCGAAGGAGCCAAAGAGTTCTTCGAGGCCGCGGTGCAGCAGGCGCCAGATTCCGCGGAAGCCATGTCGTGCGTGGGGTACACGCAGCATCGGTTGGGAGATGATGATGGTGCCATCGCCACTCTGCGGCGGTCATTGCAGCTCGATAGCGATCATTCCGAGGCGCGCATCTACCTCGCGAACATCCTCTACGATCGCGCGGAGTACGAGGCGGCACTCTACCATCTCGAGCAGACCACTCCCGAAGATCATTGGGACGAGTTGGGGATCTGGCGTCTGATCGAGTTGAAGAAGACGCTCTACAAAGTCTCGGAACAGGATCCCGATCTGAAGCCGTGGGACGATCGGCTCACTGAGCTCGGGAGCGAGCTCGATGAGGTGGACGAGCTGCTCATGGAGCTCGACCCGCGTAACGCGATTGACGAGGCGAGCCGGGAGGCGCAGATCGCTCGTGGTCAGCTCGAGTTGTTCGGCACCTTGCTGAGCGGCCTCGTGGACCAGAAGGAGGAGGCCACTGCAGCGCACCAGATCGTCGCGCGCGACGGAACAAAGTTCGCCGGCTCGTGGGAGGAGATCGTGATGCGGATGCGGGACTCGTTAGGGGACCCGACGCATACGATGGAAGACTTCATGCGACGTACGGCGCGGCGTGGCTTCCGGGAGACCGGTGTTCAGATCCCGACGCACGACGCGGAGAGCTTCATCAAGGGCAGCGCAGACGCAGGATTACTCCGAATCGTACGGTGACCGACATCGCGCGCCGCAGCGCGCTGGCTGCGCTCGATCGCGCGAGACCCGCGATCGCGCGTCTGGACCAGTCGCGGCACTTCGAAGAGCTGGCGGCGGATTTGATGGAGAGTTGGAGCGCGGTGGAAACCGCGCTCCGCTCGCTCGTGGGGGGCACGACGCAGGGTGGCCAGGCGCTCATTCGCGAAGCCCGCCAGCGGCAGCTCCTGTCGTTCGAGCAGGCGAACGCACTGGCTGAATTCCACGCCGCCAGCGAGCGCGCCCACGCTACCGATTACGAGCCCACGCCCGCCGATCTGAACGCGGCGCGCGACGCGTTTCTCAAGTTTGAATCGGGATTGATGTCCGATCAGTCCGGGGCCGTTGCACCCGCGCCGATGGCGCTCAATACCGAGGGCATGCGAAGCTCACCCCTCGGCGCGCCCGAAATGGTCCCGCCGCCCCGTGACGGATTGGAGCCGTGGGTAAAGGCCGCCCTGGCCGGCGTACTGCTGCTTCTCGTCGTCGGCCTTGGCTTCGCGGGCTACTCGCAAGGCTGGTTCGGTTCGCGCGACGACGCACTGCAGCGCGGCATAGACGACTATCGCAAAGGTCAACGCGAGGCGGCCGTTGGCGAGTTCACGAAGGCGTCGCGCGACAACCCGAACGATCCGCTGCCGCACGTTTACCTCTCGCGAATGGCGCGAGAGGTCGGCAACATGACCATCGCCTCGCAAGAGGCGCAGATGGCGGTGAAGCTCGGTCCGGACAACCCCGTTGCCCTCCGTGAGCTGGGACTCTATCTGCTCAGCGCGGGCAACTACGATCTGTCTCGCCGCTTCCTCGTACGCGCCGTTCAGGGCGATACGAGCGACCGCATGTCGATGGGCTACCTGGGCTGCGCGCTGGTGCGCCTTGGGCGTCCAACGGAGGCACAGAGCTGGTTCAATCGCGCCGGTCAGGGTGATTGGAGTCGCTGCGCGATGGTGCCGCCAACAGGAGTCCCTGGCGGGCAGCCCATCACGCCAGGCATGGCGATGCCCCCAGCGGGAACGCCGCACCCATAACAAGCCCGTGGCTCAGCCGCTGACGGGCGGCGCGTTCGTTCAGCTCGAGGGGGTAGGTAAAACCTACCGGGGACTTCGCCGCAGTGTGTCAGCGGTAGTGGACGTCACGCTCGATATCGGGCTCGGCGAGGTCTTCGGGCTGGCCGGCCCTAACGGCGCCGGCAAGAGCACTCTTATCGCGCTCGTACTGGGATTTCTCAAGCCCACATCGGGCACGCTTCGCGTCGGCGGCTACGCGCCGCGCACCTTCGTCGAGCGTTACGGGGTCGGGTATCTCTCGGAGCTCGTGACCATACCACCGCGCTGGCGGCTCGAGGAGGCGCTCTCGCGATACGCCTTGCTCGCCGGCGTCGAGCCGGATCGGGTGCAGTCGCGCGTCCTGGCGCTCGTCGATCAGCTCGGGCTGGCCGAGCATTGGGGGAAGCAGATCCGGCAGCTCTCGAAGGGGAACTTGCAGCGAGTGGGGCTGGCGCAGGCGCTGTTGCATGACGAGCAACTGCTGATCCTGGACGAGCCGACGCATGGTCTCGATCCGGTATGGACGCAGCGCTTTCGAGAGATCGTCGGCGAGCTGCGGTCGCCGGAGCGGGCGATCTTCATCGCCTCGCACAATCTCGACGAGCTGCAACGCATCGCCGATCGCGTCGCGATCATCGATCATGGTCGCGTGCAACGGGTCGTGCAAACTCGAGGCGCGGGCAACGCATCGGTGAGCACGCCGTATCGTCTCGTGCTCGCCGGTGAGAGCGATAAGGTGCGCGATCTGCTGAGCCGCGCGACCCAATCGTCGCCTAACGAGTTCGAGCTTTCGTCCCTCTCCGTCGAGGAGCTCAACGTGCTGCTCCGAGCACTGCTCGACCGAGGCGTACAGATTGCTGCTGTGTCGCCGGTGTATTCATCGCTCGAGCAGCAGTTTCGTGAGGCGGTGGACGAAGCCGGCAATCGTGAGAGGGCTCATTGATGTCCATTGCCCGGAGGCACGCGCGCCTCGGCCGCTATTTCTGGTGGCAGCTTCACGATTACATGCTGCACCAGGCACCGGCAACCATCGCCATCATGCTGTTGTGGTCGTACCTGACGCTCGCGCCTATCCTCAACGGCTCGATGACCGCCGGCCGGCGCTTCACGATCGCGACCTTGCCCGAGAATGTCGTTAGGTCCTTCTTCGCCGACTCGCTCGGCTCGTTGCTGCTTCTCGCGACGCTGTTCGCGACGAACGGCATCGTCGCCACGGACCGGCGCACGGGATTTTATCGCTTCTATTTCGCCAAGCCGGTGAGCGCGCCGAGATTCTACACGAATGCGTTCGTCGCGAATGGCTTCGGCGTGCTGCTCGTGAGCCTGATGCTGCTCGTCGTTTTCGCGGCGTTTCTTCGCCCGATTTTCCCGGCAAGCTTCGTCCCCGTTGTTGCGGCGATGTATCTCGCCTACGGCGGAGTTGGCTTCCTGCTCTCGACCCTCTGGCGCTTCGATTGGCTATCCCTGGTTACCGTTGCGGTGATATCCACGATCGGATGGAGCATGTGGGGCGACGATCCCGGGATCGCCGGGATACTGGTGCACCTGCTGCCGCCTATGCACCTCACCTCGTCGCTGTACACGTTCGTTGCCGGGGCGACCGACGGCTTTCCCTGGGGCGCGCAACTGTGGTTGTCGGCCTACGGAGCAGCGTGCTTTCTCCTCGGCCTCTGGATCCTTCGCACGCGTTCCCTCGCGAGCCAATGAGTGACGCTGCAGGTGTGGTTAGCTTGTTTGCATGACATCGACTTCTCCGCTGTTCGCCATCGAGCCGGCGAGCGTGCACCGCACGGTGCTTCCGAATGGACTGAAGGTGCTGATCAAGCCGGATTATTCGGCACCGGTCGTCGCGATCGTGACCTTCGTGAGCGCGGGCTACTTCGACGAGACTGATGACGTCGTCGGGATCGCGCACGTGCTGGAGCACATGTACTTCAAGGGCACGCCGACGCGCGGAGTCGGTGAGATCGCGAAGCAGACGAAAGCCGTCGGTGGATACCTGAACGCGGCCACGATCTACGACCACACGAGCTACTACACCGTTCTCCCGGCATCGGGATTTCGTCAGGGGCTCGAGGTGCAGGCAGACGCGTATGCGAACTCTCTCATCGACTCCGCGGAATTGGCGCGCGAGCTCGAGGTGATCATTCAGGAAGCGAAGCGCAAGGCGGACAATCCGCCGGCAGTCGTGACCGAAACGCTCTACGAGCTGCTGCACGACAAGCATCGGATCCGTCGCTGGCGAATCGGGCGCGAGCCAGGGCTTCGCGCGCTCACGCGTGAGGCGCTGCTCGGCTTCTATCGGAACTTCTATCATCCTGGAAACACCGTGCTGTCGATCGTCGGGGCCATCGATCCCGACCAAGCGATGAACGAGGTGGAGCGACTCTATGGATCGCTGCCTGGTGGGGAACCGACTCGTTCGCCCGGACCCACCGAAGAGGGTACGGGCGGCTTTCGATATCGCGAGCTGGCTGGGGACATCGGACAGACGCAGCTCGCGATGGGCTGGCGGACCCCCGGCACGCTACACGTGGACACGCCAGCGCTCGACGTGCTGGCGATGGTGCTTGGCGCGGGTCGCGCGTCCCGATTATATCGCGCGGTGCGCGAGCGAAAGCTCGCCTCGGCTGTCAGTGCATACGATTACACGCCGACCGATCTGGGGGTCTTCGTCGTGCACGCGGAAACCCCGCCGGCGACGACGCAAGGCGCTGCTGTGGCGACGTGGGACCAGCTGCGGCGCGCGCGCGAGGAAGGCCTTGGCGACTACGAGCTGA
>Ga0070714_100003967_pt1 | contig 11131 bp, 8 predicted proteins | sample LARL83metaG_FD_65450 | JGI IMG/M metagenome (GOLD analysis project Ga0070714, IMG submission 65450) | Corn, switchgrass and miscanthus rhizosphere microbial communities from Kellogg Biological Station, Michigan, USA - LAR L8-3 metaG | ecosystem: Host-associated > Plants > Roots > Rhizosphere ... | reverse complement strand
CATGGTGAGAAACTACTCATACTCATGGCACGTTTCTTCGATCTCCACGGACTGACAAGCCTCGCCATCGATGACGACCGCGAGCACATCGTTCAGCACCTCAACGCCCAACTCGATCCATACGAGTCGCGTGTCGGTCCGGTCCCGACTCATGCCGACATCGTGCTCCGCCCCAACATGGGCATGGTATCTCCCAGCCTCCTCGATGTCCATGGCCCCGCGGGTGACGGACGGCGCACCGGCTCGGACGGACAGCGGTGTTACCTGTTGAAAGGAGACGCGCGGTTCGAGTTGCCTCGCGTCTATCCCCAAGACGGACAGGTCAACCTCTCTTACGACCCGGGGTTTCCTCTGTGGGAAGCGCTGTCGGAGGTGGTGCGCCCACTCCTTGGACTTGGTACACTTGAACATGGGGCAATTACTGTGCACGGAGCCACGGTGGAGGGCGAAGGGGGCGGACTCTTGGTCTGCGGCTGGTCAGAGAGTGGAAAGACAGAAACGGCGCTTGCGCTGGCAGAAACCGGCGCCCGCTTCATCTCTGACAAGTGGACGATGATCGACGCCGACCGGCGGCTGCATTCCTTTCCCGTGTCGGTCGGGATACGCGACTGGGTGCTCGAGCATCTGCCGCGGATGCGTGCACATCTTCGCCTCGCGCAACGCACGCGCTTGCGAGCCGCGCGCACAGCACGGCGCCCCGTGGGGCTGCTGAGCCGACACCCCACCCGGATCGGTACGGCCGTCGAGGCGCAGCTGGATCGCGCCTTCACGCTGGCGAGCCGGCTCTCCCTGCGCCAGACGGAGGTGGCGGCTGTGTACGGATCGCCCCAGGACCCCCTGCGCACGCCGCCGTTGACGACGTTGGCGATGCTGACGACCGTCGCCTCGAGCGAGATCGTCGTCCGCCCCGCCGATCGTCGCTGGGCGGCCGAACGTCTGGCGCTGTCGGGTGCCTATGAGCGACGCACGCTCTACGAGCTCGACGCACGCGCTCGCTACGCACAGGCAAGCCACGGCCCGTCCGCACTGGCGACCGTGCATGAGCGTGAGACCGAACGGCTGTGCACGCTGCTCGACGGCGTAAGGATCCTCGAGGTCATGGCGCCGTTTCCCACCGATCCGCGGCGGGTGGCCGATGCGCTGGCCGAGCGCTGACGTCAACCCAGCCGCGGGGGACCTCTACCGCTTCGACGCGGGAGTGACGGTCGCCATCCGGGGCCAGCGCCGCGCGAGGTCCTACTTCCGTGCGGAGTACGGCTCCGCCGCCCTTGCACCGGGTGCGGAGGAACCGGCCGTGGACGTGCTCATCGGGGCGCGTCTCGGCGAGGGTGCGGGCACCGCGGGCGGACACCGGGAGCTCTTGGGTGCGCACAAGCTGGCCCGCTGGCGCGCGCTGGTTCCGGTCACCCCCGAGCAGCGCACGATGCGCCTCGCGGTCGCCGTCCGAGGACCGCTTGGTCTGGCTCTCGTGCAGAGCAGCGTGATCGAGCCGTTGGTGTCGCTCGCCGCGGTTCGCGCCGACTCGGTGCTGTTGCCGGGCGCCGCGATTGCACAGGGAGACCGCACGGTGCTGGTCATCGGGCGTTCTCGTACGGGGAAGACGAGTCTCGCCGCCCGCGCCCTCGCCGCGGGGCTGCGCGTGCTGGGCGATGACCAGATCATCATCAACGCAGACAGGGAGTGCCGTCCGTTTCCCCGGCGGCTGCGCCTCTACCCGGATCTCTCACGGACCGCGCCGGCGGCGTTCGCCACACTGCAGCCGTCCGTGCGCACCAAGCTCGCGGCGCTCGGCCGTGTCAACGCGCTCACCCACGGCCTCGTCGCGCCGCCGGTGAGCGTCAGCCCGTCGACGCTCGGCGGCAACGGCGACATCCCGGTCCGCGTGCTCATCGGCGAGGTGGTCGTCGTCCGGCGCGCGCGTGTGGACACGCTGACGCTCGAACCGCTCGACGCAGGTGAGCTCGCGGCCGAGGCCGAGGACGTCCTGATGGGCCAGCGGTCGGCGCTCTTCAACGTCCCCGGTGTGCAGGACGCCTATGAGACGCTTCTCGGTCACGAGCGGGCAATCATCGCTTGCGCGTTGGCCGGTTCGCAGGCGCGACGCGTCCTGGTGCCGGATTCGTGGAGCTCCGAACGCGCCGTCGGAGCGCTGGCCGGCGAACTCGAGCTCGCGTGACCATGAGCTACGTCGCCCGGCTCAACAACGTCCGGCGGGTGCCGCTGTACCGCAGCTCGTTCGCGTTGATGCTGACCACCGGGCTCAACGGCATCCTCGGGTTCGCCTACTGGGTCCTGGCGGCTCGCCTCTATCCCGCCAAGGCCGTCGGCATCGGCGCGGGGGCGATCAGCGCGATGACGCTCGTCTCGAGCCTGGGCTGGGTGGGCCTTCAGTACGTGCTGCTGCGCTACGTGCCGGTGGCCGGCCGCGCCCAGGCGCGGCTGGTCCGCATCAGCTATGCGGCGGCCATCGCCATCGCGCTGGTCGCCACTGGCATCTTCCTGGCCGGGTTCGCCGACCTGGCGGGGCTCGGCATCCTCACCGAAAGCCCGCTGACGGTCGTGCTGTTCTCGGTGTCGATCGTGTTCTGGGTTCTCTTCTCTCTCCAGGATCCCGCGCTGATCGGTCTGCGGCGTGCGGGCTGGGTGCCCGTGGAGAACGCCACCTTCGGCGCCATCAAGGCGGTTCTGCTGGTCGCGCTCGCCGCGTCAGCCAGCGCATGGGCGATCCTCGGGGCGTGGGTCCTGGGCCTGATCGGACTCGTCGTGGTCATCAACGTGGCTCTGTTTGCCCGTCTGCTGCGCCGAGAGCAGACGGTGCCGTCTCGGCTCCCCGGCCAACGCCAGCTGATCCGCTTCGCCGCCGGGCATCACTTCGTGGCCGTCACCGCGGCGATCCCCGACTCGCTCGTCTCGTTGCTGGTCCTGGCCTTCATGCCGGGCGCAGCCAACGCCTACTACTACGCCGCCTGGGCGGTGAGCTTCTCGTTCCGGTTGCTGGCGGTCAACATGTCAAACGCGCTCATCGTCGAGGGCGCGCTCGCGGAGAGCAAGGTCCGCTCGCTGGTGCGCCAGGTGAGCCGACTCGCCGTCGTCGTGGTGATCCCGCTCGTCGTCGTGGTGGTAATCGGCGCGAACCAGATCATGTCGGCGTTCGGGCCGCAGTACACGCAGGCGGCGAACCTGCTGCGACTGTTCGCCGTCGCCCTCATCCCGTTCACGATCGTCAACTTCGTCATCGCCGTCGAGCGCATTCAGGAGCGCGTCGGGCAGGCGATGCTCATCGCCGGCGTCTCCACCCTGTTGACCATCGGTCTCGACCTCCTGCTGATCCCGAGCCTCGGGCTCACCGGCGCCGGCTGGGGCTGGCTGATCGGACAGATGGTGGGCGCCGCGATCGCGCTCCGGCTCACGCTACGCCGCAGCGCGCCCTCATGACGCAGGGGTCCCGATCCACACCCAGCCGACGAGGACGTCGCCAGAGCCGCCGTCGTTGGTGCCGGAGGGCTCCACCTGCAGCTGCCAGCGCTCCGGCCCGGACCAGATCTGATGAGTGCTCGTCCCCACCAGCTGGCCGTCGACGTAGTAGGAGCGGAACCCCGGTCCCCATTCCTGGGTGTAGACGTGCCACTGGTTCGCGCTGAACGTGGGGATCAGGGTCCGGATGGAGAAGTAATCCTGCGCGCCCGACCCCCCATAGTGGGAAAATCCCTTGAAGTCGGGACCGGCAAGGTTGCCCTCGGGGAAGTCCGATTCGGCTGATGGCGAGTCCGCGTCGTTGGCCGGCCACAGCAGGGGCGCCTGGTAGAAGTCGTCGAGGTTGTGCGCGTCGGCGGGCACCATCTTCTCGCAGAACGACCACGCCCCGTAGGTCTGGTAGCGGTTCCCCCCGGGGAGAGGAGACGGATCGGCCCCCACCGGATTGCCGTTGGCGTCGTTGTGCAGGTGCAGGTCCATGACGCCGTCGTGGACCGAGACGACGGTCGAGGGCTGGTAGCCCTCCTTTCCGCCGGAGTACGTCGACGTCCATCCGTCGCCGTATCCCGTCCAGCTCATCCCGTGGTCACCGGTATAGACGATCTGGTCGTTCGAGCTCTGCGCAAACGCGCCCAGCGGTGCCGCCTTGGTGAAGGTGTCCATTCCCGCGAGCGCGTATGTCCTGGCGCCGAGTGTGAGCGCGCCTGCGGGCGGAGCGGTCGGACACGGACCGGCGTAGGATGGGGCGGCCGGAGGCGTGGGTGCGGGCAGCGGCTTGAGCTTGGGTGGGTGCTTGTGGCGTCTGTGCTTGGGTTTGTGGTGATGCACGCACTTGTGGTGGCGCACGCACTTTCGCCTGTGATGGCGGGCGGGCCTGTGCCGGCGCGCGGGCCTGTGCCGGCGGGCGGCTTGGCGCGGGGGCGTACGTCTCGCAGGCCCGCTCGAGTGTCCGGCCGGGACGCGCTCGACGCGCGCGACGGCACTCCCCGTACCGCCCAGCAGGGTCACGAGCACCAGCGCGCCGTACAGCCACAGTCGCCTCATGATCGCTCAGAACCCGAACCTGCCGACCATCGAGTGGGCCGAGTCTGCCCGTCCCAGAAGCGGAAGGCCGAGCACCTCCTCGGTCGTCCGCAGCAGCGAATAGTGGGAATAGGACCTGCTGTCGCTCACGCCATGGGTGAAGGGTGAGATCACGATGCACGGGACGCGGTTGCCGCTCGCCCCGGCGTTCTCGTCCCACACGATGAAGATCGCGGTGTCGCGGGCGCGGTACTGCTGCGTGGCCAGGAGTTCGGGCACGAACCTCTGCAGGAAGCGGTTGCCGTCGCCGACCGATCCATCGTGCATGTCATTGACCAGGTTGGGCGTCACGAATGTGAACCGAGCCGACAGATCCGGCCTCCCGCTCAATGGGACGTCGGATCTGCGGCACTCCCCGTGCAGCTTCGCGTAATACGCCTCGGGGTTGTGTCTCACCGCGTACTCGCCGGAATCTCCGGTCGCGCAGGCCGATGGCATGCCCTGCTCCAGCGAGCGCGAGGCGCCGCCCGGCAACTGGCCGAAGATACTCGGCGCACCGAGCCGATGACTTGACGGGTCGGAGTCATCGCTGATGCCCTGGGTGCCGCCACTGGTCAGCGCGACGTAGTTGGGCAGACTCGGATGAGAGATCGCTGAGTAGCGGGTCGCCAACCCGTACGTGCGTGCCAGGCGATTGATGTATGGCGCGTCACCGGAGCCGATCACGGAGGAGTAGTCCTGGTTCTCCATGAGGACCCAGACCACGTGGCGAATCGCGTGTCGGCCATGCGCCAGCGGTCGCCGCAGGGCACGATGGCTCCGCGCTGCGGTGCCGGCTCGCTGCTCGCGGGCCGCGACGGGAGTCGCCGCGGCGAGGATCGCCATCAGCACAGCCAGGCAGCCCGGCGTCGCCATTCGTCTCATGCCTGTCCTTCCGATCGTGCGTCGAGCTTGCTCAAAAACCGAACCTACCGCGCATCGAGGTCGCCGACGCGGCGTTCCCCAAAAGTGGGAGGCCGAGCAGTTCCTCGGTGGTGCGCAGGAGTGAGTAGTGGGTGTACGGAGTCGGGTCCTTCACACCATGCGTGTAGGGAGAGATCACGATGCACGGAACCTGGTTGCCACCGGAGCCGGTGCCCTCATCCCAGGTGATGAAGATCGCCGTGCTGCCGTTCTGGTACTGCGGGGTGGACGTGAGCGCCGGTACGAAGGTCTGCAGGAACCTGTCTCCGTCCGCGATCGTCCCATCGTGCATGTCGTTGATGAGATTGGGCGTCACGAAGGTGAAACGCGCACTGAGGTCCGGCACGGGGCCGAGCGGCACGTCGTAGGTGCCGCAGTCTGACCCCAGGTTCGTGTAGTACGCCTCGGGGTTGTGGCGCACCGCATACTCCCCCGCGCTCCCCATCAGGCAGTTGGATGTCATGTCCTGCTCCAAGGATCGCGACGCTCCCGCGGCGAGCTCGCTGAAGATGCTCGGGACGTTCAGCGGGTGGCTGGAGGGGTCGGAATCGTCGGTGATCCCCTGGGTGCTGCCGCTCGTGAGGGCGATGTAGTTGGGCAGACTCGGGTGCGAGATCGCCGCGTAATCGGTCGCGAGGCCGTAGGTGTTCGCCAGGCTGTTGATGTACGGCGCCGAGCTTGAACCGATGATCGATCCGTAGTCCTGATTCTCCATGAGAATCCACACAACATGCTGGATCGGGCCCGTCGACGCCGTCGGGACCGCTGGTGGGCCCGGCCGCGGCGTGGGCGCCTTCTTGCCGCGGTGGTGGCGATGCCTGTGCTTGTGATGATGGAGGTGTCGGCGCCCGCGATGTCGGCGATGGCGCGCCGTGTGGCGGCGGCGGTGGTGGTGGTGGTGACGAGTGCGGTGGTGGGTGACTGGCTTGGCGTGGCGGTGAGCGGGGACGGTGCTTGCCAGGCCTGTGCCAGCCGCGGCGAAAACGCCGGAAACGACGAGGTACACGGAAATCAGGAAGCGTCTCACGGGGTGTTTCCCTCCTTGGGCCGTGGGGGGACAGCCGCCATCCTGGTCAGCCCACGCGGGACCGACCGGGCGGTCTCGCCGGAGCGGGAGCGGCAGGGGAACGCCGACTCGTGCTCGCCGATCACCGGAAGATGGTTGATCGTCATCCCGGTCGATCGGCACGACGGGTCGGTTTGTCGCGCGCCGGGACCATATCACCCGGCTGATCGCGACCTATCTCAGCATCGATCCCTTTCGATCGCGCATGGCGCGTTGCACGTGGCGGTGATGAGCAGCCCCGTCCTACCCGCCGCGGCCCATTCCTACTCGCCGAGCTCTTGCTCTGGCGCGATCAGCGCACCGGCCCTCGCCCGATCCAGACCCACTTCATGTAGACGTGGCCGGAGTCACGGTCGTTGGGAACTGGGCCGTTGGGCCCGAGGGGCTCGATCTGGAGCTGCCAACGCATCGGGCCTGACCACACCTGAAGCTTGGTGGTTCCCACCAGCTGCCCATCGACGAAGTATGAGCGGAAACCCGGCCCCCAGGTCTGCGTGTAGACGTGCCATCGCCTGGCGTCGAACTGGGGGTGGATGGCCTTGATGTCGAAGATGTCCTGAGCTCCGGCCCCTCCGTAATGCGAGTAGCCGGCGAAGTCGAAGACGCGGAGATCCTCCTCGGGATAGTCCGATTCAGCTCGCTGCCAGTCCTTGAACTTGAGGGGCCACAGCAGAACGGCCTGATGGAAGTCGGCGAGGTTGTGCCGATCAGCCGGCGCCACTCGTTCACAGAGGGACCAGGCACCGAACGTCTGATATCGGTGACCACCGGGGAACGGTGATGGATCGGCGCCCACCGGGTTGTTCTGCGCGTCGTTGTGCAGGTGGAAGTCAAGGACACCGTCGTGAACCGACAGCACGGTCGATGGCTGATACCCCTCGGCGTGACCCGAATACGTGGACGGCCACCCGTCCGGATATCCGGTCCACTTCATTCCGTGATCTCCGATGTAGACGATCGCGTCCGCCTTGCGTTGGGCAAACGTCCCTGTCGGCGCAGGCCGGGTGAACGTGTCCATCCCCTCCTGCACATACCGCCGGCCCCCGATCGTCAGGGTCTGGTTGGGGACTGAGAGCGGGCATCCGGCCCGAGCGTGGAGCGTGATCTTTGCGTGACGGGCCACGCTCGAGGTCGCACGGGATGTGACGGCGTGCGTGACGGGTGCGGGTCCAGTCGAGGAGGCCCCGGCAAGGCCCAATCCGATCCACGCCGCGCCGAGTACCACGGTTCCCGCGACCACCACCAGCCAACCGTGCGACCGAAACGGTCTCACGTCACACCCGTCCCTCGCCAGGCCATTGTGATCTGAGGCCCATCTGCGTTCAACCGCCTCGACCGTCGCCGGCGGCCACCGGCCGCAGGAGGCTCTCGCGCGTCGATTGCTCGCGCCGGCGGTAGCCGGCTGCCGCCTGCACGCTCGAGTGGCGCCACTTCGCCCCACCGCGAACGGTGGGGACACCCTCGGCGTTGAGCTGATCGGCGATGGCCTGCAGGGTCATCCCCTCAGCCCGCATCGCCGCGATCCGTTGACTGAGGTCCGGGTTATCGGCGACCGACGGGCGACCGACGGGGCGCCCGTTCATTCGCGCAACCTGGAGACCTTGCCGCGTCCGCTCGCTGATCCTGCTGCGCTCCCACTGGGAGACAGCGACGAGCAGTTCCGCGGCCTGCCTGCCGCTCGCCGTGCTCGTGTCGAGCGAATCGACGGATGCGATGAGTCGCACGCTGCGGTCGAGCAGCCACTGAATGGTCGCGCCCAGCTCCGCCACCGAGTGGGTGAGATGAGAGAGCTCCGCCACCACCAACGCGTTCGCGGCACCGGCGCCAATGCAGTCCATCACATACCCGAGGCCGGGGCGGGTGCTCACGCGCCCGGGCCGAGGGGCGTGCTCCCCGACAACCTCAAGCAGTTCGAGGCCTCGAGACTTGCACTCGTGCGTGATCATCTCTGCCCGCTGCTTGAGCTCGGCGGCGGCGGCAGTACCGGGGAGGGCGCAGCTGGCGTAACCGATGGCCATCACCGGCGACGAACTGACACCCGCTCGTGTCTTACTTCCATTGTTTGACTGTCTGCTCCGATCCATCCTCTTGCCCCTCGTGTGAAGTGACCTGGCGCGATCGCATAGGTCATGCAGCGATCGCGTTGCTCGCTCGCGGCATCGGCCCGAGCGACGCGTGCGTGACGGCTGAAAGGCCGTCGTCGCGTTATCCAGGGCGTTCCAGACGATGGGTGACGGGGAACTGGAGATGGATGCTCTCGCCGGTGACCCCGGCCAGCCAGCTGGCCGCCACGCAGGCGAACCCGATCCGCACCATCAGGGAGCTCGGAGCGCCGGCGCCTCCCGACGCCGCCACCCCAACCCCGCGAGTCGGTCGTCCGCCCGGGCCCTGGGGCGAGATGTTGGGCTGCGCAGGGGCGTCCACAACCGGCGATGCGCCCGCGCCGCTGTGTCGGGCGTGCCGTACGGTCTCGCCCGGCGCGGTCACCAAGGACTTCGGCGAGATCCGGCTTCCCCCCGAAGACGCGGCGGGGCCCATGGGCGCTCGGTCGCCGGTCACGGACAGGAGCGGATTGGCGAGTGCAGCGTGCGTTGCGGAGCACCGCGCCTGACCGCCCGCGGTCGCGACGGGCGTCTGGGCAGCGCCAGCGGATCGTGATCGCGTGTGGTGGGCGCCTTCTGTGCCCACCGCCGGGAAGCGGGACAGGAGGTGAATCGCGGGTCCGGTGTTGCGCTGCGCACGTATGGCCAGCGTCGGATGCGCCTGACGCGGCCGGCCGCCGGCCGATTGCGGCGTCTGCGCTGCCGGGGCAGCGGTCGAGCCGCCCGAGCTGCCTGCTCCCTGGCCCTGCGACACGCCCGGCTGATCGTGGCTGCCGACATCCCCAGGCCCGGCGGCGCCCGAGGTTGCCGGCGTGCCGGTGACAGAGGCCACCGCCGGCTGCGCTCCGCACGAGAGCGAGCCAGCTCCCGCGGGCGCCGTGGAGATCGCGGCCGACGAGGATCCGGCGGCCCCACTCGTTGTGCCTGCGCCCTGCGCCGGCGCACCGGGGGTCGCCGAACACGGCTGATCGGCCGGGGTCGAGGCCGGCGACGGCGATGGCGGCGGGGTGGTGGACGCCGCCGCTGGCGCGGGGGTGATGGACGCCGCCGCTGGCGCGGGGGTGGTGGACGTCGCGGCCGTCCCCGGGGTTGTCGGGGCAGGAGCCGGTGTGGGCGACGTGCTGGGGCCCGGGGCTGGCGCCGCGGTGGTCGGCGGCGGGGTGGTCGTGGGAGCCGGAGCCGGTGGGGTGGCTGAGGCGCCGCCAGACGTCGCCGGGGCGCTCGCCGGCTGGCCTGCGCTGGTCGCCGGTGCCGCCGTGGAGGCGGGGGCGGTGGTGAGGCTGGCCGCGGCGGTGTTGGTGATGGCGCCAGCCGCGGCCGCAGCCGATCCGGTCGCCCACAGGCCGCTCAGCAGCAGCAGCGCAACGCTCAGTGCCAGAGCGTGCAGGCGGCCGGCGCGTGCCACCCGCATCCGACCGCCATGTGAGCTCGTTGCGGCGGTCATCGCCTACCTCAGCCTCATCGTTCGCGTCACCGACCGGTGGTGCCCTGCCCCGTCTTCAGCGGCGAAGTGCAGGACGAGCGTGGCGGACCTCGTGCGTTCGAGCGAGCGCGCGGGGAGTCGGAGCGTGATCAGGCTGTGGGGTTGTGTGATCTGCGACTCGGTCTCGTGGAACGTCGCGATGCGCCGTGATCCGTGGCGGTCGTGCAGCCACGCGGTCGCGGTGACGTCCACCGCCCGGGAGGCGAGGACGGCGACGGCGAGGCCTCGCCTTCTCACCGAGCGCAGTGAGGCGGTCACCGGACTTGCCTCGAAAACGAGGGGGCGCCCTCGCAGCCGGGCGAGGCTCACGCGCGCCGCGCGGCGGGCGGTGCCCGCAGTCGCCGCGCCTGCGCCCGCGCCATGACATGCCGCGCTACCGCTGTCCTTGGTCGCGCCTCCGACGGTGACGAATTTCCATCCGTAGCTGCCGGAGTGCAGTGTGAGAACGAGGACTCCGAAGTCGCTTGAGTCGTGGGCCTCCAGGGTCGAGGGCGGATTTGCGCCCAGCCCGTTCAGGCTCTCACCGCCGGTCCCGACGACGAACTCGCGGATGCCGGCCGTGGTCGCAATGCCGGAGGGATCCTGCTGGGCGAAGCGCTCGTAGAGGTGGTCGTGGCCGTTGAGCACCACGTCGGCATGCTCGGCGTAGAGCGAGTTGTACAGCGGTTCCACGCTCGGCGCACCCTGGGTCCACCCCGCCGAGATCAGGGGGTGGTGCCACATGGCCAGAACGCACACGCTGGGATTGGCGGCCCGCGCATTGGCCAGATCCGTGTTGAGCCACGACAGTTGGGCTGACGTCGTCCCGCCGGCGAGCGCGTCGCCGCACCCGCTGTTGGTGCAGTTGGAGTTGAGCGCGACGATGTGCCAGTTGCCGAGGTTGAACGAGTAGTACCCGTTCGTCCCGAGGGGATTGGCGATGCTGGATCCGAAGTAGCCGAAGTAACCGGCCGCCCCAGAGGTGCCGTACTCGTGGTTGCCGGGAACCGGGTGGACGATCGGATTGAAGAATCCCCAGGT
>Ga0070714_100003966_pt1 | contig 11131 bp, 8 predicted proteins | sample LARL83metaG_FD_65450 | JGI IMG/M metagenome (GOLD analysis project Ga0070714, IMG submission 65450) | Corn, switchgrass and miscanthus rhizosphere microbial communities from Kellogg Biological Station, Michigan, USA - LAR L8-3 metaG | ecosystem: Host-associated > Plants > Roots > Rhizosphere ... | reverse complement strand
CTTGCCGATCGCCTCGACCGCGGACGCGCGGTCGGTCGCGGCGACCACCGTCGCGCCGCGATACTCCAGGAACCGAACGAGCCGGCTGTTGCTGAACGGTTTGTCGTCGATCCACACGATCTTGAGGCCGTGCAGGTCGGCACGATGCGTGTTCTCGTCGACCGGAACGCGCATCGCGCTGCGCAGCTCCGATTCGGCAACGATCGGAGCGTAGTCCGGCCCGACGGTCAGCGGGCTACGGCGGAGCAGGCGTCGTACCTGCTCCACATTGTGCTTGTCGCCGAAACTCTCCATCAGCGCGACGAAGTCACGGTCCGTGGCCAACGCCGAAAACTCCGGTGGCAGTTCGCCATCGCGGAACTGGGATATGGCGTCGACATCGTTACGCGGATCGATCAATGTCCCGTAGAAACCCGGGTAGAAATGCTGGAGCAGCACCACCTTGACGAGATTCGCGACACCGACATCCCGCCATTGCGCGCGGTTCAGGTGGTACTCCAGCACGAAACTGTTGATCAACCGCTTGATCCGGCGCGGGTTGCGTCCGGACCGCTCGATGATCACGCTGCGCATCGCGTCGTCGAACAGGTTGGCCGTCCCCGACTGGTGCAGATAGCCGTTGACCAGCCGTAACACCGAAGACGGACTCGGCGCCGGAATGCGGTAGTTGATCTGGATGATCTTCTCGAGGTATTCCACGGCCCCCGACGGCTCGGCGATACCGGCGGACTCGCGCACCGCACGCCACAGCGCCGTCTGGTCGCAGGCCAGTACGAACACGATGCCGGGTACGTCCAGGTAGAGCTTGATCGCCTCGCACACCTCGATCACGCGCTCGCTGTCACAACGATCCAGGTCATCGACGAACACGACCAGCAACCGGCGCTGGTCCGGGCGCTGCCACGCACCGAACGCGTCGCCCAGCACACCCTTGATCTCGTTGCGGGACTGGGCATCCAGCACCATCCGGCGCCAGATCTCGTCCACCACCCGTCCCACCCCGAAGAAGCTCCCCACCACCAGCGCCGACAGGCGCAACAGCCCGAGCAGGTGCGCGCGCTGCGACATCGACCGCAACGTCCGCCGGATGACGTTCCGGTCGAACCGCAGCAGCACCGACTTGATCAGCCCTTCCAACGCACTGGCCTGCCCCGACGTCCACGCGTTGAACCAGATGACGGACACACCCGGCTCGGCGGACAGCGTGTCCTCCAGGCGCCGCATCAGGCTGCTCTTGCCCATCCCCCACGCCGCGTCCACCGCCAGCGCGAACGGCGCGGACAACCGCGATGCGATGATCAGGTCGGCCAGCCCGCGGGCGACCTGCGTCGCCTCCAACAGGTCGTCCTCGCCGTCACCGACCGGCGCGTCGTTGAGCACCGTGAACGCCCGACCCGAATCGGACATGGTGAACCCGTCGGCGTCGAACGATGGTGTACTCATGGGTTGTGACCGTAGCCGTGCGTTGGCCGAGCGCGCCGTTGGCATCCGAGGACGTCGAGCGGGCGGTGCGGCCGTTCGGGCAGGCGCGGATGCTGCCGGGGCGGGCGTATACCGATCCGGACGTGTTGGCGTGGGAGCTGCGCCACCTGTTCGCCGGGGGGTGGCGTTGTGTCGGGCGGCTGGACGAGCTGTTCACCGACGGCGTCACGCAGTGCGGCCGTCAGGTCGGGACGGTGCCGGTGCTGTTGACGCGGAACGGGGACGGCGTCGCCGCGTTCGCGAACACCTGTCGGCATCGTGGGCACGAACTGCTCGCGGACGGCGCGTCGTCGAGCCTGCGGGTGGTCGAGTGTCCGTACCACGCGTGGACGTACACTGTGGACGGTGCGTTGCGCACGGCGCCGCGGTTCCAGCGCGACGACGGATTCACGCCGGCCGACTACAGCCTGGTGCCGCTGCCGGTTTCGGTGTGGCACGGGTGGATCTTCGTCAACGCGAGCGCGGACGCGGTGCCGTTCGCGGACTATCTCAGGTCGCTGGCCGACCTGGTCGCCCCGTACGCGCCGGAACGGCTCGTGCTCGGCGCACGCCATGAATACGACGTGCACGCCAACTGGAAAGTGATCATCGAGAATTACCAAGAGTGCTACCACTGTCCGCACATCCATCCGGAATTGTGTGCGGTTTCGCCGCCGACCAGCGGGGACAACTACGACCTGCCGGGCGCGTGGGTCGGCGGCACGATGGACCTGCGTGACAACGCGGAAACCATGTCCCTGGACGGACAATCGAGCGGCACGTTCCTGCCGGGCGTGGACCGTCGGCGCGTCGGCTATCTCGCGTTGTGCCCGGATCTGCTGTTGTCGCTGCACCCGGATTACGTGATGGCGCACCGCCTCTCCCCCGTCACGCCGGACACCACGCGGATCGAATGCTCGTGGTATGTGGCGCCCGGCGTCACGGATGCCACGTGGGCCGAACAATTCTGGGACCGGACCAACAAACAGGACTGGGCCGCGTGTGAGTCCGTGCAGCGCGGACTCACGTCACCGCATTACGTGCCCGGGCCGTTCGCGCCGAACGAGGACGCGGTGCACCGGTGGGTTTCGTTGATCGGCCGAGCTTATCTGGGTGTGCCGCCGTGGGAATCGTCAGGCGAGTTCGGTCTCGACACCGAGAAAACGGCCGAGGTCGGCGACTTCGGCGCGTAGTCCGGGTATCGCGCGGCGCGGGATCGTGGTGAACGGCTGGACGACCACGTCGAGTCGCTTGGCGCGGTGCTGTTGTTGCCACGTCCCGACGATGCGGCCGTCGACCGCGACCGCCGGCATCACGAAACCGCCGCCGGCCTGAATGGCTTTGTCGTGTTCCGGTGGGACGACGCCGGATCGGTCGCGGTAGCCGAGCAGGTACGCGTCGAAATGGCCTAGCAGGCGGACACTGCGTTCCGGCTCGGCCGGGAAAGCGGATCGGGTGATCGACTCGAATGCCGTGCGGGCCTGGTTGACCGGCAGGCCGGCCCAGGTGGCGAAGTCTTCCGGCTCGGCCGGGCCGTAGCCGGTCAGGTAGCGCTCGGCCAGGCGGGCGGTCGCGGTGTCCGGGTCGATCGGCGAGCCCGCGTCGATCCACTCGTCGAGCAGGGCGTACGTGGGTTCGTCGCCGATCTCGGTGGCGCGGCAGAGCACGCCGGTCATGGCCGCGTAGGCGACGAGGTGTGCCGGTGCCTGGCCGGTCGGGTCGATCGCGACACCGCGCGCGATCAGCTGTTCGACCAGGTTCGCTCTGGTCAGCGTGGCGCCGGTGAGGATGTCGGGCAGGGCGGCCATGGCGGCGGCCAGTATCGGCTCGTCCAGGCCGAGTTGCCGGCGGCGGCCGGCGAACCGGGCGGCGAAGCGTGGGCCCAGGAGACCGGTGATCCAGCCGACGTCCTCGGCGGCCAGCATGTGCAGGGTGCCGCGCATCGCCCACGTGCGGACCACGGACCGCTCGGCCACGGCCTTGTCGACGTCGATCGCGGTCAGACCCGCCGTGCGGACCCGGACCGCGAGCCGGTTCGCGCGGCGGTCCTGCGCCTGGAGGCCGACGAGTCGGCGGACCACGGTCCGAACATCAGCGGGACGCGGTCCGGTGAGGCACTGTGCGCGGAGTCGCGCGGCCATGATGTCCACCCGTCACACCCACTCTGAGTAGCGAGAATCGCGCTGCCAGCTCATTTCACTACACGACAGGGTGGTCTTTGGCGGCGGGCAGTGCTTACCCTGGCTACATGCTCGGTTTCATCTCCCATTGGGCTGAGTTGTGGGCTCGTCGCGTGCTGGCGCAACTCGACACCCGCATCGGCAGCCAAGGGATCGCGGCCGCCGCCACCCGGCCCGGCCTCGTCGCGGCCATCGATCAACACGCGGCCGCGATCCGGGACATCCTGACGGTCGGGGTCGACGGCCCGACGACGCTGGGCGCGGTCTCGTTGGCCGGGTACGCGCAGGGCCTGCTGGATCACGCGCAGGCCAAGGGCAATCCGATCCGGGTGCCGCTGGAATGGAGCGGAGTCGACTGGGCGACGACGCGGTTGGTGGCCGTGTGCGATCTGGCGCGCCGCATCAACGAGCCGAACGTCAATCTCGAGGCGTGGGCCTGAATTCTTGTAGAAAGAGAGTGACTGGCGGTGTGACACGTGTCACGCCGCCAGTCGCCACTCTCGGTGTTATCGCTGTTGCTGTTCGGGCTGGGTCATCTGCTGCTGCGCGGGCTGGCCACCGGAGCGGGTCGCGTCCTCCTGGGCACGCTGGTAGCCCTGGGCGTGCGCCCGGGCGGCCGGGATCTGGTCCTCCGCGCGACCGATCCAGGTTTCCCACCGCTGCTGCATCGGCCGGATGAGGCCACCGCCCATGCCGACAACGACGACGCCACCCAGCGTGCCGAGCACCGTGATCAGGACCGGCGTGGTGATCGACGTCGCGATCCCCACCTGGTTGAGCGCCGCGATGACGCCGAGGCCCCAGATGAACACCGACACGATCGTGCCCAGCAGGGCCCCGTACGACAGCCGCGACAGCGCTCCGCTGACGAGGTCCTTCGCCACCTTCGCGATCGCGCCGACGACGACCACGATCAGCAGGGCCACGATCAGCTTCGGCAGCCAAGCCACGACCGACGTCAGAATGGAACTGATCGGGTTGGCACCGAAAACGCCGAACGCCATTTCCAGCGCGATCAGCAGGATCGCGTAGTAGACGACCTTCGCGATCAGGCCGGACGCGTCGTATTTACTGCGTTCCAGCATTCCCTGCATGCCGCCGCGTTCCACGACACGGTCGAATCCGACCTTGCGCAGTACGCGCTCGACGATCTTCCCCAACACTCGCGCGACGATCCAGCCCATGAAGAAGATGACCAGGAACGCGACGAGTTTGGGCACGAAATTGGCGACCGAAGTCCAGGCCGATGACACTCCGCCGGTGAAGTCGATGGCCGCCAGGGTGGACGTGTGCACTGTCCGCTCCCTCCCGAGGTTCTGGCGCCGTGACCTGTCGCGGCGCTCGTGGTGTGCTCACTGTTACCCATGGCGGCCCCGGCAACACACGCGAAATTCATTCAGCGTGCGGAATACACTCCTTCGAGTGACGAGAATCAGCCGTGTACGCGGAACAGCACCGTGCCGTGCGAAGGCACGGCCGCGCTGATCGTGCTCGTTGTCGTCGTGACCTTCTTCGACCACAGGTCGGTCAGCGTATAACCGGCGGCCTTGGCGATGCCGATCGCGGACGCCGTGGTGCTGATCGTGGCGGTGCTCCCCGTCTCGTTGAACAACGCGACCGCGACATCGCCGTTCGCCAGCGGTTTGGCCAGCACGCGCAATCCGCTCTTGTCGCTGATCTGCGTGCCCTGCTTGCCCAGCGTGTCCTGGTCGACGGCGATGACGTCGGCATTGCCCAGAATGGACAGTGTGGTGGTGCTGGCACCGACGAGTTTGGTGCCGATCAACAGCGGCGCGGCCATTTCCGCCCACATGCTGAATTGGGTCTGCTCCTCGGTCGTGGTCAGGCCGGTGTTACCGATCTCCAGCATGTCCGGGTCGTTCCACGCGCCGGGGCCGGCCGCCTGGGCCAGCGGGATGTTCTTGTCGGTGTTGGCGTCCAGGTGGGTCCAGTCGGGGTGGATGTCGCCGGTGGTGCGCCACAGGTTGCCGACCGACGGCGACCAGTCCTGCGTGTTGATGCCGTTGTCGCCCTTCTGGCAGATGCTGAACACGATGGCCTGACCGGTCGCCTGCCGCGCGGCCGCGAGCCCGTCCCGCATCTTGGTGTATCGGGCGATGGTGGCCGACCGCGTGTCCTGGCCGGCGGCCTGCTTGCAGTTGTCGTCCTTGAGGTAGTCGACGCCCCACTTCGCGAACTGCATCGCGTCCTGGGCTTCGTGGCCGAACGAGCCGGGGAAGCCGTGGCTGCTGCACGTCATGAGGCCGGAGTCGTTGTACAGCCCCAGTTTCAGGCCGAGGCCGTGCACGAACGCCGCTGTTCCCGCGATGCCGTCCGGGAACTTGCTCGGATCCGGCACGAGGTTGCCGGCCGAGTTACGCGCGGGCAGCGCCCAGCAGTCGTCGATGTTGACGGACTGGTACCCGTCCTGTTGCAGGGTCCGGCCGTTGACCTGGTGGGTGTGGATGAAGGTGGCGGTCTGTTCGATGAACGCCTCGTTGACGCCGCAGTGCACGGCGTTCCAGTCGTTGAACCCCATCGGTGGGGTGAGCGCGAGCCCGTTGTTCAACGCGGCTGCCGGCGGCGCGGCGACCGTGGCCGTGGCGGCGAGCGCGAGTGTGACGGCCGACAGCGCGGCCAGGGCGATCCGTGATCGACGCATGAGTGCTCCAGTGCTCAGGGATGCGATCCACGTCACTGTCGCGCGGACCGAAGGCCCGGGTCAATGATTCATCGGACCACTCCAGAGCTCTCGTCCGATACGTACGTATTACTGCCCGCCAATTGGACTAGACATCGGACGTAAATGAGTGGGCGCTCTGGTTCAAGGGTTGTAGACCCCCTGTATCAGGGGACATGGACCCCCATCGGATTCGGGGGTTTCCCTGATGGCCATGTGAACCACGGTCCGTAATGCTGCCCACGTTGGGATCGAGGGGTGAGGGGAAGAAACATGTTCGGTCGGTTGTCCGGTTGGTGTTACCGGCACAGATTCGTCGTGCTGGTGGTGTGGATCGCGATCATGGGGGCCGGCTTCGTGGCGAGCGGGCCGGTGTTCGACGCGTTGGGGCAGAAGCAACCCACGGGATTCGAGTCGACGACGGCGGACCAGCTGCTGTCCGACGCGAGTCCGGACAAGGGCACGATCGTCGCCGTGCTGGACGGTGTGGCGCCGACGACCGCGGCCACGCAGGCGGCGGTCACGGCGGCCGCGCGGGACTTACGCGGCCAGCCCTGGGTCCGGATCGTGGATGACCCGTACGACGGCGCGTCGCAGTACGTGTCGAAGGACCATCGTGCGGTCGCGGTCGTCGCGCACATCGCGCGTGGCGTGCCCGCGGACGACCTGCGCGCGGTGGAGGACTCGGTCGCGAGCCGGATGCGCGCGATGGCGGGTCCGTTGCCCGGGGCGAGCGTGCAGATCGGCGGCGGGCTGTTCCTGAACCGGGAGATCAACACCACGGTGCAGGGCGACCTGAGCCGCGCCGAGCTGATCTCGCTGCCGTTGACGCTGATCCTGATGGTGTTGGTGTTCGGCGGTTTCCTCGCGGCCGGCCTGCCGGTGATCGGCGCGATCGCGTCGGTCGCCGCGGCGATGCTCGGGCTCTGGGGCCTGTCCCGGTTCGCGCCACTGGACAACAACACCGTCACCGTGACGACACTGCTCGGCCTCGGCCTGTCCATCGACTACGGCCTCCTGCTGTTGTCCCGGTATCGCGAGGAACTGGCGAAAGGACGCGACCGCGAGGGCGCGGTGATGATCGCCGGATCGACGGCCGGACGGACGATCGCGTTCTCCGCACTCACGGTCGCGGCGGCGCTCGGCGGCCTGCTCGTGGTGAACGTGCCGTTCCTGCAGGCGATCGGCGCGGCCGGATTCTCCGTCGCGCTGCTGACGATGTGCGCCGCTCTGACGCTGGTGCCGGCACTGATCCGGTTGGTCGGCCGGTGGATCAAGCCGGCCAAGCACGCCGCGGACGAGACCGGTGGCTTCTTCGGCAAGCTGGCCGGTGGCGTGCAACGGCATCCGGTGCTCGTGCTCGGCGCGACGTGCCTGGCGCTGCTGGTCGCGATCCTGCCGGTGCTCGGCCTGAAGATCACCAACTCGAACCTGCAGGGCATTCCGACGTCGATCGAGTCACGGCGGGTCGTCGACGTCATCTCCGATCGGTTCGGGCAGGCCGGTGATCCCGCCGCGATCGTCGTGGCACGCGCGACCCCGGCCACGCTGGACGCCTGGGCCGCCCGCCATGTGCACGATCCCGATGTGGCACGGGTGTTCCCGGCGCAACAGGCCGGCAATGGGCTGTCTACTGTGGACTTCGTGGTGACCGGTGATCCGGACGGCGCGCAGGCACGAGCACTTGTCGGGCTGTTACGGGCGGACCGGCCGGCCGGGGTGCAGTCGTGGGTGACCGGTGAGGCGGCAGACTTCGCGGACGCCCTCGGTCAACTCGAACACGACCTGCCGCTGGCGATCGGCGTGACCGTGCTCGCGATGCTGGTGCTGCTGTTCCTGATGACGGGGTCGGTCGTGATCCCGGTGAAGGCGATCGCGATGAATCTGGTGTCGACGGGCGCCACGTTCGGCATCATGGTCGCGGTCTTCCAGAACGGCCTGCTGGCCGGGCCGTTGGGACTGCTGCGGGTGTCCGGCCTGAGCCCGTTCAACCTGGCGGTGATCTTCGCGTTCGCGTTCGGCCTGTCCATGGACTACGAGGTGTTCCTGCTGTCCCGGATCAAGGAACGGCACGACGCGGGCGCGCCGAACGATGTCGCGGTACGGGACGGCCTGCGGCGGACCGGCCGGATCATCACGTCGGCCGCGGCGTGCATGGTGATCGTGTTCGCGTGCTTCGTGATCAGCCACGTGGCGGACGTCCAGCAGATCGGCCTGGGCCTCGTGCTCGCGGTACTGATCGACGCCACGATCGTGCGCTGCCTGCTGGTTCCGGCGGCCATGACGTTGCTGGGCCGGCGCAACTGGTGGGCACCGAGTTGGCTGCGCGCGGTGCACCGCAAGATCGGGCTGCACGAGTACCACGAGATCCCGGTGGCCATACAGGACAACCAACCGGTACTGACCCGCTAGGCGGCGCCGCGCTGCTTGGGCAGTTCGGGGCGGCGGGTGCGCCAGTTGGTCATGATCGTGACCGGCTGGCGCACCATCGCGCCCAGCGCCAGCAGCACGAAACCGGCGACCATGCCGAGTAGGGCGTCGGGCAGCGTGAGTGCGAACACGTCCGCGGCAGTGCCCAGCACGAACAGCGCGGCGAAGCAGAGGATCAGGTACACGAGGCCGATCGCGGTGGCGGCCGACGCCGTTGGCGTGCCACCGCGAATCGCCGCGACGATCAGGCAGGCACCGAACAGCAGGCACAGTGCGGCGAGCATGCCGTTGCCGCCGAGGCCGGGGGCGGTCGGCGGCTGACTGGTGACGAACCGGACGTGGTCACCGAACGCGACCACGCCGAACCACCACAGCAGCGCACCGACACCGGCGGTGCCGATCCGCTGTATGCCGGATGACAACTCGTCCGAGTCGACGAATCGTCGTAATCTCCGCATGATGGCCCTCCGCCCCTGGGCAGACGATGGTCCGGGCCTGGTTACCCGGCCGCGCCGGGGTCCCAAACACGCCGGAAGGTCTCGATTTGGTCACGGCAGACGCCAGCTTGGATCCGCGTCGCTGGCGCACACTCGCGGTGACACTCGCGGCCGGCTTCATGACCTTGCTCGATGTCTCGATTGTGAATGTCGCGCTGCCGTCGATCCAGCACGGCCTGCACGCGTCGGCACAGGACGTGCAGTGGGTGGTGTCCGGTTACGCGTTGACGTTCGGCCTGACGCTGGTGGCCGGTGGGCGACTCGGTGACGTGCTGGGCCGGCGGCGGATGTTCCTGGTCGCGCTGTCGGCGTTCGTGCTGACCAGCGCCGTGGCCGGGGCGGCGCCGAGCGCGACGCTGCTGGTCGTGGCCCGCCTGGTGCAGGGCTTGGCCGCCGGCATGCTGACGCCGCAGAACAGCGGTCTGATCCAGGAACTGTTCAGCGGCGCGGAGCGCGGCCGGGCGTTCGGCATGCTCGGCGCCACGATCGGCATCTCGACCGCGGCCGGCCCGGTGGTCGGCGGGCTGATCCTGGCCGCGTTCGGCCCGGCCAACGGCTGGCGGTGGGTGTTCTACGTGAACGTGCCGATCGGCGTGATCGCGCTCGTGCTCACGACCCGACTGCTGCCCGCGATGCGAGCCCGGCCAGAGCGGGTGCGCGACCAGATCGACTTCGGTGGCATGGCGTTGCTCGGGCTGGCGGTGCTGGGCGTGATGCTGCCGATCGTGCAGGCCGACGCGGGTGGCTCGCCGCTGTTGTGGCTGCTGGTGCCCGGTGGCGTGGCCTTCGGTTTCCTGTTCGCGCGGTGGGAGTCACGGACGATCCGGCGCGACCGGATCCCGCTGCTGGACCTGCGACTGTTCACGCGGTCCGCCGGCTACGCCCGTGGCTTGTCGCTGGCCACGGTGTACTTCTGCGGGTTCAGCGGGATCATGCTGGCGCTGTCGCTGTTCTTCCAGAACGGTCTCGGCTACACGCCGTTGCAGTCGGGGCTCGCGGTGACGCCGTTCGCGATCGGCTCGTCGGTCAGCGCGCTGCTGGCCGGGCGGATGGTGGCGCGGTGGGGCCGGTGGATGACGGTCGGCGGGTTGAGCCTGATGATGCTGGGCCAGGCGACCGTGGCGGCGCTGATGGCGGTGACGCATGGCGCGCACGCCGGCATGGTCGTGATGGCGCCGCTGCTGGTGGCCGGGATCGGCGGTGGCGCCGTGATTTCGCCGAACACCACGCTGACGCTGGCATCCGTGCCGACGCGGATGGCCGGCGCGGCCGGTGGCGCGCTGCAGACCGGGCAGCGGCTGGGTACCGCGGTCGGCACGGCGCTGCTGTCGTCGGTGCTGCGCCTGGTGGCGGGTGGGCGCGGTGCCCGATATCCGGACGGCGTGAGCGTGGCGCTGCTGTGTGCGATCGCGTTCATGCTGGTCGCGCTGGGGATGGCGATCCTCGATCTCCGGACGGGCCGTCGCGCCGGGGCGGCCGACGAGGCCGTTGACTACGCTGCCACGGATCGCTGAAGGTCTCACCTACAGGAGGTCCGTACGTGCAGTCCGACAACCCGGGCAATGTGGTGCGGCTGGCCATGGACGCCGCCGGCCTGCGGGTGGACCGGGTCGAGCACGACTCGGCCCTGGTCTACCGCGTGGCCGGCGAGGTCGACACGCTGACCGCACCCCACCTCGACCTGGCCCTCGCCGACCCGCCCGCGACCGCGGTGTCGCGCGTGGTCCTCGACATGACCGAGGTGCCGTTCCTCAGTTCGGCCGGACTGTCCATCCTGGTCGAGCACCACACCGCCTGCCAGCGGGACGGGATCGCGTTCGCCGTGGTCGCGCCGGTGCACGCGGTACGCAGGGCCATGGAGATCACCGCGTTGGACCGCGTCA
>Ga0070714_100003965_pt1 | contig 11131 bp, 9 predicted proteins | sample LARL83metaG_FD_65450 | JGI IMG/M metagenome (GOLD analysis project Ga0070714, IMG submission 65450) | Corn, switchgrass and miscanthus rhizosphere microbial communities from Kellogg Biological Station, Michigan, USA - LAR L8-3 metaG | ecosystem: Host-associated > Plants > Roots > Rhizosphere ... | reverse complement strand
AAGCGCGTCATCATATCGGCGAGCCGGATTTTGTTCCGGCATCGAGGACAATGGTGCACATTGGGGGATAGTTGTGAGCCCTCAGCTGTCAGCCATCAGCCATCAGTAACCCCCCTCACCGCGGAGATCGCGAGTGCGCCGAGAAAATCCAAAGAGCAAATTTATGTCCATGACTTCGGAAGCGTTTTTCCTTCGTGAACCTTCGTGCCCTTAGTGGTTTATGCTTTTAGACTCAATAGTTCCGCAAATCTAAACTCCGGATCCTCTCTGTGAAACTCTGTGTCATCTGCGCTTTATGTATTTTTGTTTACTACGCGTCAGCGCAACAAAATTATTTGGGCTTTGACCGCAACCAATATCCCGGCGACCAAAACCTCAAAATTTTGCAACAGACTTTTTCATACGCCGGATTTTGGCTCAACAATCCTCCCGGTGAAAACACGAATACCTGGCTCGGCAAGCGGAAGGCAATCCAATCGGCCGGATTTGGATTTCTCGTCCTATTTAACGGACGACTCGACAAACAACTGCGACATAACTCCGCCGCGCTCGGAAAAGCCGACGGACAGGCCGCAATAGCATCCGCCCAACACGAAGGCTTCCCCGCGCACACAATTATTTTTCTGGATATCGAAGAAGGCGGGCGCATGCTGCCCGAGCAGAAATCCTACATTTATGCCTGGGTCGACGCTGTGAACAGCTCAGGCTTTCGCGCCGGGGTGTACTGCTCTGGCATCGCGGCGAGAGAAGGCAAGAACACAACCATCGTTACCGCCGATGATATTCACAACAACGCGCAAGGACGCCAGATAACTTACTGGGTCACGAATGACGTATGTCCGCCGTCGCCGGGATGCGCCTTTCCGCTTCAGGTCCCTCGATCTTCAGAAAGTAAAATCGATTTTGCGAATGTGTGGCAGTACGCGCAATCGCCTTGGCGAAAAGATTTTGCCGCGCAGTGCCATAACTACAATCGCGACGGAAACTGCTATCCGCCGGGGGTCGATCCCGCCACCCATCTACATGTGGATGTGAATACCGCGACCAGTGCAGATCCTTCTTCTGCGCTGCCTCACTAACGCGGCGGAGAGGAGTGTCCGCCCCACACCTGCCCGCATTTGCGCCACGCACGGCAAACAGTGCACAATGTAGTTGGATACCTAAATCAGGCACCAGAAAAGCGACTCCTTCCGGTGCTTGCGAGCATCCAATTTATTAGTAACAAGTGGCTTCAACATCCCCGCAGGCTGGGCGCGGCTTCGATTCCGAGTTTGGAAAGTAACGACGCGCAGTGAGCCGGCTGGAGCCGCTGAGAGGCTTTCAACATCCCCGTTCTGGAGTTAAGGTTTGCGGTTGTCGGGCGGAAGTGTCCGACGCGCGAGAACTCCGGAGCTGAAAGCGTGACCCAACATGGCTACGGCAACACAAGTTTGCAGTCTGGAAAATTATCTCGTTCTTCCCGATCACTCCGTGGATGACCGCATTGCCGCGGCAAGACGAGAGCTCGGCCGTGATGTGGTAATTCTCGGCCACCATTATCAGCGCGATGAAGTGATCCGCTACGCTGACTTTCGCGGCGATTCTTACAAGCTTTCACAGCAGGCTGCGCAAGCAGGTGGCAAATTTATCATTTTTTGCGGCGTGCACTTCATGGCGGAAAGCGCTGACATTCTGGCGCGACCGGGCCAGGTGACGATACTCCCCGACCTAAATGCCGGATGCTCAATGGCGGACATGGCGGAAATTACCCAGGTGGAAGATTGCTGGGAGAACCTGGTGCGCGTGGGTGTCACCAATGACGAAGGGGATGGGGTTACGCCGATCACCTATATGAACTCGACCGCGGCGATCAAAGCGTTTTGCGGCGAGCGCGGTGGCGTGGTTTGCACCTCGTCGAATGCTGCGGGTGCGTTTCAATGGGGGTTCGCAAAAACTTCCAAACTGCTTTTCCTTCCGGATCAACATCTCGGTCGCAACACCGGCTACAAACTCGGAATTCCTTTGGATGAAATGGTGGTGTGGGACCCTTACATGCTGAATGGAGGTCTCGATCCTGAACGCTTGCGGAAGGCGCGAGTGATTCTCTGGAAGGGACACTGCTCGGTCCATCAACGCTTCCTGCCTGAGCACGTGGATAACGTGCGCGCAAAATATCCTGGTATCCGCGTGATCGTGCATCCTGAGTGCCGCTGGGAAGTCTGCCAGAAGGCAGACGGAATCGGATCAACCGAAGGCCTGTTAAAGATTATTCGCGAGGCGCCTGCGGGGACGCCGTTCGCTGTCGGAACCGAGATTCATCTGGTAAATCGCATGGGCAAAGAATTCGCGACGGAGGGGAAGAAAGTGATCACGCTGGACGATTCCGGATGCCTGTGCACCACGATGTTCCGCATTTCACCTCAGCACCTGTGCTGGACCCTCGAAAACTTGGTTGAAGGAAACGTCGTCAATCAGATCAAAGTGCGTGACGACGTGAAACGCTGGGCGAAGGTGGCGTTGGATCGGATGCTGGAAATCCAGTAATACCGTCTTCGGCTGTCGGTCTTCGGTCGTCGGTCAAAAGCGGCGAGAGCAGAAGTAACTTAGGGGGTCGTCTTTCTCGGCGTACTCGGCGATCTCCGCGGAAATGATTTAGCTGAAGACCGATGACCGACGACAGAAGCTGGCGTTGAGACTACAATACGAACATACATACCCCATGTCTTCCCGCACCTTCACTCTCGACGAAGCGCAAGATTTGCTGCCAGTTCTAGAATCTCTCCTGCGTAAGGCCCTCGACGGCAAGAAGCTGATTGAATCCGTCGATGCCGAGTTGCAGGCGGTAGCCCATCGAGTCTTCCTGAATGGCGGGATGTCGCTCAATATCGTCCATTTAGCCCGGCGCAAGGCCGAGCGGGAAAAGACCTTCCAGCGGGTGAAGGACGCAATGGATGAGATTGCCGCGATGGGCGTTCAGGTCAAGGACCTCGACATCGGCTTACTTGATTTCCCCTGCGAGGTCGATGGCCAAGTCGTCCTGCTGTGCTGGAAGCTGGGGGAGAAGTCGATTACCCACTGGCACGGCATTCGCGAAGGTTTTGCTGGGCGCAAGCCGGTGAATTCGCGCATCACTAATGCCAAGCGGTCGAACTAGTCTTTCTTCGCGAATCTCTGCAGTTTTTGTTCGCAAGACTCCCATCCATCTCCGTTCATGATTCCAGGCAGGGATGTTGTCACTCATTGGTACAAGGTGCGATTCCGGGCTGAATCTCTCTGCTACAATTTTGCAAGCTACCGTACGTTAAGAACGTCCTGCCGAAGGTTTCGAAAAATGCAGAGTTCCGAGCGAAAAGGCTGGATCATTGGGGTGGGCGCCGTTGCCTTGCTCGCGCTGGGCGCCGGTTGCACTGGATTTTTTGTCAATCAGCCGAATTCAATCTCGGTCACAACTGGACCAAGCGGCACTGGAACTAGCACCTTCACAGTGGCGCAAGGCGCTACTGTCAAACTCTTCGCTACAGCCAGCTTTAACAGCGGCTCCAAGGACGTAACCAATTCCGCCACCTGGGCGAGTTCGACTCCGTGCGCGACGGTGAGTGCTGGAAATGTGAAAGGGGTCGGCACCGCGTCAGACGTGACCATTACTGCCACGGTGGGCGGAGTTGCCGGGTCTGCTACTGGGAGTGTTACTGGCGGCAGCGGGCAAACGCTAACGATCAGTTCCAGCCCCCAACAACCGTTTAGTATTTCAGCGGGTTCGAGTGTTCAGTTCACAGCAACCGACAGCAGCAACAACAACGTGACTAATAGCGCTACCTGGACCTCAGGCGATACCTCGCTGCTTACGTTTTCTTCAACTCCGGGATTGGCGAACTTAGTGGCGGCTGGAACGACATCAGTTACCGCGTCCATTATCTCTGGCGGAACCTGCTCGAGCGGGTCCGAGACGGTCACCATCAACCCGTAAATTTCCTAGCCTCAAGAGCGTTCTAGCTGCTTAGAAAATTACGTTCCGGAGCTGTAGCCGTACCCACCCGCGGTAACACGACCGGAAGACCATTGGGCGGTTTGGACCAAATAGCGTGCCTAAGTAGGTTGTCCTCCTAGGTTCCCTCTCCTTTCGTAACCTGTTGTCTTTCTAATTCTCGCGATAAAGTCCTCCCAGCAAGTCGCAAGCGCTCAACCAAAACTGAGGATTAGGGATGAAGTACTGTATCGTGCTCGCGCTGCTCGTGTGCCTCATTGGTTGTGGGACCACAATGAATCCGGCTGCGCCGACCAGCAATCAAGGCCAGCAGAGCCAAAGCCAGACCCCGCCTCCGCCAGCACCAGCGCCGCAGACTTACGACATGCTCGCCTGGATGACGATGAATCCATCGCTGGCGGCGAGCCATCACATGGCGGGAACAGCGAACCCGATTTACACCAGCGTGCTCTCCGATCGCTTCTTCTGGACGAAAACTGGGCAGGGTTACCCTTGGGACATCCAGCTCTACGACGATAAGTACATCTATCTTTGGGTGACGGAGTTGAACTGGCAGAATCCGAGCACCTACAAGGTCTTTCACGATCCGGTGCTGGGCAACTATAACCTGCCGCTGGTGCCGCGATTTGCGCAGGGCGGGTTTCCCGGATCGAAGGTCACGGTGCCGGCGTCGAATTCTACATACGAAACTCATAGCGACTGCAATACCTTCATTACCCAAAAGCTCGGTGGCGTGGTGAACACAGTCTGGGGACCCTATACGGAAGCGTTGGGCGGCGACTTACCAGATAATCTGCAAACCCTGGTAATCAGTTACCAGTACAGTTGCGACAGCAACTTGCAGAACTGTCAGAACAAAGAGGAGTTCCACATCGCCAAGCCATACGGCCTGGTCAAATGGCAGCACCAGAAGCTTCAGGCGGATGGCACATACGCCACGCCCGATAATGTGACTTATCTGAATAAGGTCGCGACCGGGCAGGTTACGCCTTACACAGTCTGCTTCTAAAGCTATTTCGACGCCGACCCGCTCGTTTGGCCAATTGAGCAAACTAAAATGTTCGGCCCAAAGTTGCGCGGGCGTCCACCAAGTCGCTGCAATTCAGTGAGCCAGTCTTTTTCTTTGTCGTCCAGCCAGCCGGATTGAAAGAGATACATGCTGGTTTGCCGAGCTTCTTGCCATCCCTTTGCCAGCAATTCAGGAAAAGTAGCTCGGCCAAAACCCGTTTGCGTCATCGAGATAAGCACGGAATACTTTCCACACGGCAAGTTCAGTAAAGGATCTTTCGATGCGAACGGCATCGCCATTGATTGATTGCAAAGGTAATAGTTCAGGACCAAACTTCCCTGGATGTCAGTGAACAGAATCGAATTCGTTGGCAGAGAACGCAAATAGCTCATCGCTTGCAGCATCAGTTCGCGGCGTTGATTTACAGGCTGGATATATGGCCCGGAGGGTGAAGGGTCAAGATTGCAGATGAGCATGGCGGCACCGAGCAGAAAGGGCTTCAGCAACCTCGCTGAAGTTGTGGGCCCGGCAATCGGGAGCCGATCCAATCCCATTGCGATTCCGGGAACCGCGAAAACGGCCAGCAGTGCGTCATGGCGCGTTCCGCCATACGGATATATTTGAGCGACTGCGAGGGCGAGCGTAACCAGAAATGGTACCGCGAGCAGGATTGCCAGCTCGCGTTTTCGCGACCTGATCTCACCGCGATTATCAGCCCAAAGCAAAACGACAATCGCAAAGACAAACAGCCCGAACCCGATAACGCCGATAGTCCCGTGGCTGAAAAAATAGCGAAACAGCCGCAGGGTCTTACTCCAGGCAAAGGCTGCGATGTGATCCTGCCCATGCTGAAAAATCGAACTTCGAAGCCAGGTTGCGGCGATCTCGGAAGGCAGGCCACTCTGTCGTAATTTAGAAATTTGTGATTCGTAGAGAAAAACGCAAACGGCGAGAGCGCCTGTTTGGCCGACGATCCATGCACTTGTTAGTTTTGCGGGCCATCTTTCTCGGAGCAGAGAAGCCAGTGCATATACTCCAATTGCGGCTGCGAAGATTATTGCCGAATAGTGCGTGAGCAACGCCAGTAACAGGGCTGCGGCAGAAAAAGTCATCCATCGAACTGAGTTTTCGCCGTCGTTTTCCAATGCGCGCTGCAGCGAATACAGACAACATGCGCAGAACAGCAACAAGAACGAATATTGTCTGATCTCTGCTGAGAGCGATATCAGGGACGGCATAAATAGAAATATCACTAAGGCGAACCATGCCGCTTGTGCGCTCGCGACTTTCCGAATCCAGAGGAACATCACGCCGCAGAAGAGAGTTCCCGCGATGACAAACGGAAGACGCAGGAAGAACTCAGAGTTCCCAAGCATCGACCAGTAATGAAGAAACAGAACCATCAGCGGAGGATGCGCCGTGGTCAGACTGGCGTCGTAGGCGAGCTTTAAGGATGGCTGATGCGACAGAAAATAGTGAAGCGCCTCGTCGGGATTCAAAAACGTCAGCCATGCCAGCCGTACCCGCAACGTAAATCCTGTACCGATCAGAAGAAATAGCAGCCAGGAAGCAAGCGCGGGCGATGGCGTTTCCTGCTGCGGCAACGTGGCGGTGATACCCATGCGCAGGTCTATTCTATTCGGAGCCTCAAATCTCACCCTGCTAAACTGACTCAAGATGATTTTGCCCTCCCGCGACGCGCAAACCGTGCCTGCGGCTGCTATTCCTGAATCCCATAGGGCGCCTGACCTCGCTCCAATTTCTGCGTCGCTGAGAGTGTTGTTTTCAATCGCCGTATGGTTCGGAGTTGTTGCCGGATTCGGCGAAGGTTTTGGCTTATTGCTTTTTCAGCGGATCAACTGGCGCCAATGGGCGCGAGTAATGCATGTTTCGAAAGAAATATTGTGGATCTCGCCAGTCGTTGATCTCGGCTTCTTTCTGCTGATCGGGCTGGCGATCGCGGCGCTATCGCGTATTTTTCGAGGTATCCGCGCCATCCGAGTGCTGGTGTTTCTGCTTATTTTTCTGACCGCATATGACTGGCTCATGGTGACAGGGCATTTCTACCGCCGAGCGGCACTTTTATTTGCATTGGGAGTTGCAGTGGCTTTCGGCCGCTGGCTTCGCCAGCACCAAGCGACATCCGTAAATGGTTGGCGAAGATCTGCACCTTGGCTGGTCGCTGCTCTGGCTGTAGTCATCGTCGGAATTGAAGGCGGAAAATGGACTAACGAACGCCTTGCAGGTTCAAATTTGCCCATGGCAGTATCAGGTTCTCCGAACGTTCTCGTCATTGTCGTCGATACGTTGCGTGCGGACCATCTCTCTTCGTATGGCTATCCGCGAACGACTAGTTCCAACATCGATCGTCTGGCCCATGATGGTGTGCTATTTGAAAACGCAATCGCGCCATCGTCGTGGACTTTGCCGTCGCACGCGTCTCTTGTCACCGGCCGACCAGTGCACGAACATGGAATGGGCAACGTCTGGCCGATGCCATGGCTGGGGTGGGGCAAGGCCGGTCTGAACGCATTACCGACGTTGGGCGAAGCCTTGCAAAAGCAGGGCTACCGAACTGGTGCCTTCTCCGCGAACCGGATCTACTTCACCAGCAATGTAGGATTGGGTCGCGGCTTTATCCACTTTGAAGATTATTTCGACGGCATGGGCGATAGCTTGGTGCGCACGCAGTTTGGGAGAGAGTTTGCGCGCCTGTATATGAACCGTAGCCCCAAGAGCAAGTTCACCCGCGCTTTCCGATATGTGGGATTGAGTTCCTGGCTCGATAAAGACTCAGAAGGTTCGGGCGATTATGGCGGTATTTACGGAATTCGCAAGCGTGCAGACGAAGTGAACCGCGAGACCCTGCACTGGATCGCACGAGACCGTGAGCATCCGTTTTTCGCATTTTTAAATTATCTCGATGTGCACTTCGGATATGGTGGCCCGGCAGGGTACCCGAAGCCAACATGGGACCACGGAACCATCATCGATGAATACGACGCTGGCGTGAAATACACAGATGACTTCATTGGCCAACTGCTTAACGGGTTGGACAGGTTGGGCCTGCTGAAAAACACGATTGTGATTGTTACCTCCGATCATGGCGAGGCCCTCGGTGATCATGGCCTGAGCTTCCATGGGGCGGCGCTGTATTGGGACCTGGTGCATGTGCCCCTAATTATTTACTCGCAAACGCATGTGCCGCGAGGGGTTCGCGTGGAGCATCCGGTAACGAATGGAGACATCGCCAATACGGTCTTTAGCCTGGTCGGCACGAAGGAAAACCCGTTTCCCGGTTCCACGCTGGCGGCATTTTGGGGACCCTCTGCTCCCGAAAACTCGCCGAATGTGCTTTCCGAGCTGCCCCAGACGAACACCATCGTGTCCGCAGATCGAGCCATGCAGGGCAAAATACCAATTGCCACCGACGGTTGGATGAAATCAGTGGTTTCGTCGCACTGGCAACTGATCCGTCATGAAAAATTCGGGGACCAGATTTACGACTGGAGGTCTGACAGCGCCGAGTCGACAAACCTGATCGACACTCCGCGAGGACGCTCTGCGGCTGCATCTCTCGCCCCTGACATTTCCTATTGACAATTGCCCGGTTAAATGACCGCTGTAACTAGCGGGTCTCCAGCTTGACATTTGATACTCTTAAGGCAGGAAGTCCCGTAAGATTGTTTCAGGATCGATTCAGGGAGATTACATGCATTTCACTCTACTCGCGTACTATGGCGGCCCCGACCAGGTGATGACTGTCACCTCGGGAATCGCCAGCCTGGTTGGCTTTTTGTTAATTTTCTGGCACAAATTTGTAAATGCGTTTTTCAAATTATTAGGCCGCAGGGCCAAGCCCGCCGACTCCGATGTGCCCAACGACACAACTAAGACTCCCTCCTAGGCTGCTGAACAGATCCAGGCAAGGTCAAATCCCGATCATTGACCTAGCGCCAACAATCCTGAATTATTAGAGTTCCCGTTTCGAAACGCACGAAAGGGGATTCGATCCTGTAAATGAAGATATGTGTGTTTGGCCTGGATTGCGCGGCGCCAGAAGTTGTTTTCGGCGACGAGCGGCTGGTTAATCTTCGACGCCTGATGAATGCCGGAGTTTACGGCCGGCTCGAAAGCGTAGTCCCGCCGATAACCGTTCCCGCGTGGATGTGCATGTGCACCAGCCAGGACCCCGGCTCGCTTGGGGTGTACGGCTTTCGCAATCGGGTTAATTATTCCTACGACAAGCTCGGAGTTGCGAACTCCGCTTCTATCAAGGGGCTCGCGATTTGGGACCAGTTGGCTCGGGAAGGCAAGCGGTCGATTATCGTAGGTGTTCCCCCGAACTTTCCTCCTCGCCGCATCAACGGCATCAGCATCGGATGCTTCCTCACCCCGGATACGGCAAAGAATGAGTTCACGTACCCTGCAAGTTTCAAAACAAAAATTCAGGAACTTGTGGGCGAGTATCCGGTTGACGTCAAGAACTTCCGCAATGCTCGCAAGGACTGGCTGAAAGAAGAAATTTTTCGTATGAGCCAGAAGCAATGGAAGGTTGTTCACTGGCTTTTGAAAGAGCAGCAATGGGACTATTTCCATTTCGTGGATATCGGTCTCGACCGTATGCACCACGGCTTCTGGAATTATTTCGACGAAAAGCATGTGCAATTCAAGCCAGGAAATCCACATCAAAACGCGATTCCAGAATATTACTTGTGGCTGGATGAGCAGATTGGGAAGGCGCTGGCGTTGCTCGATGAAGATACGGTGTTGCTCGTCGTTTCCGATCACGGCGCCCAACGGCTCGATGGCGGCATTGCGGTGAACGAATGGTTAATCCGTGAAGGACTTCTTGTCTTGAATGAGTATCCCAACACGCTCACTCCCTTTGACAAACTGAATGTGGACTGGAGCAAGACGCGGGTCTGGAGCGAAGGCGGTTACTATGCGCGCGTCTTTTTCAATGTGCAGGGACGGGAACCGAATGGCATTATTCTTCCGGGCGAGTACCAAGCTTTTCAGGATGAAATCAAAGCCAGGCTTGAGGCTCTATCCGATGACAAGGGGCAGCCGCTTAAATCCCTGGTATTCAAACCCAAAGAAATTTACAAAAATGTACGCAATGTTGCGCCTGATTTGATTGTTCATTTCGGGGCTCTCTTGTGGCGATCGATTGGTACAGTTGGCCACAAGGCTATTCACGTCCAGGAAAACGACACTGGACCAGACGGCTGCAATCACGCGCAATACGGATTGTTTATTTTGGCCGCGCCGAACTGCCCATTGCGAGGGGAATACCAAGGCGCGCGATTGCTAGACATCGCGCCCACATTGCTCGATCTTGCCACTTACGAAATTCCCCAGACGATGCAGGGGCGATCGCTTCTGGCTGGCATCGAAAAGCAGTCCTCCGTACCCCGGTTCATCCAATAGGCAAACCAATTGCTCACCGGCGGGACAAATTTAGTTTCTACTCAGGCCAGCTCTGATTTACTAAAGTATCGCGGTATGAGCGCGAGCGTTGGCGAGACGATGGCAATCATGAGTCCGCAACCGGGCCCCCTCAACTGCAATTCCCGCGCAGTCCCCGATTACAGTTAATTTCAACGTTACGGAGTAGCTCTTCTAAAACCAATGGCTACTGCGGCTTTTTTTTCTTACCGAATATTCCACCGATTGCATTGACCACGCCTTGGGCGTTTTGTCCGCCCGGCACTTGCGATCCCAGGTTCTTTCCTAGTTCCTTGCCCAAGCCGCTGCTCAACATGCCCTTCACATCCGGAACGAATTTCGGGTCCGAAGCCGTGCCTTGGATAAAGAATGGAATAGTCGCCCCTTTACCGCTCAGCCCAGCAAGCGATGAAGCTCCGCTGATCGCCGTCCCGCTCAAGCTGGCCTTCATTTTGTAATCCAGGGCGTTTGAAGGACTCACGGTGCCGTCCCCGGTAACTGTACCGATCGAAGGAACCACGAGATCGACGTTACTGGTCTGAATTCCCGACGGCGCGACGTGTACATTTGAGCTGAAGGTCTGGATGGTAGTATCCGGCCCAGTTTTAACGCCGCTAAGCATTGAGATGGCGGACATTTTCGAGCCCATGTCGAAGCCATGCAGCTTGGTGTTCGCAAGTTTCACCGGGCCGTTGATGACGAGTTTC
>Ga0070714_100003964_pt1 | contig 11132 bp, 9 predicted proteins | sample LARL83metaG_FD_65450 | JGI IMG/M metagenome (GOLD analysis project Ga0070714, IMG submission 65450) | Corn, switchgrass and miscanthus rhizosphere microbial communities from Kellogg Biological Station, Michigan, USA - LAR L8-3 metaG | ecosystem: Host-associated > Plants > Roots > Rhizosphere ... | reverse complement strand
GAGTGGGTGGCGCCGGAACCGTCGCCATATTTTGACACCCGGCTGCATGCGCGTTTGCGCGAGGAGGCAGCCAAGCAACCATCAAGTTGGCTGGTACGGCTGAGGCGTCCCGCCCTGGCTATGTCGTTGGCCGCGATCGTGGCCGTGGGCGCAACCGTTGCACGCCTCGAACACAAGAAATTTAATAACCACTCGGGACCAATCGCAGCAGTGGATCCTGGTACACCTGGTACAGCGGTGGGCGATCTGCAAGCCTTAGATCAGAACCACGATGTTTACTCGGACTCAGACTTGCTGGATGATTTGCAGGTCCAGGAAGATGTACACGCGAATCCGTAAGCCGGAACGCGGTTTGAGTTGACGAATAAACGAAGTACAGAAAAGAACTCCGGGGGAAAACAGGGAATGAAAGTAGCGGCGCAATTTCGGCACCGGCTGGCCTCGTGCATAACGATGCTGGCTTTGGCGGTAGTGCCGTGCCTCGCGCAGAATCATCGCAACGATCCTGCCCCGCATCCTTCCCGTCAGGACCCCAGCCGGTCGCAACCGCGGCATCAGGAGCAGCGCCAGCAACCAAGGTCCAGCCGGCCTGAAGGCCAACCCCGCTACCAGTCCCGACCGGAACGCAATTACTCTGCGCCACCACGCAATTATCAATCACGGCCACCGCAGAATTACGGATCGCGGCCGCAGGGAAATTATCCACCGCCGGCGCAGAGGAACTATCAAGCGCCGCCGCGGAATTATCAGTCCGCGCCACAACAACCACGCTACGATGTGCCGCGGCCCTACCAGCCGCCGACGCAAGGCCATCATTCCGGCCAATGGTTAAACCAGTATCGTGGGGCGCCGTTAGATCAGCAGCGGCGGGCGTTGCAAAACGATCCGACATTTCGCCGCTTGCCACCAAACCGCCAGCAGCAGCTCGAGCAGCGGTTGCAACACTTCGATACTTTGCCTCGAGACCAGCAGCAGCAAGTGCTTCACCGCATGGAAACCTGGGAGCACCTGACGCCGCAACAGAAGCAGCAATTCCGCTCTGTGGATTCGCAGTTCCGCAGCCTGCCGCCAGACCGCCAGCAAGCCGTGAGAGGCGCCATTCAGAGTTTGCGCGCCATGCCGCCGGACGCGCGCCAACGCGCTCTCGAGTCGGGACGATTCAACCAGTTTTCGCCGCAGGAGCGACAGATCCTGAACAACACTGCGCGTCTGCCGCTTGCGCCATCGCAGCCGCAAAATCAGCCCGAGCAGCCCAGTACCGGGCCACAGCGCTATATTCCGCGTCCGCCACGGTGAGGGTTATCTTCTCAGCAGGTTCTTAGCGACGAACAACAGGTTTGCTGGGCGTTCAGCTAGACGCCGCATCAGGTAGGGGTACCATTCAGTCCCAAACGGAACATACACGCGCATGCGCCAGCCTTCGCGTATGAGCGACTGCTGCAGGTCGCGCCGGATTCCATACAACATTTGAAATTCGAAAGCATCGCGCGAAATATGTTCCCGGGTCGCAAACGACTGCGCTTGACGAATGATCTTTTCGTCGTGCGTTGCCAAGCCGTGGTAGGTTCCGCTCTTCAGCAAAATCTTCATCAGCTTTATGTAGTTCGCATCGACCTCGGATTTTTCCTGATAGGCAATATCGGCTGCTTCGCTATACGCCCCCTTGCACAGCCTTATGCGGATCCCATCCTGGAGCAGGTTGGCCACGTCATCTTCAGAGCGCCGCATGTAGCTCTGGATCACCGCGCCAACGCAATCCCTGTTTCTCGCCTGCTGATGTAACTGGTGAACCAAGTCCAGCGTGCGCTGGGTGTATGCCGAACCTTCCATATCGACACGGACAAAGTTTTTCGGCGACATCGACGCGGCCTTCTCTACCAGTCCCGCCACATTGGAATACCCGAGCTGCGGATCGACATCGATCCCCATATGCGTGAGCTTTACGCTGACGTTCGCGTTCAAACCACGCTTCTCAATTTCTGAGAGAAGTTGAAGATAGAGCTGGGCGCTGTGAGTTGCCTCTTCGGCGGTGGAAACATTTTCGCCGAGATTATCTACGGAAACACTCAGCCCGGCTTGATTTAGAGTTGCCGCTGCGCGAAGTGCGTCTTCTACCTGGGTACCCGCGACGAACCGTGAAGAAATACGCTGGCCAAGGGATGATTTTTCTGCCAAATGGCGCAGGCTGCGGCTCTCGGATAAAGAAATGAGCGACGCTCTCAGCACGTTCTTCCTGTGGGGGCGAAGCCTTGTGTTGCCTTGTTCGACGAGATCACAGAAAGTTTTACCACAAACCCTGACGATGAGCAGAGCAGGTTGCTGGTGGTCAGAGCTGAACTCTCCTTGTTGTCATCCCGAACCGATACGTCGAAGACGGACCGGATAGGGACCTTACGCTGCTCGCGCAGTCGATTGGACGTCTTCGGGATGGTCGCCGTCACTTCGAATCACAGACGCCAGCGTCACTGGTCCTTCCTGTCCACGTCACTGATAATCCTCTCGCATCATAGGGTCCCTCTCTCGTCCGTCTGCGGCGAAAGGGTGCGCGATGACACGTCAAACGATGTAAATTGTGGAAATAATAAGGAAGCTCTCGAATGCCAGCCGCTTGGGCGAATGTTCGCCCTACGGCGTAAACCGGAATTCCAGCATTTCAGTGGATTCGCGTTCCGCCTTTGCCCACTTCCATTCCCGCACCGCATTCTGTGCGGCTTGCGCCAGCAGCGGGTTTCCGCCTTTTACCTGAATGGATCTGACAGTTCCGTTGGCGAGCACCAGTGCTTCCAGTTTCACCGTGCCGGCAAGATTCATGGTCCGGGCCATGGACGGATAAACCGGAACAACTTTGTTGACGATCCTGCGTCTGGATTGGCCCTCTCCACCTTGTGCACTCTGTGCGTCGGCGGAGAAAGTCTTGGGAATCGTGGCTAAACCGAGCAGAACTACCAGCAAAACCGAACCAAGCCTCATAACTACTTAAATCTAATTGGCTGGGTTCGCGTCGAACAGATTACCGCAGTGGAACTTCGGGAGAGACTGAGGTAACTTGCGAGGTTCCAAATGCGGAGCCCCGCTCATTCAATCCCTTGATCTTCAAGGAACTTCTCTACTTCCAGCGCGGCCATGCAGCCTGAGCCGGCCGCAGTTATGGCCTGTCTGTAACGGCGGTCTTGAACATCGCCGCAGGCATAAACCCCTGGCACCTTGGTAAAAACGTTACCTGTCGTCTTCAGATATCCGTCCTGGTCCATCTCCAGCTGGCCCTCAAAAATTTTGGCGTTGGGAATGTGTCCAATCCCCAAAAACATTGCGCTGACCGGTAGGTCCGAAGTCTTCCCGTTTCTAAGGTCGCGCAGCCGCAGCCCGGTGACTTCTTTTTTGGAGGGATCATCCACCTGCTCGACGACGGTGTTGGTAATGAAGTTAATCTTCTCGTGTTGCTGCGCCCGTTCCAGCATGATTTTGGATGCACGAAATTCATCTCGCCGGTGAATCAGCGAAACTTTGCTGGCAAAGCGGGTGAGAAAAATTGCCTCTTCCATTGCCGAATCGCCGCCGCCGATTACTGCAATGTCTTTGCCCGAGAAGAAAAATCCGTCACAGGTGGCGCATGATGAAACACCGTGACCGATCAAAGCCTGCTCACTTGGCAATCCCAGCCAGCGCGCCGATGCGCCGCTGGCAATGATCAGACTGCGCGTTTGCACGATTTCTTTTCCCACCTTCAACGTGAATGGCCGGCTGCTCAGGTCCGCGCCGGTGACGTGCGCCATCTGGTACTCAGCGCCGAAACGTTCCGCCTGACGGCGCATGTTGGCGATCAGTTCCGGTCCCTGAATGCCTTCGGGAAACCCGGGGAAATTTTCTACCAGGGTGGTAAGCGAAAGTTGGCCGCCGGGTTCGTGGCCTTCGAGCACCAGCGGTTCGAGTTTCGCCCGCGCGGTGTAGAGGGCCGCCGTATGTCCGGCGCAACCCGATCCCACGATTGCAACATTTCGTATACCCATAGGCTCGATTAGATTACAGAATTGAAATTCGGTCGCAAACGCGGTTTACTGATGGCGCGTAGCACTTTCGCTCTTACGGTGCGCTGCTCCGCTACCGCTAATCCGTGCCAGCTCTGCCGGAATCAGCTTCCTCGCATCCAGGACGCCGCGATAGTCCGACAGAATCGATGACGCCGAAGCAAACAGAGATTCATATGCACTCTGGTCCGGTGCCGGCCCGCCACTACTTCCGGAGCAGCGCGCCAGCACAACGGATGATTTCCCAAATCTTTCCAGCTTGATTCGTCCCGCAGGGGTCGCAGCGGTGAGCATGGTGGCGGCGGTAGTCACCGAAGATGCGCTGGATTCAATGGAGACTTCCAGCAGGTCCTTGGCCTCGCGCAGACGAAAGACCAGCGTCTCCACCATTTGTTCTTTGTCGCGGCTGAACGAGTATTGCACGGTGGAAAATGGTTCGTGGTTGGGGAAGTCGCGGCGGATGCGCACAAACTCCGCAAGCGCCTGCTCCGACGAACTTGCGGGTGCCGCAGTCGTGTTGGCCATACCCGTAATTGGATTGGCATTTGGATCCAGCACCGATCGCCCGCGGTCCACTTCAAAGTCCGGGCTGAATGAAGGCCGCTTTGGAATTCGCGTCAATGCCGCCGAAATCTCCTGTTGTTCCGCCGCCGCCGGCGAGCACACATTCAGGACGTTTACTTTGACCTGTGGTTTGGGCGGGGAAGGCTCCTGCGCCCCGCAGATGCACGCTGCAATCGCAATGGCGCTAATCGCTAAAAGTTTCGTACGCACAACCGCATTCTAGCAGCACCCATCCGCCCAGAATCCTTACTCCTTTCTTGATTGGCCCACCATCTATAATTCAGGCGATATCGCATGACCTCCCGTCGCTTACGCGCGCGTCTCTGGCTTGAACATTACGGCCTTTTTCCGCGCGGCCGGCTCGCCTTCTTCACTCTCTATGTTCTGGCGCTGGACCTGTTGCTGCTGATTGTCCGAGAAGTAGGCGGACTGTTCCGTAGCTCTTTCGGAGACTCTCTCACCGGCTGGATTATTTTATTGACGCTTCTTGGTCTGGGATTGCTTGCCGTACTGTCGGTGCGAAGAGTCTCGTCAAAGATGCTGTGGCGGATGCGCAGCCGACTGGTTCTGACTTACGCTTTTATCGGAGTCATTCCTCTCGTTCTGCTGGTGGTTCTTGCCGCATTGGCCTTCTATCTTTTCTCTGGACAATTTGCCGCCTATATCCTCACGTCGCGGCTGGACTCGGACCTGCGAAGTCTTGACATAAGCAATGTCCGGCTGGCAAGTGAACTAGCCTTGAAAGTAGCTGCGCACAGCGTCATCCCTTTATCGCCCGACGCAATACCATCCCGACGCACCACTCATCAGGAATTCGCGTGGCTCAACGGCAGCCTTATCTTTAATAACTCGGCCGAGTCCGCTCCATCGCTCCCGGCGTATCTTCGCCAAGACGTGACACGAGTCGTGCAGGAACGTGGCCGCGTGTTTTTGCGTTCGGTGACAGTGGTTCCCGGCAGCGACGGTGTGCTGGTTGTGCTTTCTAGCATGGCAGTGGACCAGCGTTCACTCGCCCAACTCGGAAGCAATCTGGGCGAAGTCACATTGTTCAGATCGGATACGGGAACCGAGAACCCGACGCCGATTTATACGGCTGGTAACATACCGCCCCCCCGGCGAACACTGGATTTCACAGTTTCATCTGGGGCGAAAGTTCCAGTTCTAGATTGGATAAGCGGGGCAGATGCAAAGCCAGCGCCGATAAGTGTTACAACGCGGCTTTCTCAACTCTATGACCTCAGCTTTTCTTCGCTGGGAGATCTGGGCTCGACGATCGAGTTTGTTCTCTTTCTTCTTTTGATCGTACTTATTCTTTTTGAAGCAGCTGCATGGTGGATTGGCACGCGCCTGTCCCGTTCAATTACCGGCGCGGTGGCCCAGCTCTACCTCGCCACCACACACATCAATCGTGGCGATTTCAGCCATCGCATTCCAATCACCTCGAACGACCAACTCGCAGCGCTGGCCAACTCATTCAACTCGATGACTGAATCCATCCAGAATCTGGTGCTCGAACAGAAAGAAAAGCAGCGTCTGGAAAACGAAATCACTATCGCGCAGGAAGTGCAGGCGCAGCTCTTTCCGCGACACATCACACAGCTTCCCAGCCTGGAAGTTTTTGGCTTCTGCCGTCCGGCGCGCAGCGTAAGCGGTGACTACTATGACTTTCTTTCGCTCGGCCCGGAGCGGCTGCTGCTAGCGGTTGGCGACGTGAGCGGCAAAGGGATTTCCGCCGCACTGCTCATGGCAACGATTCATTCCGCGGTTCGCGCGTATTCGGTCGAAGGCATCCCAGCGCTGCGGCAGTTACAGGCCGTTGGCGGAGGCCCGGCGGTGCTAACCAGAGGTGGGTCGCTGATCGAAGGTGCGGAGGTTTGCCCCGGCACCCTGCTCTCGCTTCTGAATCACCAGCTTTACCACAGCACACCGCAGGAAAAATACGCGACCTTGTTTCTTGCGATGTATGACGCGCGCAGTCGACGCCTAACCTTCAGCAACGCGGGGCATCTGCCCCCACTTGTGCTATCGAAAACGGGCGTAGTAAAGCGATTAGAGGATGGCGGGACCGTGGTCGGCCTTTTCGACGACATTCGCTATGACGAAGATTCCGTTCACCTTCGCCCCGGTGAAATTTTCCTCGCCTACAGCGACGGCGTCACCGAGCCAGAAAACGACTTTGGCGAATTCGGCGAGCAACGATTGATCGAGATCGTGCAGGAAAACCGCGACCTTCCGCTCGAACGCATTTCTGAAATTGTGACTGCCGCAGTTGATGACTGGATCGGCTCCGCCGAACAACCGGATGATGTCACGCTGGTTCTGGCGAGAGCGCGGTAATTTCCCCAGCTGCCATTGTCGTGATAATTTACCCAAGCCCATGTCATCCCGAGCGGTCGGTTAAGGCACCCTTCAATTTTGATGTCATCCCTGTCCGATATGTCGAAGACGCATCGGAGAGGGACCTTACATCACTTCGCAGTGCCGGAGCAGTCTTCGGGAGAATGCAAACAATCTGCCGAGATGCCGCAAATCAACAACTTTCATTTCTTGCCTGTGTTTCAATAACCCAATTACGCCGGAGGACCCGTGGCCAATATTTCCCGCTTGATCGCCGTCGCTTTCCTACTCAGCGCGACAATGTTCCTCGCTGCATGTCCATCGCGCAGAAGCATTGAATCGATCAATCGTGATCCGACGCGATTTCACGATCACGAAGTCACAGTCGCGGGCCGCGTGGTTAATTCCTTCGATGTGATGGGAGTGGCGGCGTTTGAAATCGACGACGGCACCGGCCGCCTCTGGGTTTACAGCAGCAAATTCGGCGTTCCCGGGAACGAATCGAAAGTTGCGGTGACCGGAACCATTCAGCAGGGATTCAGCCTCGGCGGCCGTAACTTCGCCATGATTCTACGCGAAACCCGCGGCCATCATGAGTGATGCCAGTCGGCTCATGGCACGAATCGCGGCACCGCGCTTGTTATAATCGATGCTGAATTGACGTCATCTCGGCATTGATTTCGCCGGCGATCACCTCTTCGGTCTGATTTCAAATGGCGCTATCGTCTAGGGGTTAGGACGGAAGATTCTCAATCTTCAAACCCGGGTTCGATTCCCGGTAGCGCTACCAACCACAGCATTACCTAGTAGGGTGTGTCTCCTCAGTGGCTAAGTTCCCTGCCTATTGTTGGCACTTTAGCGTCGCGTTTGCTGAGACTCTAGAGACACCAAAGTTGTTGAGTGCAGCTTTCGGGTCGGCCGGAGCGCTGGCAGTAATCGTCCATGCTCCAGTTGCCAAATTGCCGCACATTGCTACTCCCTGGCTGGTAATTTGCGCGCAGTTGTTGGCTGAGCACGCCGTCAGTGGAGTATTCGCAAAATTCCAAGAAACGGCTAAAGGACTCACTGTAATCGGCGGCCCAGTAAAAGTTCCTGTCGCAACGAACTGCACTTGAGTTTGACCGTTTGGCGCCTGAGCAACCGTCGGAGTGACGGAAATTGCTGTAAGCATTCGAGGAGGATCCATCGTTCCTCCGCCACAGCTCAATGTGAGTAGGGCAACCAGCAAAAGTGTTGGGAAGTATACAAGGCGAGATACTACGCGGTTCATTTTTCACCTCCTAAAATTCAGAGGTCCAACTTGGAAGGGTACTAGCTGAAAGTAATCCAAGCTCTAATAAGGAGTCAACCAGAGTTCGGGAAGTAATTGGATGTTAACTGGCGTTTTCCACTCAAAACACTGTTAGTGTAAAGGTCCATCTGTTGAAGGTGAGCTGGACCGTAGGAAGTTACCGTCCTTGGCGAGTATCGTGTCGCTAATCAGGAAATTCTTTCTCGGAGTGATTTCCCAGAACAAGGTCTGGTCGTCGAGAAGCGGTTAACGAAGCCCTTACGGGCCCGCGACCAGGAACATGGGATTCTGCGTAGGCGGGATTCCGGAACTTAGCGCAGGAAAAGTGCTCAGCGGAGTCTCGAGAGATAGGCCAGTGTAGGTGTTTTCCGGCTTTCCATTCGCGGGATAAGTATCTACCACAGCGACGGTACCGGCATCGCATTGCGAAACAAAGACTTTGAAATTTGAGTTTGAGCCGCCACCAGACGAGGCCGCAAAAACTCGAAATCCGACCGTTCCGCAACCGGTTTGCGCCGACGTGTCGCTGACCTGGCTGAGCGCAATCGTCTTGCTCAGGGTTTCGCTGCCGGTATCAATAACTGAAAGTTGGGTACAAACTGTTCCTGTGCCCGCCGTTGGGGACTGCGGAAGCTGGTAGCTCGCCACATAGGCGCGGCTCCCATCTCCTAACACTGTTACCGAAGTTGGGACTACCGCACTCGCGGCACAGGGCGATCCGGAGGCTGCCGGTATCGTGATAGGAGTTAATGAAGACGGCGAAGGCGTGCTGCTCGACACGTCGAAGATGCTTAAGCTGTTAGAGCTTGTGTTCGTGACGGGGTTCGTGAAGTGGCTCGTGACGTAAAGACGATTGAAGATCCGATCGTAGAACATAAAGTTTGCGCCCACGCCACCCGACGCTGATGAAGCGACGACAGAATCTGATGCGGTATCGATCGCATAAACTGTGCCGTTTTCATCTAAAACGTAAACTTGCCCGCTATCCGCCCGCGCGACTGCCCACACCGGAACCGGACCGGTAGAGCATGAAGGAGCAGTGCCGCCACCCAGGCAAATGGTTTTCGCCACGGTGTTTGAAACCGTATCGACCACGGATACACTGCCACCTGAGGCGCTGTTCCCCTGGTTAGCCACATATACTTTTTGTGCAGCAGGCGCTTGAGCCACCGCGACCGGATGACTATCCACTGGCACCACCGCCGTTACCACTTGAGTGTTCGCATTTATGACGTACAGGGCGTCGGTTCCGTAGCCCGCAACAAAGACGCTGGCATTTTCGGCGCTGTTGACGAACACCGCGTTGGGGATTTTGGCTTGAGCGCCAAAGGACTCAGACTCACTGACGGTGGTGGAAGAATTCGATACCGAAAAGGAATTTGCTGAAGCGGCAGTTATCGTGAATGCGCCGTTGAAACCATTGGTCGTGCAGCCGCTAACGTAAACCCTATCGCCAGCTGCAAATAATCCCGTGCCTCCGGTATAGGTGTAGCTCGCAGTCGATCCGTTGCCGGTTGCCTGGGTTATGGTGGCAGAGGGCGAGGCAGGCAGGCTGATTGTCACCGATCCCGTGGGAGACGATACGTTGCTCACAGAAACCGTGTCATCACCACTATTGGCGATGTATAGGAGCGACCCCGAAGCCGTTGAACCAGCATGGACTGGAACCATCCCGGCCCTCAGCTCTCCACGCAGGCTGTCTCCGGAGACATTAATGCTGCTGACGCTTCCGCGATCGCGATGGTTGTCACCCACGCCGTCGCTATTGATCGAAGAAACGATATGCGCGGGAGCGGGATTCGGTTGCAATCCCTGAATCGGCTGGGCGACGGGACGATACGTCTCCCCACAGCTGGCGCAGATCAATCCGAGCAATATGGTGAATGCAGACCTGAGCGCGCGCGACCGCGCGGAGTGCGCATGGTTCCGAATAGAAACTCTCATTAGGAATTGATTATTCTAGCGGCTTGCGGCGAAGTGCGCCAGCCAAGCACACAGCTTTCAATTGAAGGTAGGAAGCATGGCGAGGGTAGAAGGTTGTAAGCTCGAAGTCCGCTTATCGCTTGGCACGCTTGCGTGGAGGCGCCTCCGCAGCTGCGGTAGTTGCAGCCGGCTTCTTCTTGCCTTCCATTTGCGCCAGGCTCTGCTTCAACGCTGCCATGAGGTCGACCACCGGAGCAATCTTCTTGGGCTTTTCAACTTCGGCGATCTTGCCGCCTTCGAGTTTCGTCTGGATCAGGTTTTTCAGGTTTTCCTGGAAGTCGTCTTTAAACTTTTCCGGCTCCCATTCTGTGGCAAGCGCTTCGATCAACTGGTGCGCGACCTTCACTTCGGCATCTTTCAATTCCACATCGGGCGCGCCAAAGCCTTCCACCTTGCGGACTTCTTCTTCGTAATACATGGTATGCAACATCAGTCCGCCTTCATGCGGACGCAGGAACACGGTGTACTCGCGGTTATGCATGGTGAGCTTGGCAATCCCCACGTACTCGCTTTCTTCTAATGCCTTGGTGAGCAGCGCATAAGGACGGCGGCCGGCTTCCTCGGGCATCATGTAATAAGAAGAGTCAAAGTAAACTGGGTCAACCTCGCTGGCTTTTACGAACTCGAGGATCTCCATGTTCTTCGCGGTCTTGGGTTCGATCTGCTTGATTTCTTCGGGCTCGACGACGACATATTCGTTCTTGCGATACTCATAGCCCTTGACGATGTCGCTGCGCTCAAGAACTTTGTTGTCGAGCGGACAAATGAGCTGCTGTTTTACACGGGTAAGATCGTCGCGATGAAGCTGGTTGAACGAAATGCCGGAACTGCGCGCGCCGGAGAAGAGGCGCACAGGCATGGAGATCAGTCCGAACGTTAAATGCCCAGACCATGTCGACGATGGCATAGTTCCCTCGCAGGCACCCCAAGCG
>Ga0070714_100003963_pt1 | contig 11132 bp, 10 predicted proteins | sample LARL83metaG_FD_65450 | JGI IMG/M metagenome (GOLD analysis project Ga0070714, IMG submission 65450) | Corn, switchgrass and miscanthus rhizosphere microbial communities from Kellogg Biological Station, Michigan, USA - LAR L8-3 metaG | ecosystem: Host-associated > Plants > Roots > Rhizosphere ... | reverse complement strand
GCTTGCCTTCGCGCAGCGCCTCTTCGACGAGTTGGATCCCCGGCCGCTTCACGACCGCCAGCGGGATCACGGTGTTGGGGAAGAGGACCGCGTCCTGCAGCGGCAGGATGCCGAGTATCTCGGGCGGCTTGTCGGATTTCGCCATTAAACGGGGGTCCTTCTGACCGTCATGCGGATGGTCGCCCGCACGATCGGGAACGTTTGAGTTTGCGCGACCGGAAGCCGGATCGTCAGGATACCGTCGCGGTAAACGGCGGTCGCTCCGTCGTCGAGCACCGGTACCGGAAGCTGGATCGCTTTGACGAACTCGCCGTACTGGATCTCTCGCCGTAACAACGACGCGGTGCGCGACACGTCGCGCATGGCGCGAATACCGGCGATGGTGAGATAGGTGTCATCGACCGCAACGCGGAGCGTGTCGGCGTCGGCGCCGGCTAGCTCGACGTGCACGACGATGGCGCCTTCGGCATCGTCGACATAGACGTCGGTGTTGGGTTCGAATCGCCCGTGCACGCCATGGAGCGTGAACAACCGTTCGAACTCATGTATCTCGTCGTGATCGCGCACGCGCGAGGTTCCTTTCCGTTCGGGGTTAGCACTCCCCTCAACACTCTGCTAACCAGCTGGGTTGCCGGGATCCTCTCGCACCCGGGGCGCCGGTACCTCCAATCCGCCTCCGGCCGGCCTTCTTCAGCGAAACATCGCGCGGGCGGGCAGCCGCCTGCCGCCGGCAGCGTCTTTCCGCGTATTCCACACCGTCCACACGCGGATGTGCAAACTAAGCTGGAGTTAATGTCAGCAAGCTTGCGAGAAGCCGGCCCGCCCGCCGGGACGGGCCGCACGCTGCGCCGAAAGCGGGCCCACCACGACCGTCAAGAAACTTACGGCGGGCCCACCGGAAGTCGCGCTCGCCGTTCCGCCCGAGCCACGGACCGATTTGCTACGAAGCACGTTGATCGAGCGCGTTCGCGCGGCCCGGCCGGTCATCGTATCGCTGGTAGCACCGGCCGGCTACGGGAAGTCGACCTTCGTGCGGCAACTGCTCGAGGGCGCCGGCGCGTTCGCGGTCTGCGATTGCCGCGGTGTCGCCTCCGACGTCGACCTCGCGCGCCGCGTGGTCCCCGCGCTCGCCGACGAGAACCCCGAGCGTAGCCCCAACCTCTCGCAGAGCGAGACCATGCTCGGCGACGGACACGCGAGCGCCGCCGATCGTACCAGCGTTGCGCTCGCAGCCTGGCGGGTGCGAACGCGGCCGTCGGCCTTCGTGTTCGAGAACACGGAAGACGCGCTCGCCGATCCGAGCGCGCGCGAGTTCCTGGCCCGATTGCTGGCCAATCGGCCGGATGGGCGCACGATCATCATCTGCTCGCGCGAATCGTTGCGAATGCACTTCTCGCGCTTCGCCTCGCCGCATCAGATCCTGACGCTGCGCGCGTCCGACCTCGCCTTCACGATCGACGAGATCGCTGCGATCTTCACGCCGACCGGCGCGAGCGACGCCGCGGTGCAACGCGTCGCGGCGGTGTCGTTCGGCTGGCCGATCGCCGTGCTGCTGCTGGCGCGGTTCGCGCATGAAGGCCGGCTCGAAGCCCTGCTCGAGAAGCTCGACGACGTGGCCTACGAAGAGCTCCACGAGTATCTGGCCGATCAGGTGCTCGCCGATGCTTCGGCGGGCGTCGTCGACGGTCTGCTCACCTGCGGTGCGATCCCACACGCGACCGAGCGCGACGTCCGGCTCGCGCTCGGCGACGCCGGCGCCGTCGACGCGTTCCTCGCCTTCCAGAAGACGTCGCCGTTCGTCTGGCGTGACGCCGACGGCCGTTTCGCCGTGCACCCGCTGGTCGCACAGACGCTTCGCGAGCGTCATCCGGCGCGGGTCGAAGCGCTGCTCGCGCCCGCCGCCGCCGCGTACGAGACGGCCGGCGAATACCAGCGCGCCGCGGAGATCCAACTTGCGCGCAACGATCAGGTCGCGGCTGCCGAGGCGCTCGAAAACGTCGAAGTGATCGAGGACGAGGTCCCGCCGATCGCGTACACCCGCGTCCTCGCCTCGCTCGATCGTGCGGTCGTGATGCGTTATCCGCGGCTATGGTCGGTGAGCGCACTGATGCGCACGTTCACCGTCGACTCGCGCTCGCTGCTCGAAGAAGTCGAATCGATCTGGGCCAAGCTTCCCAGCGACGCTCCGCCGATCGTGCGCATCTATCTCTACATCTTCCGCGTGCTGATGATGAGTTACGTCGGAGATTTCGTCGCGGCGCTGGCGCTGGTCGACGAGTTCCGCGCCCAGATCGCAGCCCCCGAAGTGCCGCAGACGCGGATGCACGGCTGGTTGTTGTACCTGCGTTCGCTGATGACCGCGCGGCTCGGGCGGATCGACGAAGCGGAGCGCGATCTCGACGCCGCGTGGCCGTTCGTCAGCGCGATGCACGTGATGGCGTCGGGATCTCTGCTGACGATGGGCGCCGACATCGCGCGGGTGCGCGGCGATCGCGCCTCCGAGCGCGAGCAGATCGACCGCGCGATCGAGTACGTGCGCAAGACCGGCTTCAGCAACTTCATCGCCTTCGACGAAGCCGAAGCCACCTTCGGCGCGTGGCTGGCCGGCGACGACGCCGACTATACCCAGCACGCCTTTGCGCTCGAAGCCGAGGTCGAACGTGAAGGGGTGCGCGGTTTCGCCTTCTTCAGCGCGTGCGCGCGCGGTCACGAGCGTGAACCGCAGCAGGCAGATCACATCAAATGGGTCGCCTGCGGCTATCTCATCGCCGCGGCGAACGCGTCCGACCCGGCAACCGCCTTGCGCTACGCGGACATCGCGCGCGATGCCGCGGCGAATTATCGCTCGCCGTTCTACCAGGTACTCGCCGCGACGGCACTCGCCGAATTGAACCCGCAGCGGCGCCGCACGTTGCACGCGGAAGCCGCCACGTTCGCCGAGCGAATCGAATCGCCGCCGCTGCGCGCAGCGGTCGCGGCGATCGCGCGCGGTGAAGACGGCGGCTTCCTCGAACCGTTCATCCGGCGCTATCGCGCCGGAGCCACCGGCGCCGGCCCACGCCGTGGGCTGGTCGTCGAGTTGGTGACGGGACGCGTTCTGCACGACGGGGAGCCGGTCGCGCTCGCCGAGCGCGAGCAGGCGCTGCTGACCGCGATCGCGATGCGGCCCGAAGCACTCTCGCGCGACCGCCTAACCGATATGTTGTGGTCGGATCTGGGCGAAAGCGCGGCGCGTAACGCGTTCCACGTCTGCTTGCACCGCGTCAAGACGCGGCTCGGCGACGAGAACGCGATCGTCCGGACCCACGAGGGATACCGGCTCGGCAACGACGTGCGGGTCGATTTATGGGAGATCGACCGTGCGGTCGCGCGGATTCGCAGCAGCGACACGCTCGACGCTGCGCAACTCACCGGCCTGCGGGGCCTCTACGACCGGCTGCGCGCCAGCCGGCCGCCGAAGTTCGAGTCGTGGGAATGGTTCGAGCCGGTCGAACGGCATCTGCGCGAGCTCCGGTGCGAGGTGGCCCAAGCGCTCGCGAAGCATGCCCTCGACGACGGGCGCACGCAAGACGCGATCGCCCTGTGCCACGAGATGATCGCCTACGACCCGTGCGACGAACCGGCCCGCGAGATCGCGATCCGCGCTTACCTCTCGAGCGGCGACCGCGCCGCGGCGCTGCGGCACTTCCGCCAGTACCGCGACGTGCTGCAAGCGGAGCTGCAGTGCGAACCGTCATCGGCGCTGGCCAAGCTGGTCGGCGCGACCAGCTGAGCCCCGACGCCGGCTGAACCCCGGCGCTAGTCGACTTCGCGAGCGTTGAGGTCGACGAGCGCGCCGTTGACGCCGCTGCCGCGATCGCTCGCCAGGAAAACCAACGCGTCGGCGACTTCCTGCGGCGTCGCCGCGGCAGCGAAATCCTCAGCCCCCAGATAGCTGCGCGCCGCTTCGGTCGCGACGCCGCCGAGGACGAGCGCGTTTGCGACGATCCCGTCGCCCTTGTGTTCGCGCGCGATCGCCTGCATCAGCACGTTCACGCCGCCCTTGGCGACGCCGAACAAGCCTCGCCCGGGCGCCGGCTGTTTCGATGATCCGGCGGTGACGACGACGATCCGGCCGCGCGAGCGCGCCCCGTCCCGATACGGTTGAGCCAGCATCGTGCGCAGCGCCGGCAGCGCGAGGTTGTACGCCGTCTCGACGAACGCGCGCAGGTTCGTGCGCAGATCGTCGAGCGAAGAGTCGACGAGCTTGACGATCGCGCCCTCTCCGGCCAGATTCACGGCAGCGTCGATGCGACCGAAGCGGTGTACGCAGGCTTCGATCGCGGCCACTGCTTGGGCCGGCTCGCGGAGGTCAGCAGCGAACGGCACCGCCCGGTCGCGCCGGCCGGCCTCGACGACCGAGTCGATCGCCGTCTGCGCCCGTTCGCGCGAACGCGAGACGACGAGCACCTGCGCACCCTCGCGCACGAACGTCGCGAGCGCCGCGCCGCCGACCCGTCCCGTCGCGCCGGCCAACACGATCGCATCACCGTCCAGCAGCATCACCGTCTCCTCTTTGCACGAAAGCACGCCGCCGCGTGGTCGTCGACGACCCCGACCGCTTGCAAGAACGCGTAGCAGATCGTCGAGCCGACGAAGCCGAACCCCCGCGCGCGCAGGTCCTTGCTGAGTGCGTCGGAGAGCGCGGTGCGCGCCGGGACGTCGCCGGGCGCACGCGGCCGGTTCACGATTTGCTTCCCGCCGGCGAATCGCCAAAGGTACGCATCGAACGAGCCGTGTTCGCGTTGCGCCGCGAGAAACGCCTGCGCGTTGCGGATCGACCACGCGATCTTCGCTTTGTTACGCACGATCGCCGCATCGGCGAGCAACCGCGCGACGTCGCGCTCGCCGAACCGCGCCACTTTCGCGGCGTCGAAGTTACGGTACGCGTTGCGATACCCGGCGCGCCGGTTCAAAATCGTGGACCACGACAGTCCCGCCTGCGCGCCTTCGAGCACCAAGAACTCGAACAAACGCGTGTCGTCGTGAACGGGGACGCCCCACTCGTCATCGTGGTACGCCCTCATCGCAGGATCGTCGCCCGCCCACGCGCAGCGGACGAGCGGTCGCGCAGAAGCAAGAGAACGCATCCTCGTTCCTACCGGGCGCGTTTCAAGCTTCCTTCATAGTTGGATTCTACGGTGATACGATGACTTGCTTGCGCGTGAGGATGCTATGACGTTTCGCACGGGGATGACCGTTCTCGGTTTGCTCGCAGCAGCGGCCGCGCTGCCCGTCCTCGCCGGCTGCAGCGGAGGCGGCGGCGCGATGAGCGCGCAAGCCCTGCCGAGCATGGCCGGTACTCCGATGCCGTCCCAGCCGATGGACGTGCGGAAGTTCGCCGCCGCAGACCATGCACAAGCGGCGCGCGACAGCGCCGATCGCAGCGCGGTGTTGCCGGCGCTGACGATCACGACGATCGGTTCGACGATCGACCCGCTCAACGGCGACCTGAATCCGTACGGCCTGGATATCGCGAAGACCACGGCCGGACTACTCAAAGCCGGCGATCTGGTCGTGTGCAATTTCAACGACAATCGGAACGATCAGGGCACCGGCACGACGATCGTCGCGCTGCACCCGCATCCCGGAGCGACGCCGATCCGCATCGCCCAGAGCGGCGACCTGCGCGGCTGCGACGCCATTGCGCTCGGTCCGACCGACAACATCTGGGCCGCCGCATTCGCCTCGAACCACAACCCGATCGTTTCGCCGGCCGGAGCGCTCCTCACCACCATCCCCGCGTTCGCCTGGCGCCATCCGTTCGGCGAGGCCTTCTCGCCGAAGGTGGGACCGTTCGGCAACGGTGCATTCTACGAGAGCAACGCGTCCGACGGTTCGATCGTGCGGATCAACTTGACGTCGAGCGGCTTCACCTTCGATGTGATCGCGACCGGGTTCGCGGTCAACGGCGGACCGCCCGGCGGCATTCTCGGACCGTCCGGACTGCAGTACGACGCCGACCGCGATGCGCTCGACGTGATCGACGGCGCCGACAACAGCGTCACCGTGCTGCGGCACGTGTCGACGATTCCGGCCGGCGGTGTGATCGCGCACGGCGCGACGTTCACCGGGCCGGCGGCCGCGTTCGCGCAGCGCATCTTCGCCGGGCCGCCGCTCAACGGGCCGATCAGCTCGGCACTGCTCCCGGACGGCCACCTCGCGATCGGCAACACGCTCGATCCGGCCGGGACGAACTTGATGGTCGAGATCACGCCCGCCGGCAAACTCGTCGCGACCAAAAACGTCGACATGGGCGCATCGGGCGCGTTGTTCGGCATGGTCGCGGACATCCACGACCCCAACAACGTGAAGCTCTACTTCAACGACGACAACGACAACGCACTCAAAGTGCTTGCAAAGCCCTAGCCGAAAGCCGGCGGGGGTCCAGCCCGCTCGTACGCGCGTTCATCCCCAAGCAGCGCGTGTACGAGCGGCAGGATCGCCTCGACTTGCCACACGCCCTGCAGCACGGCCCGGTCGCCGTTGTCGTTGACCAACTCCCAACTCGGACGTTCGGTGCAGCCGATCGATGCGAGCTCGACGTTCGCGGCGTTCAACGCCGCAACGATCGTTTCGCCGTGCATGGCCTCGAACAGCATGTCCGGGTCCAGTCCCGAGAGATCTGCGACGGTGCGGACCGCTTCGTCCTCGCGCCCGAGCAGACGGCCGCGCACCATCGCCGCCCGTGACGTCGCCGCGGCGAGCGCGATCGGCTCGGCGCCGGCCGCAACCGCGGCCGCGACCGCCGCGTTGGCGTGCCACGTCGTCGTCTGCACGCTCTCACACCACGCAGCATTGAGCTTCGTACCGTACGCGAGCGTTCCGCGCTGATAGAACCACGACTCGGCTTCGTTACTGAAACCGACCGGTGCGCCGTCCCCGACCGGCGCGAAGCGCAGTTCGAGCCGTATGTCATCCGCGAGCGTGTCGCGCAGCGCGACCAACGCCGGCGACGCCGCCAAACACCAATGCGAAAGTACGTCGACGAACGCGGTAACTTGCATGCCGCGCCGTTCCACCAGTTCGCCGCTCGTCCCCTTTTCGTACCGACGCCCGAGCGACGACGTGACATATTATGGACACGCATCGCCGATCCGTCGCATCGCTCCGGACGACAAAACGCCCCCGAGCATCGCTGCTCGAGGGCGTCCTCGATTCATCTTCGCTTGGAGCGAAGACTACATCATGTCGTAGCCGCCCATGCCGCCGCCGGGAGGTCCACCCGCGGCGCCGTTGCTCTTGGGCTCCGGCTTGTCGGCGATCAGCGTCTCCGTCGTCAGGATGAGCGCACCGATCGACGCGGCGTTTTGGAGCGCCGAACGCGTCACCTTGAACGGCTCGACGATCCCCGCCTTGACCATGTCGACCAGGTCGCCGGTCATGGCGTCGAAGCCCTGACCCGGCTGGGCCGTCTTGACGCGGTTCACTTCGACGCTGCCTTCGAAGCCGGCGTTCTCCGCGATCTGGCGGAGCGGCTCTTCGAGCGAGCGGCGGATGATGTCCACGCCGATCTTCTCGTCATGATTGGTCGTCGACGATGCGAGCTTCTCGAGCGCTTTGATCGCGTGCACGAGCGAGCTGCCGCCGCCGGGGATCATGCCTTCTTGCACGGCAGCGCGGGTCGCGCTGAGCGCGTCCTCGATGCGGTGCTTCTTCTCTTTGAGCTCCGTCTCGGTGGCCGCGCCGACCTGGATCACCGCAACGCCGCCCGACAACTTCGCCAGACGCTCCTGGAGCTTCTCGCGATCGAAGTCGCTGTCGGTCTCTTCGACCTGGCGCTTGATCATCTCGATGCGGCCCTTGATCGCGTCGGGCTTACCCTTGCCGTCGACGATCGTCGTCTCTTCCTTGGTGATCTTGACCGTCTTGGCCTGACCGAGCAGGTCGGGCGTGACTTTGTCGAGCTTGAGCCCGAGCTCTTCGGAGATCACCGTCGCGCCGGTCAAGGTCGCGATGTCCTTGAGCATCTCTTTGCGGCGGTCGCCGAAGCCCGGCGCCTTGACGGCGACGGTCGTGAACGTTCCGCGCAGTTTGTTGACGACCAGCGTCGCGAGCGCTTCGCCTTCGACGTCTTCGGCGATGATGAGCAGCGGCTTCTGAACCTGCACGATCTTCTCGAGCAGCGGGAGAATGTCGGCGATGGCGCCGATCTTGCGCTCCGTCACCAGGATGTACGGATCGGTGAGCGTCGCTTCCATCCGCTCCGAGTCGGTCACCATGTACGGCGAGATGTAGCCCTTGTCGAACAGCATCCCGTCTTTGGTCTCGACTTCGGTCTTCATCGACTTCGACTCTTCGACCGTGATGACGCCGTCTTTGCCGACCGCGTTCATCGCTTGCGCGATGAGGTCGCCGATCGTCTTGTCGTTGGCCGAGATCGACGCGACTTGCGCGATCTTCTCGGTGCTGTCGACGGTCTGGACCATCTTCTGCATCTCGGCGACGGCCAGTTCGACCGCGGTCTCGATGCCGCGCTTGATGAGCAGCGGGTTCGAACCCGCGGTGACGTTCCGGAGGCCTTCACGGATGATGGCCTGCGCCAGAACGGTCGCGGTCGTCGTGCCGTCGCCGGCGATGTCGTTCGTCTTCGAAGCGACTTCCTTGACGAGCTGGGCGCCCATGTTCTCGAACGTGTCGGGAAGCTCGATCTCTTTGGCGATCGTCACGCCGTCGTTGGTGATCGTCGGCGAACCGAATTTCTTGTCGAGGACGACGTTGCGGCCCTTCGGTCCGAGAGTAACCTTCACCGCGTCGGCCAGGATGTTCGCACCGCGCTCGAGCGCGCGACGTGCGTTCTCATCGAATACGAGTTGTTTTGCTGCCATGTCTGCTTAAACTCCGGCCGGAACGGCGGCGTCGTTGATCACGGCGAGCACGTCCTTTTCCGAGATGATGAGGTACTCTTTGCCTTCGAGTTTGATCTCGGAGCCCGAGTACTTCGAGTAAATGATTTTGTCGCCGGGCTTGACGTCCATGGCAAGCTTCGTGCCATTGTCGAGCGTGCGGCCCGAACCGACCGCGAGAACGCGGCCCTCTTGGGGCTTTTCCTTCGCGGTATCGGGCAGGAAGACGCCGCCGGAGCTCTTGTCGGGCTGCTCCACGTGCTCGACGACCACGCGATCGCCCAGTGGCTTGAGATTCACGAAAACCTATCCTCCGAGAGCTGTAGCTAACGGTTCAGAAGGGGGAGGGAGTGCGGCCTTGGCACTATCAGCACGAGAGTGCCAGCCGAAGAACTACGTTAGCAGACTCAAGAGGCGACTGCAAGAGGCGAGCTTGCCTGTGTGACCCGTCCTTATTCGCTCGGCAAGGCAAAGCGCAACTCGCTTGCTTTGGGCACGGAGGACCGCGCCGTGCGCGCCATTCCGGGGCGGAAAGAAGACGATCGCCCCAGCGCGGCTTGACGAAGGGTAAAGGGAACCCGTGCCTGCTGTCACGCGACTCACTGTCGAACGTATCGCGCGTTGCCCGTTTTCGGTCGCGCACGAGTACGCCAGGGACTTTCTGCACGATGCCCAGCGTGCAATCGAGGTCCGGGTCCCGTTGCGCGACTTCATCTACGGCATGCGCGGCCACGTGCGTAAGCCGGTCAAGCTGATCTTCGCCCTGCACCCCGACGAGACCGAAGACGGCCGAATCCACGACGCGATGCTGATCGAGTGGCGGGCCGGGACACGACTTTTCCCGGACTTTCACGGGACGCTACGGCTGCGCATCGCCTCGGTCGAAACCACTCGGCTGACCTTCGAAGGCGCGTACCGGACGCCGTTCGGCCGGATCGGGCGCGTGTTCGATTTGCTCGTCGGCCGCCACCTCGCCGAGTCGACCATGCGCGACTTGCTCGACCGCATCGCGACCGCCCTCGAGGCGCGCGAGCGAGCATTCTTGGCGCAACTCGATGCGGGCAGGTCAGGGATCAGGGCCTGATCCGCGAAGGGTGGCTCCCGTGGAACGAACCGTCAACCCGCGCGCAGGACTCTCGGCGGGGCTCATAGCGGGGATCGGCGGGGGAATCCTGACCGATCTCTTTCTCATCGCCGCGCAGGCCGCTTTCGGGACGACGCCCGGCGGCGGAGTCGCCGGGTTCGTCGCTTCGGCGGTGCTGGGCTCGCCGGGAATGACGAGCCCCGCCGCGGTCGCGATCGGCGTGCTGCTGCAACTGTGCGTCGCGGTCGGGTGGGCGCTCGGCTACGTGTATCTCGTCCGCCGCGAGCCGCAGTTGATAGCACGGCCCTGGCTCTCCGGCGCGGCATTCGGGCTGGTCGTCTACACCTTCGTGAAGATCGTCGGACTGGGTTCCGGACTCTATCACCCGCCGAACCCGTTCGAAGTCGGCGTCTCGCTTATCGCGTACATCGGCTTCTACGGAATCCCCGTCGCGCTGATCCTTTCGCGCTTGCTCCGCGACGCGTGATCGCTGAGGTCGCGGTCGACCTCGACGCGATCGCCCGCAATGCCGGCGCGCTGGCTCGGTTCAACGCACCGGCCCGCTTGAACGCCGTCATCAAAGCGAACGCGTACGGTCACGGTTTGGTCCCGGTCGCGCGCGCGCTCGCACCGCACGTCGCGCGGCTGTGCGTCTACGAGCTGGGCGAGGCGGTCGAATTGCGCGACGCCGGGATTGATACGCCGATCCACGTGCTGGGACCGGTGCCGTCGGGCGACCTCGAAACCGCACATGCCTCACGCGTGCAGTTGACGCTCTGGGACGGCGGACTGTACGCGCGCCAGGTCGCAAGCGTCGCGCGCCGGCGACGCGCGCCGTTCGCAATCCAGGCCAAGATCGACACCGGCGTCGTGCGGCTCGGGATCCCGTTCGAAGATGCCGTGCGCGAGTTGGAACGCTATGTTGCGACGCCGGAGTTCAGCCTGGTCGGCGCGTTCACGCACATCGCCGCCGCCGAAGAACTCGACTCGACCTTCACGCACGAGCAGCTCGCGCGGTTCGCCGGCGCGACGTGCACGCTCGACGCGCAAGTCGAACGCCACGCCGCCGCGACCGCCGCCGCCATGCTGTGGCCCGATACGCGGCTCGACGCGGTGCGGTGCGGGATCGGATTGTACGGAATTTGGCCGAGCGAGGACACCGA
>Ga0070714_100003962_pt1 | contig 11132 bp, 9 predicted proteins | sample LARL83metaG_FD_65450 | JGI IMG/M metagenome (GOLD analysis project Ga0070714, IMG submission 65450) | Corn, switchgrass and miscanthus rhizosphere microbial communities from Kellogg Biological Station, Michigan, USA - LAR L8-3 metaG | ecosystem: Host-associated > Plants > Roots > Rhizosphere ... | reverse complement strand
AACATCATTCCGAATCTGCAGGCGCGGGTGGCTGGCTCCAGGGGCATGAAGGCCTGGAAGCGATGGTGGGTCTTCCGCGATGTGCATCGGACACTCGGAATCAAGTTCTGGGCGTTGATTTCGGGGGGCGGAGCGCTGGCCGGGCCGCTCGAACAGTTCTGGAATGCACTCGGCTTCGTGGTGGTGCAGGGATATGGGATGACGGAAACTACGGCGCTCATCACACTGAATCATCCCTTTCACGTTGCCAGCGGGACCATCGGCAAGCCTCTGCCGGGGCGCGAAGTCAAGATCGGGCCGGACGGCGAAGTGCTGGTGAAGGGCCCGATGATTTCCAACGCGACATGGAGCGGCGGTCAACTGCGTCAGCGCGAGGACGAGTGGCTGGCCACCGGCGACCTCGCCGAGAAAGAAGCAACCGGTGAGTTGCGCTTCATGGGACGCAAGAGCGAAACGATTGTGACATCCGCGGGAGTGAATGTGCACCCGGAGGATCTTGAAGGAGCACTCGAGGAACAGCCGGAGATCGCGGCGAGCGCGGTGGTCCCGCTGGATACCTCGACGGGCCCCGAACCGTGCGCGGTTCTCGCGGTGCGCGGCGGAGAGCGGGAGGCAGCCAAGGCAGTTGAGCGCGCGAATACGCGTCTGGCGGAATTTCAGCGGTTGAGGCGGTGGATGATCTGGCCGGAGCCGGACCTGCCGAGAACATCGACCGGGAAGGTCCGGCGCAAAGCCGTTGCGGAATGGGTGGCGGAGCGATCGATCGAGATGGGCATCCCTTCGGCGAATGGCGCCGGAAGATCGCAGAGCACGAAGCGAGGCGATTGGCTCTATACGATGGTCTCGGAGATCGCCGGCGAGTATCCGGCGGGTGGAGATGATCTGCGCCTCAATGAGGACTTCCACCTTGACAGTCTTGGCAGGGTGCAGCTTGCTGCAGCGCTGGAAGAACGGATGACGGACGCTCCCAGAGGAGGGTCAGTCGATGCGGCGCGAACGCTGGGCGATCTGCGGGCCCTGGTTACAGCTGTGCGTGTATCCGAGAGCAGCGCCCGCGCTTTCGAAACGGCCGGTCAAGGCCCTCTTCTTCCCCAAGCGTCCTATCGAGTGAGGCAGAACGAACCTGCCCAGGACAGCGCGGATTCCCAATCAGCCGGCCCCGGCCGCCTGGACAATGGGACATTTGCAGAATCGGCCGAATCGCAGGCGCGGAAAACTGCGCCGGAGAAGGCTGATTTCATCTATCCGCGTTGGCCATGGTGGCCTCCCGTGCAGTGGTTGCGTTCGGCCTTTCTGGAGTTGGTCGCGCAGCCGTTCGTCTGGTTCCTGGGCAATCCGCGCATAACAAGGCCCGACAATCTGCAGGCGGGTGAACCCATGCTGATCGTCTGCAATCACGTGACCGCGTACGATGGCGCGCTGGTGGAATATGCGCTCCCGGGAGAGATGCGGCGGCGCACAGCCGCGGCAATGCTGGGGGAGATGCTGGAGGACTTCCGCCATTTCCGCAATCCCGACACGGGACGCTTCATGCTCTTCGGCCCAGCTGCCTATTGGCTGGTCACCGCGCTTTACAACGTGTTTCCGCTGCCCCGCAGACGCGATTTTCAGCGAAGCTTTGCCCATGCGGGCGAGGCACTGGACCGCGGATACAACGTGCTGGTGTTTCCGGAAGGGACACGCTCGGATGCTGGTGAACTGGCACGCTTCAAACCAGGGATCGGAATACTGGTCAGGCAGGCGCACGCCGCCGTTTTGCCGGTGGCGATCCGGGGAATGGGCGAATTAAAACGCAGAGGTCGCGGCTGGTTCCGATCGGGAAACATCGAGGTATGCATCGGAGAACCGCTCCGCTTCGGTCCGTTGGACAGCGAAGGCGCAATTACAGAACGGCTTCATGCAGCGGTAGCGGAGTTGTTAGGCCCGGAAGCTCACTGATCAGCCGAGGGTGGAGCAGATTGCTCATGGTTCCCGGCATCGTCAGGAGCCGCAACCTTCTGGAGCGCGGCGTAATAGTCCTGCGGCGCGCCGCGATGGCCCTGGCAGCGGGCGAAAAGTTCCAGCCCCAGCGCAGTCGGAGAGAGATTGGCGTTTTGATCAAAGGAGAAGTACTTCGGTTTCACGCGAGCCTCAAACAACCCGAGAAGCGACAGCTGGAAGATGTTGCGGTCGATCTTCATGAGGTCGTGCGCACCTGCGATCTGAATCAAATCCTGGGAATTGCAGATCAATGGCCGCGCAGAAACCGCTCCGTTGAGTGCAAAGATCTTCTGGGATTTAGTGCAGGCCTCGACGAACAATCGCCCGTCGATCGTCGCCATTTCACTCACGAGGTCCAGATAGGGAAGATTGGATTCGTCATCGCCCGTCAGGGTACATGCGGTGACCAGAAGGCCGGCCCAGAGCTGCTGGGTGGAAAGGTCTTCAGCCCAAGAACCATTCTTGACGATCGTGAGAACCACGCTCTCCGGGGCGCGCAGGCGTTCAAAATCGCTTTCCGCGGACAGCATAATCTCTGCCCGGTTCGTGATGGCAATGATGTTGTCGACGCGAATGTTGCTGAGTCCTTCGCGAAAGAGCAGCTTGAGTTCCTGCGTGGCTGAGGGACAAATTCGGCGCAGGAATGCGAGTGATCGCGCCAGACGAAATTCGCCCAGAATATTTTCCGGCTCGATCATGCCGTCGGCCTTCCAGAGCCAGAGATCCATGCATTCAGGAAGAATGAAGGAGAGGCCCATGCCGTCGTCGCCCCAGCGGACCGCCTTGGTCTGAATGGTGACCTGCCGTTCGGGCGAATCGTCGGAAAGTTCGGGATAGACCAGACGGATAGGATTGATCTCGCCTTCCTGCCAGCGTTCGCGGGTAACGAGATACATTCCAGTGGAGCTGATGTTTCTAACGATGTCGAGGCCAGGGCAGGATCCGGTCCAATGAATAGCTTCCAGTCCTGGCACTTCGCGACGTTCGGCGCGGGTCTGCTTAGTTTCCTCATGGGGAAAAGCCTTTTCGAACCAGCTCCTAAGCGACTTCATTCGCCCTCCTGCTTTAAACCGGCAGGGGATTTGGCAATCACCCTACGGCCTCTCCGAGGTCAACCCGCTGCTGAAATTGTCCTGAGTGCATCCTACTACCGCAATCGCCGCTTCGTAATGGGGAGGCTATTACTTAGGCAGCAGAAGGTACAAGCCTTGGAAACGGAAGGCAGCCCCCTCGGCGCGCCCCCATACCGGGCCCTGAAAAGCGGTCGGGACTAGTTGACGGCGCAGCCGGAGCCGACCCGCTCTTCGATCCGATAGAAACCAGCGGCGTCACCGCGGTAGGCATGGCAACGCGCGTATAGCTCGAGCGCCGAAGCGGTAGGGGTGATGTCAGCCTGTTCGAGCAGAGAAAAGAAGTTCCACTTTACTCGCTGCTCCAGCAGTCCGAGCAATGTCAGTTGGTGCACATCGCGTTCGATGTGCGCACGATCATGGGTGCCGGAAATGCGCGCCAGTTCTTCGCCAGAACGCGTCAATCGAAGTGCGACCAGCTTCCCTTCGGCATCGACGAGCTTGCGAGCTGTATCACACGCCGAAGCGAGAATCCGGGTCTGGATCGTAGTGAGCTGGCTGAGCAGTCCGGGAAAGTGGAGATCGGGTGCTTCCACTGGTTTTTCAGAGCATGAACTGACCAGGAGGCCCGACCAATAGTGCCGGATCCAATCGACCTCGGTCCAGGACCCATCCTCGAGGATGCGGAGAACGACGTCCGCGTGGGTCTGGAGATGGTTGCGGGGTGCCAGCGAAAGCAATTCTGCGGCATGAAGCGCGATCTCAATGGCGCCCTCCAGCCGATGACTGCTGAGCCCCTGCCGGAACAGGGATCTGACCCGTTCGGCTGCACCGGGAGAGATGCGCTGGAGAAATGCGATGGCAGCAGCAACCCGAAATTCGCGCACCACATCCTCGGGTTCGTGCCGGGGAATTTCAGCGTTGACCGCACTTTCCCACAAACGAAGATCTGTGCCGGGGGGAAGCATGAATGAGACGCCTACTCCGTCGTGATCGCGCCGCACCGCTCGCGCCTGCACCGTGAAGCGGCGACTCTTGGATTTCTCGAGCGCTCCCCGTCGCTGCAAGGTCAATGACAGGAGTTCGCCGGGTCTCCAGCATTCGCCAGTGCGAAGAAATGCGCCGGTGTCGCTGATATTGGCGACCTGGTTCTCTTTCGGAGTGGTTCCATCCCAATGCAGTGCGACGAGGGCGGGAGATTCGCGGCGCTCAGCGCGAGTCCGATAAAACAACGGCAGACGAAACCAGCTTCTGGGTGAACTCAAAACATTCCTCCGGAGACGGGCGCGTGCCTTGTAATTTCTGCCTCACCGGCCGCGAATCCAGCACTTGGCAGGCCGCTGAGATGAACGCCTCGCTCGGAAGAAAATTTTAGGGGAGGAAATCTGGGGCTCCACGTGCCAAACATCACGGCAAGCAAATCAAAGTCCTGCCGATCCCGTTTTGGGACAGGAAAGCCGCCGATGGTTCCGGCGGCTTCTGCACATGCACTTTCGAGATGTAGCGAAAGGAAAAGTGAGCTATTGTTCGAGAGCGAGAGCTCCAGCCATGGTGAGCGCCACGCCGTAGAAATTCTGTGCTGTACCGCGATGACCGTTGCACCGAGCGTAAAGCTGAAGACCGAGGCTGGTCGGAGCGATGACCGTTTCCGTCATTTGCTGAAAAAACGCCGACTTTTCGCGTGGCGCAATCACCCCGATGTCCGCCATGTAATTCAGTTCGCGGTCCAGCTTATTGAGATCGTGGGAACCCGAGAATTTCATCAAATCGGCTGCATTCCACTTGACGGGACGCGAGGAAATGCCAGCAGGGCCACTGGTTATCTTTGTGGACTTTGTGCAGGCGGCGGAGAGAATGCGCATATGAAGAACTCTCAATTGATTGAGAAGGTCTACGTAGGCAAGGCTGGATTCGTCACCACCCTCCGTGCTGCAGGACGCGGCCAGGAGCCCGGCCCAGAACTGTAGCACCCATTTGTCATCCGAAGACCACGATCCGGCGTCGATGATACGCATTACCACATGGGGCTTGGCGCGGAGATGATCCGCCTCTACAGCCGCGCCGAGCATCTTCTCGGCTTTGGTTGCGATCTCGATCGCATTCTCCAGGCGGTAGTTGCTCAGCTCTTCGTGAAGCAATCTGCCGACCGCCACGCGGATATCCGGTGAAATGCGCGAAAGAAAGGAAATAGTCTGGGCAACACGGAACTCGCGAAGAATGTCCTCCGGCTCATTTTGCTCGGCTGCGCTTTTCAGGGGACTCTGCCAGAGGCGAAGATCGGCTCCCGCCGGCAGGAGGAAGGATACGGCAACGCCCTGATCGTCCCATCGTACGGTCCTGGCCTGGACCGAGAAGCTGTTCTCTCTCTCCGGCGGCCCACTGCGCTGGAAGGTAAGGGAAACGACTTCTCCTGGTTCCCACCGCTCGGGAGTGAGCAGGAACGCACCACTCGAGCTGATGTCTCGAACGGAGTTAAGGCGCGGTGACGCGCCTTTCCAATGGTATGCGGCAAGGGAAGGAGCGTTGCGACGTTCTGCGCGGCGACCTTGCGCTGCAGGAGTTCCATCGGGAAGGGAGTTCGGGTTATTCATGCAGCCCTCGGAGACGGGGTCGAATTTAGCCGTCGGACCCCGGAAGGAACGCGGAAAATGCGGGCCCGCTGTGTGCCTCGAGCCTGACAATTCCCAATCTTACTCCTGAACCCACCACTTTGGTGGTATAGACGCATGTTACTTTCGGCATCTCCAACAGTTTCAGCTATGGACGAATCAGGGTACGTTAGATAATAGGAATCATCCCGACCGCTGAACCTGATCGTTGGAGCAGACGGCGAAATGCTGTGAGGTTGTTGTGTCGATCCCCCTCATCGAGATTCTGGCGGCGGGCAGCGTGCTAAGCGCTGTCTGCTGTTGTTTTTTGGAAGTAGCCATGGTAGCGGAAATTCGACGCGGTCTGGCTGGATGGCGGCCAGTGGATCTTCAGAGAGATATCGTGGTAACTTTCCGAAGCCATCGCCGTTTCTATCCGTCGAGCCGATTGCGAACGGCCTTTGTAGCTTCTTCCTTCATGCTGGGCTGCTGCATCGCAGGACTCATTGCGGTTCACCGGATCATCCACGGGTTGTGAGTTCGCAAGTCGTCTCGCGAGACGCTGAGCAGGCGGCAGGGCGGGGTTAACAGCAAGTGCTGATGAGGGTTACAGGCGAGGTCGGCCCGTCGACCTTGATTCAAGCCTCAGCCAGTCCGAGCATCGCCAGCTTCAGGGTCAAGGCTTCTTCGTCGAATGGCTTCATCAGGTATTCGTTCGCGCCGGAGTCCAGGGCGCGGATGATGCATTCAGTTTCGCCTTCGGTCGTCACCATCATGACCTTGAGGTCATTGAAGCCCTCGGCGCGAAGGGCGGTGAGCATCTCCAGGCCGTTCATCACGGGCATATTCCAATCGATAAGCACAAGGTCAAAGGTTTCGCGGGAATGCAGCTGTTCAAGACCAGCCCGACCGTCGGAGGCCTCCTCGCAATGAATTCCCTTCTCTTCGAGCAAGCCGCGGAGGAAGCAGCGGACAAAGCGGGAATCATCGACAATCAGCGCGCGCATGGCATTCCCCCCTCAAATGGCCCGGACCGCGATCGGATCAAAAGGAACAAGCCGGGCGAGATCAAGGGAGATTTTCGCCGGCCTGCGTAAATTTCTCGAAGCGTTTGTAGACGAGAAAACCTGTAATCCCCTTGATCGTGTGAACGGCACGAATCTCGACAATCAAATCTGCGTGAACCGGGACGCTTTTCCAATTCCGTAAGGCAGCTTTCCCCGCGATCGAGTCCATGCTGGCTCTCGATCAGAAACTCGTGTCATTCGTCCGTTGCACCCTTCTTTGGCTCAAATGTCTCCCCCAGACCGAATGCGATCTGGCGAGACATCCGCGCACAGAGAGTTCATCGGAGAAATCGACCGGGGACTTGAGTCTCCGGACCGTGAATCGACAAAACCCAGGGCCGGGCTGAACTGAAGATTTTCGGAGCCGGCGCGCCGCAGCCTTTGCAAGGATGGCAGAAGCTCTACGGCGCAGAAGCCCTCAAGATGTTTTCGAGGACGGTGTCGAGACCGCAAAGGTCGAACTCAGCCATGGATATACAGGGGGAGCGGTCATGCTTTAGCCTCAAACTTCACCCTGAAGCGCATGAGGTCCGCAATCATGTTGACGAGCATATCCGACGAATCGCTCGACAGTCTGTTGAACCAGGCGACTCACTCCGCGAAGATGTCCTATTCGCCGTACTCGGGATTCAAGGTTGGCGCAGCCCTGCTGCTTCGCGATGGGCATATCGTAACCGGGACCAACGTGGAGAACGCCAGTTTCGGACTCACGATCTGTGCTACACGATCCGCACTGGTCCGGGCCGTAAGCGAGTTCGGACCCGGCATTCGCATCGATGCTGTTGCTGTGGCGAACCTGAACGAAGCTGCGAGCCCTCCCTGCGGCGCATGCCGTCAGATGCTCGCGGAATTTGCCGCTCCCGACGCATTCGTCATTTTTCCCGCTGCAGCCGGAATGACGACGATGCGCTTCGACGAGATTCTCCCGCTCGGTTTTGATATGAAGTTGAAGAGCCACACCGAGAGAGGATAGAAAGAATCGATCAGCTGTTCCAAAAGGTTCGGAAAGTCCGAGGAGATCGCAAATGATTCGTTGGCTTGGTTTCGCAGTGCTTGTCGTGATTATCTTCGTGGCTGTCAGCCTTCTTTCCTCCAGCGAAAAGAGCGAGAGTGAGAGGCGCTTTCAGGCCACACTTGCGGACTATCGATCAGCAGTGAAGCCGGGCACCAGCCGTGCCCAGGTAGAGAGTTATCTTCAAAAGCAAAACATGCCTTTCGAGCAGGCTTGCTGCGAGCAGCAGGCCGTTTCCGACCGGGCCAAGCTCGGGGAGCAACCGAGAAATGTGTTCTGCCAGCCCTGGAAGGTCGCTCTCGATTTCCAGTTCAAAAGCTCCGAGAGCCCCTCCAACGTCGCACGCGATTCCGACATTCTGACCGGTATCGACCTTCACCGTGAAGGGGTCTGCTTCTAGCGATGCGTGAAGCGGATCTCGTGCGCACCTGCCTGCGATAATCTCAACTGTCGCAAATTTGAGGTGGATTTCCATGCCGGTACGCACAGGTTCAAACAAAACGGGCAGCGGCCCGCTGCACATGGTCGATCTGATCCGCAAAAAACGCGACGGCGCCGCAATGAATGCGCGCGAGATTGCATTCATCGTCACCGGCGCGGCAAATGAATCGATTGCAATCGAACAGCTATCAGCATGGCTCATGGCAGCGTGGCTGAACGGCCTGACCATCGAGGAGACACGCGCGCTGGCGGTCTCGATGCGCGACTCCGGCGAGAAGTTCGATCCATCGCGCGTGGGCAAGCAGGCAGTCGATAAGCATTCAACCGGCGGTGTCGGCGACAAGACCAGCTTCCTGGTCGCTCCGCTGGCCGCGGCCTGCGGCGTGGCAGTGCCGATGATCAGTGGACGCGCGCTTGGACACACCGGCGGAACGCTCGATAAGCTCGACTCCATTCCCGGTTTCCGCTCCGCTCTCACACTCGCCGAATTCGAGTCGGTTCTGCAGCGGTGCGGGGCAGCCATCGTGAGCCAGACGCCGACCCTGGTGCCCGCAGATCGCGTTTTGTACAGCCTGCGTGACCGCACCGGGACCGTAGAGAGCCCGGGCCTGATCTGCGCGTCCATCCTGAGCAAGAAACTCGCCGCCGGTCTCAATGCTCTCGTCCTCGATGTGAAAACCGGTTCCGGGGCATTTTTGCGCAAGAGGGCAGATGCAGAGTTCCTGGGAGCGTTGATGGTGGCAACTGCGGAAGCTGCGGGAACGCGCACCGTAGCTCTGATGACCGATATGGGACAGCCTCTCGGCCGCACGGCGGGCAACTGGATCGAGGTTGCCGAATGCGTGGAACTGCTGCGCGGGGGTACCCCGGCCGGCAACGCCGATCTGCGCGAACTATCGCTGCGTCTCGCCGGATGGATGATTCATCTGGGCGGCAAAACCAAAACCGCCGAGCAGGGCTATTGGGCAGCCGCGGGCGCCCTGGCTGACGGTACGGCGTTCAAGGTCTTCCTGGAAATGATCGATGCGCAGGGTGGCGAAATCAGCATCTTCGACGATCTGAAGGCAGCGCACAAGCCCGGTGCAACGCGCGTCCTGGAATCCTGGAAGAGCGGCTACGTCGGCGAAATGGACACCACGGAGCTCGGGTGGGCCGTGCAACGCCTTGGCGCAGGGCGAGAACGAGCGGGAGAGCCGGTCGATCCGCACGCAGGCATCGAATTCCACGCCCGCCGCGGGGCCCATGTTGAAAAAGGCCAGCCCTTCGCCACCCTGTACGCAACCAACGAGACAATGCTGGCTGAGCCTGTGGAGCGAATCAAGCGCGCGGTCGCATTTTCCGACAAATCTCCGGAAGAGGTGCCCCTGGTCAGCCACATCTTCGCCAAGGAAAACGCTGAGACCTACCTGCGGGATGCGGTAAGGTAGGTAAAACAGCCTTTAGTCCGCAGGAATCAACCTGCAGTTCGCACCTGTCAGGCAGCATCAGCTTCGGGATTTTCACGATGCGTTGCGCTGTAGAGCTAATGGGCTGCAAGCCACCAGTTGTCTTCAGGAGCTAAACATTGGGACGATTTACGGGGGTGCTCGGGATTCTTGCCGTGCTTCTGGCGGCATGGTTGTTCTCGACCAACAGGCGGCATATCCGGTGGCGAACGGTGGCCTGGGGACTGAGCCTGCAACTCCTCTTCGCCTTTCTGGTTTTGCGCTTCGACTTCGGCCAGCGCGCGATGTTCTGGGCCGGAGGCGTGGTTACAAAGATGCTGAGCGCCACGAGCGCGGGCACGAGCGTCTTATTCGGTAAGCTCGGCACGCCCGATACCTCTCTGGGATCGATCTTCGCCTTCCAGGTTCTGCCCACCATTATCTTTATCAGCGCCTTCTTCGCGCTTCTCTATCACATCGGAGTCATGCAGATCATCATTCGCGCAATGGCCTGGGTCATGCTCAAGACGATGCGCATCTCCGGCGCCGAAAGTATGAATGTCGCCGCCTCCATCTTCATGGGACAAACCGAGGCTCCGCTGACAATCAGGCCTTTTCTCGCCGGAGCGACACGCAGTGAACTCATGACCATCATGACAAGCGGCATGGCGCACGTCTCCGGCGGCATCATGGCGATGTACATCTCCCAGGGCATCGAGGCCCGCCACCTGCTCTCGGCAGTGATCATGACCTCGCCGGGCACCATCCTCATGGCGAAGATGCTCGTTCCCGAAACCGAGGTTCCGGCTACTGAAGGAAAAGTCATTATCCCCAAGAGCGAAGAACACCAGGACGAAAACCTGATCGGCGCGATCGCGCGGGGCACCATCGACGGCGGCAAGCTCGCGCTCAATGTGGCCATCATGCTCATCAGCTTTCTCGCTCTGGTCGCGCTGCTCGATATGCTCCTGGGCTGGATCCACATGCATGCCGGCTTCCACTGGATTCCGGGCAGCCTCGGCGAGATTCTTGGTTACCTGTTTTGGCCAGTGGCATGGCTGATCGGAATCCCCACCCAGGATTGCAGCCTGATCGGCAATCTGCTCGGCACGCGCATGGCGCTGAACGAAGTCATCGCTTACATCGCGCTCGGCGCGCACAAGGCAACGATCCTGCCGCGTTCTTTCACGATCGCGACCTTTGCGCTCTGCGGATTCGCGAATCTAGGCTCGATTGGAATGCAGATAGGCGGAATCGGCGCGCTGGTCCCGGAACGGCGCAACGATCTTGCCCGCCTTGGTGTCCGCGCGATGCTGGCCGGCACTATGGCCAACCTGATCTCGGCTTCGATTGCAGGCATGTTTCTCGGCTGATCCCAGTATCGCCGTTCATGCTTCGACGGCTGGGTTCCGGAGAGCGGCAGGCGCCTTTCACGGGCAACGCCGATGAACTCACCGGCTTCTAAAATGCAGGCTTGCGGGCCGCGAAGTTGTTTTCGCGCTGAGATCCACGGCGCTCATAGATTCCTGCCCTCTCTCCTGTTCGAAGTC
>Ga0070714_100003961_pt1 | contig 11135 bp, 7 predicted proteins | sample LARL83metaG_FD_65450 | JGI IMG/M metagenome (GOLD analysis project Ga0070714, IMG submission 65450) | Corn, switchgrass and miscanthus rhizosphere microbial communities from Kellogg Biological Station, Michigan, USA - LAR L8-3 metaG | ecosystem: Host-associated > Plants > Roots > Rhizosphere ... | reverse complement strand
TCGTGGATGGATATAGCCGACAGGTGAGCGATCCTGGGTCGCTGAATGCGGGAAATTTGTGGCAGTATGGCGATTACAATTATGATGGCGTGATTGATCTGGATAATGATTTTTCGATTTTCGTGAATGCGTATAACTTTGGTGGGCCACAGATCAGTCAATTGCAGCAGTCGGTTGGATTGGATGCGGATCTGACGATCTCGCAGAAAGAATCGATGCTGTCGGCGGTTCCGGAACCGGGGGTTGGGTTGATCGGGTTAATCGGATTAGCGGGCTATAGCGGACGGGGCCGGCGCAGAAATCCAGCGCCCGTGGCACGATAAATTGGCGCGCGATGGTATAATCAGCCAACAATGAATTACGGTGTCATCATGGCTGGCGGGGCGGGCACGCGGTTGTGGCCACTTTCGCGCAGTGGGCGGCCCAAGCAGTTGCTCAAGATTATCAATGGGCAATCTCTGCTGCAGTTGTCGTATCAGCGCTTGCGCGCGGTGTTGCCGGCGGAGCGGATATTCGTCTGTACGGCTGAGGCGCATCGCGCGGCCGTCGCGGAGAATCTGCCGGAACTTCCCCCGCAGAATCTTTTAGGCGAACCGGTCGGGCGCGATACCGCCAATGCGGTGGGATTTACCGCGGCGATCCTGCACAAGCTCGATTCCGAAGCGGTCGCGGCGTTTGTCACAGCCGATCATGTCATCGAACCAGTTGATAATTTCGCCAAGGCGCTCGAGACCGCGTTTGAAGTGACGGCGAGCAAGGCGAACGCGCTGGTCACCTTCGGCATCGTGCCGACGTATGGGCACACGGGGCTCGGGTATATCCATCGCGGGCAGTCGCTGAATATGAAATCGGGTTCGGCGTATATGGTGCAGGCGTTCAAGGAAAAACCGGATAAGGCGACGGCGGATCGGTATGTGGAATCGGGGCGGTATTACTGGAATTCGGGGATGTTTGTTTGGCGCTGTGATACGGTGCTGAATGAACTGGCGACGTTTTTGCCGGATTCGTACAAGGGATTGATGCAGATCGCGGATGCGTGGAATACACCCCGGCAAGGGGAAGTGCTGAATCAGATTTATCCGAGCTTTTCGAAGATCAGTATTGACTACGCGCTGATGGAGCCTGCGAGTCAGCGCAAGGGGAAGGCGGAAGTTGTGGTCGTTGAGATGCCGGTGCAGTGGCTGGATGTGGGTTCGTGGAACACGCTGGCCGAGGTGCTGGGGACGGATGACCATAACAACGCGCAGTCGGCGGCGGCGACGATTCTGCTGGATTCGGATGACAATGTCGTGATCTCGGAAAATCCCGATCATCTGATCGCGACGATTAACATTTCGGATTTGATTATCGTGCACACGAAAGATGCGACGCTGATCTGTCCGAAATCGGATGCGCAGCGCGTGAAGGAATTGGTTAACAAGGCCAAAGAAAAATTCGGCGATAAATTTCAATAGACGCATGCGGACCCTTGGGATTGATTACGGCACGAGGCGGGTGGGAATCGCGCTGAGTGATGAGGGCGGGAAATTCGCGACACCGATTGATGTATTGAATGTGACGGCGCCGGAGCAGGCGACGAATCAGATCCTTGCGCTGATCGCGAAGGAGGCGGTCGAGCGGCTGCTGGTGGGGGTGCCACTCAATATGGATGATACGATCGGGCCGGCGGCGCGCGGGGCGATTGCGTGGGCGAGAGAGCTCGCGGATCGGGCGAAGATTCCACTAATTTTGGTGGATGAACGGCTCAGTTCTTTCGAGGCGGGGCAGCAGTTGTCCGAGCGCAAACGCGGCGGGGAAAGGCTGACGCATAAACGGAAGAAGGAACAACTCGATGCGCTGGCGGCGGCGAATTTGTTGCAGGCGTTTTTGGATGGGCGGTTGGCGGCGCTGGAGGTTTGAATTTTTCCGGGGGGCGCTGTCTGCGCGAAACCGCAAGCGTTTTCGGTGACGGGTTGGCGGATCGCGCTGTTCTCAATTCGACGGTAAATTCTCTTTATCCATCTCATCCGGTATCCTGCCGAGCAGTTCGGGCGCACTTCATGAGAATAAAATCCGCATTTTTGGCCGCACTGTTTCTTCCGACGGTTGCCTTCGCCGATGGGTTGCCGATTCCGGCGCCTTCGATTCCGCCGGGGACGTTGCTGCAGCGATTGCAATCGCTGTTTGGGTTGGTTGCGATTTTATTCGTTGCATTTTTGATCGGGCGAGTGCGCGGGTATCGCACGCCGATCCCGCGGCGAACCGTGATCTGGGGAATTGTTTTGCAGTTTTGTTTTGGCGCGATCGTGGTTTGGAACCGCGCGTTTCTACTGATCATCAACGACACAATTGATGCGCTGCTTGGGTTTACGCATCAAGGCGCGGAGTTGGTCTTTGGAAATCTCGCGCGGCTGGAAGGACCTGCGGTTTATAATGGGCCGACGGTTGTGGGGTATGCGCATGATGTTGGGTTTTTCGCGTTTTTTGTGTTGCCGACGATCATCTTTTTTTCGTGCCTGACCGCGGTCGCGTATCACTCGGGCGTGATGCAGTATGTCGTGCAGGGGCTGGCCTGGATCATGAGCAAATCGATGGGCACGAGCGGGGCGGAGACGCTGTCGTCGGCCGCGAATATTTTCGTGGGACAGACGGAAGCGCCGCTGATGGTTCGGCCGTTCGTCGCGGGGGCGACAAATTCGGAATTGATGGCGATTATGGTCGGAGGATTTGCGAATATCGCATCGGGAGTGCTCGGGTTGTATACGGTCTGGTTGCGCCCATATATCCCGGATGCCGCGGGGCATCTGGCGGCGGCGTGTTTTATTTCGGCGCCGGGATGCTTACTGATTTCCAAGCTGATGGTCCCAGAGATCGGCAAACCGGAAACGGCGGCGGGGGTGAAATTCAGAGTCGATAAAATCGACGCGAACCTCGTCGATGCTGCGGCACGCGGGACGAGTGAGGGATTGGGACTCGCGATGAATGTCGGCGCGATGCTGATTACGTTCACCGCACTCGTCGCGCTGGTGAACGCGGTGCTGACATCCGGCTTTGGATACAACACGCTGATCAATTCATACAACGTGCATCACGGCACAACTTACGCGCACATTTCGATTCCGACGTTGGAACAAACGCTCGGAATGCTCTTTCGGCCATTCGCGTGGTTGATCGGTGTTTCGTGGTCCGAGTCGGAGAAGGTCGGGTCATTGCTGGGAATTAAAACAGTGCTGAATGAACTGATTGCGTATTCAAAGATGAAGGATCTTTTCGCACAAGATCCGCATTTTCTATCACCACGTGCGGCGCTGCTGGCGACCTATGCCCTCTGCGGATTCGCAAACTTCGCATCGGTGGGCATTCAGGTCGGCGGCATCTCAACGCTCGCGCCCAGCCGGCGCGGCGATCTATCGCGACTGGGATTGCTCGCGATGGTGGGCGGGGCGCTGACATCGTTGATGGCGGCGTGTGTGGTGGGGGTGCTGATATGAATTCTGAAAAAGCATCCCCGGTGCCATTGGAATATGCGCCGGTTATCAAACGTCGCGACCATACTCGCGCGGCCTCCGTGTATTTTGTGGGCGATCTCATCATCGGGATCGTTGTCACGGCCCTTTGTGCAGAAGCATTCCTTGATGTGACACTTGTCTTCTGCGCCGGGATGATCATCTTTCCCGTAACCAGCCTTGTGCGACGCTCTTTCAGCCCGTGTGAAATGGTCCTTCGCCCTCGGCTATTGCCCTTCGTGGCGAGAATTATCAATTATCCGGCATTGTGGTTCCTCTCGAATCTGCTGGATCGTGTAACACAACCCGGCGCTGGCAGCGAAAAACTGGTGATCGGGATCTTTCTGAGTTCAGTTGTTCTTTATCCGATCGTCGCGTGCGTAATTGTGATTCAAAGGATCCGAATCTGAGCAACTACGTGCCCCATAAAAACAGGGGTGCCTAACCGGAATCGCGTTGTGCACCGTGGTTCAGTTGACCTGAAATTTTGGCGGCGCTGAACATTAACGTGCGACTGGTCATCTGCCGATACCACTTTTGAGGCTGTGGGTCTCTGGTTTTTCAACCGGGCAGCCATACTGAAGACCGGTGTTTCGGCGAACACGGGTCTTCTTTTTTGCGCGCATCAATCCAGTTCGATTCAACCACCAAGACACCAAGATCACCAAGCGGTTCTGGAAGTCCGGGAACCGCTTGGTGATCTTGGTGTCTTGGTGGTTGATCTTTTTATTTCACGAGGGCGGGCTCGATCCAATTCAGGCGATCCTGCGTGTCGCGATTGTTGCCGTAGTCTACTTCCAGCGTGAGCGATTTGGCGGAGGCGAGGGGGATCTGCACGACCGGGGAGAGTTGGCCGGCGTGGACATTTTTTTGTTCGTGGGCGACTTTGCCGTCGAGGAGGATTCGCACGGTTACGTCGGCGTAGGGCTCGTCGCCATCGATTGCGTACTGGGTGCGGAAGGTGGAGTACGTTCCGTCGAGCGGATAGGTGATGCGGGAGAAGGAGTGAACACCGATGCCGTGGTGGAATATTTTTCCGCCGAAGGTGAGGGGCTGGTTGGTTACGGAGCGATCGAAGCGCGTGGGCCAGGTGCTGCCGAAGTAGGGGATTTGGGCGATTTCGGTGGGAGTGCGCGCGGGGAGCCAGGAGACGGGGCCGTTGATTTGTTCGATGGATGAGATGGCGGCGAGGTCGATCGATCTCGTGGATTTATCGGCGAGGGTAATGGTCCATGATTTTTCGCCGCTGGTGAGCGCGGCGGCGGTAATCACGGATCCATCGGTGAGAGAGACGCGAAGAGCAGTGTTGAGTTCTGAGGGCTGAGTGGTGGGAGATTGCGTGGCGAGCGCAATCGCGGCTACCGAATCGAGGGGAATCGGTGTTGTGTCGGTGTCGCTTTGCAGCGAGATTTTATCGGCGGAGATCTCGGCAATGATTCCGCGAAGCGTGTCACCGTTGATCATCGTCACGACATCCTGCGTGTGCTTTTCTTCAGTGATTTTAACGTCAGGGCGCGTGATGGATTGGATCTGACGGATGGGGATTACGAGATCGCCGAGTAGCGGGGATTTCCAGGCGAGTTGTTCGTTGGCGAGGGAAGTTGGGGAGCCGGCGATGGTGTCGGCGGTGGTTAGGTGGAGGAGGAATTTTGCGGGGTGAGATGGCGGAAGGGCGGTGCGCTCGATGGAGAGAAATTGCGATAACGGCAGGGATTGATTCTGGTTGTTGATCGACAGGTGCAGGGCGTCTTTGTCGACGGATTTCAAATCGGCGGGTTGGGATTTGAAATCGGCAGTAGTGAGAGTCCAAGTCGCATCGGCCATTGCAAATTGCAAATTGCAAATTGCAAATTGCAGGACGGCGATGACGATTCCAATTTTCAATTTGCAATTTTCAATTTTCAATTTGCAATTCCTCATGAACAGTGGCACTGAAGTGCCACATGCCGCTAATTGCCGCTAACTTCCTGGTCCTTTTCCGCTGTACACGGGGAGATATCGGTTCGGCATTTGCAGGATGATCAGGGCCATGCTGGTCGCGTAGTCTTCGGAGAAATCGCCGGACCACGAGCCATTGCCTTTGTTTTGCCGGGAGATCAGTTGATCGCGGATGGCGGGGTAGAAGGTGGCCCAGTAATCACCGCCGGCGAGGAACATCGCCTGGACGGCGTAGTAGTTGCCGTAGAAATAGTGGCCCTCGTTGTCGGCGCCGGGGCCGGCTTTTCCGGGGGTGAATTGCTTGAGGTAATCGAGGCCTTTGTGGACTTCGGGACCGGTGTAGATGCCGGCGTAATACAGGCTGGCGATGCCCGCGGCGGAGCGCGCAAAACCGGATCCACCACCGCCACCCTGATGGGCCATGTAGGAAAATCCACCGTCGGGGTTCTGGCAGGATTTGACGTACTGGACGGCTTTGTCGATCACGTCTTTTTCGACTTTGATGCCTGCATCGCGCGCGGCGCGGAGGGCCATGATCTGGCAGATCGTGACGGAGATATCGGCATCGAGCGGAGCGGGCTGATAGCGCCAGCCACCTTCGTTGTTTTGTGTGCGCTGAATGAGTCGGACCGCGCGCTGAAGTTTTTCTTTCACGCGCGGGTCGAAATCCATGCCATAAATTTCGGCGAGGAAAAGTGTGGCGAAACCGTGACCGTACATCGGGCCATGGGAATTATCCGAGGCGATGAGCCCCGATTCCTGGCAGGAGGCGAGGACGAAATCGACGCATTTGGTCACATTTTCGCCGTATTTCCCGCGATTGGGGAGATTGCCCGCCTGCATGTACGCGAGTCCGGCCAGTGCGGTGATGCCCGCGTGTTTTCCGATTTCTCCGCCACCGCCGCCGAACGAGCCATCTTTGCCCTGATGAGAAGCGAGCCAGGCAAGGCCGAGTTCGACAGCCTGTTGCTGGGCGGGGGTGATCTCGTCGCCACGGATGGCGGGTTGGGTGGTGGGTTTTTCTTGGGCGAAGGCGGGATTAAACACGGAGAGCACGGAGAGCACGGAGACGACACGGAGAGAATTCATTCTGCTTTTTCTCCGCGAACTCCGTGTGCTCCGTGTTGAAAAGTTTCTGTTCATTACTTCTCCGTCGCCTTGGTCGCCAGAGAACGATAGTAGTCGTCGATCAGCGGCTTGTATTTTTCGATGATGGTGTCGCCGGCGCCTTCGATGATGGCGTCGCGCTGGCGCGGGGTCAGGCCACCCCATTCTTTCATCGTCGAGCGGATATCCTGCGAGACATCGGTGCTGGTGAGGGGAGGGCCGGCGGCATTGGAATTCTGCGCTGGGGACCTGCCCGCCGCGGAGCGCTGGCCGGGTTTACTTCCCTGGTTCTGCGCTTGCGCTTGTTGATTGCCGATCTCACGCGGCTTCTGGCCCTGCGCCATTTGCGGCTTTTGCTTACCAGTACCAGGCTGACATTCCTGCTTGCGAGCCTGCTCGATCAGCACATCCAGGTCGCCGAGGATTTTGTCCTGGATCAGCTGCGTGACCTTGCCCGGATCATTGTCGAGCGCGAGGCGCTGGCGCGAGCGTGCCATACGATCACCGACCTGGCCGGTTTCTTTATCGACTTGTTTCGTCGCCTGTTCGTCTTTGTCGGTGAGAAGCGATTGATCGGTTTCCTGATTCGCGAGGTCTTCGGGCTTGGCTTCGTCGGGCAGGCGATCTTTCGGATCGGGCTCGGGACCGAGTTTGAGTTGGCCGTTCGAGCCTTTCTGGAGAAGGGAATCGAGCAGGTTTCGCAATTCGCCCTGGCGCGTGCCGAGCGACAACACCGCCGGCTTATCGTGATCGGGCTTGTCCTGCGCCTTGGTGGATTTGTTGATCGCAGTCTGCAGGGACTTGAGCAATCGCAATTCGGCTTCGGTTGGCAATTTCTTCTTGCAGACACCACCGCCTCCGCCAGCACTGCGTGCCTCGAATTCGCGCGTCAGCGGTTTTACATCGAGACTGGCGATCATCGCATCAAGTTGATCGAGAATGCGATGCTGTTCACCTTGAGTCGGTGCGCCGGTGAGCGGCTTGGCGAGTTGGTCCTTCACGCCATTCATGCCGGTGACGAGATCGCGATTGGACCAGACGTAAACGGTTCCGCCGAGGGTTTTGAGATCTTCTTCGAGCGAGCCGACTTTTTCGGAAAGTCCGCCTTCCTGTGTGACGAGCTGGTTCAGGCGGATCTGGTCTTCGCGCTTGTAATGCTGAGGCGAACCATCGATGCGCGTGGTTTCCTTGTTGACCTTTTCCTGGTCCTGCCGGATGAGGACGTAAGCCTGGCGAAGGGTTTCTTTCTGATTCTGATTGAGCTGTTTGTCGATTTCGTTTTTGAGTTCATCGACGCGTTTTTTGGCTTCGGTGAGAATCGCCAGTGCATCGACCTGCGGCGGCTCATACGCATCGACCAACTTGGTTGCGCGAAGGCTGACGATCGCGCGCTCCATCTTGCCGGCCGCGCGCGTTAACGCCGATGCGACTTCGGAAGCGCTCGGCAGATCCTCGGCACTGGCGGCGATATCGCGCGTGTTGCGCTCGGTCTGTTCCTGTGCTGGGGAAAGCTCGGGCATCTGCGGGGCGGGGGCATCCGGCTTGCGCTCCGACAGCGTGCGCAAATCCGCGAGCGTCTTTTCGTCGATCTTCTTATTCTGGACCGTGACGTTGTCGAGATTATGACCCGACTGCCGGCGGACGAGGTTCGCGACCTGCTGCTGCAGTGACGCGAGTTTCTCGGCGAGTTCCGCGAGCTTGCGTTTCTCGGCCTCGCGCAGTTTATCGAGCATGGCCTGCAACCCCGCCTCGGCTTGTTTCTGAGATTGCTGGGATTGCGCCTGCTGATTCTGCTGAATCGCCGCCGAGGCGCGCGATTGACTCGCCGATACTTGCTGCTGTTGCCCGGTCTGGGCGGCGCTCTTCATTGCTTCGGCGGAAATGCTGTCGGATTTGGCCATCGACTCCGCCATTTTTTCCAAATCCTTCAGCGCCTTCTCCGTGCGCTCGGCGAGACTTTTCTGATCGCCGGAGTTTTTATCCGACTTCGCCCGCTCGTCGTCATCCAGATACTCGGGCTTTTTTCCGAGGATCGATTTGCCATCGGCGGTGGTTTTCGCGGTCAGGCCCTGCTGGTCTTTCAGAAGCGATCGAATCGTCTCGACGGCTTCGCGAAGGTTCCCGAGATTGCCCATGCGATCGAGTGCCCGCCGGAGCGCACCGGTGGCGTCCTTCTGACTGGCGGTCGTCTGCTCGAAATCTTTATTACGCTGATCGGTCGTCTTATTAGGATCGCGCGCATCGGCGAGGGAATTTACCGCCTCGCGCATCGGATGTTCGGCGGCATTGTCCAGCAGATCGCGCGCATCGCCGGTGATGTCGCGCAGTTCCTTGGCCGTCGATTTATTCTCCTCCATCTGTGTCAGCAGATCCGAAAGCTTGCCGCCAAGTTGCTTGGTCGCGGAGGCGACATTCGATTGCTGCGTCGTCAATCGCTCGGCGGCGGCGCGGTCGGCTTCGTCAAGCTTGGGTTTCTTTTTCGTATCACCCGCCAGCGCGGAAGTTTCATCCGATGTCCGGCCATGCGTGCGGGCGACTTCGCCGAGTTGCCCTGCGATATTTCGCAGAAGCTCCGTCAACCGGGCGGCGAGCTCTTCCTGCGTCACAATGGTGATGCGCAGATGCGAACTGGTCACCGGCGGATGCACCTGTCCATTCAGCGTAAAGTTATCACTGGCGATCAGGTGATATTCCAAAACATCGCCGCCTTTGAGATTCGCATCGGTGAGCTTCGCGAGGTCCCACAGCCAATTGGAGCGAAAACGATGCTGCTCGGCTGTCGATTCCAGTGGCGACCATGCGACGGCATTATTTGCAGGCGCACCTTCTGTGATCAGCGGGATCGACCAGTGCCGCGTGTCACCGAGACGCAGGATTTCCAGCGACATCGTGCGGATCGCGTAATCGTCTTCGGCCATGGCCTGCAAGGGGATGGCCGCGATGGCGGTGCGCTCTTCGTTGCGCCGCGGGTTTTCGATTTGGACCATCGGCAGCTGGTCCGGGCGGACGAGGATTTCGTATTCCTCGAGCGCGGTGTTGTTGAAACCATCCGCATCGGTGCCGCGCAGGCGGAAGTGCATTGACTCATTCGCGGTGAATCGGCCGAGATCGGAATCCCATGTTGCCTGCGGCGCCTTTGCGCCTTCACCCGCGGGGACCAGTTCGATTTTCGATCCCGCAGCCAATGGTTTGTTGAATGAAACTTTGAGCGCGACCCCGGAGCCAAACGTCGCGAGCGCCGGGCCGGAGGAAAGGTTGTAGGTTTGCGCCGGCAGCTTGGTATAAGCGGGCGGCGTGATCATCGCCTGCACCTGGCGAATCGCCAGGCGCGGGACGACTGCGATCGCGGGGAAACTGTATTCGTCATCGCCGGCTTTCACGTGGATTTTTAGCGTGCCCGCGGGTTTCGCCGGATCGACTTTCGCATCGAGCGATGCGATGAACGATGCCGCCGATCCCTCGCGCGGCATGTATTCCTGCTGCACGGGCCCGTCGTCATATTGGTAGTAAACGATCGGCTTCATCGACGAGCGATCGCCTTTACTGAGCGCGATGTGCACGGGAATTCGCTGGCCCGCGGGAACGCGCGTGGGCAGTGCATTTGGGATGGAGATCTGAACACGCTTGGGCCAGGGGTTGAACTCGAAGGGATGCACCAGGCGCGCGATCGCGATCTTCGTGTGCACCGGCGAGCTATACATCGCCAGCATACACGCGGCGATCGCGAGCACCGCGACCGCGAGTGAGTGATACACCGGTCGCAGCACGAGGGCGCGATTAAAATTCGTATTCGCCGCGAGCGTGCCCGTTTCGGTCAGCACGCGCTGCTTCATCACATCCGACCCCGGCACATTTCCGCCGAGGATCGCGACAGTCGAGCGCAGGCGATCGTCGAATTGCGGGAATGCCGATTCGAGATGCCCGGCGATATCAGAGAGCGTCAATCGCGAAACCGCAGGCTGAATGATGTAGGTGAAAAACGCCGAACCGACCCCCGCCAGGGATACGACAATCAGGATCAGCCGGGGAATCGGCGGAAGGTTGAGCGTGTAATCCAGCAGGATGGTCGCGAGCAATAGCGCGATCAGCGCCGCGACGGTGATGCCCAATCCAAAGGTGACGGACAGCAACTTGATCCGCCGGCGAAACGACGCGAGCGTCGAGAGGAGTTGGGTTGGGGGCATGGCCGGCGCTCCGCTTGGAAATCCGAATGACCAAACCAGAATGACGAATGAAATTTGAATGACGAATGACGAAACGAGTCGTCATTCGTCATTCGGGCTTCGTCATTGATTCGTCATTCTCGGGTTTCGGATTTCGTCATTTTGTTCCTACACCATTCCATACATCTTACGTAAAACCCATTCAGCCGTAATCAGCAAGATAAAGGCCACCAGAACTACGGGAGCATCCCACAGCGGCTGGCTGGATTCCACTGGAATAATCCGGGCGGCCGACGGGAGCAGGGCGGGTAGGCGATTGTTCGCATCGGCGAGGTCCAAACTTACACCGTTCGTCTCCGCGGCCAGGCGAGACAGCGCCGGGCGATCCGTCTGTGGCTGAGTAAGCTCGAGTTGCGGCGTGACGACCTGGAAAGGCAGATCC
>Ga0070714_100003960_pt1 | contig 11135 bp, 11 predicted proteins | sample LARL83metaG_FD_65450 | JGI IMG/M metagenome (GOLD analysis project Ga0070714, IMG submission 65450) | Corn, switchgrass and miscanthus rhizosphere microbial communities from Kellogg Biological Station, Michigan, USA - LAR L8-3 metaG | ecosystem: Host-associated > Plants > Roots > Rhizosphere ... | reverse complement strand
CATGTGACGAGCTTAGAGAAAGGTGATAGGGTGATCGTGTATAACAAGGTGTTTGATGGAATTTGTGATATGTGTCTGAGTGGAAATGATATGTTATGTAGAAACGGAGGATTGATAGGTGTTGCTACTAATGGAGGCTTTGCAGAATACATCACTGTTCCGGAGAAAAATGTCTTTAAAATACCGGACGAAATGAAATGGGAGTTAGCGTCCAGTCTACCTGTAACCACTTTAACACCCTATCATGCATTAAAAGAAGCAGCATTAAAAGTAAATGAATACTTGGTAGTGTTTGGTGCATCAGGAAGTACAGGGATGATGGCGATACAATTTGGAAAGAAAATGGGAGCAAAGGTTGTTGCGGTCTCTAAAGACGATTGGATAAAAGATTTTGGAGCCGATTCCATCATAGATGAATATGATAGAGTAGTAGAGAAAGTTAATGAATTAACTCAAGGCAAAATGGCAGATGTTGTTTTAAATTCTCTAGGGGTACAAACATGGGAAAATAGCTTTGCATCGGTTGGCCTTAATGGGAGATTGGTAACATTTGGAGGTCTGACAGGTGCAGATGTTAAATTAAATGTTCAATTACTTTATTCTAAGCAAGTAAAACTAATAGGTTCTACTGGTGGCACTAGAAAAGAGATCACAGAACTCATAGATATGTCTAAAGAATTAAAGACTAGAGTGTGGAAAAAGTTCACGCTTGACGAAGCTAAAGAAGCATTACAGGCACTTTTTGCTAAGGAAAGAGATGGGAGGATCCTCTTGGAAGTAGCCTAAACGCTTGACCTGCTCTAGAAGATAGGATATAAAATAAAGGTTAGTCCTCCGTGCCATTTGGATTTACTAATATCTCTCCAATTCTTTCTTCTAAGTTTACAATATAAGAATCAAGGCAAGAAGAGATAGAATCAATGAGACTCATTTCTGGACAGCTACCGCAACACTGATGCCAGTAGACCCGGAAGTAGCAAAACAAGAACCATATTCTCTCATAGTGAATGGCTCTCTTAAGGTCTATCGGTGCCGCTCTTGCGAGGAGTATGAAAATGCAGAATGTAATGTATTTACGAAGCGGAAATTATAAGAAAAAGACGGGATGAAGAAAGTAGCCGACTGGAGAAAGCTAAGACATTTTGTCGATAGTAAGTAGAAAAATAAAATAGTAACGACGAAAAGGATATTACCGCCGATAGGCGCAGCTCCTTTTATACGGCGTATTATAACGTATGACTAGCATTCCTCAATCACCCTATACACTCGTAGTTTGTGAAAAACCTGATGCAGCAAGAAGGATAGCACATGCTCTAGGAAACTCTAGCCTCAAGGAAATAAGGGGTCAACCACCGGTTTTTTCTGTAACAGATCGTAATAATCAACAGTTTGTTGTGTGTTCTGCCATTGGCCACTTGTACGGATTGGCGGATGCTAAGAGAAATCGAAGTGTATATCCGGTGTTTGATGTTAGGTGGGCTCCGATCCTAAAAAAGACAGCTACAAGGTCTGAGCAGATCATCAAGTCAATATCGTTGCTTTCCCAAAAAGCTACAAAGTTTATTCATGCTTGTGATTATGATCAGGAGGGTGAAGTAATTGGTTATAATATTCTCCAATATGCTTGTAATAACAAATATGAAAATTCACTTAGGGCCATATTTTCAACTCTGACAGATGAAGACATAAGAAATTCATTCGATAATTTGTTAAAACCTAGCAAAGGATTGGCCGAAGCCGGGAGGTCACGTCATATGATTGATTTTATTTACGGGGTTAATCTCTCAAGAGCACTTACACAGTCTTTTAAGGTCAGTAATGATAACAAAAGGTATTGTAATCTTTCAGTTGGAAGGGTGCAGGGCCCAACTCTTGCTTTTGTGGTTGACAGAGAGATAAAAATCAGAAAACATGTCCCTGAACCATATTGGACTATATCTGCAGAATTTGAGAAAGAGGGGCATATAATTAAGGCCCACTATTACCAGCAAAAAATAAGTACATTATCTCAAGCTACTTCTATAATTAATACATGTAAAGACCAGGATGGTAGGATTACCAAAATTGAAAAACAGAAGGTCATACTCAAAGCTCCAACTCCTTTCAACCTAGGTGATCTACAGAAGGAAGCCTATAGAGTATTCAGATTCTCCCCAAGCTATACACTATCTATTGCAGAGAAACTGTACATTGCTGCTTTGATTTCCTATCCAAGGACGTCTAGTCAAAAACTGCCCACTTCGATAAACTATAAGAAAGTCATTTCGGGCCTTTCAAAAATTGGTTATCCCTATACTAACCTTGCTATGAATCTGCTTGAAAAGGAACATCTCATGCCAAATGAAGGAAGCAAAAGTGATCCTGCACATCCAGCGATTTATCCAACAGGAGAAAAACCGAAGGGTAAGCTAGATGGCGTCGCACTCAAATTATTCGATCTCATAATCAGAAGATTTTTGGCAACATTTGGAGATCCATCTATAAGTGAGCACACAACAATCACTATTCTTGTAAAGGACGAACAAATTTTCAAGGCTGATGGGAGGAAAATGCTTTACGAAGGATGGATGAATTTTTACAAGCCACATATCAATATCATCGGGATTGAACTACCAGAACTTCATAAGGGTGACCTTATGAGAAATGTTGCGGTGACTATGGATAAGAAGTTTACCCAACCCCCACCCAGATTCAATCAAGCTACTTTATTGGAAGAAATGGAAAAAGAAAAAATTGGAACTAAAGCGACTAGGTCTGAAATTATCAGCACACTGTTCAAAAGAAACTATATTACGAGTACTACTAATGGGAGGGGAGGAATTGAGGCTACGGAAATCGGATTTCAAATAATTCAATCAATGCGTAAATACGTACCAAGTATAGTATCTACAGATCTTACTAAATCTATGGAAGAACAGCTGGAAGAAATCGAATCAGGCAAAGCCAGTAGTACCCTTGTGATTGAAAATGCAATAGACAAATTAAAAGGAGTAATGATTACATTCAAAGAAAAAGAAATTGAGATAGGCAGGCAAATAACTGATGCGGTACTAATTAGTCAGAATAAACAAAAGCTACAACAAACTGTTCTAGGGACATGTCCTGTATGTAGCAAAGGAGTTCTCAAAATCATAAGATCAAAGGTAACAAAGAAGAGGTTCGCAGGATGTTCTAATTATTTTTCAGGTACATGCAAAGCAACTGCCTCACTACCGCAGAAAGGACCAATAAAAGCTACGGGGAAGATGTGTGCTTTATGTCGATGGCCAGTACTCAGGAGTATCTATGCAGCAAAACATTCTTGGGAATTCTGTATCAATAAGCAATGTCCATCAAAAAAACTGCAACCTGAATCAGCATGAAGCTTGGCTATCATCTTAACTAGCAGAGAGAGAAAGAAACAAAGAAGAGATTTTTATTCATTGAATAGGAAGAAAACTTTGGAACTAGCAGAATTTTTTGAGGAGATGTATAAATACAATTTGAAGTCTTTGAAAGAATATCATAAGGTTGTTACCGAGAACGAATGGGTTGAGTCTCGCCGGGCGCTGCTCAAGAAGGAAAAAGAATTCACGACCTTGCGCGACCAACTTAGCCAGCAACAACGTGATTTGCCTTGGGTGGCCGTTAATAAAGAATATGTCTTTGAGGGAGCGAATGGAAAACAGACTCTATCAGAGTTTTTTGATGGAAGAAACCAATTAATGGTCTACCAGTTTATGTTTGATCCAAGCTGGGAGACAGGATATCCAAACTGCTCTTTTTGGGCTGACAATTTCAATGGCATTATTGTGCACTTGAACCAAAGAGATGTGACCATGATCGCTGTATCTAGGGCCCCCTACAGCAAGCTGACAGCGTACCGGAAGCGGATGGGCTGGGATTTCAAATGGGTTTCTTCTTACAATACAGATTTCAATTTCGATTACCACGTGATTGGACGGTTACTTCCTTGACTGGGAAGTAATTGTTGTACCAATACAAAATAACACCCAGTATAGCAGTAATAAGCTCTAGTTCAGAATTAGATGAAATTAGCCGTCCTTTGGGTCATCCCTAAGTAGGTGCCTCAGGCGGTTTCTAAATCTGAAAATGTTGTTGTCAAGTTACGACACTTGTCTGGTCTGATCTGTTGATGGTGTAATCTAAATCTCAAAATAGCTCCTATTCCACCAAGACTTGAGATTTGCTTGCCTTCCTCAGATTTCCCTGATATGATCTTAAGTTTGCTTCCAGTTGCAATTGCTAATTCCTCAAGATACTCGACTATATCTCTTTCAGTTGTTTCATAAACTGCCTCTCCACACATGAGACAAGGTTTAGATGGCAGTTCTCGCTTTGTGGAAACCAACCTATACCTATCAGTAATGATCTCCGATGTGTTTCCACACCTTTTACACTTTGTATTAATTTTAGCAAAATTTATGTCATCAGTTACGATCACCATAGAAACTAACCCATTTTGTAATGCTTTTACAACATCAAGAATTCCATATAGAGCAAGACCATTAGTTGAATGTACTTCAGTCATAAATTTTTTGACAATACTCTTTTCTTCCATCATTCTAAACTCTGCCATAATTCCTAGATCATTGATTTTATCTACTATTTCGCGAACTCCTTCGTCGCCAGAGTATGATATGTCCAGAGTTTCAATGACATTGTTCTGCAGCCTGTAGTCTAAATATTCTTCTTTGATAAAATTTTCTTTCGTGGGTCCAGGCCCTCCAACAATAATTCCTTTGACTGAGAATTGATCTATGAACACTCTTTTAGCATGATCCGCAACTCTATGATAATATTCATTGAGTTCGTTTTCTCGAAGACGTTCAAATCTCCTTGCAGATTGGCCGCCTTGTCTATGTTTTCCGGCAATACCTGAAGTCATTCTATCAATTACCTCCCATCTATCTCCAGTCAGTATTCCAAGACCGGCTTCTTGGGTATCTATAGCCAAAATTCCAATAACTTTGTCATCATTGAGCATATTCTTTAAATGGTCAGTCCAAAAATGATCATCGGTGCGATAGAAATTCACCTGGACCGCTTTTGGTGGAATAACAGAATAAAGTTCAATTTTTTCTGTTCCAATTCCTCTGCCTGTAGAAACTGCTCCACAAAAAATAACTAAACCATATTCTGGAGTTTCTTTAAAAAGCTTTAGATGCTCAATAATTCTAGTTAATGCGTCATGTACATGTATTTTTGTTAGATCGGACTTTATGTTTGAGGCAGTTTCTTTCTCGCTTCGTACCTGTGCTATTACATCAAAAATTGGACGTCGCGATGGAATATATAATGTTACTAGTTCGGTGCCGTGGCCTCTTATATTTGAAAGCTTATTCAACATTTTTCTTAATCTATACTGTTCTACAGAATCCCATTTAGAAATTTTGGGAGAGCTGCTTTCTTCTGAATCCACTTTTCACATGACTAACTATAGCACAGATATCACATATAAATATGATAGTTAGCTCTGCAATACTAAGTTAGTATCAACTAGACTGAAGTGTTAATTTCATAGATTGGGTTATACGTTTAGCCATTCGTGATTTAGAATAGCTGTGACATTCCGAAGCTAATTCGGATGGGCGATCATTTAGAAGAGAAGAGAAATGACCAAAGTTTCCTCCTATGTCGGAAATTTCACATTAATAACATACGTTATAGTTTGGATGCTGTCATATCTTTCTATAACCACGGTCATCAAGCTATGTACTAGACTGTCAGGCCAATTCGGTAGAGAAATCAAGAAATTCTGTAACAAGTTAGAATTCAAATTGTAAATTTTTACATGTGACTAGGTTTCTTTACTCTTGGTCAACAAATAGTATATCTAACTAATATATACTAATGATACCAGTTAATGAAGATCTAATTGTTAATGCAGTTCAAAAGGTAAGTAAAAGTGTTGTAAATATTGCGAGTGTAAGAACTGTACATGACCAACTATTCCGTGTATTTCCAGTCGAAGGTGTTGGCTCGGGTGTGATATTTGATGAGAGATGTCATGTACTTACCAATAATCATGTTGTAGATGAGGCTCAGCGATTAAAGGTTACGCTCACTGATGGAAGTATCTTTGATGGAAAAGTGATAGGAACAGATGAGACGACAGACTTGGCTGTAGTAAAATTAGATTCTACAGAAACTCTACCATTTGCAGCGTTAGGAAATTCTGATGATTTGAAGATAGGTCAGATAGTGATTGCTATTGGTAATCCATTTGCTTTAACTGGAGGGCCAACTGTAACAGCTGGAATTATAAGTTCGTTAAACAGAAAGATTCAATTTGAAAAAGGGGTACTAGAATTGATTCAAACTGATGCAGCAATAAATCCTGGTAACTCTGGTGGCCCTCTTATCAATACACTAGGCGAGGTTATAGCAATTAACACAGCAAAGATGCCATATGCAAACGGTATTGGATTTGCAGTACCAACCAACACTGCTAAATCAGTAATGACAGAACTAATACAAAATGGGAGAGTAATTAATAGACCATGGATTGGAATCTCATATATAAAAATAACAAGACAATTAGCTCAATATTATAGACTACCAACCACAGAAGGTGTATTAATAGCACAGATAGAACCAAACAGCCCAGCTGATGATGCAGGATTGAGAAAGGGAGATATAATCGAAGCTGTAGATGGTAAGAGAGTAGACGATACTACAGAAATTTCAATAAATGTCAGGAAGAAGACTCCAAGGGACAAGTTAATGATGTCTATTAACAGATATGGAAGACGCTTTGAAATTCCAATACAACTTCAGGCACGACCATAAGTCTATTATTTTTATTCTGTTTGTATTGACGCGTTAAGACTTAATTAACTAATGAAAAATTACCTTCATCTGTAACCTCATAACCTACGTACGTATTCCGCTTGCTCCCATTATTTCTGTGTTTATGATATTCTGAAAAGTCAGGATTAAACATCTATCTTGCTCTATTCTTTTCCATCTTTCACTTATTGTTCCTCTTCGAAATAAATTTGTCATCCATTGAGTATAGGTTCTCCACTCGACATCATTAAGCACATCCATTTAAACATTGTATATGCATGAGAATAATTTGACAGGATGTAATGTGAAAACATTTGTTCTTCATATTATGCAGTCAATCCCATCCACATCCTCTAAAATAGAGGATATACATGAAATGAGTGGAAGAGGTTTAATTAATTTAGAGTATGATGAAAATCATATTCTTAGAACCTTCTTTATTTATAATACTTTTCATACTAGATGTTGTTGTTGCTCTATATTTCATAAGGTCATCCGGATTATTAAAGCAGAAGAATGTAGCCATGTTAATCAATACAATACAGTAAGACCATTCATACTAACGTGACTTTGATTCAGGATTCAAACAATCTTTACAACTTTAAATGACAAAGAATTGATTTGTTCATGTCTCGAAGATCAGATTTTTATTGAATGATGCCCTTTGCAATTATTCTTGTTCCAAGATTGTCTGGCTTTAAAAGAGCATAAGACTGACCAGAGAAGTACACTAATGGCTTCTCAGGAATTATTTCAATTGTACGAGTATCATTATATTTTATCTTTACTGGCTTGACTTGAACACCAACAGATATAATATATGTCTGGCTTTCTGTTAGATTCCCTTTGTAATACGGGCTCTTTATAAATCCTGCAGGGATTGCATCTGTTGCTACTTTTATATTCAACGAACCTGAGGAACAAATGATGTCTCCCCTCGAAATATCTTCAGCATCAACTCCTTTAACAGCCAGCCCTACTCTTGCAGGACTTTTGCATTCGGTTACAGGATCATCATGCATTTGAATTGATTTTACAAGAATGTCTTTTCCGCTAGGTAAAACTTTCAATCGATCAAATGTCTTCACAGCCCCCTGTTTTATGACCCCTAGTACTACTGTACCAAGTCCCTTTACGTTAAAAGCATGGTCTATTGGAATTATGCACTCTCCTTCCCGCGTTTTTGGTTCAAGCCTACTCATTTGTTGTTTTAATTGATCAATACTAGCAAGAAATTGAAAGTCTGAGATTGTTGTGTTTTTTATTAATGTTTTTAGCTTCATTTCATCTACCTCATAAGAATGCAGGATGAATCCTTCACTGAAGCTAACTGCATCCAAAGCGAGAACTTGCTCTCCTAGGTACTTGTCTATTTTCCTAACATTCAGTATAGTATATTCAGCAATATTTATCGCCTGCATCAAGGATTGAATTTTATCGGGAAAAGTGATAGGCACAGCCCATGTGTAAATTGTATCTTGTGTTTTTCTGTCATAGATTGATAGATCAGTTGTGGTCCCTTTCTTACCTAGCTCATTTGCAATTTGATAATCGCCAACTATAACAAAGTTTATGCTCTTCATCAGAGTACGCCTAACACATGGCAATAAAATGTTTCTTAAATCGTCTGGCTTTGAAGAAGCTTCAATCTAATAAGCATTTCAAGGAATGGAAGTTTTTCAGGGACGCTGATGCTCACACAAAGAGGTACTGACTGTATTTAGTACTTATCAGAACAGACTATCTTTAAGTCGGAATATGACTTTGGTATGAAGAATCCGAAAAGGATACTTACTTCTGGCCCTACGACAAATATCAACCGCATTGGAAGCCTCACCGTTGAGATATTTCTGCCAATGCCTCTAGACCTGAATAATTTAACCAAAGTAAAATTTTCAATTTGTAGGAACAGATGCAAGAATACTTATTGATGAAAATACCTGAGACATATTGCAATATTGAACTACTCGGGATATCTAGCAGAAATATTGACATATGAAACTGTAGAAAAACTTCGTGAAATAGAGAGATCATCTTTTTTTAAAATCATGAACACATATCAACCGGCTTCGTATTTTAGATTGAGACGCCATCGTGAATCGTTTAATAAAGATGAACAGGATGCTATAAAGAGACTCCGAGAATTTAATTTGGTTGTGGTACAAGATAAAAGGAAATCATTGTTGGGTAGAGAAGCAACGTACGAGCTAACTACCTCTGGATTATTCTACATTTTTTCTAATCTATTGAGTTACCCGCCACAATTGTTAATACGATACCAAGATAACACGATATTAAACACTATTTTGTTTCCTTACTTCGAACTAGATACGATAGAACGTTCTACTGCTCGCTTTTACTCTGTAATAACCCAATATTTGCAGGATTGTTGTAAGAGTACTCTTCATAGAATTGACGCTATCAAAAAATCTACTACAGCAAATTCAACTAATATGAAGCTGAAAAATGGAGATCTAGAAAGACATGCCAAAATATTAGAATCAGATTTACAATTGTATGCTAAACTCATAGCATTTAGATTGGGAGTAATGTATAGTGAATCAAATATACTTGTAATGGTAAATTCTGATGATGTTACTAATGATAGCGCCAGGGTTGCAATATATGAACTTGAAAACAGAATGAAAACAATTCTCTCCAAAGACAAAAAGTTTATGCAATTACTGAAACTGGTTCATACAGATTTCGAGTATGCATATAATGAACTCAGGCAATCAAAAGAACAATAACACTTTCCTTACAGTCACTTTTGGACACTTAATTCCTATTCTGAACCTCGCAAGTCAATGCTTGAAGACAGATTCGTACTATCTGATCTGGAACTGTTTTGAAAAAGATTACTGGCAGACAGCCAACTAGAATTCAGAGAAAAAATCAGAGGGCATGTGTTGTACGTTTATACGCTAAACTTTATTTCAGTGCTAACAAGCTTCCCGTTGCATATGGATGAAAGTGACGCCCTCTTTCAAAGAAAAATCATCCTCAGATTTCCTAGCAAATTTGAAGGGAATAGAGACGATCCCGGTCTCCTAAAGAAACTTACAACAGAGGAGGAGGTGTCTGGAGTGTTCAATATAATGATGATCGCGTTGCGTGGTCTGTCTCCTCCCGGGAGGACATCCATGATTTCGTCTGTATTGTCGTTGTTGTCCAAATGAATACTTGTTATAAGATGATTGCTCAGGAAATGCAAAGGATCTCTTTAAAGAAATAATATGTAGTTTGGGTAGTAAATCTACAATCTTGCACTCGTATGCAATTGAGGTCACTGATCTCAGTGTGCTCAATATTGTATCTATAGTAAATTGAGTCATATGATATGTATTATATACTTTTTATTGGTATATAAGAAGACAAAGAGATTGAAACGAGCTACACTAACACAAGACGCAGTAGTCTTAGAAAAATCGCCGACGAAAGCAGCTGCCCCATCTACAGATAACCAACTACAAGAATCGATGGATTGTCCCGATTGTTTTGACACGATGCTGGAGTTTTATGATTGGGATAAAATGAAATACCTATGTGAGAATTGCGGATTAATAATTGCTAATCCTGTTACTCACTTTTCTATATCCATAACTTAGGAGCAAGAATGTACAGATCAAAGTAATTGTTATACACCATCTGCATTCCGCCACTTGATGAACAAAGTAATCTTTTAGATGCATTCTCAATAACATACTCATATGATTGAATATTTCATCAGGATTCTCCAACACTCTGGTTTCTACAGGTTCTATCCCTTCTTCAATTTCTCTGATTTTTTGGCTTGCAGGAATTGCTCTATACCAAATGAAGTAATATCCGGTTCATGACCCACAATTAGAATTCTAGTCATATTTTGCTTCTCCCTTTTCTTGCTCTTTAGTTTCGGCTTTGTGTCCGGCTTCTGTTCAGGGTCCGTAGTTTATTCTACTCCATCTTTTCATTACATGATCCTCTTTCGAAATTTGTTGGAATATTACAATACAACCATTGATATCGAAAAATGTATACGTCTTCTTCCCGATGGTGTTTCTTGATCTCTCATATTACTTCCTCTAGGTATTACTTCATATAGAATTTCCGTCGTTTCTGTCATTTTATCATCTCTTAATGAATGTCGCCTTTGAAGAAGAACCCTTTATTACAAACAATACCTAAGCCTAAAGGATGAAGATCGGTCTTACTCTGCCTCATCTTGGTTCTACAGCCAATCGAGAAAATATAATACGGCTAGCAGTGGATGCAGAAGCAGAAGGTATTGATTCCCTTTGGGTTGCCGATAGACTTGTTTGGCCTTTGAATCCGCAGACACCATATCAACCTACTCCTGACGG
>Ga0070714_100003959_pt1 | contig 11136 bp, 9 predicted proteins | sample LARL83metaG_FD_65450 | JGI IMG/M metagenome (GOLD analysis project Ga0070714, IMG submission 65450) | Corn, switchgrass and miscanthus rhizosphere microbial communities from Kellogg Biological Station, Michigan, USA - LAR L8-3 metaG | ecosystem: Host-associated > Plants > Roots > Rhizosphere ... | reverse complement strand
TCTGCCGGATTGACTTTTGAGCCTGGCAACCCGTACGCATTAGTACGTAATGCCCAGCCACTGGTGGAGGCGCGCCTCCCAGCTCGCCGGCCTCGGCGCGCTCGTCGTCGGCGGCTCGCTGCTCGGACAGCAGACCTTCGCCCGCCAGCCGCACGTGCTGCGGGTCGGAACCTGGAACGGAATCCCGGGCCAGTTCAAGACCATCCAGGCGGCCACGCTGGCCGCGCAGCCCGGCGATTGGATTCTGGTCGCGCCGGGCGACTACCGCGAGACCGGCTATAGGGGCGAAGCCGAGCCGGCCGGCGTCCTCATCACGACGCCGAACCTCCACCTGCGCGGCATGGACCGCAACCGGACCATCGTGGACGGCACCAAGTCCGGCCCCGCCTGCTCGTCGAACCCGCTCGACCAGGGCGCACTTGGCCGCGACGGCGTCGTGGTCCTGAAGGCCAACAACACCTGGATCGACAACCTGACCGTCTGCAACTTCCTGACCGGACCGAGCGGCGGCGAAGGCAACCAGGTCTGGTGGAACGGCGGCGACGGCGGCGGCACCATCAACCTGAGCGGCTTCTGGGGCAACTACCTGACCGCCACCTCGACCTACTCCAGCAGCGTCGCCGGCACGCTCGGGCCGTGCTGCGGCGTGAGCTACCCGGCCGGCGACTACGGCATCTTCTCGAGCAATTCGACCAACGGCTGGTTCAAGTACTCGTACGCCAGCAACATGGCCGACTCCGCCTACTACATCGGGGCCTGCGCGCAGCGGTGCAACCAGCTCATGGACCACGACACCGCCGAGGGCAGCGCGCTCTGTCTCAGCAGCACCAACGCCGGCGGCTGGCTGTTCATCGAGCACACCCTCTGTCGGAACAACAAGACCGGCCTCGTGAGCAACTCGCAGAACAACGACGACCAGCCGGCGCCGCAGAACGGGCTCTGCCCGCCGGGCGTGACCGGGCCGCTCGGCACGCAGTCGTGCACCGTCTGGTACCAGAACACCGTCGTCGACAACAACAACCCCAACGTCCCCGGCAACGGCGCCGGGCTGTCGGGCCAGGGCCCCGTCGGCACCGGCATGATCCTCGCCGGCAGCCGTTACGTGACGCTGGCGGGCAACGACGTCGAGAACAACGGCGCCTGGGGCGAGCTGATCGCCGACCTGCCGGACCAGGAGGCCGCGCCCGCGCCGTACACGCAATGCCAGGGCGGGACGATCTATGAGCCCAACTCTCAGATCTGCTACTTCCAGGCCTACGGGAACGTGAGCGAGAACAACACGTTCTCGGGCAACGGCTATTACGGCAACCCGAGCAACGGAGACGTCGCGCTGGCGACGCTGCCGAACAACCCCGGGAACTGCTTCAGCGGCGACTCGACGCCGGACACGACCTATCAACCGACCGGCACCGACCCCGCCGGCATCGAGTCGAACCCGCTGTACGCGCCCACGAACGGCGTCTGCGCCAGCCCGAACGGCGGCGACGACCCCGTGCTCCTGGCGGGCGCGCTGTGTGCGACGCAACTGCTAGGGCCGCCCTGCCCGCCCTTCCCCGTGCTGACCAACTACCCGCGCCCGGCAGCGCAGTTCCCGCTGCTGCCGATCCCGGGCGAGGACTCGATGCCCAACCCGTGCGCCGGCGTGCCCTCCAACCCGTGGTGCCCATGAGCAGGTCGCTGGCCGGCAAGACCGCGCTCGTCACCGGCGCCTCGCGCGGCATCGGCGAGTTCATCGTCGAGGCCCTGCTGGCCGAGGGCATGAAGGTGGCGCTCGCCGCGCGGTCGCTTGACGACCTGACGAGCGTCCAGGCCCGGCTCGACCCCGAGGGGCAGCGCACCGCGATCTTGCAATGCGACGTCGTCGACGCCGGTGCCTGCCGCGAGACCGTGCGCGCGGCCACCGCGGCGCTCGGGGACATCGACGTCCTCGTCAACAACGCCGGCGTCGAGGTGCTGAGCGCTTTTGCCGACGGAGACATCGACAAGATGCGCCAGATCATCGACATCAACGTCATCGGCCTCCTGCAGATGACCCACGCGGTGCTGCCGCTGATGCTCAGCCGCGGTCACGGCCAGATCGCAAACATCGCGTCGCTGGCCGGCCTCACTCCGGTGCCCTACAACGCGGTCTACTCCGCGAGCAAGCACGCGGTGGTCGGCTTCTCGGATTCCCTGCGCATGGAGCTCGAGGGTTCGGGCGTCGGCGTCTCGGCCATCTGCCCGGGCTTCGTGCGGGAGGCCGGCATGTTCAGCCGTCACTCGGAGGACGCGCCGGCGATGGCCGGCACCAGCTCGCCGCGCGAGGTCGCGGAGGCCGTGTTGAAAGCGATTAAGGGCAACCGCCGCAGCATCGTGGTCAGCCCGCCGACAGCCAAGCTCTCGCCGGTGCTGCGCGCCGTCGCGCCAGGACTCTACCGGCGGGTGTTCAAGCTCTCAGGCGTGGAGGGCGCGTTAGAGCAGGCCGCGCGCCGCTCTCGCCCCGCGCTCTAGACACCAGCATTCCCCTCGGCGTCGCCGAGTTGGTACGCACGCAAATCTTTACATCTCTTTCTAGGTTAGGTAAGTAGCCGTCAAGCGGCGCCAGGCGCAACATTCGCCCAGCCAGCAACAAGGCAGCGCGCATCGGTGAGAAGGCGACGCGTAGCGACCCGCTGGCGGAAGGCTCGGGGGGGCCGGAGAAGAAAGAGGGAGGAAATTGCCCGTGTTGCGTCGCCTGTTCGCCGGCACAGTCGTAGCTCTTGGTGTCTCAGCAGCTGGTGCGGTACCGGCGTTTGCATCCGCGGCCTACTGTCGATGGGATCCGCCCGTCGTCGTGACGACGCCCTCCGGCCAGCTCGACGTCGTCTACGTCGACGTCTCCTCGCCGTTCGCCAATGTCGGCGAGGGCCTGGCCAGCGCTTCGACCACCCGCGGCTACACCAGCACCGGCGCGCCTGACACCATCGTCACCATGCGCGTGTGGGTGCCGTCCGGCCTGTTCGGCGCCTTCCCAGTCGATGAGACGGTCAGCAGCGGGCTGCTCGGCAGCGGCACTCTTTACGCGGAGGCGAGCGGCATGAGTGGTCGCACGATCACCATGCAGTTCACGCTGGACACACCCTGACCCGTTCCAACATCTACCAGGGCGCAGTCGCAGCGGGCGGCTGCGCCCTCCTCATTTGGTCTGGTCGGCAGCTGACCGAGCCGGGCACCGGCGCCTGGTTGCTCGTCGTGCTCGCTCTGTTGGCGGCGCAGTTTCCCCTCCACATCGAGTCGAACGACCGCTTCGACACCACGGCCGGCGTCTATGTCTGCCTGCTGCTCCTCCTGAGCACCTCCGATGCGACCTGGCTGGTGGTCCTGACCAATATCGGCGGGGCCTCGATCTCGGCGCTGGTGCTGCTCCGGCGGCCCGGCGTCAGACCGCCCGCCGGAGTTGTCCTCGAAGGCCTCGCCTTCAACGGGGCGCAGGTCGGCATCTCGATCTTCGCCGCGGGCGTGGCCCGCGACGCGATCACGGCTCGAGTCGATGGTCTGCCGGCGTTCGGCCTCTCGGTGATCGCCGCCTCGGCCATCTTCTATCTCCTCAACAATCTGGCGGTCGCGACGGCGATCGGACTTGACCTCAAGCGCAGCCCGCTCCAGGTCCTCGGGGAGACCGCCCGCGAGAACGGCTTCTACTACGCCCTGCTCTTCGCGGCGGCGGCCCTCAGCTACCAGCTGACCCTGGATGGGTGGTGGGGACCGCTGGTGATGACGCTTTCAGCGGCCGCCGCCTACCTCGTCCTCCGCCGGCGCGTCGCCCGGCTCGAGAAGACCTTCGCGGCGCTGGAGCAGCTCGCCGACAGCATCGACGCCCGCGATCCGTACACCTCCAACCACTCGAAACGCGTCGCCGACTACGCCGTGAGCATCGGCCTGGAGCTCGGGCTGAGCCGCAAGGAGATCCGGGTCCTGCGCGCCGCCGCGCGGGTCCACGACCTCGGCAAGGCGATCGTGCCGCCTGAGGTGCTCATGAAGGAGGGCTCCCTCAGCGACGAGGACTGGCAGTTGATGAAGCGGCACCCCGAGGAGGGATACCGGATGCTCGAGGCCTTCTCCGGCTACGAGCGCGGCCGGAACCTCGTCCTCGTGCACCACGAGAGATACGACGGCGGCGGCTATCCCAGCGGCATCCCGCTGCGCGAGCTGCACCTGCTCGCCCAGATCATCCCCGTGGCGGACACCATCGACGCCATGCGTTCGGACCGGCCCTACCGCGCGGGGCTCGCCGACGCAGAGGTCGCCGAGGTCATGACCTCCGGCCGGGGCACGCAGTGGAACCCGGACGTCGTCGACGCCGCCTTGATCGCTCTGAATCTGAACGCGGGTAGGGCAGCGGCTCCAGAGCTCGCCCTGGCCGCCGTCTAGCTCGCGCGCTGGCGAGGCCCGAACCTCGCGACTTCGCTCTCGACCTGGTCCTCGTACTGCCGCTGCGCCATGCGGGTCAGCTTGTCCAGCGCCTCTTCCGGCGTCGCGCCCTGGGCTGACCCGAACATCGTGTAGCCCGGTCGAGGCAGCAGGTTGGCGGTCCAGCCATGCACCGTGTGGATGAGGACGACTTCGAGACTGTCCTCCCCGAGCGCCGTCTGGATCTTGATCGTCCGGTGGTCCATCGCCGACCAGGGTCAATGGAGATGAGCAATGCCGCCACGGACGGACGACCTTGCGAAGTCGGGACTAACGGCTCGCCGGACGCCCCACGTAGAGCCGTCGCTCCCACGGTTCGTCCGCCACCACCTCCGTCTCCATGCCGGCGGCCGCGAACGCCTCCAGGTATTGCTCGACGGTGAAGAGCGCCAGCCGATGGCTGTCCTCGAAATGCTCAACCGTGTTGCCCTCCGCAACCAGGAAGTGGAAGTCGACCACCAGGGCGCCGGCCTCGACCCGGCTCGCCCCGACCCGAACCACCTTTTTGCCCTCGCCCTCCCCCACCACCACCTGGGCGGTGTGGTCGGTGTTGACGTCGGCTGGGGTGATCCAGCCCTCGACCATCAGCACGCCGGCGGGCTCGACATGCCGGGCCATGGCGGCGATGGCCTGGCGCAGCTCTGACTCATCGGCAACGTAGCCGATCGCGCTGAAGAGGCAAATGACGGCGCCGTAGCGCTTGCCCAGGTCGAAGGTGCGGAAGTCGCCCTGGTGCAGCTCGACCCCCGGCAGGCGGGTGCGCGCGACGTCGAGCATCTCCGGGCTGGCGTCCAGGCCCTCGACCACGAAGTGGCTGCGGAGCAGCTCCAGGTGCCGGCCCGTCCCGCAGCCGACGTCGAGAAGCGTCTTCGCCTCCGGATGTCTCGCCTCGATGAGCTGCGCAACGCTGGCCGACTCGGCGACGTAGTCCTTGCCGATCGCGTCGTAGACGAGGTCGTAAGTCGCCGCCCAGTCGGCGTAGTCGCTCATACCGGATGATCTTGACCGGCTGTAACGCCGGCCGGCTGACGCAGTCGAGTGCCGGAGCTAACTGTCGGCGGCGATGGCGAGAGGGACCACCCGTGGAGGGCGCGCCACGTCGACCCCGACGTCGACGAACCTGCGCTCCAAAGCATCAGCAGACACCGGAGGACAGAGGTGGTATCCCTGGCCATGGTTGCAGCCGAGGCCGCGCAGGATCTCAGCTTGCTCGGCTGACTCGATGCCCTCCGCGATGACCGTCACATCGACGCTCTGGCCGATGCTGACCATCGCCTGCAGTAGCTTCCGGCCGCGGTCAGTGCTGTCACTGACGAAGGAGGCGTCAATCTTCAGGCTGTCGAACGTGAACTCGCGTAAGCGCCGCAGTGAGGAGTAGGCCGTACCGAAATCGTCGATCGAGACCCGGACGCCCATCGCGCGCAGCTCTTGGAGCACCTGCCGGCTGGATTTGGAAGCAGCCAGGGCGGTGCCCTCGGTCACCTCAACGGTTATCCAATTGGGCTGAGCACCCTCCTCCTGCAAGACGCGCGCAAATCGGCGGGGGTAGGCGACGTTGCCAATTTCGGCCGCGGACACATTGACTCCGACTCGGGCATGCCAGCCTTGATCACGCCACCGCCTGACCTGTCGACTGGCTTCGCGCAGGACCCAGGCGTCGATTGTGGTCAACAGCCGTGACCCCTCCAACGCCGGCATGGCCGGCCCGATGCTGACCCATCCCTGACCGGGGCGATGCCAGCGCAGCAACGCCTCAGCGCCGAAGAATTGACCTGAACCAAGGGTCAGGATCGGTTGGTAGACGAGCTGGAGTTCTTCCCGGGACACTGCCTGCTCGAGGTCCTGAAGCAGATTCAGGTCCTCCAGGGCTTGGGCCTGCATATCCGCGTTAAAAGCACGCCAGCCGTTCTTGCCGGCGCGTTTCGCGGCGTACATGGCAGCCTCGGCCTTGCTCAGCAGGGAACTCGAGGTATCACCCTCCTCTGCCGTCGCAAGCCCGATGCTGCAGGTCAGCCGCAGGTCATAACCCTTGAGCTGATGGGGCTCATGAACAGTCTTCAGCAGCCGGCGGCAAACCGCGCGCACGCTCGCGAATCGGTGGTTCTCGAGCAGGACGGCAAACGCATCACCGCTGACGCGGACGACCAGGTCGGTTGGACGGACCGCCTTGGTCAACCGCGGCGCGAGTGACTGGAGCAGCTCGTCCCCGACGTCGTGGCTGATGCCGTCGTTGACCGATTTGAACTCGTCCAGACCCAACAGGAGAAGTGCATGCGTCCGCCCGTCGTCGGCATCGCGCTGGAGGACCGCATCCAACCTGGCGGTCAAGACCGACCTGTTCGGGAGCTGTGTCAGAGGGTCGTGCGTCGCCTCGTAGAAGAGCTGCTGGGAGTGCAGTCTTTCGTCCAGTGCGGCGATCAACTGGCGCACTGCCAGCGCCAGAGCGATGACTGCCGCCATGGCTCGGACCGGCTCCGGGACGGTGCCCGAAACTGCGCGTCCGGCGAACAGAGCCAGTGTTGCCGCGATCGCCGCCAGATAAGGCAGAACCCGCTGAACCATGAACGGCTCCACAGCCGTGCCGACGCTGTTCCAGGTGCCTCCCAATGGCGCCACCGCGACCGACCCGAAAGCAAGGACGTATAGAGCTGATGGGACGGCAAGCTTCATAGACGGATATCCGCTCAGGAGTGAGGCAACCAGGCCGATCAGGCCGGCCGTCATCAGCGTGACCATGGGACCGAACCATGACCGAGGCACTCGAGTGAGCCGCAGCAGGACCAGCGCAATCAGGATGGAACTGACCAGGGCGACCAGCAGCGGCGAATATGGGCCCGGGTTATCTCCGCGTTGAGATGCGGCGGCGAACACCAGCCAGGTGATGACAAGCATTGAGAGCCCGGTGATCGATGCTTCGAGGATTACCGTCGCAAGCCGGATCTTGGATCCGTGCCGGCCGGTCAGTCCGAGCAGTCCGAAGAGGCCGGCGAGTCCCCCCGCAACGGGCAGAAGCCTCATTGCAACGAAGGCCATCTGCCCGCCGGCGCCTTCGTCCACGCCCATGGCGAACTGGACGACGGCGGCAATCGCCAATGCGAGGGCGATCAGGCGCCATGCTCGCCGGTACGGGGCAACCATCGAACTGGCCGCCCGAAGCACGAACACACTTGCTGCCACCGCTGCGGCACTGGCAACCACCGCGGGAGCGTCCTCGTCGACGATCCCGGGCAGCATCAACGGAAGCACGGCCGCCCCGAAGAGCGCACCAAAAAGGACGATCGCAACGGCCGCGGTCCTGTTGGCGATCAGACGTCTTGGCAACCTGGCGGGGGCCACCGCCGCGCCCGTCATGGCGTAACGATCTCTGCGCCCCGGGCGCACATCGGTCAAAGGTAAGACCGGGCCCAAGACAAACCGAGGTTGCAGGCGTTAAGTCAAAGGAGTTGCCTGGCCTTGGGATGGGGATGCACGGCCGTCACAAGTCAGCGGCTGCTTGGACAAAGGTCCCCTTCTGACAGGGCCGGTCGGCCCAGGGGGACCCGCACACGTCTGCGTTGAACCTTCCAGACGGCGATGAGTGACAAATATCGCGCGCTCTGCGCGCTGTGCCCCAACCTGGCTTCGGATGGCAACTGCCGTCCGCATCGCGAGTGCTTGTCACAGATGGAGGTTCACTATCAGCCGATTGTCCGGCTCGGCTCAGGACGGGTTAGCGGCGCTGAAGCCCTGGTTCGGTGCCGGCCAACGCCCGGTGGTCTGCTGCCGCCGAGTGAGTTCATTGCGGACGCCGAGAGCAGCGGCTTCATCCACGAGCTCGGAGCCTGGGTCCTCGCCCGTGCCCTTGCGGAGTCGGCAGCTTGGCCTGCTGTTCCCATTCTCTCGGTCAACGTTTCGGCCGTGCAGATGTCCGACCCGCAACTGGCCTCGAAGGTTGAGCGCCTGTTGAAGGCGTCGGGCCGGCCACCACAGCGGCTGGTGCTGGAGATCACGGAGAGCTCCGTCGCCACTGAGAATCCGCAAGTCCTCGACGAGCTCCGGGCTCTGGGCATCAAGCTGGCACTCGACGACTTCGGCACCGGCTTCTCGACATTGGACGCGCTGAGGCGCTCGACCTTCGACTACCTGAAGCTGCCGCGCGAGTTCGTCACCGGAATCGCAGGCACCACGAACGACGCGACGATCGGACGAGCCATCATCAGGCTCGCCGCCTCGCTTGGCATCGAGGTGATCGCGGAGGGGATCGAAACCTCCGAACAGGCCGCGCGCCTGCAGCAGCTGGGCTGCAGGCTGGGCCAGGGATTCCGATATTCGGAGGCAATCTCCGCCGAGCGCTTCGGCGAGCTGCCCGAGACGCTCGGTGCCTGCCGCCGACCGAAGCTCGGAACGGGGCGCCACGCGCTGGTGGTGGACGATCATGCGCCAGCGCGCCGTGCGGTGGCGCAGGCGCTAGAGGGCGCCGATTTCGACGTCACCCAGGCCGCCGACGGAAAAGAGGCCCTGCTCGCCGCCGCAAGCATTTCCCCCGACCTGGCCGTCATCGAGATGAACCTGCCGGACCTGCGCGGGCCTGCGCTGCTCCGCCAGCTTCGCCAGGAAGGAGGGCCGCGCTTTCCCGTCATCCACGTCTCCGGGAAGGCAGTGCCGGCCCGAGATCGAGCGCGGGGGCTGTTCTCCGACGCGGTCGCCTATCTCACCAAGCCGATCTTCGCCGGGGAGCTGCTGGCCACGGCGCAGGTCGTCCTGAGGGCGGCATGACCAGCCTTGCGAATGAGCACTGGGTGGGTTCCGCCGCCCGGGAGCTGCGGGAGAAGCGGCTCCTCTTCATCTGCCCAGGTGATCCCTGGCAGCCAATCCCCGATGCCCCCGTACGTGCCGCTGCCGACTTGGCTGTGCGTCTCGCGATGCGTGGCATCTCCGTGAAGATCCTGGCCCCACGCACACGCGGTAGTCGGCCTCTGGAGGTCGTCGGCGGGGTCGTCACAGTACGGCGTGGGCGGCGGTCGTTCCGGTTGTTGAGCGCCCTTCACGTGCTTCGCCACAGGCGCCGGTATCGCGCGGTGGTGGACTACCGCACCAACCTGCCCGCACTCCTGCCACACCTGCTGCCATCCACCACCGCCTTCGCCTGCGTTCTCACCCCGACCCGACGTCGCCGCGGGACTGCGGTTCGCGATGTGATCTACCGCTGGTGGTATCGCGGCCGGCCGATCATCGTGACCTCCACCGCCTACCGGCCTGAAGCCCTACGAGTCGCTGGAGGCGCCGGTCCCGTCTATGTAGTACCGGAGCCAGGAGTGGCCTCGACGACGCTAGCGGCCAACGGCCGCTCCGAGGAGCTGCTGGCTGCCATCCTGCTGGACGAGCGCGCCATGCGTGCTCGCGGCCGGCGAAACGGCGGTCGCAGGCGCACGGCTGACGCCGCGACGGTCGTCGTCGTCCGGGGGTTGCCGTTTGCCCCAGTGGTCCTGCATCTCCGCCATTCGGACGTCTGGACGATTCGCGGAGACCAGTTGACGATCCTGCTCCAGGGAGTTGATGAGGCGGGCGCTCGCATCGCGATGCGCCGGCTTGGTGCTGAAAGCAACGCGACTTTCCGGCAGGCGAGGGAGGAAGACTTCATGCGCACGACGAAGGTCGCGTGAAGGTGGCTGGGGTCCCCCAAACGGCGATGCACCGCCAACTTGCAACCCAGTTGGTCGACCAACCGGGCGATTGGACCGTGCAACGTCACCTCTGGGCGGTGCGAATGCGCTGGGGGGCGGTCGCATTTGGGGTGAGCCAGTTCTTGCTCAATCATCCGCCCGCGCTTTATCGGCCGGCCGTTGTGATCGCGACGCTCGCACTCCTTGGCTACAACTCGATCGGGTACCTGCTCATCGTTCGCGGCCGGCGCCAGCTTCATTGGCTGCGGGCTGCGCTGGTCTGTGCGGACTTCGCAGTCTGCACGACGTGGGTGCTGTTGCTCAGCAATGACCCTGGCCCACTTACCTCGATGATCCTGGCCCTCGCCTGCGTGGAGGCGGCCCTGCTCTACGGGACGGCGGGGATCAAGTTCGCCATCCCCTTCGCGATCGGCCTGCTCGTCGTGCTGGCCATGCTGCAGGCCCAGGTCTTCCGCGAGGAGCTCGACTACAACGACTGGGTGTATGCAGCGCTGCTGATCGCCGGCATCAGCGGGATCGTCGCCGCCATCGTCCGTGAGATGGAGCGCCAGCGCTCCATGGCCATGACTCTGGCCAGGATCGATCCGTTGACCGGAGTGGCCAACCGCAGGGCGTTCTTCACGGCGTTCGATACTGAGATCAACCGCGCCTACCGAACCGGCGAGCCACTATCGGTGGCGATCTTCGACCTCGACCACTTCAAGCAGGTGAACGACACGCGCGGGCATGGCGCTGGGGACGTGGTGCTGACGGCGCTCGGAGACCTGCTTCGATCGAACCTGCTGCGCCAGGGCATCGACGTGCCCGGCCGGCTTGGAGGAGAGGAATTCGGGTTGATCCTGCCTGGCGCCGACAGCACAGGAGCTGCCGCAGTGGCCGAGCGCTTGAGAGTCGCCTTCCACGGCGCTCCGGAGACCCGGCTCGGAACTCTCAGCGGCGGTGTCGCCACCCTGGGGCCTCAGTACTCAACTCCTGACGAGCTGCTCCAGGCCGCCGATCACGCTCTCTACGCAGCCAAAGAAGCGGGGCGAGACCGGATCCAGAG
>Ga0070714_100003957_pt1 | contig 11136 bp, 6 predicted proteins | sample LARL83metaG_FD_65450 | JGI IMG/M metagenome (GOLD analysis project Ga0070714, IMG submission 65450) | Corn, switchgrass and miscanthus rhizosphere microbial communities from Kellogg Biological Station, Michigan, USA - LAR L8-3 metaG | ecosystem: Host-associated > Plants > Roots > Rhizosphere ... | reverse complement strand
CGCCGGCTTCTACGGCGGCTGGCTCGACGCCGCGATCATGCGCTTCGGCGACCTCGTGGGAACGTTCCCGGTGCTGATGCTCCTGCTCGTCGCCTACGTCTTCCTCGAGCCGGTGACCGTTACGAGGGCGACGCTCGTGATCGCACTCTGTCTCTGGATCCCGGTCGCGCGAACGGTGCGGGCGAGCTTCGTGTCGTTGCGAGATGCGGAGTTCGTGCAAGCGGCCTACTCGCTCGGCGCCTCGGACCGCCGCCTGTTTCTCCGCCATCTGCTGCCGAACGCCGGCGGAACGGTGATCGTTGCCGCAACGTCCCTCCTGGGGCATGTGATCCTGCTCGAGGCGACCGTCGAGTTCTTCGGCCTCGGCGTGCCGTCGCAGATCAAGCCGACGCTCGGCAATCTCATCGGCGATACCGCGCAGGGCGGGATCGGCCCGTTCAGCCCGATCGGCCTCGGCTGGTGGACGTGGGCCTGCCCGGCCGTCGTCCTCGTCGTCGTGCTCGTCTGCGCGAATCTCGTCGGGGACGGCGTCGCGGCGGCGTTCCGCGTCGGCGAGCGGGATTACTGAGCTGTCTCGAGCTGGCCGAGCAGGTCGCGATGCGCCGGCAGGTACAGCGTCTCGACGTACTCGACGACCATGCGATTCGTGTTGAAGCGCCCGCCGAGGCGCGCGATCGAGTTGCGCATGAGCGCGAGCCAGGCGTCGCGGTCGTAGTACGCGGGAACCACCTGCCGCTCGAGCACCTCGAAGAGCGCGGCTGCGTCTGCAACGTCCTGCTCCGCTTCCGTGGCGGCGACCTCGTCGCCGCCGATCGCGAAGCCGGTCTCGGGCGAGTAGCCCTCGCACCACCAGCCGTCGAGGATCGACGTGTTGATGACGCCGTTCAGAGCAGCCTTCATGCCGGACGTACCGGATGCTTCGAGCGGCCGCCGCGGATTGTTCAGCCAGACGTCGACGCCTTGCACGAGATAGCGCGCGAGCGTGAGCTCGTAGTCGGGCAGGAACACGACGCGACCGTGCGCGCGCGCGTCGCGCGTGAACTCGACGACCTTCCGGATCATCGCCTTGCCGCCTCCGTCCGCGGGATGTGCTTTCCCGGCCAGGACGATCTGCAGCGGCCGGTCGGCGTCGGCGAGCAGCGCGCCGAGCCGGTCGAGGTCGCTGAAGATCAGGTCGGCGCGCTTGTACGTCGCGAAGCGGCGCGCGAAGCCGATCGTCAGCACGTCGGGGTCGAACGCCTCGCCGAAGCCGCGGCGGCGCATGAAGCGCAGGAGCGCCTCTTTCGCCGCGCGGTGTGCGTTCCACAGCTCGCCGGCGTCGAGCTGATACGCGCGGGCGAAGTCGGGCCTGCCCGTCTCTTCCTCGGTTCCGAGCAGCGCCTCGAGGCGCTCGTCGATCCACGAGCGCGCATGCACGCCGTTCGTCACCGAGCCGATCGGCACCTCGCCGGCGTTGAGCCCGGGCCAGAGGCACCGCCACATCTCGCGCGAGACCTCGCCGTGCAGGGCAGAGACGCCGTTCGCATAGGACGACGTTCGCAACGCGAACGGCGTCAGCCCGAAGTCGACGTCGTCGGCGCGCGTGCGGCCGAGCTCGACGAATTCCTTCCACGTGAAGCCACAGCGAGCCGCGAGCGGCGCAACGTTGCGCTCGACGAGCTTCGCGTCGAACACCTCGTTACCCGCCGGGACCGGCGTGTGCGTCGTGAACACCGTGGACGCGCGAAGCCGCTGCAGCGCTACGTCGGGCGGCAGGTCGTGCTCCTCGACCAGCTCGCGCAGGCGTTCGAGCTGAAGGAACGCGGAGTGGCCTTCGTTCATGTGGAAGACGGTCGGGTCGAGTCCGAGCGCGCGCAGCACGCGCACGCCGCCGACGCCGAGCACGAGCTCCTGGCGCAGCCGGTGCTCGCGGTCGCCGCCGTACAGCTGGTCGGTGATCGTCCGCGCCCACTCGGGGTTGCCGTCGACGTTCGTGTCGAGCAGGTACAGCGGGATGCGGCCGACCTGTGCCCGCCAGACCTGCGCGCGCACAGGCGTCAGCTCGACCGCGCCGTCGGCAAGCTCGACCAGCACAGTCACCGGCTCGAGCACGAGTGGGAGCTCGGCAGGGTCGTTGACGGGATAGCGCTCGATCTGTTGACCGGCTTCGTCGAGCTGCTGGCGGAAGTAGCCCTCCCGGTAGAAGAGGCCGACGCCGACGAGCGGCACGCCGAGGTCTGACGCCGCCTTGAGATGGTCGCCCGCGAGGACGCCGAGGCCGCCGGAGTAGATCGGGAGGCTCTCGTCCAGCCCGAACTCGGCCGAGAAGTACGCGACGCCGAAGCGCTCGTCCTCGTCGCTCCGCTCCCACCAGGTCCGGCGCGCCGCCTCGGCCTCGTACGCAGCGAGCACGCGCTGGAGGCGCTCGCGGTACTCGGGGGTCGCGTGCGCGCCGAGCGCCTCGTCCGACAGCTCGCCGAGGAGCGCGGTCGGGTTGTCGTCGAGCGCCGCGAAGCGCTCGGGGTCGAGCTCCTCGAAGAGGGCCCGTGCGCCCGGCAGCCAGGTGAACCAGAGGTTGGCCGCGACCGTCCGGAGGGCGTCGCGTACCAACGCGGGGCTCTCGAATTCGCTCACGGGCGCGGAGACTAGCGGGAGTTGTGGTGCTAGCCTTTCAGGTACCCGGACAGCTTTGACAGGCAGCTTGGCGACCGGGTTACCAAACGCCTAAAGAGCCCGAGGGCGCACGTCGCGCTCCCGGGGGACCTGGACGGGAGCAAGACGTGACGGATACGCGCCAGAGACTTGAAGCAATCCTCCGCGAGCGGATCGCGCTGCTCGACGGCTCCTGGGGCGTCCTCATCCAGCGCGAGCTGCGCGGGGAGGAGGCGTATCGCGGCGAGCGCTTCCGCGACCACTCCCACGACGTCGCCGGCGACCCCGACCTGCTGAACATCACCCGGCCCGAGGTGGTCACCCGGATCCACAACGACTACTTCGACGCCGGCGCCGACATCGCGACGACGAACACGTTCACGGCGACCACGATCGGGCAGGCCGACTACGCGTTCGACGCCGACGTCGTGCGGGAGATGAACCTCGAAGGCGCGCGCCTCGCGCGCCGCGCCGCCGACGAGTGGACTGAGCGCACGCCGGACAAGCCGCGCTTCGTTGCGGGCGCGGTCGGGCCGCTGAACGTGACGCTCTCGCTCTCGCCGAAGGTCGAGGACCCGGCGTACCGCGCCGTGTCGTTCGAGGCTGTGCGCGACGCATACGCGCACCAGATCCGTGCGCTCCGGGAAGGCGGCGTCGATCTGCTCCTGGTCGAGACCGTCTTCGACTCGTTGAACGCGAAGGCCGCGATCGTCGCCGCGCTCGACGAGGCGCCGGAGGTGCCGCTCTGGCTCTCGTTCACGGCGATCGACAAGAGCGGGCGCAACCTCTCCGGTCAGACCGTCGAGGCGTTCTGGCTCTCCGTGCAGCACGCGAGACCGCTGATCGTCGGGGTCAACTGCTCGCTCGGCGCCTCCGAGATGCGGCCCTTCGTGGAGGACATGGCGGGGATCGCGACGACGTGGGTCGCGTGCTATCCGAACGCCGGGCTGCCGAACGAGATGGGACTGCACGACGAGCAGCCGCACGACACGAGCCGCCTGCTCGGCGAGTTCGCGCAAGACGGGCTCGTCAACGTCGTCGGCGGCTGCTGTGGCACGACGCCCGAGCACGTGCGCGCGATCGCGGCGGCGATTGCCGGTGTCCCGCCGCGCGTGTTGCCGTCTGCTGCACCGGTGACGCGCTTCAGCGGCCTCGAGCCGTTCGCGATCACGCCCGACACCAACTTCGTGATGATCGGCGAGCGCACGAACATCACGGGCTCGGCACGCTTCCGCAGGCTCGTCGAGTCGGGCGAATGGCAGGAGGCGCTCGAGGTCGCGCTGGAGCAGGTGCGCGGCGGTGCGAACCTCCTCGACGTGAACATGGACGCCGACCTGCTCGACGGCGAGCGCGCGATGACGACGTTCCTCAACCTCGTGGCGACCGAGCCCGAGGTCGCGCGGCTGCCGATCATGGTCGACAGCTCGCGCTGGACCGTGCTCGAGGCCGGCCTCAAGTGCCTGCAGGGGAAGGGCGTCGTCAACTCGCTCTCGCTCAAGGAGGGCGAAGAGCAGTTCCTCGAGCAGGCGCGCACCGTGCGCCGCTACGGCGCCGGCGTCGTCGTGATGGCGTTCGACGAGCTCGGCCAGGCGGACACGGTCGAGCGCAAGGTCGAGATCTGCTCGCGCGCGTACCGGCTGCTCGTCGACGAGATCGGCTTCCCGCCGGAGGACATCGTCTTCGACCCGAACGTGCTCGCGGTCGCGACGGGTATCGAGGAGCACAACGAGTTCGCGAAGGCATTTATCGAGTCGCTGCCGCTGATCAAGGAGCGCTGTCCCGGCGTCAAGACGAGCGGCGGCATCTCCAATCTCAGCTTTTCCTTCCGCGGCAACGACCGCGTGCGCGAGGCGATGCACTCCGCGTTTCTCTATCACGCCATCCGCGCAGGGCTCGACATGGGGATCGTCAACGCGGGGCAGCTCGTCCTGTACGAGGACATCGAGCCCGAGCTGCTCGAGCGCGTCGAGGACGTGCTCTTCAACCGGCGTGAGGACGCGACCGAGCGCCTGGTCGAGCTCGCGGAGAACGTCCGCGGCGACGGGACGAAGCGCGAGCGCGACCTGTCGTGGCGCGAGGCTCCGGTCGAGCAGCGGCTCTCCCACGCGCTCGTCCACGGCATCGTCGACTTCATCGAGGCAGACGCGGAGGAGGCGCGGCACCAGTACGAGCGGCCGCTCGAGGTGATCGAAGGGCCGCTGATGGCGGGGATGCAGATCGTCGGCGACCTCTTCGGCGCCGGGAAGATGTTCTTGCCGCAGGTCGTGAAGAGCGCGCGGGCGATGAAGCGAGCGGTCGCCTACCTCGAGCCGTACATGGAGGAGGAGAAGACTGGCAGCCGGATGCAGGGCACCGTCGTGCTCGCGACCGTGAAGGGCGACGTCCACGACATCGGCAAGAACATCGTCGGCGTCGTGCTCGGTTGCAACAACTACGAGGTGCACGACCTCGGTGTGATGGTGCCGGCCGAGAAGGTGCTCGACACTGCTCGGGAGGTAGGCGCCGATGTCGTCGGGCTGTCGGGGCTGATCACGCCGTCCCTCGACCAGATGGTCGACGCAGCGCACGAGATGGAGCGGCGCGGGCTCTCGCTGCCGCTCCTGATCGGCGGCGCGACGACGTCTCGCCAGCACACGGCGGTGAAGATCGCGCCCGAGTACTCGCAGCCGGTCGTGCACGTGCTCGACGCGTCGCGCGTCGTCGGCGTCGTCGCGTCGCTGATCGATCCGGCGCGCCGTTCGGCGCTCGATACGGAAAACCGCGCCGCACAGGAGCAGCTGCGCGAGCTGCACGCGGAGCGCCAGCGGAAGCCGCTGCTCACGATCGCCGAGGCGCGCGCGAACCGGGCCGTCGTTGCGTTCGAGGACCTCGTGCCACCGTCGTTCACCGGCCTGCGAGTCGTGGAGCCCTCGCTCGAGACGCTGCGCGAGTACATCGACTGGCAGTTCTTCTTCTACGCCTGGGAGCTCAAGGGCAAGTTCCCGGCGATCCTCGAGCAGCCGGCCGCGCGCGAGCTCTACGACGACGCGCTCGAGCAGCTCGATGAGATCGTCCGGGAGCGACAGCTCACCGCGCGCGGTGTGTACGGCTTCTGGCCGGCGTCGTCCGACGGCGACGATATCGTTGTCGGCGATGACAACAACACTCGCTTCTGCTTCCTGCGCCAGCAGTCCGCGTACGGCGACTCGCGGCCGAACCGCTCGCTCGCCGACTACGTCGCGCCCGCGGGCGACTACATCGGCGCGTTCGCGGTCACCGCCGGCATCGGCCTCGACGAGATCACCGCCCGCTTCGAGGCCGAGCACGACGACTACCGCTCGATCATCGCGAAGGCGCTCGCCGACCGCCTCGCAGAGGCGTTCGCCGAGTACCTGCACGAGGTCGCGCGGCGGGAGTGGTACGAGCAGGGCGGCAAGCTCTCGACCGAACAATTGATCGCCGAGCGCTTTCGCGGCATCCGGCCGGCGTTCGGGTACCCCGCGTGCCCGGACCACAGCGAGAAGCGGAAGCTCTTCGACCTGCTCGACGCAGAGAACGCCGGTATCTCGCTCACCGAGAGCTGCGCGATGATCCCGCCCGCAAGCGTCAGCGGTATCTATCTCGGGCATCCCGACGTGCGCTACTTCTCTGTCGGGCGCGTCGGGCGCGACCAGGTCGAGGACTACGCCGTGCGCAAAGGAATGCCGCTCGCCGAGGTGGAACGCTGGCTGCGGCCGAATCTCGCGTACGAGCGCGAGCCCGAGGCGGAGCCGCTCCCCGAGGCGGCTCCTGAGGAACGCAGCCGGGCCCTTCGGTAAGGTGCGGTCAGGCGCCTGGTGGCGCCGCTTTTTATCGCATGCGCACGACGTTGAAGAGAGGGATGGGTCGCGCTGCGACCCTCAACGGCAACGGCCGCGCGGTGCTACCGCCTCCCGCGCTCCAGCCGATGCGGCGGTACCAGCCGCCGCCTCCGCCGCGACGCTCGACCGGCCGCCTCGTCGGCAAGGTGTTCGGCTGGATCGTGCTCGCGGTCCTCGTCGTCGGCTCCGGCCTCGCAGGCGGGCTCTATCTCTACGGGCACGAGACGCTGAACGCACTCGGTCCCCGCTCGGCGCCGGTGATTCGCGCGCAGAAGGATCTCGCGACCGTGCCGCCGCCCTCGCAGCCGGCGACGGCGCTCATCGTCGGCTACGACCAGCGCGCCGGCGCCGGCGGCTACGGCGCCAAGGACTCCCGCTCGGACACGCTGATGCTGATCCGCGCCGATCCGCAGCAGGACACGCTGTCGCTGCTCTCGTTCCCGCGCGACCTGAACGTGACGATCCACTGCCCGAACCAGCCGGAGGTGACTGACCGGATCAACGCGGCGTTCACCGACTGCGGCCCGCAGGGCACGCTCGACACGGTGCAGGCGCTGACGGGCGTGCCGATCAACTACCTGATCACGCTCGACTTCCACGGCTTCAAGCTGATGGTGAACAAGCTGCATGGCGTCTACATGAACGTCGACCACCGCTACTACATCCCGCCGAACACCGGTGTCGCGACGATCAACCTCGAGCCCGGCTATCAGAAGCTGGACGGCCAGGACGCGCTCAACTTCGTCCGGTTCCGCGAGACCGACAACGACCTCTACCGGAATGCGCGCCAGCAGTTGTTCCTCGAGGCGCTCAAGGATCGCCTCTCGACGAGCCTGTCGCTCTTCGCGATCCCGTCCTTGATCGGGGCGCTCAAGCACAGCGTCGAGATCGCGCGCGGCGGCTCGACCGGCACGCCGAGCATGTCGGAGATCCAGTCGTATCTCGGGCTCGGCTACCACCTGAAGCCCGGCCATCTCTTCCGCGTGAACATCGAGAACCTCCAGTCGTGCGGGATCGCGCTTGCGCAGCTCTGCGGGACGACGACCGACATCCAGAACGCGGTCGACAGCTTCCTGCACCCGGACGTCACGCTCGCGACCCGCGCGAACGACGCTGCGCTCGGGATCAAGCCGAAGGCGGCGAAGAAGGTCGTCACGCTGAAGCCGTCGCAGATCTCGACGCTCGTCCTCAACGGGACGACCCTCGCCGGGCTCGCGCGCGACACGTCGTACAAGCTCGCGGTCGCGGGCTACAAGACGGTCGCGCTGCCGCCGGCGATCCCCGCCAACCTCGCGCCGCAGAACTACTTCTCGAACTACGTCTACTACGACTCGGTGCAGGCGAACGCGAAGCAGGCGGGCAACCAGTTGAAGGCGGCGATGGGCCCGAACACGATCGAGGCGCCGCTGCCGTCGCGGCTCGCGACGTACGCGCAGAACTCGGGCAACCCGCTGACGATCGTCGTCGTCGGCAGCGCGTTCGGTGGGCAGCTCGTCAATCCGCAGCAGCACGTCGTCCAGGTGCAGCCGCGCCAGCCGCCGAACGTCCGCAACGATCCCGGCGCGTCACTCGCGCAGATCGAGCAGGTGCGCTCGAAGGTGCCGTTCCGCATCATGGTGCCCCACGTCGTCGAGTCGAGCTCGCGGCTCAGCTCGCTCACCCCGGTTCGCGTGTTCAAACCGGCGGCGCATACGCACGAGCTCGCGCTCACGTACGTCACCGGCGCGAACAACATCTACTGGGACGTGATCGAGACGAACTGGACGAGCGCACCGATCCTCGCCCACTCGACGCAGACACGGCGGATCGCCGGCCGCACGTACCGCCTCTACACGACCGGCGGGAACATCAACATGATCGTCCTCTACCACGGTGGCTCGACCTACTGGGTCGTGAACACGCTGCGCGACGAGCTCTCGAACGAGACGATGATCGCGATCGCCAAGGGCCTCCAGCCGCTCGCCAAGTAACCTAAGGCGCGTGTCCAGGATCGGCATGTTCGGCGCCGGCTACGTCGGCCTCGTCACCGGCGCTTGCTTCGCCGATCTCGGGCACGAGGTCGTGATCCGCGACGTCGTCCCCGAGCGGATCGACCGGCTCCGGGCGGGCGAGCTCCCGATCTACGAGCCCGGCCTCGAGCAGGTGCTCGAGCGGAACGCGGACCGGATCGCGTTCACGCTCGACCTCCAGGAGGCGCTCGCCGGGGCGGACTTTCTCTACGTCGCGGTCGGTACCCCGCCGACCGAGTCGGGCGACGCCGACCTGCGCGCGGTGTGGTCGGTGATCGACGCGCTGCCCGCCGATCTACCCGGGCGCCCGGTCGTCGTCATGAAGAGCACCGTTCCGGTCGGCACGGGCGAGCGCGTCCGCGAGCGCCTCGATGCGCGCGGGCTCACGGGGGTCGGCTACGTCTCGAACCCGGAGTTCCTCGCGGAAGGAAGCGCGGTGGCCGACTTCATGAGCCCGGACCGCGTCGTCGTCGGAGCGTTCGCCGAAGCCGAAGCGGATCGCGTGGTCGATCTCTTCCGCGGCATCCCGACGGAGGTCGTGCGCACGGACGTCGCGTCGGCGGAGCTCGTCAAGCTCGCGTCGAACGCGTTCCTCTCGACGCGCATCAGCTTCATCAACGAGATCGCGAACGTGTGCGAGCTCGTCGGCGCGGACGTCGTCGACGTCGCGCGGGGCGTCGGCCTCGACCACCGGCTCGGGCCGCATTTCCTGCGCGCGGGCATCGGCTTCGGCGGGTCGTGCTTCCCGAAGGACGTGACGGCGCTCAAGCAGCTCGCGGGCAACTCCGGCTACCAGTTCATGTTGCTGCACGCCGTGTGGGAGGTGAACGAGCTCCAGAAGCGGCGCGTCGTCCAGAAGCTGCAGAAGCATCTCGGCCCGCTGGGCGGGAAGACGATCGCGCTGCTCGGGCTCGCGTTCAAGCCGAACACCGACGACATGCGTGAGGCGCCGAGCCGCGTGATCGCATACCGGCTCCTCTCGGAGGGCGCGGAGGTGCGCGCCTGGGATCCGGTCGCGCATCCCGACGACCTGCACAGCATCGAGCTCTGCGACACGGTGCTCGACGCGGTGCGGAACGCCGACGCCGCCGTGATCGTGACGGAGTGGCCCGAGCTGAGGTCCCTTGCAAGTGCCGAGGTGCGCGCCGCCATGGCGCATCCGCTGATCGTCGACGGCCGGAACCTGCTCGATCCGGCGGCGGCGCGCGCGGCCGGGTTCGTCTACGAGGGCATCGGCCGCCCGCGCCATGCATCCCCGGCGGAGCCGGAGCCGGCGCGCAATCCGGAGCTCCAGCTCTGATGGAGGCGCTGCTCCTCGCGGGCGGCAAAGCGGAACGGTTGGGGGAGGCGGCGCAGGGGCTGCCGAAGCCGCTCGTCCCGGTCGCGGGCTTTCCGCTCGCTGAGTACACGGTCGGCCGTCTCGTCGCGGCCGGCGTGACGCGAGTGATCGTCGCGTGCCGCTCCGGACAGGAGGAGGTGTTCGTGAACGCGCTCGCCGGGCTCGGCGCCGAGATCGATGCCGTGGGCGAGGACGTGCCGCTCGGCCGCGGCGGCGGCCTGCGGCTCGCCGCGTCGGCGCGCAACGAGGATGAAGCCGTGCTCGCGCTGAACGGCGACGAGCTGCTCGACGTCGACTTCGGCCTCTTGCGCGCGGAGCACGAGGGGTCGGGCGCGGACGCGACGATCGTCGTCGCGCAGGTGCGCTCACCGTTCGGCGTCGTCACGCTCGAGCCGGACGGCCGCATCAGCGGGTTCCGCGAGGCGCCGCTCCTCGACGACTGGGTGAACACCGGCGTCTACGTGCTCGGCCCGGAGGCGCTCGAGCGCTTGCCGGAGCGCGGGGATCACGAGCAGAGCACGTTCCCGGAGCTTGCCGCGGAGGGGAAGCTCCGCGGGTACCGCCACGACGGCGTCTGGCTGACGGTGAACACGCCCAAGGATCTCCGCCGCGCGGAGGACTTCATGCAAGAGCACCCCGACTGGCAGCCGAAGCGGCGCGTCGCGTGAGCGGGCGTAGGCTCGACGGAGCCCGCCAAGTAGCGGAGGTGCCGGCTTTGCCGGCGGCGGAGCGGGAATGAGCATTGATTCGCCGAACTTCGAGGGCCTCGACCGGTGGTCGGTGGAGCCGCGGAAGGTCGAGAAGCCCTGGGGCTGGGAGCTCGTCTGGGCCGAGACCGACTACTACCTCGGCAAGCTCCTCTTCGTCCGCGCCGGCCAGTCGCTGAGCCTCCAGTTCCACAATCTGAAGGACGAGGCCTGGTACGTCGAAGCGGGCCGGGCCGAGCTCGAGCTGGGGGAGGCGGGCCAGGGGATCCTCAGCACCGAGGTGATCGGCCCGGGCGCCGCCTTTCATTTCGTTCCGGGGACGGTGCACCGGGTGACGGCGCTCGAGGACACGACGATCGTCGAGGTCTCGACCGCGCACCCGGACGACGTCGTCCGCCTGGAAGATCGCTACGGCCGCGAAGGCACGAGCGAACCTTGACACTCTCGTGGTAATCTTCCGGCCGTGGACGGGCTGAAGGTCTCGGAGGCGGCGGCGCGCAGCGGCTGGTCGCCGCGCATGCTGCGGTACCTCGAGCGCCTGAGCCTCGTCGCGCCGCGCCGCACCGCTGGCGGCTACCGGCTCTACGGCCTCCGTGAGCTGAACCAGCTCC
>Ga0070714_100003954_pt1 | contig 11139 bp, 9 predicted proteins | sample LARL83metaG_FD_65450 | JGI IMG/M metagenome (GOLD analysis project Ga0070714, IMG submission 65450) | Corn, switchgrass and miscanthus rhizosphere microbial communities from Kellogg Biological Station, Michigan, USA - LAR L8-3 metaG | ecosystem: Host-associated > Plants > Roots > Rhizosphere ... | reverse complement strand
GACGCCGAGCTCCGCAGCTACGCGCTCGAACGCCTTGCGCTGAAGCGTCTCGTCTCCGGTCTCGTGCGCGTAGCGAAGGACGGCGATTGCCCGGTCGAGGGTCGTCGCCGGATCGAGCGGCGTTGCGGCGACCGGTCGCGGCCTCATGACGAGATACCACCGCGACGCGAACCAGGCGCCGGCGAGGACGAAGATGCCCGCCGCGCCGATCGAGAGCCAGAGCAGGAGGGTCGGCGAGATGCGATAGGTCGGCTTCGCCATGGGCGAGATGCCGAGCTGCCAGTTCAAGTCGTGCGTCTTCGCCAGGATCTCGACGACGCCCGGGCTGATCTGCGAGATCACTTCGATCGGCGGCCAGCTCGCGTTGATCCCGTAGGCGGGCTTCCGGTCGACGGTCAGGTAGGCGATGTGCGCCCGCGGGAACTGGTAGAAGTGATACAGGTCGCTCGGAGGGGTCCGCGGGACACATTTGGACGTGATGCAGCGCAGCGTCCATGTCCACGTGACCTGTTCGAAGCGGCCGATGCTCAGCCGGAGGACGGTCGGAGCCTTCGTCGGCTCGTACGGCTTGAAGTCCGCGGTCACCTGGAGCCGCTTCGGGTCGACCCATTTCGTGTCGGCGACGACGGCCAGCTTCGCGGTGATCGAGTCGCCGAAGAGGTGGACGGTCGGGGTGATCGTCGCGTACGCCTTCAGCGGCCGGCCTTCGCCCACGGAGGTCCCGCTCTTGAAGATCGGCAGGCTCGCGGCGGCCGGGGCCGCGAGGACGAGCGCGAGCGCGGCTGCAGCGAAGAGGCGTTTCATGCGACCGCGCCGCGCCACATCTGGCGCAGGTCGGCCCAGCGCAGGAACGCGCCGAGCATCTCGCCGAGGTCATGCGTCCCGACGACAACCGGCTCGCAGCCGAGCGAGCGGAAGTCGCGCACGAGAGAGCCCCAGCGCGACTCGTGGTCGTGGCGCAGGCGCGCGGCCTCCTTGTCCGTCACGTACACCGGAAAGGCGCGTCCGCTGCGCGGATCGGTGTACGCGACCGTGATCCCGCCGACGTCGGGGAAGCTCCGCTCCCAGACGGGGTCCTGGATGATCACCGGCACGAGCTCCCACCGATGCTCGAGTGCGCGCTGCCAGACCCGCAGGTCCGGCGGGACGAGAAAGTCGGAGAGGACGAACACGAACGCCTGGGTCGGCAGGTCGCGCCGGTGCTCGCCCAGAAACTCGAGCCCCGCCGAGACCGTGTTCTCGGGTGCCCGGAACGTGCGCTCGGCCATCCCCGGTGCCGCGCGGGATTCGCTGCGAGGCGCCGTCCAGTACGGCTCGCCCTCCGCATAGTCGAGGTAGCCCGTGAGGCTGCGCGCCGCGGTTGCGCTCTGCGCGATCAGATCGAGCGCGGCGAGGATCGCCTGCGGCTTGTCGAGCTTGCGCAGCTGTGACGCCCGGATCGACATCGACGCGCGGCGGTCGACGAGGACCACGACGCGCGGCGCCTCGTCCGCGAAGCGCTCGCGCACGATGAACTCGTCGCTGCCTCGTGCGGCCGAAAGGCGCGCCGACGCCGCCCAGTCCATCCACGCGACGTCGTCGCCGGGGTGGTACTCGCGCGTGCTCGCGACGTCGGAGCCGACGCCCCGGCGCGCGCTGCGGACGCCGCCGAACGCGAGCCCGATCACTCGCCGGCGTGGGACGAGCGGAAAGACGGTTGCCATTGCGCGCTTAGGCCGTCGCCGCCGCCGGTACGTCGAGATCGATGTCGAAGCCCGGCTTCGGCGCGACCTCGAGACAGCGCGACCGTACCTCCTGCGCGGCGGCATCCCAGCCGCGGTCGCGGATCTCGGCGAGGAAGCTCGGCCGGAAGAGGATGCGGTGGAGCAGGACCGGAATGAACAGCTGCTCGACGTCCTCGGGCGTGACGTAGCGGCGCTGGTGGAGCACCGCCCACGAGCGCGCGGCGCGATTGAGCGCGAGCGTGCCGCGAACCGAGCTGCCGATGGCGACGAGGTCGAGCTCGCGCGTCGCGCGCACGAGGTCGACGATCCACGCGGCGACGGCTTCGTGCACGAACACGGTGCCGACGGAGTGCCGGAGCGTCGCGACCTCGTCGAGCGAGATCACGGGTGTGAGGCGGCCGAGCGGATGCCCGCCCATCTGCTCCTCGACGATGCGCGCCTCGTCGGCCGCGTCGGGGTAGCCAAGCGTCGTCTTCACGAAGAAGCGGTCGAGCTGGGCCTCCGGGAGCGGGAACGTTCCCTCGTACTCGATCGGGTTCTGCGTCGCGAGGACGAGGAATGGATCGTCGAGGCGGCGCGTCTCGCCGTCGACCGTGACCTGCTGCTCGGCCATCGCCTCGAGCAGCGCGGACTGGGTCTTCGGCATCGCGCGGTTGATCTCGTCGACCAGGACGACGTTCGCAAAGACCGGCCCGGGCCGGAACTCGAAGTCGCGCTCCTTCTGGTTGAAGATCGAGAGGCCGGTGACATCCGTCGGCTGGAGATCCGGCGTGCACTGGATGCGGCTCGCGCGCGAGCCCTCGATCGAGCCGGCGATCGCGCGGGCGAGCACTGTCTTCGCGGTGCCGGGTACGTCCTCGAGCAGCGCGTGGCCGCCGCACATGAGCGCGGCGAGGACGAGCTTGATCTGCTCGCGCTTGCCGTGCACGACGGTCTCGATGTTGTCGAGGAAACGCTCCGCGACCTCGGTGGCGGAAGCAAGCTCGTCAGCGGACACGCACGACCTCCGGGGTCAAAGGGATGGAAAGCACCTGAGAGTTAGACGCTTCCGCCTCGATTTGGATTGCTTATTGGTTGTACGCCGTCTGAGGTTTACTTGCAACCAGGTTGCTCCGCAACCTGGTTGCAGAATTCCGCGAATTCGCGTGGCGATCCGGAGAGTCCCCGAATCAGGTCGACGGACAGGAAGGGCGGTCGCGGGCCAAGGCCCGCGGTCGCTCGGTAGCTGCTCCAAGCCCAGTCGAAGGGCTTCGTCACGAGGCCCGCCCGGACGGGGTTCAGGACGATGTAGCGGCTGGCTTCAAGGAGGTGGTCGTCGTCGATCACCGGCTCGTCGTGATAGGGCCCCTGGAAGACGTGCCCGACGTGCGCGTGGCGCCAGTTGAAGTAGCGCGCGTACGTCCCGTTGAGCAGGAGCATGCCGGCCGCGAGATTCTCGTCCGGCGTTTCGATCAACAGGTGGTAATGGTTCGACATCAAGCAATACGAGTGGCACAGCCAGCCGTGGCGCTCGATGGTTGTCTGGAGCGTCTCGAGGAACCGCCGGCGATCGAGGTCGTCGACGAAGAGCTGCCGGTCGACGTTTCGGCGGGCGTTGACGTGGTGGAAGCTCACGAGCCGAGCGTAGGCCTCGTACCACGTCGGCTTCCACACAACATCGCGACGAAAGGCTGCAACCAGGTTACTGTGCAACCTGGTTGCGGAAGTTTGCGAGGTGCGGTTTCGAGAAGGCGGCAACCAGGTTGCTGTGCAACCTGGTTGCAGAAGTCTGCGAGGTGTTCGTCGAGCGGAGAGTGCGGCGTGCGAGCTCGTCGCGGCGCGTGCGGTTTCGAGAAGGCGGCAACCAGGTTGCTGTGCAACCTGGTTGCGGAAGTCGGCGAGGTGTTCGTCGATCGGAGAGTTGGCTGCGGACTTGCCGCCGTGCGTGCGGTTTCGAGAAGGCTGCAACCAGGTTGCTGTGCAACCTGGTTGCGGAAGTTTGCGAGGTGTTCGTCGATCGGTGAGTGTGTTTGCGAGCTCGTCGCCGCGCGGGCGGTTTCGAGAAGGTGCAACCCGGTTGCGGAAGGTCGCGACGCGCGTCGTTCGGTCAGTCGATCTTGAAGGCGGCGTGCTTTAGCTGTGTGTACTCCTCCATCGAGTAGATCGACATGTCCTTGCCGTAGCCGGACTCCTTGTAGCCGCCGTGCGGCATCTCGGACGTGATCGGCAGCAGGTGGTCGTTCACCCACACGGTGCCGAACTGGAGCCGCTTCGCCGCGTTCAGCGCGCGGCCGACGTCGCGCGTCCACACGGACGACGCGAGACCGTACGGGACGTCGTTCGCCCATCGGATCGCCTCGTCGTCGTCGGCGAAGCGCTGCACCGTCACGACCGGGCCGAACACCTCCTTCTGCACGATCTCGTCCGTCTGCTTCACGTCGGTGACGATCGTCGGCTGCACGAAGAACCCGCGCGAGCCGTTGCCGCTGCCGCCGCCCGTGAGCACGGTCGCGCTCTTTGCCCGCTCGAGGAAGCCGAGGATGCGCTCCTGCTGTGACTGCGAGATGACGGAGCCCATCTCGATCTCGTCCGACTCCATCGGATCGCCGACCTTGAGCGACTCGACCTGCGGCACGAGCTCCTCGAGCAGCCTGTCGTAGATCTTTGGGCCGGCGATCACGCGCGAGCCTGCAGTGCAGTCCTGGCCGGAGTTCCAGTAGCCGGCGAGCCGGATCCCTTCCGCGACCGCCTTCGGATCGGCATCGTCGAAGACGACCATCGGCGCCTTGCCGCCGAGCTCGAGATGCACGCGCTTCAGCGTGTCCGCCGCGTTCCGTGCAATCGCCTTGCCGGTCGCGACGTCGCCGGTCAGCGACACGAGCCGAACGTCCGGATGCGCGACGAGCCGCTCGCCCACCGGCACGCCGTCGCCCGTCACGACCTGCAGCACGCCGGCGGGGATGACCTCCTGCGCGAGCTGCACGAACCGCAGCAACGACAGCGGCGTCTGCTCCGACGGCTTCAGGATCTGCACGTTCCCCGCGGCGAGCGCAGGCCCCATCTTCCAGACCGCCATCATCAGTGGGTAGTTCCACGGGCAGATGCCGGCGACGATGCCGAGCGGCTCGCGCCGGATCATCGACGTGTACCCGTCGATGTACTCGCCCGCCGACTTCCCCTCGAGCTGCCGCGCCGCGCCGCCGAAGAAGCGGAGATTGTCCGTGGAGAACGGCATCTCGTCGCGCGATGCCATCAGCGGCTTCCCGACGTTCAGCGACTCGAGCTGCGCGAGCTCTTCCGCATGCTCTTCGAGCACGTCCGCCAGCTTGTGCAGCAGCTCGGAGCGGTCCTTCGGCGTCTTGTCGACCCACTCCGGCAGCACCTTCGCCGCGGCCGCGACTGCGCGGTCGACGTCCTCCGCGGAGCAGCGCGGCACCTCGGCGATCACCTCGCCGGTCGCCGGGTTGATCACTTCCATCGTTTCCCCCGACGCCGCATCGACCCACTCGCCGCCGACGAACGCCTTGTACTCAGTCTTGGTCGCGCTCATGTTTCTCTCCTTTACTTGGTCACCGCTGCCGTGGCGCCGGGCCTGAGCAGGCCGGTGTCGCGGGTCAGTCGCTGCGCCAGCACGACGGGGAACACCGTCAGGGCGATGACGACGAAGGCGACGACATTGATCACCGGAAGCTGCTGTCCTTGCCGGAGATTGTCGAGGATGAAGATCGGAACCGTTTCCTGCGCGCCGGCGGTGAAGGTCGTCACGATCACCTCGTCGAACGAGAGCGCGAACGCGAGCAGGCCGCCGGCGACGAGCGCCGTCGAGAGCACCGGCCAGACGACGAACCAGAACGTCTGCCAGCCGTCGGCCCCGAGGTCCGCCGACGCCTCGAGCAGCGACCCGGACGACCGCCGCAGCCGCGCCAGCACGTTGTTGTAGACGACGACGACGCAGAAGGTCGCGTGCCCGATGATGATCGTCCACATCGACAGACCGAGGCCGGCGAACACGAAAAATGAGTTCAGCGCCATGCCGGTGATGATCCCCGGGAGCGCGAGCGGCAGGATCAGGAGGAACGACACCGACTCGCGGCCGAAGAAGCGGAAGCGCGCGATCGCGACCGCGGCCATCGAGCCGAGCACGCACGCGAATGCGGTCGTAATCGCTCCTACCTTCAGCGAGAGGACCAGGGCCGACCGCGCCTCCTGGTTGTGCCAGGTGACGCTGAACCAGTGGAACGTCCAGCCCGGGATCGGCCAGCTCTGGATGTTCGAGCTGTTGAACGCGTAGATCGCGATGATCACGAGCGGGATCCAGAGGAACGCGATCACGAGCGTCGTCCACGTTACGAGGCCGATCCGGGTGGCGCGCGTCTCCATCAGAGCGCCTCGAACGCGCCGAGCCGGCGCGCGATCAGAAGGTAGATGCCCATCACGATGACGGGCACGACTGCGAACGCCGCGGCGAACGGGATGTTCGCGTTGATCCCGATGAAGTCGTACACGACGTTGCCGATGAAGCTCGAGCTCGGCCCGCCGACGAGGAGCGGCGTGATGTAGTCGCCGAGCGTGAGCGAGAACGTGAAGATCGAGCCGGCGACGAGACCCGGAAGCACGAGCGGCAGGATCACCGAGCGAAGCGTCTTGAAGCCGCGCGCGCCGAGATCCGCGGACGCCTCGAGGAACGAGTCGGGGATCCGCTCCAGCGCCGCGTACACCGGCAGCACCATGAACGGCAGCCAGACGTAGGAGAAGACGAGCCACATCGCCCAGTTCGTGTAGGCGATGTTCTGGTCGGGCAACCCGATGCCGTGGAGCGCCCAGTTGATCGCGCCGTCGTGCGCGAGGATCGTCCGCCACGCGTAGATGCGGACGAGGTAGCTCGACCAGAGCGGGAGCAGGACCATGACGAACAGGAACGCGCGCCCGCGCGGGGTTGCGCGCCGCGCCATGAAATAGGCGAGCGGGAAGGCGAGCACGGCGTCCGTCAGCGTCACGACGGCCGCGATCCCGATCGTGCGTCCCGCGATGCGCAGATACGGCTGGCTCGTGTCGAGGATCTGGCGGTAGTTCGAGAGCGTCCAGTGGTGGACGAGCTTGCCCGTGAACGAATCGACGGTCCAGAAGGACGAGACGAAGAGGACGACGAGCGCGCCGACGTAGACGAGCAGGAACGCGGCAAGCGGGGGAGTGAGGAGCCCGGCCGCCTTCAGCCAGGGCCGGCGCCAGAGCGCGGTCGAGGCGCGGAGGCGGGCCCGCCGTGTGCGCGGGCCCGCCCCCAGTGCCGAGACGTCAACCGCCAAGCGTCACCCGGTGACCTGCGTCCAGGCTTGCTGCCAGGCGTTGTAGTCCATGCAGTCGTTCGCCGCCTGCCACCCGCATGCGGCGACCGGCGTCTTCCAGAAATGGATCGTGTTGTAGTACGAGAGCGGCTGGTTCAGGTGGTACGCCGCGCACGATCCCTTCTGCAGCTTGTTCATGTATGGACAGGCCGCCGGATTGACGGGCGTCTCGCCGAACACGAGCGCCTGCTTGGCCTCGACCTGCGGCTGCGTGACGTACTTCATCCACATGTATGCGCAGTTCGGATGCGGCGCGCGCTTCGCGAGCATCCACGTGTCGGCCCAGCCGGTGGCGCCTTCCTTCGGGATCGTCTCCGCGATCGGCGCCTTCGCCGCCTTCAGCTGCAGCGTCTGATACGGCCAGCCCGCGCCGATCACGACGTCGCCGTTCTTGAAGTCGGCGATCTCGTCGGTCGCCGACGCCCAGTACCGCTTCAACAGCGGCTTCTGCGACTTCAGGAGCGAGGTCGCCGCGTCGAGCTGCGGCTTCGTCAGCTCGTACGGGTCCTTGATCCCGAGCTTCGGCTGCGTCTTCTCCAGATAGAGCGCGGCGTCGGCGATCTGGATCGGGTTGTTCGGCACGGTGACCTTGCCCTTGTACTTCTTGCTGTAGATCGCACCCCACGAGGTCGGGGCCGGCTTCACGAGCTTCGTGTTGTAGATGAGCGTGTTCGGGCCCCACTGCACGGAGACGCCGTAGTGCACGCCCTTCAGGGTGTTGTGCGCGGGCGAGCGGAAAATCGGCAGGAACTGCTTCCAGCTCGGGATGAGCTTGACGTTCACCGGCTGGACGTCGCCGCCGAGGATGAGCCGCAGGCTCGCGTCCCCGGACGCGGAGACGAGGTCGTACTGGCCGCCGCCGCCACCGCCGCCGCTCCGCATGAGCGCGACCATCTCGTTCGAGGAGCCGGCGTCCTTGCGGTGGATGATGCAGCCGGTCTGCTTCTGGAACTTGTTCGCGAACGACGGGTCGGTGTACGCGGCCCACTCGATCACGTTCAGGGAGCCTTCGCCCTTGCCGATCGAGGTCGGGAGGCCGTTGCCTCCGCTGATGCCTGCCGCCGGCACGCACAGCGCCACGGCGAGCGCCGCGAGCAGCACGTGACCTCTTCTGATCCGTTTCACAGCCGGTTACCCTCCTTGGGGATTGCGTAGGTGTGCTCCGGCCGCCATTCGAGCCGGACACGCTTGCCTCGCTCCTCGAGCGCCTGCTGCGAGGAGGTCTCGAGGTTCTGGCGGATGACGACGAGCTCTCCGCCCGAGTCGAGGTCGACGACGTAGCGGGTGACCATTCCCGCGTAAACCACCTCGCGCACTACGCCCGGCTCGCCTGCGCCGCCGTCGTCGTCGCGCATGTGGATCTTCTCCGGTCGGATCGTGATCTTCTGCCCGTCCCGTTCGAGGATGTTCGAGACGCCGACGAAGCCCGCGACGAACTCGCTCTGCGGATGCTCGTACACCTCGGCGGGTGAGCCGAGCTGCTCGATTCGGCCTTCGTTGAAGACGGCCATCCGGTCGCTCATCGTGAGCGCCTCTTCCTGGTCGTGCGTGACGTAGACGAAGGTGATGCCGAGGTCGCGCTGCAGCGCTTTCAGGAACACCTGCATCTCCTGGCGCAGCTTCAGGTCGAGCGCGCCGAGCGGCTCGTCGAGGAGCAGCACCGACGGCGAGTTGACGATCGCCCGCGCGAGCGCGACGCGCTGCCGCTGGCCGCCCGAGAGCTGGACCGGCTTGCGCGAGCCGACGTTCGGGAGGCGCACGCGTTCGAGCACCTCGCGCGCCTTCCCGCGACGCTCGCGCCGTCCGAGCCCTCTCACGCGCAGCCCGTACTCGACGTTCTCCTCGACCGTCATGTGCGGGAAGAGCGCGTAGTCCTGGAACACGGTGTTGACGTTCCGCTCGAACGGCGGCACGCGTGTCACGTCCACGCCCGCGAGCTCGACGTGGCCCTCGTCGGGCTGCTCGAAGCCGGCGATCACGCGCAGCGTCGTCGTCTTGCCTGAGCCGGACGGGCCGAGCAGCGTGAAGAACTCGCCCTCGACGATGTCGAGGTCGAGGCGGTCGATCGCGACGACGTCGCCGTAGAGGCGGCGGATGCCGCTCAGGTGCACCGCAGAGCTCGCGGCGTTGCGCTGCTCCGCCGGCTTAGACGGAGCCTGCGTCGCCAAGCGCTTCCTCCAGGATTGCGAGCCCGCGCTCCAGTTCCTCGTCCGTCGCGGAGAGCGGCGGCAGCAGACGGATCACATTCCCGTAGAGACCGCAGGAGAGAAGGACGAGCCCGCGCTCCCGCGCGGACGCGGTGACCGCCTTCGCCGCGTCGCCGCTCTGCTCCGCGAGCTCGAGCGCGAGCATCGCGCCGAGCCCGCGCACCTCGCCGACGATCGCGTGCTTCGCCGCGACCTCGCCGAGCCTCGTCCGCAGAAGCTTGGCGATCTGCTCGGCACGCTCGCGGAAGCCAGGCGCCGAGAGCTCGCCGAGCACGGCGAGCGCCGCGGCGCACGCGACCGGGTTGCCGCCGAAGGTCCCGCCGAGCCCGCCGGGGTGCGGCGCGTCCATCAGCTCTGCGCGGCCCGTGACCGCGGCCAGCGGCAGGCCGCCGCCGAGCGTCTTGCCCGAGACGAGCAGGTCGGGCTCGACGTCATAGCGCTCGATCGCCCAGATCGTGCCCGTGCGGCCGCAACCGGCCTGCACCTCGTCGTCGACGTAGACGATGCCGTGCTTGTCGCAGATCGCCCGCAGAGCCTGGATGAAGTCGACCGGCATCTCGATGAAGCCGCCTTCGCCCTGCACCGGCTCGAGGACGATGCAGGCGACCTCGGCCGGGTCGACGTCCTGCTTGAACAGAAGCTCGAGCCCGTGCAGCGCGTCCTCGGTCGAGACGCCGCGGTACGGATACGGCGCGGGCGCGCGATGGATGTCCGTCGCGAGCGGCCCGAAGCCCTGCTTGTAGACGAGCTTCGACGTCATCGCCATCGTCAGGTTCGTGCGGCCGTGGAACGCGCGGTCGAAGACGACGACACCCGCGCGCCCGGTGGCGGCGCGCGCGATCTTGACGGCGTTCTCGATCGCCTCGGCGCCCGAGTTGACGAGCAGCGTCTTCGTCGCCGCATTCCCGGGCCAGAGCTCGTCGAGCTTCTCGGCGACGGCGACGTACGGCTCGTACGCGCCGACCATGAAGCACTGGTGCAGGAAGTGGTCGACCTGCTCGTGGACGGCGCGGACGACGGCCGCGTTGCCGTGGCCCAGGTTCTGGCAGGCGATCCCGCCGGCGAAGTCGATGTACTCCCGGCCGTCGGTGTCCCAGATCCGCGCGCCCCACGCCCGGGCGACCACGAGATCGGTGCTTGCGACCCCGCGCGGCACGTAGCGCTCCCGCCCCCGGCGCACCTGATCCGTGGAGGCACGTTCCTCGACCCGCATCGACCGGGAGTATCGCACTATCGCAATGCGAGGCAAAAGGGTCGCCTGACCTACGCAATGCGCAGAACGGGATACGCTCGCCCGATGCGGCCGCTGTCGCCTCAGTTCACGCCCTACGGCTGGGCGCTGTCGACGGCGGAGATCGCACGGCGGGCCGGGATCGCCCCGGACGAGGTGCTGCGCTTCGACGGCAACACGCCGCCGGAGCCGCCCGCGGTCGCCCGGCCGGAGACGATCGCCGCCGCGCTCGAGCGGATCCAGTCGTACCGCCACGGCGGGTTCCCCGAGCTGATCCGGGCGATCGCCGGCTACAACGGGCTCGAGCCGGAGAACGTCGTGCTCGGCGCCGGCGCCGACGACCTGCTCATGCTCTGCGCGCGCGCCTACGCCGGCCCGGGCACCCGCGTCTCGATCGCCGACGAGCCGTCGTACCCGCTCTACCGCGTCGCCGCCTGGGTGACCGGAGCCGACGTGGGTAGCGACGACCCCGCGCTCACGTTCGTCTGCCGCCCGCACAACCCGACCGGGGCGATGGTCGACGTGCCGGCGGCGCGGCCGCTCGTCGTCGACGAGGCGTACTTCGAGTACGGCCGCGAGACCGCGCTGCACCTGCTCGGCTCGAACGATGTGATCGTCGTCCGGACGTTCTCGAAGGCGTTCGGGCTCGCCTCGGC
>Ga0070714_100003953_pt1 | contig 11139 bp, 8 predicted proteins | sample LARL83metaG_FD_65450 | JGI IMG/M metagenome (GOLD analysis project Ga0070714, IMG submission 65450) | Corn, switchgrass and miscanthus rhizosphere microbial communities from Kellogg Biological Station, Michigan, USA - LAR L8-3 metaG | ecosystem: Host-associated > Plants > Roots > Rhizosphere ... | reverse complement strand
CGTCACCGTCTGCGATCCGGTCAAGGCGCCGATCAGCAGGATCGGGTTCATCCGCAGCGCGAAATGGCCGAACAAAATCCCGACGATCTGCGGCACCAGCGTCACCACCACGCCGCCGAGCAGCAGGCCGATGCCCGATTCCTTCAGCGCCGAGAGGAAAATCGGGCCGGCATGGATCCCGGTGAGCCCGACGAAGGCCGCGAGCCCGAGAGACGTCATGAGCGAAACCGCGCCGTCGGGAATTCGCCCGAACAGCGGAAACTGCGTACGCAGATATCCCACCAGCAGCCCCGCGAGCAGCGTGCCTACGCTCGTGCTCAGCGATATTTTGACGTTGCCGACGGTAAAGCTCAGGAGAACGCCGGCGATGCCGCCGAAGAAAATGGCGAGCCCCAGCACGATGAAATCGATATTGGTGCTGGGCGCGACGATGGTGCCGATCTGCGCGGCCGCTCGCTCCACGACGTTCTCCGGGCCGACGATGCGAAGCATGTCGCCCCGCTGCAGCACGACGCCGCCCGCGACGGGAATCTCCTGATCGCCGCGACGCAGCGATCGCAGGTAGAGACCGCGCGTCCAATCCTGCTCCGAGGCCTCGCCGAGGCTGGTACCGGCAAGCTTGCGATTCATGAGGAGGACGTCGGCCAGCGAGAGCGGGATGTCGAGGAGCTCCTGGTCCTCGACCTCCTCGCCGCGCGGCCCGACCAGCTCGACGATGATCTGGCGCGGCCCGGAGAGCGCGATCACGTCGCCCGCCTGAAGGCTCGTACCGGGCTCCGCTTCGATGATGCGGTCGGCGCGGCGCAGCCGGTGGATGAACAGCCGGTGCTCCGCCGCGCGCGCCTCGGCCGCGGCGGCGCTCAATCCCACGAGCGGCGAGCCCTCGGGCAATCGATAGGCGCGCAGCTCGAATTTGCGCCAAGCGGACGCGATCCCCGGCTTGGCGCGAGTCATTCCCAGCGCCTGCTCGAGTTTGAGCGCCTCGGTCTTCAGGTCGAGCTTGAGCAGGGCCGGGACAACGACCGTGCAGAAGAGGATCACGCCGGCATAGCCGAAGATGTAAGTTACCGCGTCCGCCACCGCGATGTGAGCCACAAACCGTGCGCGGTCCGTCTCCGGTATGGCCAAGCCGTTGATGGCGTCGGTCGCCGTCCCCATCGAGGCGCTGTTGGTGAGCGAACCTGACATGAGCCCGGCGGCAAAGCCGGGATCGAGACCGAGCGCCTTGGCAACGACGATCGAAGTTGCAAGGCCGGTCAGGCAGACGACGAGAGCCATGAGAATCGGCTTGAGGCCGTCGCGCTTGAGCGCCTGCATGAACTGCGGGCCGACCGAATAGCCGATCCCGAACAGGAACAGCAAAAACAGGAAAGACTTAGTCATGCCCGAGACGGGCACATGGGCGAACTGGCCGACGAGCAATCCGGCAAAAAGCGCGCCCGTGACTGGCCCGAGGCTGAATGCCCCGATCTTGAAACTTCCGATCCAGTAGCCGCCCGCGATCACCAGGAACAGCGCAAGCTCCGGGTAGCGGACCAGGAACTGCTCGAGCCAGGCTGACATCGCGACCAGTCCGAAAGTGGGCCGTCCCCGTCAGATCGGAAAGCCGGGACTCACGTGCGCAGTTGCTCCGTCAGTGGCCGCTGAACACCAGCGTCTGGAACGGCAGCACCAGCGCCTGGAGCCGCAGGATCAAGGCGTGCAGCAACCCTAGCGCATCGACGGTGTGGAGCGCGATGCGGCGGAAGAAGCCGGTGTCCTTGGCCACGATGACATCGTGGTTGCTGGAATACGCGTTGGCGATGCAGCTGCTGCCGGGCGTCACGTCGTCGATCCCGCCTTTGAACAGCGGCTCGAGAAACACCAACAGCGTGCCCGGCTTGGTGACCTGCGTAGGATCGACAAGCTGCTCCCCGCCGCGAAACTGGCCGGCAGCGATGTAGTCCTGCACGTTCGTCACGACCATCGGAATGACCGTGAAGGGTTTGGACACGCAGGTGACCTCGGCGACCATCCCCGGCTTCATGATCTGCGCCTCGATCTGACCGAAGCCGGCCTGCAGGCTGCGTTGGCCCGCGCCTTCCGGAATGAGAATGCCGGCCGGGCGCATCAACGGGTTGACGAGGTCGCCGACCCGCAGCGCGAATTGCTCGACGCGCCCGCTCACGCCCGCGCGCACCACGGTCTTGTCGAGTTCCACCTGCGCCTGGTCGAGCGCGGACTCGGCACTCGCCTTCTGTGCCGGCAGAAGCGTCGAGACACGTTCCTGCGCGCTCTTCTTGGCGGCTTCGGCGGCGGCGACTGCGGCGAGATCGCCCTGCTGACGCACCTGGAGCTTCTCGATGTCGCGCAACGGAACGTTGCCCGGGTTGCGACGGTAAAGCTCCTGCTTGGTCTCCAGCTCGTCGGTCGTTTGCTGATACACGCTCTTGGCCTGCTCCACTTGGCTATCCGCCTTTTGCACGTCCGCGCGCGCCACCGTCATTTCCGCGTCGACCTCGGTGATCTTGCGTCGCGCGGTCTCCACCGCGGCCTCCTGCTTCGAACTATCCAGGCGGAAGATCGGCTGTCCTGCCTTCACCTCGCCGCTCATGCCCACGTGGATCTCGGCGACCCGGCCGATCGTCTCGGGAACGATGGGCACTGTGCGGAAGAACAGCGTCACGTTGGTCGTGGAGGGGTGATTGTAGAAAACCGTCGTGATCAGCAAGATCGCGAGAATCACGCAGCCGGTTATTCCCCATCTCAGCTCGAACCACACGGAGAAGAGCGTGATCTCCTTGCCGAAGCGCTTTCCCTGGCGGTAACGGCGATACAGGTAGTCGGGCACGATGGTGAAAAGCGAGCAGAACATCAGCTCAAGCATGGCCCAGCTCCTTCTGCCGCGCGGGAACGATCTCGGGTTTGGATGGGAAGCCTCGTTTTCCCGGGCCGTGCTCCGCCGCGTCGCCGGCATCGGGTGCCGCAGCGGCTTCGCCCGCCGGTTCGGCGGCAACGAACGGGTCGGGCATTTCCGTGAAGCCTTCGCCGGGCTTGAGTCCCGCCATCTTCTCGGTCGATCCGGCGATGCGGTTAAGTGGAGTGCCGAAATCGGGAAGGTCGATCAGCGCCAGCATGAGGCCGATCACCCAAAAGATGTGCATGTGCGTGAACAGGGCGAGGAGCCCGAGCACCGCGACGATCTCGAACTGAAGTTTATGGCCGCGGTGCGCTATCCGCTCGGGCAGCGTGTGCAGGCGAAGGAACAACACGCCGAAGGCCACGACCGACCCGATCAGGACGATAACCATGACAACCATCAGCACGTCGGTCTCGCCGGGGGCGGTGATGAACGACGGCAGATGCTGCGTGGCAACAGGGTGAGCGCCAGCGCTCGTCGAGTCCGCCATAGTTCAACTCCTGTCGGTACAGACGAACGGCGTGGTATGGATGCTACCGCTGTGCATCCGCATGCGACCACGCCTCGCCGGATCATCTTGATCCGCCTGGACTTCGCGGACCATCAGGGTTTGACCCGAATGCAGGCCGGGTTTTTCCTGAACCGGCAGTGTCGTCGGCCGCGTCGACGCCGTCAATCGCGGGAAGATCAAGGCGCGGGTCACCCGCGCCGCAGCACGCCGCAAGCATGCTCCGCCACAATAACGGCAGCGAAGCGGCGGACCGGCTTCCATCCGGCCGCCGTCATCCCTCGCGCGGCGGCGATGGACAGAATGACGCAGATCAGTCGCAAGTCACGCCGGCCGCGCACCTGCGGACGGCGCGGCGCGCGTGCCGCCGGGCGGGCGTTCCCACGCAACGACCGTTCACCCGGTGCATGCCCGCGCCGCATGCTTCGCGAACATTAATGACCATATCGTCCGACTGCTGGAGCGGTGTAGGCGGCATCGCCTGTGCCGAGGAGGCCAAGGCCAGCGCAAACGCAACGGCAATCACCCGGATCATCGGTTTTCTCCTGTTCAGCTGGTATCGACGCGAAGGTCGGAGGCGCCAGCGTACCTCCCGCACAGCCATGATGGATGGAAACAATCTCACTGAACATCGGGTGTTCACCCAAACGGCCGTAAGGGTTTCCCCTCAGTCGCCATTTTTCAAATAGTGCTCTATCCGCTGCACGCCGCACATGCTTTTTACGGTTCGACGAGCTTGTTGCGGATTGCATAGCGGACGATCGCCGCGGTCGAGGTGACGTTGAGCTTGCGCATCGCCGTCGCGCGGTGAGACTCGATCGTCTTGACGCTCAGATTGAGGATCGTGCCAATCTCTTTGTTGCTGTGGCCCTCGGAGATCAATTGGACGACGAGCCGCTCGCGCGGCGTCAGGGTGCCTTCGCCCCTGAGCGGAAGGGCGGTCAAATACGACTTGAGCAGCTGTTCGGACACGCGGCCGGTGAAAAACGGCTTCTTGTTGACGAGAGACTCCACCGCCGCGATGAGATATTGCTTCGCGTCGGATTTGAGCAGATAGGCGCGCGCGCCGGCTTCCAGCAGCTCTCCCACCAGCACATCGCTGTCGTGCATGGTGAAAATCAGAATTTGGGCGTCCGGAAGGCGGGCACGTATCTGACGCGTCGCTTCGATGCCATTGATCACCGGCAACGAGTAATCGATGATCGTCACGTCCGGCTTGCTGGCGAGCGCCTTGGCGACGGCGTCCTTGCCGTTCTCAGCTTCGGCGACGACCTCCCATCCCTCGTGCGCTTCGAGGATCGCTCGCAGGCCCGAGCGGACCACTTCGTGGTCGTCCGCGATCAGAATCCGGGTCACGATGCACCTGCGCGACGCCGCAAGCCAACATGGTGGAATACGGTCAAACCAGCCCTTCCGCGGCAGCCAGCCGCCACATTAGCGGAGCCGATCCGGCAATGCATCAGGAAAACCCTGAATTGATCGTCGTCTAAACCCGGAAAGTTTAATTCGGCGCGCAAGATCAGCGCTGTTTTTGCTCGATTTCTAATGAGCTGGCGCGAAGGGAATTCCCGGGTCCATTTTTCAGGTGAACCGCGATGGCTCCTGGGCGTTCACTGACTGCAATTCAAGCTGCGGATTCGATAGTAGACAAGATAGGCAGGCGGCACATTTGGCCGCCACGTCATCCAGTAAATGCCTGAAGTCGCTGGCGCTCCCTAGGGGACTTGAACCCCTGTTTTCGCCGTGAGAGTTGATCGTTCAGACGCCGGCGAACATTCGGTGGACGTCGAAAAGTATAGATTTTTGTAGGTACTTGGCGCGTGGCTGTCCGCCACGGTCCGGCACCTTCCGGGACGAGCAGCCTGAGGACGTCGGTTACCGAAACTGCTGTGATGCACAAGGTGCTTCGATCATAACCTGACTCCACGCGGCGGATCGGTTCAATATGTGAGACACCGCTTTCAACTATGGAATCTCGTAGACAGCGGTCTCGTCGACGATGCCGCGCAGCGACGCGCGCCGCATGGTCGGCTTGAGACCCGAGGTTTCGAGGATTTTCGCAGCGTTTGGATCCTCCACTACCGATTTGGTGACGTGGATGGCGCGCGAAGAGGCGAGGCCCTGCACGCGCGCCGCTATGTTGACGGTCCGACCGAAATAATCTTGGGTGTCGTTGAGCCTGACGGCAAGGCACGGTCCTTCGTGAATGCCGATCTTGAGCAGCAAATCCTCATTCCGACGCTCGGTGTTGATGCGCGCCATTTCCTCGCGCATGCGCAACGCAGCCGCGAGCGCCCGGTCGGGCGTCGGGAACGTCGCCATCACCGCGTCACCGATCGTCTTTACAACCGCTCCAGCCTCCTCCCGAACCACATCGTAGAGAACGTGGAAATGCTCGCGAACAAGATCGTAGGCCACGAGATCGCCAACCCGCTCATAGAGCGCAGTCGAGCCCTTGAGATCGGTGAACAGGAATGTAAGGCTTGTGATCTTCAGCCGCTGATCGACATCAAGCGTGTCGGTGCGAAACAAGTCGCGGAAAGTCTGATTGGTGAGGAGCCGCTTGGCCGTGAGGAACGGCCGGCGCCTGCCGAGCAGATTGTGCAGCCTGTCATCGGCAATCCAAAGCGCCGGGAGCACGCGACGGTCGGTGCGATTTTCGAGCGACAATCGCAAGGGCCCGGGCCGCATCGTGACCGTCCCGACGGGCGCCGCCACCTTATTGAACACGATCGACAGCGTTTGCCGCTCACGCGTCGGTTCGCCTTTGACGTCGATGAACTGGGATCCATGCGTCACCGGATCGAATAGGATGACGAAATCTTTGGGCAGCTGAAGTGATAGCACCGCCCTTTCGCCAGGCGGCAGCTCGATCGAATCGATTGTGAACTCTGCGATGCTGTCTGCCAGCGTCTCTGGTAGATCAACGCCCGAGCTCCAGAAAATCTGACGGTAATATTCGACTTCGGGGAGCGTATCGGGATCATGCGCGGCGATCCGGCGCACACGCGGGTTCACCGTGAAGGTTACCTCGACCATCTCGTCGAGCGTAGGTTTGTAGCCAGCCGCGCATAGCTGGCAGTGGTATTCATCTCGATTGACCGTCTTGAGCGTAGTGCTCGCATCCAGCACTCCACCGCAGCCAGGGCACAGAACGTTCCATAACAATTCAAAAACGCCGAGCCGGGCGGCGTGCAGGAACGCGGCGATGGTCCGTTCTTCGTCGAGGCGGTGCTTCGCGGCGAAATCAAACACATTGATGCGGCACAACGCGCGATCGGGTGCTTCTCGAACCGAACGCTCGATGGCGGCAACACAATCAGCATCGGCCGATTGCCTGAGCACACTGAAGAGTGCTTCGACCTCGCTCACGTCAATGCTCCGGTCCGATCTTAGCCATCCGGTCTCGCTGTAGCAAGTTCGTCGAAGTGGGAGGGCGAGCGCGCATCCAACTTCGGTCACAGGCCGTCAAGTGGCTCAGAATGGCGTCCACGGGACCTGGTTCGAATACATCAGCGAAATTGCCTCTATTCGCTATTCGCCATTCGCTATTCGCCTTACACTCTCGCCATGCCCATCGACTACGCCGCCGTCAAATCCTGGCCGTTTCCCGACGTCGAGCATCGCTACACCGCGCGCGACACCATGCTCTACGCGCTCGGGCTCGGCTGCGGCAGCGATCCGACCGATCCGGACGAGTTGCAATTCGTCTTCGAAGAGAACCTGCGCGCACTCCCGACCATGGCGGTGGTGCTGGGCGGATCCGGCTTCTGGTTGCGCAATGCGAAGACCGGCGTCGACTGGCGCAAAATGCTGCACGGCGAACAGGGGCTCACGCTTCACCGGCCGCTGCCAGTCGCCGGGACGGTGATCGGACGCACGCGCATCAAAGAAATCGTCGACAAGGGGCGCGAGCGCGGCGCGCTCATGTTCACTGAGCGCCGCATCCTCGACAAGGAGAGCGGTGCGGAAATCGCAACGCTCACCTCGACCACGGTGATGCGCGGCGACGGCGGCTTTGGCGGGCCGAACGGGCCGACGCCTACGCCGCACCGACTGCCCGAGCGCGCGCCCGATGCCGCGCTCGACATTGCGACCTTGCCGCAAGCGGCGCTGATCTATCGCCTGTCCGGCGACATGAACCCGCTGCATGCCGATCCGAAGATCGCGGCGGCCGCGGGATTTACCCGACCGATCCTGCACGGCCTGTGCTCGTTCGGCATCGCCGGCCGCGCGGTGCTCAAGCTGACCGCCGGCAACGACCCAGCGCGGCTCGCGCACATGCAGGTGCGCTTCACCGCACCGGCTTATCCTGGCGAGACGATCCGCACGGAAATCTGGCGCGACGGCAAGACCGTGTCTTTCCGCGCCCGCGCGCTCGAGCGCGACGCCGTAATCCTCAACAACGGCCTGGCAACGATCAGTGATCAGTGATCAGTCACCAGTGACCAGATGCAGACCGCTGGTTTTGGATCCTCGGTTTCTGATACTGATTACTGGCTACTGGTTACTGGTCACTGGACGCGCTCAAGCTAGAAATTCGCGCAGGGTCTCGATGAACACATCGAGGCGGTCGTGGTGCACCCAGTGTCCGGCGCCTTCGACATTGACCACACGCGCATTCTGGAAATACTGCGCGCGGCCGTCCCCCTGCGGGTTCGAGGCCCAGCTCTCATTGCCATAGACCAGCAATGTCGGGCAGGTGATGCGGCTCCACAAGTGCTGGAGTTCGTCCACCTGCATGTCGTAGGGCGCCCACACGCGCAGGTAATTATCGAACTTCCAACTGAAAGTGCCGTCCTCGTTCTGGTTGACGCCGTGTTGGGTGAGGTGGCGCGCCTGTTCGGGCGACAGACGTTTGTTCGCCTCCTGCATGCGGCAGAACGCATCCTCGATCGAGGCGTAGCGGCGCGGCAGCCGGCCGGCGAGATCATGCTGCAGGTCGATCCACTTGCGCATGCGATCGACGATCGTCTGCTTCGCGCGTTCGGCAAGCGCCTTCGGTGACGGGCCGAGACCTTCGAGCGAGACCAGCGCCTTCACCTTCTCGGGATAGATGCCGGCGTAGCGTAGCGCGATGTTGCCGCCGAGCGAATGGCCGACGATCGTCACCGGCGCAAGGCGCCGCAGATCGATCAGCTGCGCAAGGTCGTAAATATAGCCGGCCATGGTGTAGGAGCCGGTCGCCGACCACTGGCTATCGCCATGGCCGCGCAGGTCGGGCGCGATGATGTGCCAGTCGTGGCGCAGCCGTTGCGCCACCCAGTCCCAATTGCGGCAATGGTCCTGACCGCCGTGCAGCAGGATCAACGGCGGGGCGTCCGCGTTGCCCCAGTCGACGTAATGCAGCCGCAGCCGCTGCGAGAAATAGACCCGCGAGGCGGGGCCGGTGGTTTCATGCTCAGGCATGCTTCCTTGCGTGTAAATCGATACCCTTCATCTGTTCCTTCACAGGCGCTCAATCCCAGTCGCCGCCCGATTGGAGGCGCTTTCGCCGTGCGTTTCAAAGTGCCGAGCGTGTTTGACGAGATATGCCTTCAGAGTTTCGAGGCAGCGCGCTGCGTGCTCGGCGTAGCCCAGTTGCTCTTGCCGCTCCCTGTTGGGCACCTCGATCGAATATACGCAGTGCGGGATGTGGGCAAGAATGCCCGCAACATCGATACCGCCCTCGCCGAAGTAAAGGCGTGCGTCGCGCATGGTGCGTATCATCTCGGCGCGCCGCGTCGGTATCTCGACATTGGCATCGCAGAGATGGGCGAAATGGAACCACTCGCGCGGCAGTGCATCGAGGTCTGCAGGGTTGTCACGGGCCCGATGGAAGTGGTGCATATCGATCATCAGGCCTGCGTTAGTCCGGCTGACGGTACGCAGCACATCGAGCGCCTGAGCCAAGTTGCGGACGACTGCAATAGGCACGTATTCCAGGTCGACGGTGAGCCCAAAAGGCTTGGCGAGATCGCAAATCTCGGCGAACTTCTCGATATAGAACTCGCGCTCCCCGCCCCAGATGCTGGACAGGATGGCCTTGGCACCCAGCTCGGCGGCCACTTCCATTGCCGGCAGGTATTTGCTCGGATGCACGCCTTCGTACACGCGGGCGACCTCGATGTCGTGGACGCGGACACCGGTCGAGGCGAGCGCCCTCTTTGTTTGCTTCAGCATCTGCGGGTTGTCCGGGAGCGCATAGTTCGGTTCATGGGGCAGCCCCATGTAAATCGAACGGATACTGACGTAGTCGTAGCCCGCGCGGGCCGCGATGTAGGTCATCTCCGGGGGGGTGCACCCCAGCACGGTAAGGTGTGCCAGTGAATATTCCTGTTTCAGGACGCTCCTCCTCGCCTTCCAGCGGCGCTCTGAAGGATACCCATCGCGAAATCGATGAAAAGCCGAACAAAGATGCGCTGGTTGACGCAGGGATGAAAAGACCTCGCGCGGGATCTCGGCATCTTGGCCCCCTCCGGGGCCCCTGGGCCAACGCCCCATATGGGTCAGGTTCGACAAAGCTCAAGAGCCGCGGATGACGACACGCCTGGCCGTGCTATAACTCGGCATGGCCTTCGAGACCCGGCTCACCTCCGAAATGGTCGCGCGCCACACCGCGAGCGGCTGGTGGGGCAGGGACACGATCTACGGGCTTCTCTCGGTGCGTGTCGCGATGCATCCCGACCGCGAGGCGCTCGTCGATTCCAGGCGCCGCATCACCTATGGCGAACTGAAAGACGGCATCGACCGCACCGCCGCGGTGCTCAAGGCGCACGGCGTCGGCCGCGGTGACGTGGTCACCATCCAGCTGCCCAACTGGATCGAGTTCGCTTTCGTGTTCTTCGCGCTCGAACTCATCGGCGCGGTCGCCAACACGATCAGCCCGGACTTCCGCAGCCGGGAGGTGAGCTACATCCTGCGCTTCTCGCGCAGCCGCGCCTACGTGTGCACGCAGAGCTTCAAGGGCTTCGACTACCCCGGCATGGTGCGCGCGCTGATGCAGGAATTGCCGGACCTGCGCTTCATCTGCGTGGTCGACGGCGCGGGCGAGGACGGCACCGTGTCGCTCGCCAACGAGCTTGCAAGGACGCCGCCGCTGCCGTCAGCCGAGCGCGTCGCCATGTCGTCCAACGAGGTGTTCCGCATGGCGTTCACCTCGGGCACCACCGGCAATCCGAAATGCGTGCTGCACTCCTTCAACACCACCTTGCCGGCGTTTCGCGTTCTCACCCGCGACATGCAGGTGAGCGAGAACGACGTGTTTCTCATTTACCTGCCGGTCGGGCTGAACTTTGGCTATTTGCTGCTGGTGCATGCACTGCTGCTCGGGGCGCGCGCGGTGCTGCTCGACCGCTTCTCCGGCCGCGCCGCGCTCGAATTGATCGAGCGCGAGAAGGTAACGTTCGCGGGGAGCGCGCCTGCCTCGCTCATCGCCATGCTCAACGAGAAGGATCTGGAGCGCTACGATTGTTCCTCGCTGCGCCTCGTCATCACCGCGGGCGCGTCGTGCCCGGTCGAGACTTTGCGCGCGTTCCGGCGCCGCATGGCCGGTCACCTGATCGAGCTCTACGGCATGCTCGAGACCGGCTACCACACCTACACGCGGCTCTCCGACGATCCCGAGACGGTGACCGGCACCATCGGCCGCTGCGCCGAGGGGATGGGCCTGCGCCTGATCGATGCGCAGGGCCGCGACGTGCCGCGCGGGGAAGAGGGCGAGATCGCCGCCGACGGGCCGTGCGTGCATCTC
>Ga0070714_100003952_pt1 | contig 11142 bp, 9 predicted proteins | sample LARL83metaG_FD_65450 | JGI IMG/M metagenome (GOLD analysis project Ga0070714, IMG submission 65450) | Corn, switchgrass and miscanthus rhizosphere microbial communities from Kellogg Biological Station, Michigan, USA - LAR L8-3 metaG | ecosystem: Host-associated > Plants > Roots > Rhizosphere ... | reverse complement strand
TTCGCGAAGGCGTCGGCCGAATTATCCTTGTCGAAGGCAGCGTAGTCGTCGGGCGTGGGAGGAAGGCCGGTGAGATCGAGATAACTACGGCGCAGCAGATCGTGTTTGGTCGCGGGGGCGACGGGCTTGATTCCTTCCTTCTCCAGGCGTGCCAAAACGAACCGGTCGATGGCCGTTTTCGACCATTTTGTATCGTTCACGGGGGGGATTTGAGGGCTTTTTAGCGGCAAAAACGACCAGAAATTGCGCCTTTCGGGCGACAAGACATACTTGCCGTCTTTGGTGGGTGTCGCCGCCGATGCAGTGCTTGCAGGCCATGCCGCCCCGGCTTTGACCCATGCCTCCAGATCGGCGACCTCCTGCTGTTTGAGCTTGCCGCCGGAAGGCATCTTCAAATCCGGATCCGTCTGCCGGACGGCCTGAATCAGCAGGCTCTTTTCCGGCTCTCCGATAATGATCGCCGGGCCCCGTTTGCCTCCCTTTTTCATCCCTTCCAAAGTGTCCAGGCGCAAACCACCGAGCTGCGAGTTCGTGTGGCAGCCGAAGCAGTTGTTCGCGAGAATCGGACGAATCTTGTTTTCGAAGAATTCTGGAGTGCCTGCGTTCGCCGTTTGCGCAGCGAGTGGCTCAACCGTGGCAACAAGGAGCGGCAGTACAACAGCGAGTTTATTCAAGCGCATAATCCCGGGGCCTCGAGATGTCAGTCTGAAAACGGGACGCAAACGCTGCGAATGGCGGGCCAGACCTGGGCCAAGTCGGTAGTAATGCTAACACGATACGACTACCATAAACCGCGCCTTTTTATAAAGATACCACATTAGAACCGCTTAGGATCAATGCGCCAGATAGTGTGCGCGCGTAAGTTCGACAGCCACACCGAGCCGTGCCCGGCGCGGATGGAATCGCCGCCCTCGCCTACCCACTGCCGTACCACCTTGTTCGTTCCAGGATCGATCTCGGAAATCGGGATCTGGAACACCGTGGCCCAGATGTGCCCCAAACCGAACGCAATCTCGCCGCCGCTGCCGGGAATTCCGACCTCGACGGTCGCAATGACCTTCCGCGTCTTGATGTCGACGCGCGAGAGGGTGCCGTCGCCCTGATTGAGGGTCCAGACGGCCCCGGCGCCGAAAGTTTCAAATCGCGGTGCCGGACCGACTGGAATCGAGTCCGTGACTTTATTCGTCTTCGCATCCACGCGGGTCAACATATTCTTAGCCGGAGTGGTCACCCATACCGCGCCGTCGCCATATAAAACCGCAGCCGAACCAGCCGGCACGTCGATCGTCGCCAAGACCGTGTTCGTTTTCGGATCGATGCGCGAGAGCTGTCCATGGGGATCCGTTACCAGCCAAACCGCATCTTCACTAGTAGCGATGCCACCCTCGCTCTCCGCAGGACCGGCGGGAACGGTGGCTACGACCGAATTTGTCTTGATGTCTACGCGCGAGATCGTCTTGTCTCCGCAACTCGGCACCCAGATACTGCCGAAGCCCGCAGCCAGACCCGAACAGGGACGCTTACCTACGGTGATCGTCGTTGCTATTTTGTTGGTGTTCACATCCAGCCGGTGAATTGCGTTGCGGGGGCCGTTCGCCACCCAGACCGCATCATCCGTAAGCACCTGCCAATCCGGCGTGCCGCTTCCCGTGTCGAAGATGGCCATGGTAGTAATGCTGGACAGTTCGCGCTTCACGCCGGGCGTGCTGACACCAGGGCGCGGCGGATCCTTCGGCCGTTTCTTTTCGGACTGCTTTTTTTCGGACTCCTGCGCGCACATTACAACCGCCAGCGACAGGCAGGCCGCGATGACCAATCTCGTTTGCACTTCGCGTTCTCCTATTCCGGAAGCGTAGCCTATTCTGGAAGCGTAACAACGACACGCTTGGGGTCGATCCGCCAGATCGTTCCCGCCTTGACATTCGACAGCCAGATCGCGCCCGGGGATACAGCCATGGCGCCACCACCGTCGCCGTTAAACTGCTGCACGACGGTCTCGGCTACGACATCGATCCTTGCGAGCGGGAAACCTGTCTGGGTCACCCAGACAAAGCCGTCCCCGAAAGCAATACCACCGTCGGCGTTGGGCACGCCCAGTTCAATCGTCTTTGAAACTTTGTTCGTCTTGGGATCGATGCGATCGATCTTGCCGTCTTTGCGGCAGAGTGCCCATATCGATCCTGCGCCCACAGCCAGCGCTTCAGGTTGCGGTGAAACTTCGATCGACTTGTCGACCAGGTTCGTGGCGGGATTGACGCGAAGAACTTTGTTCTCGGCCGGACACGCCAGCCACAGAGCCGTCCCACCGAACGTCAGGCTTCGGCAGCCCGCCGGCAGGCGCAGTTCACCAACCACCAGGTTTTGATCAGGGTCGATGCGGGAGAGAGTCGTCTTGTTGTCCGTCAAGAGCCAGATGCTGTCCTCGGTAGCCGCGATGACGCCACGAACGCTGGAGACGCCCGTGGGAAGGGTGTGGGTCACTTTGAAGGTCTTCGCATCGATGCGAGCGAGTGAGGACGTTCCGCAAATGGGCGCCCATAAACTGCCGAAACCCGAGGCCATGCCGCCGCAGGGCTTCGTCAAACCGGCGATCGGCTCGGCTTTCTTGTTTGTCTTTGGGTCGATTTTCTCAATCGCGTCCTTGCCCGGAGCGAAGGCGGCGTCAGTGAAAAAGATCCATTCGGGATGGACCGGAGCTTCGAATTCCGCCTCGGCTTTGAGGTTAGCGAACGGGATTTGAACGCCTGATGTTTTGACACCGGCCTTGGGAACAGGCACGGCTCCGCGCGTCGATTTCTGGCGGTGGTCGTCGGCCGATGCGAGCGAGAGAAACGTAACGAGGCTTATCAGGATACGCATCGGTGTTCCTTCGTTTCCTCTGCGCCAGTAGGCATGATGGCACACGCGCAGTGTCCGCGCAATATGGCCGCGCAGCAGATTACTCCGCTACAATCACCTAGACTGATGGAACATACGGGAGCAGGAGGCACGGCTTGAACTCGATAGGTCTGTACAAGGTCGCTATTGTCGTGGCGTTGGGCACGAGCCTCGTCAAGGCTCAGGCGCCCGAGCCCGATGGCGCGGGGCTGGAACGGGGTGTCCTCCCCGCACAGTGGATCACGGGTGGCCCCGATTGCTCGGCAGTGCCGAAGTGGCAGGTTCATGCTTACAATCCGGATCTTTATATCCTGCGCGAATCGGGATGTACCAATTACGAAAAACCCTTCCTGTACCTTTTCTTCGGCAAGGAGCGGGTGCTGCTCCAAGACACCGGGGCTGGAGAGACCAACGTCGCGGAGATTGTGAATCAGACCATTGCGGAGTGGTGTCGCCGTAACGGCCGCCAGTCGATCCCTCTTGTGGTCGCGCACTCTCACGGGCATGGCGATCATATTTCTGGAGACGCGCAATTCACTGGGAAGCCCAACGTAACGATCATCCCGCTGTCGGTCGAAGGAACGCAGAAAGCCTACGGTATTCGCCAATGGCCCACCGATCCCGGTTCCATCGATCTTGGCGGCCGCGTCCTCGACGTGATCGCGATTCCGGGTCATCAGCCCTTCGGTGTTGCGTTTTACGATAGCCGGACTGGCATCCTTCTGACCGGCGATACGCTTTATCCGGGGCGGCTTTACGTCACTGATTTTCCGGCGTTCGCGGCCAGCATCCAGCGGCTCGTGGATTTTACCCGCGACAAGACAGTCGCGCACATTCTCGGCTGCCACGTGGAGCAATCAAAAACGCCGTTCCTGGACTATCCGGTTGGAACGAAGTATCAGCCCGAGGAACATGCCTTGGAATTGTCGCACGCCCATCTGGTCGAATTGAATGAAGCGCTGAAAACGATTCGCAACCACCCGGTACGTTACGCACTGCGCGACTTCACGATCTGGCCGCGGGAGCCGCAGTAATTTCAGAACGAGTACCTCATGCTCAACTGCAGTACGCGTGCGGGCAGCGCGTTCTGGAATTCTCCAAACGTAGCCGTGTTATTGATGTCCAGAATCGGGTTATAGAGGTTCACGTGGTTGAAGGCGTTGAAAGCCTCGGCCCGGAACGCCAATCGATGGCCTTCCCACGGCATACTGAAGGTTTTCATCAGTGAGATGTCAACATTTGAAATTCCGGGCAGTCGGACAATCGCCCTGGTCCCGGTCGTTCCGCCGGCTTGTTGGAAGTAGTTATTGGCCGCGCCAGTGCTCGGGAACAGGCTCGGAACGCCGTTGTCGTCGATGAACTTGCCGAACGAGTTGGGGGCGCCGGGGAGTCGATCTGCCAAGGCGGAAATTTCATAGTTGGTTGGATACGCTCCATTCGCAGAAATGGTGGAAGGCAGCCCTGAGTGGTAGCGGAAGATCGTCGAGACCTGCCATCCTCCAATTACAGCATCGACAAACTTGTTCACGCTCTTTCCTAACATACGGTTTCGGCCGAAAGGCAGCTCATACAGCGCGTCGAAGGTGATATTGTGCCTTTGGTCGAAATCCGACGATCCGCGGAAAGCGTTTACATTGAAGGCATCCTGCAGCACCGCCCCGGATTGGCCAGCACCGGATTCCGCACCTGACGAATTGTCGATCGAATGCGACCAGGTGTAGTTGAAATCGAACGACAAGCCGTTCGCCAGCGCGCGCCGAAGAGTGACCGTCAAAGCGTTGTAATTCGCATACGCAGAGTTCGTCCAGGTGGGCAGTCCCGCTGCCTGGTAGGGGTAAAACGTATTGCATCCAAAAACGCTGTAGCAATTATTCGTTCCTTCGATACGCTGCCTATCAAACTGGTTCAAGTTGTCTTCGTCGCTCAGTGCGTTATTGATGATCCACTCGTGGAAGTAATTTTGAGTTGCGCTTCCCGGAACAAATACATTAGCGGAACTCGGGAACATGTTCTCGAAGAATGGGATCTTTGCGATCGGCCCGTAGTTCTGGCCCGCGTTCAGGTATTGCTGATGCAGAATACCAACGGCTTGTGACCACGTCATTCCCGACTTCTTATCCATAAAGTTTGTCAAAGGCTGATCAAAATCCTGCTGCACGAGGCCTCGATGGTACAAGCGCCCGGCATAACCTAATTCCAGCGACATCTTGCCGGGAAGCGGCTTGGCATAGTTCGCATTGAAAACCAGCGAATAAGGCGCTTTCAAGTTAGACACTACGCCGACGCCTTCGTCGAATCCGCCCGTGATGGTGGGAGGCGTGAATGGGAACCCTCCTTGTGCCGCCGCCGGTAAACCCGGAAGAGTGGGGTAACGCTGCGAGGTCGTGAAGTTCGTGTTCACCGGTTGTGTGACCGAACTCGCCAATCCAGGCGACCCGCTCTGATCGATATTGAAGGCCATGTCGCTACCGTATTGGTCGTAGACCATGGCGAAACTGCCTCGGACAACGCTGCCCTTGCCGAGAATCCTGTCGAAAAAATTATCCGTGGAATCCGGTGCATAGGCCACTGCGACGCGCGGAGCGAAGTTGAGCTTCGAGCGATCGTACCAACCCGGCTTGCCATTCGCCGCCCCTCCCAGCGTGTAGGTGAGAGACGCGTCTTTGATCTGATTATTCGGAATGCCGGCATTCATCGCCGCCACGCGTTCCGCGAAATACGTTTGCAGGGGAACAGTGGTGACAACTTCGGTACCATTCACTTCCCAAGGCGTGGTCGAGTTGCTGTAGCGCAGTCCGGCGGTGATGGTCAACTTGCGCTTGATGCGCCAGCTATCCATGGCGTAAAACTCATAGTCGTTGACGGCGTACTCGCGAGAGGCCGGCGTGCCAAACGGAATTACCGAGCCCGTCTTGGTGTATTGGTATGTGGCGCCGTACTGATTCACCAGACCGAGCAGGTCGCCCAGTCCTTGTTGGACGGCGGTCGGCTGTGTCAGCTTCAATCCCGAAGTGCCCTGCAAGGCACTGACGTAGTCTTGCACCAAAGTCGTGGCGTCACCGCCTAAGCCACCGAGCGTGTTCCGGTTGAAGGAATAGGATGGGTACGAGTTTTGAAAACTGTTGTGCGTATTTCGGATGAAACGCAGGTTTGCGCCGGCAGTAATCGTATGTTTGCCCTTGGTCCAGGTGAGGTCATCCGCAATATTGTGAGTGGGCATGATTTGGATGGACGGACGAATCGTGTCACCGTTCACAGTCGGAAACAGTGAGGTGATTCCAGAAAACGATAACGACGGGCCTACTTGGCCGGATGTGTTCAAGCCGAGACGCGTGATTCCGTAGCGCAGTGAGTTGATCAGGGTCGGCTTTATGATCCAGGTGTAGTTCGCAGCCCAGCCTTTGCTGTTGTCGACCAGCGCTTGAGCCGCTGGATGTCCCGGAAGCGGCGCCGCAAGCAAGTCTTGCGCTGAATCGTTCAGAGTTCCTCGAACAGCCAGTTTGTGCTTGCCCGACTCGTCGATGTTGTAATCCATTTTCGCAACGTAGGCGGAGTTATCCAGCGTGAGCGGTGCATTGAAACGCAGGCCGTCAAAGTTCAGATTCTTGTCAGATCCCAGCGCGGGATCATTCCCAGTTGGATACGAGTTCAGAACCGCTTTCATGGCATCGCTGAAGCCGATATGCAGCGGATCGATCGCTTTCACATCGGCCGGAGTCAACCGCTGGACCGTGCCGTTGCTGAAAGCCGCCATGAGAATACCCTGGCGCAGCGTCTCGCTTGGGACGGCTGCGGTGGCCGGCGTGGAGCTTGCGTCGATGCGGCGCTCCCAGTTTCCAAACAGGAACAGCCGATCTTTCTTGATCGGTCCGCCTAACGAGATGCCGAACTGGTTCCGAACCAGTGGAGAACGCGGGATTCCGGCTTGGTTGTTAAAGAAATCGTTCGCAGCAAGAAGTGTATTTCGGTTGTATTCGTAGAGCGACCCGTGGAGATTATTCGATCCGCTTCTCGTGATCAGAGTGACTTGCCCACCCGAGGACCGTCCCTCATCGGCCGTCTGACCCGCAACCGTGACACGGAATTCTTCCACCGAATCGAGCGGCACCGGGAGCGCGGCATTGAATCCGGCGGTATTCCCGTTCTTGCCGGTGTTTCCGGTACCGGACTGCGATCCATTCAGTAGCGCGCTGGTGATTCCCGAAGTCTGGTTGTTATTAACGTCCACGCCGTCGAGAATCACATTGTTTTGATCGCGCCGCGCGCCCAGCACTTCGCCGGTCTGCGTCACGCCGGGCTGAATACTCAGGAGTTCGACAACGTTCCTGGTTTGTAACGGAAGTTCCTGCACCTGTTTCTCTTCAAAGGCGTTCCCTACCGAGCCGTCGACAGTATTCACCTGTGTAGTCTGAGCTTCGACGTTCACCGTGGTGCCCACCGAGCCGACCTCGAGTACGCAATCGACCGTGGCCGGAACGTTCACCTCTAACGTGACGTCGTTCTCCGTAAGAGTCGAAAATCCTGACTTCTCGACCTTCAACATGTACTTGCCCGGTGGAACCTGCAGAATCTGGTAGAGCCCGTTGCCGTCAGACATCACCTTACGCGACGTTCCCGTAGATGCGTCAGTCAGGGTAACGACGCTCTCAGCAATGACCGCGCCAGAGGAATCCTTGATGGTTCCCCTCAATGAACTAGTGGACTGGCCGAGGGCTGCGATGCAGGCCATTGAAAACAACACGATTGCCTGTCTGAACACGGGACCGCCTTTCTCCTAGGAGCTGAGTTTTTTGACGAAATGTGCAGCAGCGACGGGGCCGAGTTCGATCGGACGGGGAAAACGCTCGTACGTGGAGCAGGCGAAGTTTCACCATGCTACAACGAAATGGTCGCAAATAAGCGTCCCGAGCGATCAAAATTTTTGATTCATTTAATCACGCTTTCTTTGGGCAAACATGTGGTTAACTAATTGGAACGTGCGGGGCGACCATACAGCGATCCCGCAAGTCTCATTTGATCTCGATATGACATGGGATGGTCGGGCGTAGTAGAACCTCACAGACTGGCCGAGTTGATTTTCGACAGGCCTATAGATCTCCAAAGGCTTAGTTATGAAGCCTGATTGTGAGGTCCACTGTAATAAATGAGTTGTTTAGGTTGGTCGGGGCGGGGCGATTTGAACGCCCGACCCCCCTGCGCCGGACACGGCTTCTTTTGGACGTGCCGACCATTGGGTGTGTCCTTGTGAGACTGTCGTGAATGCGGTCCTGGTGAAAGTAGGACACGTAATCACGGACAAGACGGCGCAGATGCTGTTCGTTCAGCGGAATCACTTGATCCAGTAACTCGCGCCGACACGGTGAAGAGCTTTGAATGGAAAGCCGCACGTTTCCACGTCAACATTTACAATTGGACCTCGCGTGGGCTTCGCCGGAAGTGTCGGCGTTGCCCCCCACTTCCAGGAATCTTCCTGAGAAACTCGGCGATCTGCAGGCCGAGGCAGCTGTCAGAGACGAGAGGGGAGCGCACCTGCACTTAGGGCAGGAGGTCGTTCTGATTCGCCCGGCTCCTTGTGCAATAGAATGAATTGGATGCAGACAGGCCGTTTAGATTCGGCCAATGCCAATGTAGTCAAAATTGTAATCATTGGTGGCCACTTTAACCGGAAAGCTGTCGGCTCGATTTGTTGATTTCTTAGGGATTTTGGATGTTGATTGCGACGAGCCCCTGTCGGAATAGCAGGGGCGCTTGTAGATACTCTGTAGCTGGTCAAATCCACTACTCTCAACAACTTGAGATTCGTAACTCGCTGATTTTGAAAGACCAAAACAAACCGGTCCACTGTGCCCAAGACAGATTCCAGCAGGCATCCAAAACTGCCTATTTTCAACTGCTTTCAGCTGGATATCCTGTCCATGGCGAATTACAAAAATGGCTGCAATCGGGCGTTTTAATGCCTTGATACCATTGCCAGAATGTACGAGTTCATCGTCCTCTTAGTGCATTCGCTCGTCACTTTGGTTCGGTTGGCAAAGCCGGGCGGTCTCCGGAGTGTGGTTGCCGAATCCGTGCTGCTCCGCCATCAGCTGCTGATCTTGAATCGCGGCCGCAAACGCGCTCCTAACCTAGGCCCTGCGGATCGGATCATCGTTGGCTTGTGCGCTCTTTTCATACGTCCGGCTCGCGTCTTCCGTTCCGCTATCGTGTTGAAGCCTTCCACTCTGCTCTATTTCCATCATCTGCTGAAGAAACGGAAATACCGAATGTTGTTCTCACCCCAGCGCCGTCGTCGACCGGGTCCCAAAGGACCGGAGAAAGAGGTAATCAACGCCGTTGTTGAGATGAAACGGCGTAATCTCAATTGGGGTTGTCCCCGCATTGCCCAGCAGATCGCGTTGGCTTTCGGCGTCAAGATCGATAAGGATGTGGTCCGTCGTATCTTGAGTGTTCATTACCGGCCAGATTCAGACTCGCAAGGTCTTTCCTGGCTAACGTTTCTCGGACACACGAAGGACAGTTTGTGGAGCTGCGATTTGTTCCGATGCGAATCTGCAACCCTGAGAACGCATTGGGTGCTGGTCGTAATGGATCAATTTACGCGTCGGATCATCGGGTTTGCCGTCCACCCCGGCATAATTGACGGCGTGGCGCTGTGCCGGATGTTCCAGCGAGCGGTTCGAACGCGCAGTCTACCTAAATGCCTCAGCTCAGATCACGATCCGCTATACCGCTTCCACCAATGGCAAGCCAATCTTCGAGTACTGGGAGTCACCGAGATCAAGACGGTCCCTTACGTGCCACTTTCGCATCCCTTTGTCGAACGACTGATCGGTACGGTTCGGCGCGAGTACCTGGACAGGATTCTATTCTGGAACACGACAGACTTAGAGGCGAAGCTGGTTGACTTCCAACATTACTTTAATGCTTATCGAACGCATGCTGGGCTGGAAGGACGCCTGCCCGAACCGAGCATCCACGGATCTGCATCAGCTATAGATCTGGGCTCCTACCGGTGGCGAAGTCATTGTAGAGGGTTGTACCAGACTCCCATCGCCGCATGATTTATCAATTCGCCATGGACACGTTGGGAATCATGACTCCGTGAATCTCGCCGGTTCGGAGGACGCGAACCGATGCCCCCGGAGAAACGCCAATCCGATTTTTACTCCATTGACGCCGGAGCTTTGCGTCAAGCCGCATCAGATGGTTTCGCAGCACTCCAGATAGCCCATCTGAGATACGAACATGCTTTAGAGGCCGAAGCCGAGGAACGTGCTTTTAGCGCAGAGGACATGGTAGCCGTCCGACAGCAAGGTCGTGAGTGGGCGGAAGCCGTGACGCGATATTCCAATGCGGCGATGGCGTGGCTGGCATTCATGGAGAGGATCAAGTAAGTTCAACCCAAATTGTTGCCTCCAAAGCATCACCCCCGCTGCGTTGCCCCGCTGCGCGGGCCGAAACACTCCACGGGTAGTGCCGGGGTGAAGGACACGGTGCTGGTGCCTGGCGGAAGTACAAATCAAAATCGCCGCGCCGGTGGGTTGGGTGAAGCCTTGAAACGGGAACGGGAGTCGCCCCGGCGTTGCCGCCGACGCTCATCCGCGTGCTCGTCCTCGTACGACATCCGGCATCGCCAGGATTCGTCAGGGCGGTGCTGGCATTTTTCAAGAGGAATGGAAGTTGATTCGTTGGAATGCTACTTGAACCCCTTCACGATCCACGGGCGTGCCACGAAAACCAAAACGTAAACCACGACCGGAGGGATTACGGCCATAGCAGTATACACGCCTTCAGCGAGTGATCCCTGATTGCTCACGAGAATGGCGACTGCTTCCCAAACCAGCACCGCGACTATGTAGAATCCGCAAGAACCCCTGCCGTCGTTTTCAGGACGTTGCGACGACGGGCGATCAGAGTCGGCCACCGCTGATACGGACATAGCAAGCCGCACGAGCTTTCCCAGATGATACAGCCCGATCCACGCGATGGGGTGGTTAGCAGATACACCGCGTAACCGGGCTATGCGGAAAGGTTGTTCTAGTGTTGGACGCGGGATTCCGCTGAATGTTTCCTGCGGGTGGTCGGTCGCACCTCGCACCGGACCTTCCGCCGTTCACGTAGTCTAGCTATCCGCTTGAACATCCCCATTATCCGGCACCGCTACGGTGAGTTCCCATCGCACACGTGCCACGGAACGACCTACCGAAACCACTCTCGATCCCCAATGCTCGATGATTCTTGCGACAGCTTCCTGGAACTCCTCCA
>Ga0070714_100003951_pt1 | contig 11143 bp, 7 predicted proteins | sample LARL83metaG_FD_65450 | JGI IMG/M metagenome (GOLD analysis project Ga0070714, IMG submission 65450) | Corn, switchgrass and miscanthus rhizosphere microbial communities from Kellogg Biological Station, Michigan, USA - LAR L8-3 metaG | ecosystem: Host-associated > Plants > Roots > Rhizosphere ... | reverse complement strand
AACGCGGCGGTCATCGCCTGGCACATCGGCAACGAGTACGGCGGCGCTTGCTACTGCGACCTGTGCGCGGCCGGCTTCCGCGACTGGCTGCGCAAGCGGTACGACTCCCTGGACGCGCTGAATGCGGCCTGGTACACCACCTTCTGGTCGCACACCTTCACCGACTGGGACGAGATCGAACCGCCCTGCGCGCTGACCGAGCACTGGCGCGGGCCGGACCACACCGCGTTCCAGGGCATCACGCTGGACTACCTGCGGTTCATGTCGGACGCCATGCTCGCGAACTTCCTGGACGAGAAGGCCGCGATCCGGGAATCGAGCCCTGACACGCCCGTGACCACGAACTTCATGGGCATGTACCGGCCGATCGACTACCACCGCTGGGCGCCGCACCTCGACTTCGCGTCCTGGGACAACTACCCGCCGGACGACGCGTCCCAGGCACGGATGGCCTTCACCCACGACCTGATGCGCGGCCTGAAGGACGGCCGGCCGTTCTGGCTGATGGAGCAGACGCCGAGCTTCACGGCGTGCCGCGACGTGAACCCGCTCAAGCGGCCGGGCCTGCTGCGGCTGTGGAGCTGGCAGGCGGTGGCGCACGGCGCTGACGCGGTGCTGTTCTTCCAGATGCGCGCCTCGCGCGGCGCCAGCGAGAAGTACCACGGCGCCGTCATCGGCCACTGCGGCCGCTCGGACACGCGGGTCTTCCGCGAGGTCGCCGAACTGGGCGCCGAACTGGACCGGCTCGGCGGCGCGAGCCTCGGCGCGCGTACGCCGGCGCGGGTCGCCATGCTCTTCGACTGGGACAGCTGGTGGGCGCTGGAGATCTCGGACGGGCCGTCGCGGCTGGTGCGCTATCAGCAGGTTGTATTGGCTTACTACACCGCGCTGTGGGAGGCGGGGGTCGACGTCGACGTGCTGCCGGTGACGGCGGACCTCTCCCGCTACGACGTGGTCGTCGCCCCGGCGCTGCACATGCTCAAGGGCGACCTGCCTCAACGACTTGAGGAAGTCGCCGCGCGCGGCGGTTCGGTCGTGGCGACCTACCTGTCCGGCCGGGTGGACGAGGACGACAACGCGTTCCTGATGGACGTGCCCGGCCCGCTCGGAACGCTCATGGGCGTGCGGATCGACGAGTGGGACGCGCGTGAAGCCGAGTTCGTCAACCCCGTGCTCCTCGGGCGCGGCGAAGCAGGGTTCGATGCGGAGCCCGAAACAGGGCTCGAGGTCGAAGCGCGCCTCGTGTTCGAACTCGTCATCCCGCAGGGCGCCGAAGTCGTCGGCACCTACCAGGCCGACTTCTACGCCGGCACGCCCGCCGTCACCCGCAACGCCTTCGGCGCCGGCCACGGCTGGTACGTCGCCGCCGGGCTGGACCAGCGAGGCGTCCGCTGGGTGCTGCGCCGGGTGCTCGCCGAGCGTGACATAGAGCTGCGATACCCGGATCTGCCCGATCTTGAGACGACGGTCCGCAACGCCCCCGACGGCGCCGAGCTGCTGTTCCTGCTCAACCACAGCGACGAGCCCGTGGAAGTGGACGCGAGCCGAGACAGCACGGATCTGCTGTCCGGCGGCCAGATCCGAAGCGGCGGCCGGATCACCCTCGGCCCGCGCGGCGTCGCCGTCCTGTGCACCACGGCAGAACCGCCGAACGGTAGGACTCAGTAGATCTGCCGCCCACGCTCGTCCGGAATCCCGGACTTGCGGTAGAAGTACGTGTTGATCTGGTCGCGCCACTCCCCGGCGCAGCGCAGTTGCTCGTCCAGCCGTTCCCGCACGCGCGCGCACAGCGCCTCGTCGATCTGCCCGCCCGCCTCGATCTTCTCCCACAGCACGCACAGCTGAGCCGCCCGCTCGGCCCCCGCGAAGTGAGTGTCGTAGATGTGCTGGATGACGGTCGAGCCGCTGCGAAGCACGTGCGTGTAGGGGACGTGGTGGAAGAACAGCAGCAGTTCGTCAGGGCACTGCTCAAGCGACTCGTACGTCTCCGACCAGGGCGGCGGATACTGGCCGGTGAATCCGGTTCCCGACGCCCTGGTGCGGTCGACGCCGACGCCGTCCCGGTCGGCGAAGTGGTACGTGCCCCACGGGGTGTATTCGTACCCGTCGACGTCGGGGCCGTAGTGGTGGCCGGGCCGGACCATGAAGCCGACGCCGAGCGGCGCGGTGTACTGCTCGTAGGTGAGCCAGGACTCGTCCATGATCGCGTGCAGCGTGCTGCGCAGCAGCTCGCCGCCCTCGGTCGCCGGCGGCGCGAAGGTGAGGCCGATCCATTCGTCGAGGACTGCGATCGGGTCGAGCCGCGGGTTCCAGGCGAGCCGGCCGAAGGCGTACAGGTTGGCCTGTGCGAGCGGGTGGCCGGTCCAGAACGGATCGTTTCCCACGTTCGAGACCGCGACCAGCCCCCCGGCGGACGCGGCGGCGATCTGCGCGACGGTCGAGCCCTGCGCGCCGTGCGGCCGGAATCCGAGCACCTCGCTCCACAGCGGCCCGAGGTAGCACACGTGCTGCTGCTGGCCGGTGTACTCCTGCGTCACCTGGAACTCCACCGCCACGCGGGTGGACGGCAGCGCGGCGATCACCGGAGAGACCGGCTCGCGCGTCTGGAAGTCGATCGGGCCGTACTTGACCTGGAGGATCGCGTTGCCTCGGAACCGGCCGTCCAGCGGGGCGAAGTGGTCGAAGGCCGCGCGGGCCCGGTCGGTGGACCGGTCGCGCCAGTCCTGCCGGTGGTTGTAGACGAAGGCGCGCCAGTGCACGGTCCCGCCGAACGGCGCCAGCGCGTCCGCGAGCAGGTTGGCGCCGTCGGCGTGGCTGCGCCCGTACCCGAACGGACCCGGCTGCCCCTCGGAGTCCGCCTTCACCACGTAGCCGCCGAAATCAGGGATCGACTCGTACACCCGCCGGGTCGTCTCGGCCCACCAGGACCGGACCCGCTCGTCCAGCGGATCGGCGGTCGGCAGCCCGCCGAGGGCCACGGGTGAGGCGAAGTTGACCGACAGGTGCACCCGGATCCCGTACGGGCGCAGCGCATCCGCGATCGCGACCACGTCGCCGAGCCGATCGGTCAGCAGGCGCGCCTCGGTGTTATGCACATTGACGTTGTTCACGGCGGCGGCGTTGATGCCGCACGCGGCAAGCAGGCGGCCGTAGGCCCGCACCCGCGTCAAATCCGCGCGCAGCCTGCCGTCGTCCCAGAAGATCGACCCGTCCGAGTAGCCGCGCTCCACCTGGCCCATGACCGGGTGCACGTCGACGTTGTCCCAGTGGTCGACCATGCGCTCGCGCGACGCCGGCCGATGCAGCTCCACCGGACGCGTGTCCGCGAAGGCCGCCTCGCCGAGCCGGATCACGTGGAAGAAGCCGTAGAGCAGCCCGCCGGATTCGTCGGCCAGAACCAGCGTGACGCCGTCCTGCCTGGCCAGCGCGTAGCCCTCGGCGCCGAGCGTGGCCGGCTCCGCGACCTGCGCGGCCACCGCAGGCAGCGGCGTCGCCGATGTGAGTGCGAGTACGAGGTCGTACGCGTCGTCATCGTCGTGCGCACCGCCGCTCCCGTGCGCCCGATGCCGGGCGCTGCCGCCGTACTGAGCGCAAGCGTCTTCGACCTCGTGCACAACCGTCTCGGCGAGCGGGCCGTCGCCGCACACCAGCACGCGGCGTGACCCGAGTGCCCGAAACGCCTCCGCCGGCAGCCAGGCGCCGTGAACCTCGGTCGGATCGAGCATGGTCACAATCTATCGAATCCGCACGCCGCCGCCCGGACCCGCTCAGCCGCCGGCCGGGCCCGCCTCGTTGAACTGGAACCGCCACCCGTTCAGCTTCGATCCGTTGCCGTGCCCGCCGTCGGCGCCGAACTCCTCGAGACGGTCGAACCCGGCCGCGCTCAAGCGGTGCTGGTAGTCCTCGTCGATGGCGGCCAGCTCGGCGACCTCGAGCTCGGCGGCGTGCCTGCGCAACGCGAACTCGACCGCCTGGTGGCGCTTCTCCCACTCCGCGCTGAGCTCCTCCAGTTCCACCGACACCCGCTTGTCGTCGGCGGCGCGGCGCGCCTGGAGCTCTCGGCGGTGCAGGTCGGCGGCGCAGTCGAGCTCCCCCGCGACGAGCCGGTCGTACGGCGTCGCGCCGGAGGCGAGCTTCACCAGCACCGGCAGGCAGTCGATCAGGATGAAGAAGAAGCGCAGCAGCCAGGCCGCGGCGGCGACCACGCTGCTGTCCGTCATCAGGTGATTCAGGGCATTGAAGCGCTCGACGAGGCCGATCTCGGCGTCCACCGGCGTTTCCGCGGCCAGGCGCTGCTGTATGGCCGTCCTGATCTGGCCGTCGGTGTTCTTCGTCTCCGCGTCCACCTTCGTCTGCAACGCCGCGATCTGCTGCATGTACGCGTCCCGCTGGCTGATCAGCACGCCCGTCGGATGGGTGTTGCGGTAGTCGCTGTACGCCTGCTGGTCCTTGCCGCAGGCCGGACCGTTGCCGACCTTTCCGGTGAGACCGGGCCCGCTGACACCGTCGCACTCCTGGCGCATGATCTGGTAGTACTGGTCCAGCTTGGCGCCGATGGCGTCGATCTGGGCCTGGACCGCGCTCTCGTCGTTCTTCAGATTGCCGATCTGCGCCAGGTCGTCGCCGGCGGGCGCGTTCACCGACAGGCGCAGGTCCGCGCAGCTGAAGCCGGCCGGCGCGGCGGCGGCCGGATGACCGGCGGTGGGATTGCAGGCGACCAGCGCCGCCTGCACCCGATCAAGGTTCTGCTGCCGCTCCGTGCGCACCTGCGTCTCGACCGCGATGTGGAAGATCTGCAGCACCAGGGGCTCGGCGATGACGAAGCCGATCATCGTGGCGACCAGCAGGCGCACCAGCGCGGCCGGCAGCCGCGAGCGCAGCCGGGAGCCGGCCATGCTGGAGACCAGCCAGCGGTCGACGAGGAGCACGAACGCCGACCAGAACAGCGCCAGCGGCACGCACCAGGACTGCAGGCCGCCGCTCAGCTCGCTCAGCGCGAAGAGCATCGAGATCCCGCCCAGCAGCGACGTGCCCACCATCACGCAGGCCAGCGCCGTGTACCGGGACCGCTCGGTGGGCACGCGGTCCAGCGTCGACTCGGTGACGCCGGTCAGAATCCTGATACGGCGGGACGGCCCCGTGCTCGGGACGGCCGTCGAGACCCAGGAGGGCGGCGGCGCGGCCGAGGCCGCGGCGGCCGATATCCCTGTGGCCGACACCTCAGTGGCCTGATTCTCAGTCTCAGTGAAGGAACTCATCCTCGTCCGGTGGATTCTCGTCGTCTGTGTCGAAGCGCGCCGCGCCCAGCGCCGTCTGCGGGCGCGCCTCGCCCGTGACCGGCAAGGGGCGGTCGGCGCGCAGCTGCTTGTGACCGGTCAGCCGGTCCAGCAGGTCGTCCACCAGCTGCTGGACGTCCACGGTGACCAGGTCGCCGTTCGGGCCGCCGAGCAGCCGGTTGACCAGCTCGTTGATCTGCTGCACGGCGCGCAGCTCCTCGCCGCGGCGCAGCTCGGCCATCTCGAGCGCGGTGATCTGCCCCTTCGCCAGCGCCCAGGCCAGCAGTTCGGTCACGCCGCCCTCGACGTACCGCCTGGCCCGCTCCGCCTCCAGTTCCTCGGCCTTGACCTTGAGCTCGTTGAGCGCGTTGTCCCGTTGGAGCTGGAGCAGTTGCTGCCGGGCGCTTCGCTCCTCCTCGTACTCGAGCTGCCAGAGGTTCTTCTTGTGTTCGAGCTCGTCGATCTGCTGCTGGAGCTCGTGCTCGACCTGCACGCTGCGCTGCCGCCGGTCCCGCTCCTGCAGCTCGACCGGCGTCGTCACCTCGACCAGGTGCAGCGCGATGGAGACGCCCTCGTGCTTGAACGCGCGATAGCTGTAGTAGGCGGCGATCCGGTTCTCGACCAGGAGCCTGACCTTGGCGATCTGCTCGATCGTGTGCGCGGCGCAGATCTCCGCGAGCTTCGGGTCCTTGCGCAGGTGGCGGCTCAGTTCCTCGGCCAGGTCCACGGCGCCGGTCCGCACGACGACGTCCGGCCGCGCCACCGTCGCCGCGAAGGTGGTGCGGATCGCGAACTGCTCGGAGGGGCGGAGGGTCGGCAGCATCAGGTCCGCCATGAGCAGCCGCGGGCGCATGTCGACCACCGCGACCGCCAGCGCGCCGAGCACGAAGTCCTCCGACCCGGTGAGGTGGCGGTGTTCGTCGAACACGATGAAGCGGCCGCCCGCCTGGAAGACCAGCGCGGTCCCGGGCGGAGAGGCCGGCAGTTCGCTCAGTTTCCGGCGGGTGCGCCCGGTGAGCCTGCGCGGGACCGGCGGCAGCCGCATCTCCGTCACGACCGGATAAAGGGTAGATGCGGTCATGGGCAGGGGATCCTTTCCATGTCTGTCAGAGGACTGCGTCTGTTGGAGAGCTGTGTCTGTCTGAGCTCGGCGTCTGTTCGGGAGCGGCTCGGCTATTCGGCGGTCTGCGCGGCCGAGACGTCGAGGAACGCCAGCACGACGTCTCGGGCGATGCCGCGGTCCCGGTCGGGATCGGGCCGCTGCACGCCCGCCCCCACCTGGCGGCGCTGCAACTCGCTCAGCCGCGGCAGCATGTGCCGCCCCAGGCGCGCCGCCACGGCGGTCCCGTCCGCCATGCCGGTCAGCGACGCGAGGGTCTGACGCAGAGCCTTGATCCCACCGCCGCGGTGCGGGGTGCTGCGCAGGACCGCGGCCCACATCCGCCCGACCGGCTCGGCCGCCGCGGCGCTCTCCCGCAGGACCTGCCGCACCTGCGGGACATTCGCATCAGGGCTCGGATTCGCCAGGACCTGGAGCGCCGCGGTGAGCACCGTGCGCCGCTCCGGCAGCGCGGTGCTCGGGCCCAGGGCCGCCTCGGCCTGCCGGGCCAGGTACCAGGCCACGGTCGGATCGTCGGCGGCCGCGTCGATGACGAGCAGGTTGCTGACGGCGGCGCAGGCCAGGCGGCTGATCCGCTGCCCCCTGCGGGCGAGCCGCCACAGCCACCACGTCGCCTCCGACGGATATCTCTTGCCGACGGCGCCCCCGAGCGCGATGGCCGCGGCCATCGCGCGTTCCTGGCCCCGGCCCCAGACCCAGTCGGTGGCGACGGACAGCGCGATCGGCGCCAGGTCGTCGGCCGCGGCCATGGACCAGAGCGCGAAGGCGGCGCAGATCCGCTCGGCTTCGTACCCTGACGCCCACTGCTCGAGGTAGGTCTCCCGGACCTCCTTGGTCGCGTACCTGGCCATCCGCCCGACGCCGTACGACAGCGCGAAGTGGGTGGCGCGGATACCGGGCCGCGCGACCACGTCGGCCGCCCACTCGCGTACCGGCGACCAGAGTTCCTCGCCGTAGTGGCAGGTGAGGCCGTCGAGGAACAGGTCTCGAAGACGCCGGGTCCGGAAGCCGGGCGTGTGCTCGACTCCGACCGACGCGGTCCGCGGCGGGGCGATGGTGAAGCCGTCGAGCCCCGCGTCCTTCAACAGGCCCTGCCTGCTGCGCGGCAGGGGGCTGTCATCGTTCGGCAGCGGAGCCTCGTCGGGCGACTTCTCGGCGTGGAACCGCGCCTCGGCCCGGCCCAGTGCGGAGAAGAGCTCTTCGAAACCGCGCTGGGTGACTCCGGGCGCCGTCGGGCTCTCGTCTCCCGCGCGACAGGCGAGGGCCAGTACGGCGGCGGCGCGTACTGCGCGCCGGTTCGGCGGCGGAACCTTGGCGAACCAGGCCGCGACCTCCTGCTGGTCGGTGTCCTGCGCGGAAAGCAGCGCCGCCTCGGCGCCGTCGCACAGCCGGGTCGCCAGGCCGACGACGCGTCGCGGAGTGCTGAGGCGGACCGCGCACTCGCGCAACCGCGCCAGCTCCCGCTCCGCGTCGTCGAGCCGGTCGACCAGGGCGAAGCAATGGTCGAACAGCGACGCCGCGTCCGGCGCCGTCCAGCGCACCTCGTATTCGGGTACCGCGTGCGTCGTTCGAGCGGTGCCCGACGCGGTGATCACGAGGTAGGAGTCGGTGTCGGCGAGCCGGGTCGCCAACTGCTTGGCGTCGAAGCGGGCCAGCGAGGACCGGGCCGAGTTGCAGCCCAGCCAGTCGTGCAGCACGAACACCCGCCCGGCCTTGAGCCCCTGCTGGTTGACCAGGTCGGCGAGCGAGCGGGTCGGCGGAAGGCGCATCACCCGCGACCCGGGCGCGCGAACCCGGTCGGCGAGCATCAGCGAGGCGGCCGCGCGCCCGGAGTCCTCGTCGCCGAAGAGGATCAGGAGGCGCAGCCTGCGCAGGCGCGAGAGCGCTTCGTGGTACGCCGGGGTGTCCAGGTAGAGGCGCCGCAGCGTCTCGATCTCGGACTCGGGCACCGGCCCGGTCTCGCGCCGCACGTTCTCGTCGAGCGCGAAGCCGAGCGCGCCGCCGTCGCCGACCACCACGTGGCCGTGGAAGATGTTCGTGACCTGCTGCGTGACGTCGTCGGCGTCTGCATCGCCGTTGTCCGTCTCGGCCTTGTCTTCCTGCGCGCCGGACGACTCGTCCTCGCCGCCCTCGGCGGACGGCGCGGCGGACCCGGCGGCGTTCTCGTCGCCGGGCGGCTGCTCGGCCCCGTCGGGTGCCCCCGCCTCTTCGCCCTCCACGGTCACGTCCCCCGCTGGGCGATCTTGAATCCGGCCACGCCGATCTGCGCGTCGCCGTGGAAGTTGTTCGTCACCTGATACCGAGCCGCCGCCGACTCGCGCTGCGCGGGCTCCGGCTCGGCCGGACGCGGGACCGCCGGCTGCGCGCCCGCGCCCGCTCGGTGCAGCACGCGGATCCACGCCGGTCCCCGGTACTTCTTCCCCTCGATCAGACAGCTGCGAAACGCCTCGGGCCGCAGGGAGGTGAGCCGGTTGAGAATCAGGTCCTGGTAGACGCCGTCGGAGAGCGCGACCACCAGGTCGGCGTCGTCGGCCTGTTCGAGGGCCTCGTGCAGGTCGTCGGAGGCGAGCAGCCTGGAGACGACGACGGGCGCGGGCCCGGCGTAACCGTTGTCCGCGGGGTAGGCGATCCCGTGATGGAACGCCAGCCGCAGGCGGAGCCGGGCCTGCGCCCGGCGTCCGTGGTTGTGCCGGTCGAGCGCGGCGTCGAGTTCGCGCACGAAGTCGTCGACGACGAGCTTCTCGTCCTGGTCCGGCGGCACGAGGGCGAGCTCGCCGTCCCCCTGCTCCTGGCGGCTCCAGGCCAGCCGCTCCAACCCGGCCCGCTCGGCCGCGCGACGCAGCACCAGGACCAGCGCCGCCTGCAGATCCTCCTGCTCGGCCGCGTCCAGCCTGCTGTAGTCCTTGGCGTCGACGGCGACGCACAGATGCCGCCTGACTCCCCGCCGGAGATCCTCAGACAAAGAAACTCTCCACCTCGTCAAAACGAAGAAGCGCGCCCGGGCCCACCCCCAACCCGCCCGGACGCACGGAGCAATCCTCGGGCAAGCCTCAGGCCGGTGATCCCTCAAACTGCGGGTTGCCGCAATTTCCCCGCCGCCGGCGCAGCGCGGCCGAGTCGGTCACGATCAGCGCGCGGCGGTGGCGCCGCACGAGGCCGTCCCGCTCGAGCGCGTGGAGCGCCTTCTCGAAGGTGCTCAGCGAGACCGAGGCGAGCGACGCGAGATCCGCCTGCGTGATCTCCGGCCCGATCGAGAGCCCGCCGGACACCGGGCTGCCGAGGGCCAGCGCGGTCTCGCTCAGGACCGCCGCGGCCCGGGCCTTGGCGCTACAGGCCGTGAATTCGGCACGCCGCCGGTTCGCGGCGCGCAGTTTGCGCACCACCGCCGCCGCGACCTTGCAGCCGACGGCGGGCGAGTGGTCGAGGTACGCGGCGAACGCCTGCTCGCTCAGCACCCTCGCGTCGAGCGGCGTCGCGGCCACGACCCGGGCGCTGCGCGGCGACCCGCTGACGAAGGCCATCTCCCCGATCAGGTCGCCGCGGGAACGGAACGCCAGCACCGATTCGTGCCCCCCGACCGAGATCGTCGAGATCTTGACTATGCCGCTGAGCACCACCAGCACCTCGCGCCCCGCCGCCCCCTCGTCCATGAGCGTGTCGCCGCGCTCGTAGTGTCGCAGCCCGCCCCGGCTGAGCAGTTCGGCACGCTGCCGCCCGGTCAGGTGGGCCAGAAAACTGGCGCCAGGCCAGCCGGTATCCCTCGTGTCCCCCACGCGTTACTCCTCATTTGCTTCAACGCCTCCCCGCCACGATTCTCGCAGTGATCTTGCATGATTGTTCGGCCGTTTCGAATATCGGGGACGGGCGGGGGCACCCGGCGGAGTCGCGAAGGAGCGCGGACGGCGCGAGAAGCGATCCGCACGCCCGTCGCCGACATCCCGCGCGCCTGTATTCGAACGCGAAGGTGCGGGGCACCACTACAGGGAGACCCTGGCAGGGTTACCAGTGGGGGCGATGTTGCGAATAACGGCGCAGGCGTTGGAGAACGCGACCGAACGGGAACGGGCCCGACGACAGGCGCAGTCGTCCAGCGCGGAGCACGCCTGGCGGACGCTGGAGGTGACCCGGGCCTCGGTCGACCGCGCCGACGCCAAGGCGGGCGCGGTGATCGCGGCCAGCGGCATCACCAGCGCCACTCTCTTCAGCCTGGTCGGGACGCACCGGTCCGGGGGCTGGTGGGTGATCGCGGTCCTCGCGGCCTGCGCGGCCTCGGCGCTGGCCGCGGCGTTCTGCGCGGCGATGGCGCTGCGCCCGCGCAGGCACCGGAAATCCGAGCCGACGAGCCTGCTCTACTTCGACCACGTCGCGCGGATGCCCGGCTTCTCCGCCGAGGACTACGTGCGCCGGGCCCGGGGCCTCTTCTCCGACCTGGCGCTGCTGTGCGACCAGATAGCGGCGGAGGTGTGGGCGGTGGCCAGGATCTCCGCCGTGAAATACGCCTGGGTGGACCGCGCGCTGTTCTTCCTGATGATCAACCTGCTGACGCTGGGCACCTCGTCGATCATCTTTGCGATATGACCGTCCGGCCCGTGGCGGCGTCGGCGGCGGGATGCTGCGCAGACGCCGTGGGGCTGGTCATGCGCAGGACGTCGACGGTCATGAGCACGGTCGTCACGAGCGGGCCGGCGATCGAGGAGAGTCCGGCGGTCGCCAGCGGGCTGAGCGGAAGGACGAAGAAGACGGCCAT
>Ga0070714_100003950_pt1 | contig 11144 bp, 11 predicted proteins | sample LARL83metaG_FD_65450 | JGI IMG/M metagenome (GOLD analysis project Ga0070714, IMG submission 65450) | Corn, switchgrass and miscanthus rhizosphere microbial communities from Kellogg Biological Station, Michigan, USA - LAR L8-3 metaG | ecosystem: Host-associated > Plants > Roots > Rhizosphere ... | reverse complement strand
TGGCGTTCCCGGGATGACGGCGAGCCCGGACATCGGCGTGGTCGCCTGCGGCGCGCTCGCCCTGCACATCGAGCAGATCGCCCGCCGCCGCGGCTGGGACATCGAGGTGCATCCGCTCCCGCCGGTACTGCACAACCGCCCCGAGCGCATCACCCCGGCGGTGGCCGCGCAGCTGGACGGGCTGGCGGGCCGGCACCGGCGGCTGGCGGTCGCCTACGCCGACTGCGGCAGCCGCGGCGACCTGGCCCGGGAGCTGTCGGCGCGTCGGGTCGAGATGCTGCACGGCGGCCACTGCTACGACGTCTTCGCCTCCGACGAGGTGGGCCGGGCGCTGGCCGATCAGCCCGGCACCTACTTCCTGACCGACTTCCTGGTGCGCAGCTTCCGGCGCACGGTCTGGCGCGGATTGGGCCTGGATCGCCACCCGGAGCTCCGCGACGACTACTTCCGCAACTACACCAGGGTCGTCTGGCTCGCCCAGCGGCCGACAGCGGCGCTGCGCCGGGACGCCCAGCGGGCAGCGGACATGCTGGGGCTGCCGCTGGAGACGGTCGACGTCGGCGACACCGGCCTCGAGCGCCAGCTGGAGCGGCTGGTCGAGGGAGCGGCGGCGTGAACGTGCGGGCGGCGCTTCTGCCGGCGCCGGGGACGGCGCTTCGGGTCGTCGATCTCGAGCTCGCCGAGCCCGGCCCCGGCGAGGTGCTGGTGCGGCTGGCCGCGAGCGGCGTCTGCTCGGACGACCTGAACGTCCTCGACGGCACGGTCGAGGTTCCGTGCCCGGTCGTGCCCGGGCACGAGGGCGCCGGCGTTGTCGAGCGGCTCGGCGAGGGCGTCAGCAGCCTTCGGCCGGGCGACCACGTCGCGCTCTCCTGGGCTCCCTACTGCGGGCGCTGCGAGCAGTGCCTGCGCGACCTGCCGCATCTCTGCGGCACCGCCTGGCCGCTGATGCTGGCCGGCGGCATGCTGGACGGGACGACGCGCCTCGAGTTCGGCGGCGCCACCGTCCACCACTACTGCTTCCTGAGCTCCTTCGCCGAGCGCGCGGTCGTCCCGGCGCGATCGTGCGTACGGGTTCCGGACGACGTCCCGCTGGAGGTGGCGGCCCTGCTCGGCTGCGCGGTCACCAGCGGTGTCGGCGCGGTCTGGCGCACGGCCGGCGTCCGGCCGGGCGAACGTGTCGCGGTACTCGGCCTGGGCGGAACCGGCCTCTCGGCGGTGCTCGGAGCGCGCGCCGCCGGGGCCGGGATGGTGATCGCGGTGGACGCCCGGCCGCGCCGGCTGGAACAGGCGCTGGAGCTGGGCGCGAGTGCTGCCGTGCCGATGACCGACGATCCGGACGCGACGGCGGCCGCGGTGGTAGAGGCGAGCGGCGGCGGCGTCGACTACGCGTTCGAGACATCGGCGCGGCCGGCGGCGGCGAGAGCGGCGTTCCTCTCCACGCGCGCCCGGGGCGCGGCCGTGCTGCTGGGGATACCGCGCGCGGACGCCGAGCTTCGCCTGCCGGCGCTCTCGATCCCGCGCATGGAGCGGCGCGTCCTGGGCTCGATCTACGGCTCGGCGCGTCCCGACCGCGACTTCCCGCTGATCCTCGACGCCTACCGGCGCGGGCGGCTGCCGCTCGACAGGCTGATCAGCCACCGGCTGCCGCTCGAGCAGGCCGAGGACGCCGTCGACCTCGTGCGCCGCGGCGAGGCCGTGCGGGCAGTAATCGACCTGAATTAATGGAGGCGTATCGCACGCCGGCGGCGCCGGCGTGAATACGCAGAGGCCGCCAGCAACCCGCCGGCCCCGGGTGCCAGGTCTGTAAGGAACCACCACGTCGGAGTACAGTCGGCGATTGGTCGTTACAGGCCTGGCTCCCCCCAGCCGCCACCGATGAGTACAGACGGCCGTCGAGGCGAGAGCCGTCGTGGACGCAAACTACGACAACGCGGTTGCGATCGCAGCGATGTGGGCCGGGGTTGAGCCACAGCAGGCGCCGACGATCTCGACGCCCATCCCGCGCAGGCGGTCGACGTGCTCGGCAAGCTCCTGCGGCCCGACGTCGTACTCGAAGTGGTCGCCGTGCAGGTGCGGCATGCCGGCGTTCGTCTGGGCCACGAGCAGCACCCCGTCCGGACGGGCCCCGGCCATCTCGGCCATCACGATCTCCATGTCCTCCGGGCCGCGGCCGCAGTTGGCGCCGGCGGCCGCGACCTGCAGCTCGGCCAGGCGAACCACCGCCTGCGCGGGGCTGACGCCCATCATCGTCCGCCGGTTGGTGTCGAAGCTCATCGTCGCCGCAACCTCCAGGTGCGACGCCGCGTCGCGGGCGCCGAGCACCGCCGCCTCGAGCTCGGCCAGGTCGCTCATCGTCTCGATCAGGATGAAATCGGCGCCGCCGTCGGCGAGCGCGGCCGCCTGCTCGGCGAACATCTCGCGGGCGGCGTCGGCGGACAACGTCCCCAGCGGCTCGATCAGCTCGCCGGAGGGCCCGATGTCGCCGGCCACCAGCGCGCCGAAATCCGACGCCACGCCGGCCGCGATCCGGGACGCCTCGCGGTTGACCTCAGCCACCCGGTCGTCCAGGCCGTGCATGGCCAGCCGGGCCGAGCTACCGCCGAAGGTGTTGGTGGTGAGGACCAGGCTCCCGGCCTCGGCGTATGCCCGATGGATGGCCGCGATCTCCTGCGGCCGGTCGATGTTCCAGCGCTCGCCCGCCTCGCCGGGCTCGAGACCGCGGTCCTGGAGCAGGGTGCCCATCGCTCCGTCGCCGACCAGGTGGCCGCGGGCGCTGACCTGGTCGCGCAGGCTCGTGGCGGCGGCCGTCGTCACGAGCCTGCCTCCGCAACCAGCGCCGCCAGCCGCTCCGCCGGCCACTGCTCGTCGAGCTCGCCGGCGACGAGCGCCGCCACCTCACCCGGCCCGCCGCCGCGCTGCGCCCAGTCTCCCTGCTCCCAGCCCGCCAGGTAGTCATCCGACCCGGCGGCTCCGGTGCGCATCGCCAGCTCGTCGATCGCCTCCTGGAAGCGGTCGGGCAGCGGCACCTTGACCAGCTCGCCGGCGTCGCCGCGGGCGCTGACCAGGGACGGGATCTGCCGCCATCTGGTGATCCGGTACTCGGCCATCGAGCGCACATCGTATCGTCGGCCCGTGGCCCGCCGCTATGACTCGGTGATGGCAGTCGAGATGCCCCGCGACCGCGAGATCCTGCGTCTGGCGCTGCCGGCGCTGGGGGCGCTGATCGCCGAGCCGCTGTATGTCCTGGGCGACACCGCGATCGTCGGCCACCTGGGCACGGTGCCGCTGGCGGGGCTGGCGCTGGGCGGCCTGCTGGTGTCGGAGATCTTCGGGTTCTGCACGTTTCTGGAGTACGGCACCACCGCCCGGGCGGCCCGCCTGTTCGGGGCCGGGCGGCAGCGCGAAGCTCTGGACGTCGGCGTCCAGGCGACCTGGCTGGCGCTCGGCCTCGGGGTGGCGCTGATCGTGGCCATCGAGGTGATCGCCGGCCCCGCGGTACGGCTCCTGGGCGGCGGCGATACGGCGGCGGCGGCGCAGGGCGTCGAGTGGATGCGGATCGCCGCCCTCGGCGCGCCCTCGGTGCTGGTGGTGGCGGCGGCGCAGGGCTGGCTGCGCGGATTCCAGGACACCCGCACGCCGCTGATCGTGATCGGGATCTCGAACCTCGTCTCGATCGGCCTTTCGGCGCTCCTGATCATCGGCCTCGGGTTCGGGATCGAGGGATCGGCGATCGCCAACGTCGCCGCCCAGACCGGATCGGCGGTGCTCTTCCTGGTGCTCCTCGTCCGCCGCCGGGCGCCGCTTTCCCCCAGCTTCGCCCGCATCCGTGTGCAGCTCGCCGGCGCTCGCGACCTGAGCGTGCGCACGCTGGCCTTCTTCCTCGCCTTCACCCTGGCCACCGGCGTTGCCGCCAGGCTGGGGACGGCGCAGCTGGCGGCTCAGCAGATCGGCGTCCAGCTGTGGACCTTCTGCGCGCTCTTTCTCGATTCGACGGCGATCGCCGCCCAGGCGCTGGTGGGAAGGCTCCTGGGCGCATCGGCGGAGAGCGTCGCCGGTGCCCTGGCCCGCCGGCTGCTGGCGGCGGGGACGCTCCTCGGATGCTGCTTCGCGTTCGTGCTCGGGGTCGGGCACGACCTGATCCCGCGGATCTTCAGCTCCGACCCGGCGGTGCTCAGGCAGGCGGCGGTGCTGTGGCCGTGGCTGGTGATCATGATGCCGGCGGCCGGCTATGTCTTTGCGCTCGACGGCGTCCTCTTCGGCGCCGGCGACCTGCGCTTCCTGCGCGACGTCAGCATCGCCGGGGCGATGATCGGCTTCGTGCCGCTGACGCTCCTGACGCCCGTTCTCGACCTGGGCATGAACGGCATCTGGGCCGGCCTGACGGCGTTTGTCGCCGTCCGGCTCCTGCTCGGCTGGCGGCGCTGGCGCGGCCGCCGCTGGCTGGTCGGCGGCATCGCAACTGTCGACGATCTGTCAGCGTGAGCCGGATCGCGGCTGCGGCCGCAGGATGAGCACCGAGATCCCGATCACCCAGGCCGCAAGCCCAATCGCGGTCACGCTCTCGATCGCCGACCCGGCGATCGGCGCAGAGACCAGCGCGAGCGGCACGAGGGCGGCCGAGAGCCACCCGATCCAGGCCGGGAAGGCGTCCTCGGCCAGCGAAAGGTACGCGATGACCGCGAACATGACCGCGAAGGCAAACCAGCTGAAGCCGGCGATTGCGTTTCCGGTCTCGGCCATCGACGTCGCCGTGGGCAGGTCGAGCGCACTGCCGGCCCGCTCGGCCAGCGCCAACCATACCGCCAGGCCTGCCAGCTGCAGAGCGGCACCGGCGATGCCGGCGGCGAAGGCGACTGCGCCCAGGGGCCCGTACCGCTCGGCGAGCGTCCAGCGCAACCCGCCCAGGAACAGGATGAGGGCGACCGCGGACAGGGCGAGGATGTACACGCCGGCCTCGATCGCGCCCTGGTGCACCTCGAAGTACCCTGCGATCTGGAGCGGTGGGTCGCCGCGCAGGGAGGACGGCGAAGAGCCCGGCAGGAGCGCGCCGACGACACCCAGGATCGCCGATGCGATTCCGCTCCCGGCGGCGAAACGACGAAGATTGCGAGCAGTTTCAACGTCCATTAATCCCGAAGGGTCGAAATGCCGAGAACCTTCTCGATGGTGTCGCTCGACCGGCGACATGGGGCACAGAGAACCGTCGCGTATTGTCCATTTAGCGTCAATTCCCGGCTGGTCTGTCGCAAAAGGATGGTATAACAAGGTGGGGGCAACGCGGGAGGGAGAGAGCTGAATCCACGCGATAACACGTCACCCACGAACTCTTCGCGAGGAGTGGGTGCCTTCCTGCTGCTACTTGCAGCAGTGGTCGCGGCGTACGCGAGTGTCGGAGTGGCGACGCTGTCCACGACTGGTCCCGCGGCGGCGCTGCGCGTGCCCGAAAGCGTGGCCTCCACGTTGATGCCCGGCGTCGCACTGGCCGCCAGCAAGCCCCAGATCGTCCTTCCGCATCACACCAAGCCGGCGACCCCGCCTCCCAGCTCTGGTCTGACCACTGCCCCGGTCCCGGCCACCGGCGGCGGCCCCGCGCCCACCGGTCACCACCATCACGGCCATGGCAAGGGCAAGGGAAAGGGACACGGCAAGGGGCATGGTCACGGAAACGGCCCCCCGCCCCCGCCTGGCTGCGGCCTGATTGGAACGCCATGCCCACCGGTCGGGCATCATTGCAGCCCCGACGGCACCAACTGTCCCGTGCCGCCGCCGGGCCATCATCACTGCGGGGACGACAAGCGCTGCCACCATCATCATCACCACCGCTGCCATCACCACCGCTGGCGCTGCCACTGCCACTTCCACCACCATCGCTGGCACCACCACTGCCACCACCACCGCTGGCATCACCATCGCGGCTGCGACTGCGGACTGCATCGCGGCTGGCATCACCGCCACCATCACCACTGCCCGCCCGGGCCGCGCAAGGTGCACTGCCACCACCGGCATCACCACCACTGGCATCACCATCGCCCGCACCGCGGTGACGGCCCCCCGCCGCGTCATCATTCGCACCCGCTGAAGCCGGTGCACCACCGCGCCGCCCACCATCACCGCTGCGACGGCATGCACCATCACGACAGCGGCGCGCACCAACACAAGAACAGCGCGCACCATCACAAGAACAGCGCGCACCATCACAAGAGCGGCGCGCATCACAAGAGCGGCGCGCACCACCGCCACCACCATCAGCACCAGAGCTGAGGCGGTCAGCGACCTTCGCAGGTGCGGGAGCTAGATAGCTTCGACCTTCTCGACGTACCAGACGACCCAGGCGCCCTCGGTGCGCTCGGCCTGGACGACCCGGGCCTCGCGGGGGAGCGGCACCTTGCAATGCTCGAGGGTCATCCCGCGAACCTCGCCGACCGACTCCTTCTCGACGGCGGTGATCGGGACGACGATCCGCGCCAGGATCGGCATGTCGGCGGCGTGTCGGAGATCGATGTGCTCGGAGGAATCCACGCGACCTGGTTCGTCTCGGGGTGCGCAATCCCTCTATTCTGGGCCGGGTGAGACCCGCATCCGCTGACCGGACGCTGGAGGAGGCGCTGGCCGGCTACCGGCCGCCGCACCGTGTCGGCGCGGAGGACGTCGATCTGACTGCTGCGGTCGGCCGGGTGGCGGCCGAAGATGTGGTCAGTCCAATCTCGCTGCCGGCGTTCGATCGAAGCGCCGTCGACGGATGGGCGATTGCATCGACCGATGTCCCGGGCCGGCTTCGTCGCGGCGGCGCCGTGCACATGGGTGAGCAGCCCCAGGTCTCGGCCGGCGGCGGCGCGGCCGTCGCCGTGCCGACCGGTGCCCGCCTGCCCGATGGGGCGGACGCCGTCGTGATGAGCGAGCTGGCCGACGCCAGGGAAGATGGGGTCGAGATCGGCCAGCCGGTACGGCCCGGCGCGAACGTGGTGGCCGCCGGAGAAGACGTCAAGCCGGACGAGACCGTAATCCGCTCCGGAGCGCGCCTGCGGCCGCAGCAGGTGGCGTTGCTGGCGGCGCTCGGCGTGGCCGGCGTTACCGTTTACCGCCGTCCCCGGGTCGCGATCGTGTCAACGGGCGACGAGCTGGTCGGGCGTGGCGAGCCGCCGGGGCAGGCGCAGGTGCGGGATGCGAACGGCCCCGCGCTGGCCGCGATGGCCCTCCAGCTGGGCGCCGAACCGGTGCCCTTCGGCATCGTCCGCGACGATCCCGACGAGCTCCTCGCCGTCTGCCGGCGGGCGGTCACAGAGTGCGACGTGGCGGTCGTCTCGGCCGGCGGGTCGGTGGGCGAGGGCGACAGGACGGCGGCGGTTCTCGACCGCCTCGGCCGGCCCGGGGTCTGGTGCCACGGGCTGGCGCTCAAGCCGGGACGGCCGACCACCCTGGCCGAGGCGGCCGGCAAACCGGTCATCGGGCTGCCCGGGAATCCGGTGCCCGCGCTCCTCGTCATGCAACTCGTGGGCGGGCCGGTGATCGGCCGGGTGGGCGGCCTGGCGGACGACGACCCGCCGTCCGCACGCGCCGGCGAGCTTGCCGAGGACGTGCCCGGCGCACCTGGCGTGCTCCGGCTCGTCCACGCCCGGCTTGACGGACGGGTCGTCCGGCCGCTTGTTGCCCGGCCGTCGAGGCTGTCGGTGATGGCCGGCGCGGACGGGTTCCTACGGGTGCCCGAACCAGGGTTTCGGAGCGGCCAGACCGTCGACGTCGACCTCTATCTCTAGAGCAGCAGCCGGATCAGCGGAATCTCCATCTCGTCGGCGGTCAGCCCGCCGTGATGGCCGCGAAAGCGGTGGACGAACCGGCCCTCCTCGTACCACCAGGTGGTGTTGGCGGCGCGCGCGAGCACCGCAACGTCCGCCAGCCGGGCCCGCAGGCGCTCGCCGACGCGGGCACCGAAGAGGCCGTCCGCGACCAGGTCGGCCACCGCCGCGACGAGCGCACGCTCCCCGAGCAGCTCGCGAAGACCCAGCACGAGCTCGTCGACGCAGCCCGGCCGGGCATGCAGGAAGAGATCGCGCGCCGACCCAGCGGGCGCCAGCGGGCGGCCGTCCGCTCCCGTGCGCAGCAGCCCTGCGATCCCGGGCCAGGCCAGGTTGACGTAGACGGTCTTCGCCGGGTCGACCTCGACCAGCCCGTGATCGGCGGTGACCAGAAGCTCGGCGCCGCTCCCCGCCGCGGCCTGGGCAAGCGTCTCCAGCGCGTCGAGCGTGATGCCCACCCGGGCGGCCACCTGCGGCGAGCCCGGCCCGTGCTCGTGGGCGACGGCGTCCACCTCGTCGATGTACGCGAAGCAGTAGAGCGGCCCCGGGCCGGCGAGCACGCCCGCCAGCTCGGCGAGCCCGGCGGCGGGCTGCCCGAACGGGTGCACCCGGGCACCCGCAAAGGCGATGTCGCTGACCGTGCCGGGCGTGTAGCGGTCGCTCTGGAACGCGTGGCAGCGGACGCCGTCGGCGTCCAGCCGGCGGTAGATCGTGGTCAGGTCAGGGAGCAGCGCGAGGGCGCGCTCGGGGCCGAGAGCGAACAGCGTGTTTCGCTCGGCGTCGCCGGCGAACGAGAACATCAGCGGGCAGATCAGGCGATCGAGCGTGGGCTCGTAGATGAACCACTCGTACAACCCGTGCTCGGCCACCGGCAGCCCGGTGTGGATCGTCGCGGTGGCCGCGGTCGTGGTGGACGGGAACTGCGCCGTCCAGCGCTCGACCGTGCCCTCTCGGGCGCATCGCCGCAGGAACGGGTGGTCGGCGTGGCGGTCGGTAAGCCGCCAGCCGAGGCCGTCGACGAGGACGAGCGCCACCTTCGCGGGCCGGCCGTCGGCGAGCAGCCGCTCGACCAGCGCCGGGATCGCGTCGAAGCAGCGCTCCCCGTGGTCGGGGCGGACGAAATCGGCAGGGAGCGCGATCATCGGCGGCGGGCGGCCTCCAGCTCTTCCGGGGTGTTGATGTTTTCCAGCGAGCCCGGGTGGGGGAGGTCGGAGAGTGCCAGAACACGCGTCGTGCCCTCCGCCAGCACCGCTCCCAGCCGGCGCTCGCCGCCCGCCAGCAGGCGCTCGGCAACGCCGGCCAGCGCGATCCGGTAGACGCCCGGGAGCGGCCGCACGCGGCCGCCGGCCGCGGTCGCCACGGCCAGGTCGTCCGGCTCCAGCGCTGCCGCCAGCGCCCGCAGGGTCGCCGCCTCCAGGAGCGGTACGTCCACCGGACAGACGAGCGCCGCCTTGATGTCCGGCGGCACCGCCGCCAGGCCGGCAGCCAGAGCCTCCAACGGCCCCTGGCCGGGGCTGCGGTCGCGGGCCACCAGCACGCCGGGAAGCGGTGGCAGGTCCTGGCCCGGCGCCGCCACCGCGATCACCGGGGCGGCGACCTCGCCGACCACCCGGCAGACGTGTGCCAGGAGCGGTTCGCCGCGCCAGTCGAGCGTGGCCTTCGGCGAGCCCATGCGCCGCGACTCGCCGCCCGCCAGCACCAGTCCGGCCAGCTGCTCGATCGCGGTCCTCAGTCGAGCCCGAGCTGCCGGAGTACCGACAGCGAGTCCGAGTAGACGTCCTTGCGGGCGATCAGCCCGCCTCGGGTGGGCATGATGTCCATCCCGTCCCAGGTGATGGTGGCACCGGTTGGCTCGGCCACCCGACCGCCGCGGCTGACCGGCCGCGTGTGCGGCGCCGCGGCCGTCCACTCCTGGACGATCAGACCATCTCGCAGGTAGAGGCTACGGCCGGAGAAGACCATGCCCGGCCAGTTGGCGAAGATGCCCGCCACGTGGGCGCGGACGGCGTCGCGGCCCTCCGCCCGCTCCCCGGCGGTGTGGTTGTGAAAGACCACGTCATCGGTGTGGCAGGCCATCGCGGCGTCGACGTCCTGCCGGTTCCAGGCATCGTTGAAGCGCTCGATCAGGTCGCCCAGGGCATCCGCCCGGTCGGCGCCGCCGGCTGCGGTCTCGCTCATGCTCCCTCCTTCCCGTCCGCCGCCTCCGATGATGTCACAACCGCGTCGCGCAGCTCGCGGCCGCGCCGGCGCAGCCGCCGCTCGTCACCGACGCGGCGGGTGATCCCGGCGGCGTCCATCGCCTCCAGCAGCCCCTGGGCGTACTTGCGGGAGATGCCCAGCCGATCTCTGAGCGACGCCAGCGACACGCTCCCGGTCGCGGTCGCCAGCTGCACCGCGGCAGCGGTCGCGTCCGCGAACGCCTCCGAGGTGAAGGCCAGCTCGCGGCCGCCGCGGACGGCCCGGCCGTTCGTCACCAGGTACGCGACCGCCGGCTCGTCCGCCGCTGTCAGGTCAGGCGGGGTGAGCGGTGCTGCGGCGAGCCGCGCCAGCAGCTCGTCCGCGCCCGGCGGCGGCCCGGCGGGCTCGGGCGCGGCTGCGGCCGCCGGGGTTTCGGCGTCTGCCGATTTGCGACCGGTGCGCGGCGGCGCCGGGTCGATCACCGTGCCGCCGGCGATGGTCAGCGGCGGCGCGGTCAGGCGGACGATGACGTGGTCGCCGGCGAGCGCCACCGCCCGCCGACGCAGCCGCAGCTGGACGCGGCCGCGGCCACCGGGCTGGATCTTGCCGCCGCCGGTGATGGCGACGCGGGCGGGAAACTCGGCGGTGCCGTGGTGCACCGTCACCGGCAGGCCGCGGCGCAGCTCCTGGGCCGGGAACGACAGCACCTGCAGCTCGCAATCGAGGCGGTAGGAGGGCGTCAGCGCGCCCGGAGTGGCCAGCGTCTGGCCGCGTCGCACCTGCGACCGGTCGGCGCCGACCAGGGACACGGCCGCCCGCTGCCCGGCGGCCGCCCGCTCCACCGGCTGGTCGTGCACCTGGACACTGCGTACGCGCACGGGCAGGCCGTCGGGCTCGAGAACGAGGCGGTCGTTGACCCCGATCGTGCCCGACCAGAGCGTTCCGGTGGCGACGGTGCCGATGCCGCGCAGCGTGAACGCCCGGTCGACCGGCAGCCGCACCGGCCCCGACGGGCCGCGCCCGCCGGCCGTCCCGGCCGCGTCATCGAGCGCCTGCCGGAGCGCCTGCAGACCCTCCCCGGTGCGCGCCGAGACCTCGATCACGGCGGCGCCGGCGGCCGGCCCGTCGGCCAGGAGGTCGGCCACCTCGAGGCGCACCAGCTCGGCCGTGTCG
>Ga0070714_100003948_pt1 | contig 11149 bp, 12 predicted proteins | sample LARL83metaG_FD_65450 | JGI IMG/M metagenome (GOLD analysis project Ga0070714, IMG submission 65450) | Corn, switchgrass and miscanthus rhizosphere microbial communities from Kellogg Biological Station, Michigan, USA - LAR L8-3 metaG | ecosystem: Host-associated > Plants > Roots > Rhizosphere ... | reverse complement strand
TCCCGGCGACACCCACGAGGTCGGCGTGCTGGCCTGCTCCAGCTGCCAGCCGGTCATCTGGACGGTGGTCGTCGCGGTGGTGGCGGCCGCGGTGGCGAGGCTGACGATGCCGAACGCGGCCCCGGAAGGCGCGGTGCCGCTGACGGGCAGCCGGGACCAGGTCGTGGTGGCGGACACGATGGTGCCGCTGCTGCGGGAGAGAAGGTTGCCGTTCAGGTCGTACCAGCCGATGCGTGGCGTGACGGCGAGGCTGGTCATGCCGCCCGTGGCGAGCTGGACGTCCAGACCGAACGAGTACGCGAGGCCCGGGGTGACCGTGGTGCCCTCGCAGTCGTGGCTGGTCCAGGGCTGGACATCGCCCCACAGACCGAACGCCGCTCCGGACGCCACCCCGGAGGCCAGCGTCCAGGTCTGCGCGGTGGTCAGCCCGGACGGGGAGGCGGGTAGGCCGCTCGTCGTGCCGGTGCTGCCCGTCGAGGCGGACATGCTGGAGGTGCTGGTGCCGTAGGCGACCCACGGGTACAGCAGGTTCTGGGTCGGGTTGACCTGAAGGACCAGGCGGCAGCGCCGGTACGGCACGACATGCGGGTAGAAGAACGAGCTGGTGTTGTCCGGGTCGAACGCGCCGTCCAAGTTGTCGAGGGTGAAGTCGACCTTTCCGGACTGGACGGCGTCCAGCTCGTACTGGCGGCCCGACAGCTGCGCCTTCCAGCTGCCTCGCAGCCGGCCGCCGAGGTTGTACCAGTGGTTCGGTGACGAGACGTTGCCGCCGGCGTTCCACGCCACCTCCAGCAGCACGCGTGGCCACGAGCTGATGAGGGGGCCGTCGGGCGCGAATCCGGTCGGTGTCGTCACAGCGACCCCCTTCTCATGTCAGCCGCGGGCCAGAGACAGGCCGTTGGTCAGGTTGCGGCGGTCGTGCTGCAGCGCCTTGCGCTGCACGTGCTTGAAGAGCACGTCACCATCGAGCTGGATGACGGTGGTGTTCTCGAGGACCTGTGCCTGCCCGGAGCCAGTACCGGCGGCGTAGCCGGCCGCCGAGAACCCGCCGGCGGTGCCGATGCCGACGGTGTGAGCGGACAGGGATCCGGCGAGCGCGCGGACCGCGCGGTGTGCGAGGTGGCCGTGGTCGAGGACGCCCTTGGCGATGCCCTCGGGGATCGCCATACCGACGTGATCGGCGAACACCCGCGACGGCGAGTTGATGCCCAGGAAGCTCTTGGCGGCGCCGAGCGCGTCCGAGGCGAGCCCCTTGAGGCTGTCGAAGAGGCCACCCGCGGCGTTCTCGACGCCGCTGATGATCCCGTGGACGATGGACGAGCCGATCGACAGGAACATCGAGCCGATGTTCTTCACCGCGTTCCACGCACGGTGCAGGCCATCGCTTATGGCGTTGGCGATGCGTCCGACGGTGCTGGTGATGGTGTGCCAGGCACTCGTCAGCGGGTTGATCATCGCGGTCTTGATCGCGTTCCACACGGTGGAGGCCACCGATGCGATCCCGTGCCACGCCGAGGACAGCCAGCCGGAGACGGTGTGCCACAGGCCCTTCAGCCAGTTCCAGACGGCTTGCATCGGGCGGACGATGACGATCTGGATGCCCTTCCAGGCGTCCTCGGCGGCCGTCTTGATCACGTCCCAGGCACCCTTGAGGAACGACTTGATCGCGTTCCACACAGCGTGCACCACGGCCATGATCTGTTTGTGGAAGTGGTTCCAGATCGCCACGATGATCGCCACGAACGGCAGGAAGATCACGAGCAGGAGCGGCCACCATTTCTTGAAGAACCCGGTGATCGCGTTCCATACGACGCTGGTGACCGCCTGGATCATGTGCCAGGTGCGGACGATCGGGTCGGCCACCGCGTGCCAGGCCGAGGTGAAGAACGACGCGATTCCGTGCCACGCGGAAGCGACAGCCGAACTGATCGCATGCCAGACATCCTTGGCCGCGTTCTCCACCCAATGCCAGGCATCGACGAGGGCATGCCCGACCGTCTCGGCAACGGACTTAATGGCGTTCCAGACGGTCTTCCAGTGGAGCGCCAGCATCACGATCGCCGCGATCAGCGCCATGACACCGACGACGATCCACACGACCGGGTTGGCCAGCGCCGCGGCGGTGAAGTTCCACATCGCCACGGCGGCCGCGGCGAGAGCGACAACAAGCGCCCCACCAATGACGATCGCCACGCCTTCCGCGATCTTCTTGTGCTTCGTCAGCCAGGTCACCGTCTCGGAGATGACGCCCATGATCTTGGTGGCCACCGGAAGCAGCGCCTGCCCGATCTGGATCGTCATCGCCTGCAGGCCGGCCTTGGCCTCGGCGAGCTTCTGGTTCAGGGTCTTCTGGACGTCCGACCAGCCCTCAACCGACTTCCCGCCGTCCTTCACGTGCTTGGCGATGGTCGCGGTGTTGTTCTGGAAGTCCTTCATGTGCGGGCCGGTCAGCTGCAAAGCGGCCTGCATGGACTTGGTGCCGCCGACCATCGTCGCCAGGGCGCCGACGTAGGTCTGCTGCGCGGGGGGCAGGTTGGCCAGCACCTTCTGGAAGTCGTTGGACGACTTGGCGGCCTTCTGTAGATGTTCGATCAGGACCGTGCCCGCGGGGCCCATCTTCGACTGGATGGCGCTGGTCAGCATGTTCAGCGTGGAGGCGAGGCCGTGCGTGCCGAGGTTCTGGCTGACCTTGATCGCCGACAGGCCGAGGGACTGCATCTCCTGCGCGGCCTTGCCGGACGGGTTGGACAGCTGGCCGATCGTCTGCCGCAGGTAGGTCGCGGCGACGGCGGCCGGGGTGCCCTGCGCGGTCATGGTGGCCATCGCGCCCAAGACCTCGTTGAGGCCGACGTGCGCGGCCGCCGACACCGGCAGGATGCTGCTCATGCTGCCCGCGAGGGCCTCGAGGTTGGTCTTGCCCTGGCCTTCTGTCGCGATCAGCGCGTTCATCGCCTGCGTGGCCTGCGACGAGCTCATCTTGTAGGCGTTCATCGCGGTCGTGAGCGCGTCGCTGGTGGTGCCGAGGTCAGCGGCGCCGACCTTCGCGCCCATCGCGGCGACCTTGAGCACGTTCAAGGCGTTCGCGCCGTGGAAGCCGGCCGACTCCACCAGGTACAGGCCGGAGGTGAGCTGCTGGGTGGACTGACCGACCTGCCCGGCCATCGCCAGGACCCCGTCACCGACGAGCTTCATGTTCCCGGCGGCCTCGCCCGCACCCGTGCGGACGCGGGTCATCTGAGTATCGAAGTCGGCGGCCATCTTCACCGCGCCGACCGCGGCGCCAGCCGCGGCGACCCCGATACCCATCAGCGCGGCCTTGCTGACCCGGCCGAACCGGGCGAACGAGCCCTCGCTTTCGTCAGCCGTGCGACGGGTCTCGCGGCGCACGTCTGCCATCGCCATCTTCACGCCGGCGGACTTGCCGAGGAACTCCACGAACACCGGGGGCAGACCGCCCATGCGGATCACCCCCGTCCCTCTGTTCAGTTAGTGGACTGCGCGGCCCCAGGTCTCCAGGAAGATCCGCGACATCTCGGGTTCCACCGCCCGGACGCCGGGCTCGAAGTAGGGGAACTTGCCCTCGTTGCGCTTCTTGTAGAGGTTGCGGACGCCGCCGCCGACCCCGACACCGCCCTGGAAGCCCTCGAGCGTGCGGCGCGGCCGGCGCACGCCGCCGACCCCACGGCGGAGCGTTCCGGTCAACTTGCCGGGGCCGCCGCCCTTGGAGACGTGGTGCGGGGTGAGGTCCAGGTTCACGGCGTCCCCGGTGCGGGACGATTTGCCGCGGTGGTCCCAGCGTGGGCGTCCCCGGATGTTGGAGCGGATCGCCTTCTTCGCCGCAGCCTGCGTGGCTTTCAGGGCGGTGATGGTGGCCTTGTCGACGTCGTGGCTCATCCGCTCCAGCGCCGCCTCGAGCTCCCTGATGCCGACGACGCGGATCTGCACGTCAGCCATTGGCCGCCTCCCGTTCCTTGTTGGCACGGGCCTGGGCCACCGTGTTGTCGACGGCGAGGATCCAGTCGAGTCGCTCGGCCGGCAGGTCCATCCAGGTGTCCGGTGGTCCGACGACCTGGCACAGCTGCCAGTCGCGGAACGCGTCCATCGGCAGCTGGTGGGCGGGGTAGTCGAACTTGCCCTCTATCGCTACGCGGAGGCGGTAGAGGGCGTGGTAGGGCTTTCCTTGTCCTGGCTGGGGCCGAAGTCCGTGCCCTCGAGGGCGCCCTCGGCGCACAGCTCCTTCAGCCGGTCGTAGGCCGGGCCGGGCAGGTCCAGTAGGGCCTCCATGCTCACCGGGGCCTCGTAGGACCAGCCGACGACGCGGGCGACGATCAGCCGGTCGTTCAGCTCGTCGAGGAGCCCTGCGGCCTCGTCGCCCATCTGTGAGGCCATCTGCGCGGCCTCTGCCTCGCCGATGCCCTTGAGAGCGTCGACGCCCTTCTTCGACGCCTCAGCGACGACGCCGGCGAACGCCGGATCGCGAGCCAGCTTCATCTGGATCGCGCGGACCGGACGCCGCAGCCGCTCGGGGACCTCCGCCTGGTCCCGAAGATCAGCCCAGGCGGCGCCGGGCAGGTTCTCACGCTTGATCGTCACTTGTACGTCCCGGAGGCCATCGCGTTCGTCAGGGTCACCTTGATCGGGCTGTAGCCGCCGCTCGCGCCGATGTCGGTCGTGTTGCCGTAGGTCTTCACCGTCACCGGCATTTCGATGTAGTCCTTGCCGTAGTTCGGCGTGCCCTCGCTGTACACCGCGGACGTGCAGTGAAGTTGCAGGCCGGTAGCGGTCGCGCCGGTACCTGCGCTGAAGCTGACGTCGAGGGACTGCGCAGTGGAGTTCTGGAAGATCGTCCTCTGCGACGTGTCCTCCATGACGAGGGTGAGCTTCCCCTCGACGCTGACGTCGCCCGACCAGATCGCATACGGGTTCTGCGAGCCGTTTGCGCCGCGGATCGCGGTGACCGCCCGCTTGATGGTCAGCTCGCCATCCTGCACGAACGTGGTCACGCCTGCGATCTTCGTCAGGGTCGTCCAGTTCGCGACCGGCTTCACCGCGGTGTTCGACACCGTCGGCGTCGTCCCGGTCACATAGGTCCAGCCGGTGGCCTTCGCCGAGTACTCGAACAGCCCGTCCGCGTTCCACTTGAAGCCGAGCTCCGACAGCTGCTCGCCCGGGTACTGCCACGTCCCCAGCGGATCGAAGATCGTGTACGTCTGGCCGGGGGGCTGCGTGTCGCCCGTGTTGAGCGTCGAGAACGTCGTGGTGTACGGCGCGGACGCGCCGGTGACCGTGACGTCCGGCAGTAGCGACACCAGCGGGAACCCGATGCTGTCGGCGAACACATCGCCGCCGAAGTCGAGCGTGGAGCCCTTCTGACCCTGGACGATGCCGAAGCTCTCGACGGCGGCGCCGCGCTGGCCCTTGTCGTCGATCAGCTGCACGTCGTCCTTCGGCGTGAGCGTCTTCCACGGGATCCACATCGTGGGCGCGACCGCTGTGCCCTTCGTGGTCTCCTTGGCGACGCCGAGCGCCGCGAGATGGGACGGCTTAGGCATCGCTGCCCTCCTTCTCCGGCGCGGCGCCGGCCTTCTTGGCGGTCTTCACCGCGGCGGCCTCCCATCGGCCGTCAGCGGGGTCCTCGTCGAGGTCGTAGGTCTGGCCCGGCTCGGGAGTGAGGCCGAGCCGCGGGTAGTACCGGCCTTCGTCGCCGGTGTAGGTGAAACTGGGCACGGGCCCGCTCCTCACAGGGTCTTCAGGCAGTCGATGCCGATGTCGATCGAGGTATGGCGGCCGATGGTCTGGCCGGACTGGTCCTTCGCCCACCCCGTCTCGTGGGTGACCGCGGCAGGTCGGGCCCGGTCGACGGCTCCGCCGAGGGATGGATCGGAGCGGACAAGAGCGATGACCAGGTCGGCGAGGGCGCGGGCACGGGCGAAGGTCACGGTTGAGTCGTCGGTGCCGCGGACCACCTGGATTTCGACCGTGATCGTGTAGTCCTCGCGCAGCCAGTGCGAGCCGCCGGAACCCACGTTCGATTCGGGGCTGTAGGTCTGGTGGACGTCGCCGACGGAAACGACGTCCTCCGGGATGTCGGTGCTCGGTCCGTCCATGCACACCAGCAGCGAGGCGTTGGCATCGGTCGTATCTGCCGTCAGGAGGGCCTGCAGCTGCGTGAACAGGTATGAGCGGGCTGCGGGGATCGACGAGGCCGGGATCTGGTTGATGGGTGTGGTCATCAGGCGATCCCCGGAGGCCGGCGGTACGGGGCCCACAACTCGACGACACGGTCCGGCAGGGCGAAGCCCATCGGCACGCCCATCGCCTCGCCGTCCATGCCGGCGCCCTTCCAGGACCGGCTGGCCGCCTGCTGGGTCTGCTGCCACAGGTGCCGGATCAGCTCGAGCGCGCCGAGCCGCACCGTGTATGGCACCGCTCCGGCCCGACCGGCGGTGTACACGATCTTGACGTTTTTGCTGCCGATCGCGAACATCGCAGCCTGGCCGCCGAAGGTGCGCCGGGTGATCTGTCCGCTCGTGTAGTCGGCTGTGAAGGCGAACGCGTTCATCTGGCTGCCGAGCTGCTGCTCGGTCAGCGGGAACGCGCTCAGCCCGTAGTACTCGGTGGCCGACTGGATCGACGCGAGCGGCAGCCAGTCGGGCGAGATCGTGTTCACGCCGCCGTCGAAGAACTGGGTGTGCTGCTCGGGCAGGAACGGCCCGCACACGTCCCGGGCCTGGTCGGCGGCCGCGAGGATGAAGCCCTGCAGCTCGTCGTCCTGCCGGTTGTCCGTCAGGCTCATGTTGAGGTGCTTCTTCACCGATGCCAGGTCGACGAGCTGCTCGACGCCCATCGCCCGGACGGTGAACTGGCCCTCGGATGCCCAATTCACGCCGGTTCCATTTGCCGTCCACCGGTACAGCCAGATCCCGGCCGTGGCCACGGAAGGCACCACCGCGGCGTACCCGCCCGAGCCGGTCGACGCCGCGGACGGCATGGTGACGGTGCCGTTGGGGTCGGTCACGGTCAGGGTGACCGACAGGGTGCCGGTGGCGGGGTTGCCGTTGTCGTCGAGGACCGTCGCGGTGACGCCGACGTCCTGGCCCACGTAGTAGATCGTCTGGTTCTGCGCCACGGGCCACCCCCTGTCTGGTCAGCGGTATCGGCGGTGATGCCGGTGTGTAGAGCCGTGCCGGTGGGCGTGGTGCGCCGTCCGGTGCTCGTGGGCGGCGTGCCGGTGCACGTGGTGGTGGACCGTGCGGTGCCGCCGTAGGCGGTGAAGGTGGTGGGCGCGGTGGGCGCGGAGCGTGTGCCGGTGCGCCGCCTTGTGCTGGTGACGAGCCAGCCGCCGGGCGTGGTGCGCCTGGTGCCGCGCGTGCTGCCGGTGGTGCTTGAGCGTGCGGAAGCCGTGCGCCTTGTGCCGGCGGTGCACGATCCGGCGGCTCAGCCGCTTCGCGCGCCGAAGGTGCTTGAGGTGCTTGCCCTTCGGATGGTGCTTCACGTGCTTCAGGTGGTTCCCCTGCACGTGGTGACGCTTCTTGTGGTGGGCCCGCTTGTGGTGGTGGCTGTGCGCCGCACGGCGCCGCAACTGGTGGGCGTGGTGGGCGGCATGCCTCCGCGGCCGGTGCGCTCGATGCTGCGACCGCACCCGCCGCAGATGCCGCTGCAGCTCACCCGACACGGCGCGACTACTTGGCGGCCGGCGGGACGGCCTTCTCCGGCGCAGCAGCCGCCCGGGTGGTGCGCTTCGAGTCGCCGAGGACCTCGTCGAGCCGCTGCCCGACCGCGTGGATATCGGCGACCGCCGTGGTCGGCACCTCCTCACCGGTCGCGGTCTTGACGGTCTTCGGGTCGACGAGGCCGCGCAGTTCGGCGATGGCCTTGCGGGCTTCCGGCGCGATGGCCTCCAGCTCGTTACGGACCTGCTTCTCCAGATCCTTCGCGCCGGTGCGGGCCGCGGTCTCCAGCTCGTCAAGCAGGCCCTTGGCGTAGTTGATGGGGTTCATGGGTGTGTGCCCTTTCTCAGGTAGCGGCGAGCACGGAGAACGTGAATGACGGCGTCGTGCCGGTGATCGCCCAAGCGATCTGCATGTACAGGCCCTTGACCTGCAGCTGTTTGACGACGGTCCCAGCCGCGGTGATCGCGGCAAAGCTGTCCGGGGTGCCGTCCGGCGCGCCGAAGTTGACGCCGTCGTCGGACCAGGTCACCGACAGCGTCATCGACGGCGAAGTACCAGAGACCGCCGAGACGTTGACCTCGAGGTCGACGGCCTGCCCACCGGACAGCACCACAGGACCCGAGTTGCCGGACGCGGTGCGCGCCGCGGACGGCACGAGAGTGAACGGGCCAGAGACCACGGCGGCCGCTCCTTCCGGTGAGGCGTGGCGGGAGCCCCCCTCGGACTCCCGCCACGCGAACGGATCAGAACGCCGGGGTCACGGCGCCGGTGCCCGTGATCGTGGCGATCGACTGCGGGTACCGGCCGGCCTGGAAGCTGCCGTAGTTGTACAGACGGCACAGGACGCTCATGTTCTGCGCGTAGGTCTGCTCGAAGGTCTCCGCCCGCGGCGAGCCCTCCCACATGTACACGTCGGACATGCGCGCCACGATGATGACGTCCTGGTTGGTGCCCGCTCCCAGGTTGGTGGGCAGCTGCGGGTCCACGTACACCGGCAGGCCAAGCATGCGACCGACCCGGCCCTGCGGGATCTGCGCGTCCGCGTTACCGACCACGTTGAACGGGCCGCCGGCCTCCGGCACGACCAGCGGGCGGCCGTTGCCGTCCGACTGGGACTCGCACCACGCCCACCGGCGCGGGTGCATGATGATCGCGTCCGGCGGCAGGAACCGCGTCGTGTGGATGGACTGGATCGCCGAGGCGATCTTCGCGTACAGGCCGCCCGCGCCGCCGAGCGCCGGGGTGGCCTGCGTCCACGTCACCGCGGTCGTACCGGCCAGCGTCAGCACGCCGGTGACCTGGCCCGAGGATCCGGAGCCGTTGATGGCCTGCAGCGACCACTTCGCGGCGTAGTCCGCCGCCAGGTCCGCGAGGATCAGATCGTCGATGTTCAACGGGCTTTGCTCGATCAGCTGGAGGCTGACGGTCTGGCCACCGGCGATCGTCACGACCGAGCTGGCGATCGAACCGGTCGTCGCGTCGGTCTGCTGAATGCCCGTGTTCTGGCCGTTCATCACCGCAACGGCCGTACCGGTCAGCATCTTCGGGATGTTGATGCTGTCGGTTCCGGGCGGGACGTCGCCCGGCACGCACAGGTCGACGAAGATGCGGCCCGGGCGGACGACCTTGACCCACTCCTCCTCCAGCCACAGGGGCGGCACCCACTCGCCGCCGACGCCGTTGGCGGTGGAGATGGCGCGCTTCTCGGCGACCATCTTGTTGTTGCGGTCCAGGCGCTGGACGGCGTCGCGGTCGCCCTTCTGCCGGGCCAGCCACAGGTCCTTGAAGAAGCTGCGGCCACCCATGCCAGACCGGTAGATCTCCGGCTCGTTCACCTCGGTGCCCTGCGCGGCACGGCGCTGCTCCGGCACCGGCGGCGCGTACCGCTTGGCGACCTCGGCCGCCTTATCGTCGGCGACGATCTGCGCGTCGAGCTCGGCGATCCGCTCGTCGATCGCGCGGATCTCGCTCTCGCCCTGCTCGAACTTGCTCTTCTCGTCCTCCGTCAGCGCGCTGCGCTTCTCGGAGTGAACGGTCTCCAGGATGCCGTCGAGGTTCTTCCTCAGCTCGGCACGCTGCTCCTGGAGGCCCTGGATGATCGCCCGCTTATCCACGGGTGGCCTCTCTTCTGGTCGTTGGGGTGGCGTGCCTGCCGTCGTGACGGGTGGTGGCCCGGGTGGTGCCCCTTGGTGCACGGGGTCCGGCGCGGGCTCCGGCGCGTGGCCGGGCAGGCGAAAGACCCGGACACCGCCCTGCGGCTCCGGGTGGTCTATGGGGTGCGACTACAGGGCGGCCAGGCGGCTGCGGAACTCGTACAGCTCCAGGTCGGCCGCGTTCTCCTGCGGTTCGCCGCCCTCGGCCGCCTCCCCGGCGGCCTCTTCCGCAAGGTCCGGGTTCGGGACGCCGAGGACCTCGGCCAGCAGCGGCTGGGCGACGTCGACCGCGCCGTCCGCGGCCGAGACGAGCTGCAGGACCTGAGCGAGGGTCTTGGCGACCTCCGGGGAGAAGCCGTCGGCGCGCAGCTGGCGCGCGCGCTGCATCGCCAGGGCCGGGAAGGCGCTGCGCGCGAGGTTCGCAGCCTGGCGTGCGCGCAGGTCGACCGTGCCGCCGGTGTGCGGATTCGCCCCGTAGTTGACGATCGACACGTCACCGTGGTCGATGCCGACCTCGAGGATGTCCCGCTGCTCGTAGTCCGGAGACCACACCTGGCGCGTCACCCAGAAGGCGAAGCTCATCTCATCGAGCTCGCCGCCGTCGATGCCGGAGCGCACGATCTGCACGTCCGACCGGTTCGGGTCGAGGTCGGCCTCCGTGTACAGCCCGGTGTCGTCCTCCGACAGCCGCAGCGTGCCCGGCTTCGTGCGCGCCATGGTCGGCCCGCCGTGGTTCAGCAGGAACGCCACGTCCGGGGACTCGCTGAGCGTCTTCTTGAAGGCGCCGGCGCGGACCACTTCGGTGTACGGGCCGAGCCAGTCCTGCATCTCGTAAGGCTGCTCGGTCACGGAGGCATAGCCGGTGAACAGCAGGCGCGTACCGCCGGTGCCGTCCGGCTTCTCGCGGATCTCGACGCCCTGGAACGGCATGTCCAGGGCGTGGACCTTCACCGCGTCCAGGTACAGCGCTCGGGCGGCCTGGTCGATGCCGTCGAGGAACCGCTGTTCGTGCTGGCTGAGGGTGCCTTTCATCTACGGCTCCTGTCCTGACTCGGCGTCGCTCTTCGCGGACTTCGCGCCCGGGTCGTCGGTCGGGGTGTCGGTATGCGCCGAGTTCAGCGGCGCATATGGGTCGGCGCCCTTGCCGTCGGGCAGCGGCGCGAGATTCTCCAGGGCCCGGATCTCGTCGATCGTCATCAGCGCGCCGTTGCGGGCCTGCGTGTAGACGGCGTACCGGCCGGCGGTGTCGGTGCGCAGCAGCGCGTCGTGGTTGAAGCGCGCGACCTGCGGCTTCGGGAGCATCGCGCTCCAGGAGTCCTCGAA
>Ga0070714_100003946_pt1 | contig 11149 bp, 6 predicted proteins | sample LARL83metaG_FD_65450 | JGI IMG/M metagenome (GOLD analysis project Ga0070714, IMG submission 65450) | Corn, switchgrass and miscanthus rhizosphere microbial communities from Kellogg Biological Station, Michigan, USA - LAR L8-3 metaG | ecosystem: Host-associated > Plants > Roots > Rhizosphere ... | reverse complement strand
GGCAAGGTGCAGAAGGTGCTGGTGCGCGACTGGCAGAAGCATCCGTTCAAGCAGTTGATGATGCACATGGATTTCCTGCGCATCGACGAGAACGCGAAGGTCCGCGTGAACGTGCCGCTGCACTTCCTCAACCAGGAAACCTCGGTCGCGGGCAAGACCTCCGGCGTGGTGATCTCGCACAACCTGACCGAGGTGGAAATCCTCTGCCTGCCGCGGGACTTGCCCGAGTTCATCGACCTGGACCTGGGTGCGCTGCAGGCTGGCGACATCATCCACCTGTCCGACCTGAAGCTGCCGGCGAACGTCGAGTTGCCCGCGTTGGCGCTGGGTGAGGCGCACAACATCCCGGTGGTCACGGTGAACGTGGTCAAGGAAAGCGCCGCGGACGCCGCGGAAGACGCCGCTGCCGAGGCCGAGGCCGAGGCCAACAAGGCTGCTGCCGCCAAGCCCGCCAAGGCCGCCGCCAAGCCTGCAGACAAGAAGTAAGTCATGCTGTCCCGCGCCCGCATCGGGCGCGGGACTCGCATGGCTGGCTGCTCATGGCTGCGCTGCAACTCATCGTCGGACTGGGCAACCCCGGTGCCGAATATCTCCGAACCCGGCACAACGCCGGGTTCTGGTTTGTGGACGCTCTCGCCGGTGGTCAGGGCGAGCGCTTCGGTTTCGACGGCAAGCTGCACGGCGAAACCTGCAAGGTGCGCATCGGCGGCCGGCAGGTATGGCTGTTGAAGCCCGCCACCTTCATGAACAAGAGCGGCATCGCCGTGGCATCGGCGCTGCGCTATTACAAGATCGAGCCCGAACAGTGCCTGGTCGCGCACGACGATCTGGATCTTCCCGCCGGTACCGTGCGGATGAAATTCGACGGTGGCCACGGCGGCCAGAACGGCCTGCGCGACACGATCACGCACCTGGGCCACGGCAAGTTTCATCGCCTGCGCGTGGGCATCGGCCATCCCGGCCATCGCGACCAGGTGACGCCGTGGGTACTGGGACGGCCGTCGGCGCAGGACGAGGACGCGATACTCGGCGGCATCGCGCGAGCGCTGGACGTGCTGCCGCTGGCGGTCGACGGCCAGTTCGACAAGGCGATGCAGCAGTTGCATACGACAGAAGACGGCAAAACCAGGTAACACCACCATTCATGCGGCAAGCGCGGTTGCAGGCCGATCGTTCGATCGGCAGAACTCCACCCGCGTTTCCCCACCGGAATCATCATGGGCATCAAATGCGGCATCGTCGGCCTGCCTAACGTCGGCAAGTCCACCCTGTTCAACGCGCTGACGAAAGCCGGCATCGCGGCGGCGAACTTTCCGTTCTGCACGATCGAGCCGAACGTCGGCATCGTGCCGGTGCCCGATCCGCGGCTGAGCCAGCTGGCGGAGGTCGTGAAGCCGCAGAAGATCATCCCGACCACGATGGAATTCGTCGACATCGCCGGCCTCGTCGCCGGTGCATCGAAAGGCGAGGGCCTCGGCAACAAGTTCCTGGCGCACATCCGCGAGGTCGACGCGATCGCCCACGTGGTGCGCTGTTTCGAGGGCGACGTGATCCATGTCGCCGGCAAGGTCGATCCGATCTCCGACATCGAGACGATCGACACCGAGCTGGCGCTGGCCGATCTGGAATCGGTGGAGAAGGCGCTGAACAAGGCCGAGCGCGCGGCCAAGGCGAACGACAAGGAAGCACTGGCCAAGAAGCCGGTGTTGCAGAAATTGTTCGCTGCGCTCAACGACGGCCGCTCGGCGCGTTCGATCGGCCTCGATGCCGAGGAGAAGGCGCTGGTGCGCGACATGTTCCTGCTCACGCTCAAGCCGCTGATGTACATCGCCAACGTCAGCGACGACGGCTTCGAGAACAATCCGCTGCTCGATGCAGTACGCGCCCGCGCGGCCACCGAGGGCGCGGAAGTCGTGCCGGTGTGCGCATCGATCGAAGAGGAAATGGCGCAACTGGAAGACGCCGACCGCGACGAATTCCTGAAGGACATGGGGCTGGACGAGCCTGGCCTGAACCGGGTGATCCGCGCCGGCTACAAGCTGCTCGACCTGCAGACCTATTTCACCGCTGGCGTGAAGGAAGTGCGCGCGTGGCAGGTCAGGAGCGGTTCCACCGCGCCGCAGGCGGCTGGCGTGATCCACACCGATTTCGAGCGTGGCTTCATCCGCGCCGAGACGATTTCGTTCGACGACTTCATCAAGTACAAGGGGGAGGGCGGTGCCAAGGAAGTCGGACGCCTGCGTCTCGAAGGCAAGGACTATCTGGTCAGGGAAGGCGACGTGCTGCACTTCCGCTTCAACGTCTGAGCCTCGGCGCGACGCTCGCGCCCTGGCCAGGTTCGCGCGTCACTTGAGATACTTTTCCATCCATCCCAACCAGCGCCGGTACATGTCGGTCATCTGCACGATGTCGTGGGGCAGGTGCGATGTTTCGGGATAAGCGTAGAACTCGACCGGGACGCCGTTGTCGCGCAGCCCGTGGTACCACTCCTCGGCATTCACGATCGGCACGTTCGTGTCCATCACGTCGCTCAGGATCAGGGTCGGCGCCTTGACGCTGCGCACGTAGGTGATCGGCGACTGCGCGCGCGCGATCTCCCAGCCTTCATCCGTCCAAGGCGACGAGCCGAACAGAAAGGAATCGCCCTCCTGGTAATAGGAGATGCTGTAATCCATCAGCCAGTCGGTGACCGGGGCGCCGGCGACGGCAGCCTTCCACACGTCGTAGTGGCTGGTGAGCCACGCAGTCATGAAGCCGCCGTAGGACCAGCCGGACACGCCGATGCGGCTTTCGTCCACCATGCCGAGCTTCTCCACGGCAGCGAGGCCCGCCATCACGTCCTTGCCCGGCCCGTCGCCGGTATTGCGGTAGATGGCGTGTTCGTAGGCGTCGCCCAGGTTGGGGCTGCCGCGATAATTCGGCTGGAACACCAGAAAGCCGGCGGCGGCGAAAAGCTGCGCGAGCTGCTGGAATCCCGCGTTGGAAGCGATCGTGGGGCCGCCGTGGATCAGCAGCACCAGCGGATACTTGCGCCCCGGCTCGTAACCGACCGGATAGACCAGTACGCCGTCTTCGCGGAAACCGTCCGGGCCATCCCATTCGATGGACTGCGTGCGGCCCAGATCGAGCTGGTCGATGAAAGCGTTCACGTCGGTGAGCCGGCGTGGCCTGGCGCGGGTGGAATCCAGAACGTACAGCTCGCTGGGATGCTTGGCTGTGCTGCCGATGAAGGCAATGGAGCCCATCCGGGAAACACTCATGCTGGTCGTGTCGTTGCTCGTCGTGACGCCCAGGCCGTTGTTGGCCTCCACATCGCCGAGATCGAGCAGCCTGGCTTTTCCTGAAAGCGGTTGCTCCCATAGCACCGTGTGCGTGCCCAGCGCGCCGGCGGTAATCAGCGACCGTCCGTCCGGCATCCAGGCGTAAGTGCTGAAGTGACGCGCCATCGCCGCCGTCGGATCGGAGGTCTTGCCTCCCACGCTCACATACACGGCATTTCCGTTGTTATGGTCGCCGTTTCTCGTGCGCGAGAACGCATAAGCATCGCCCGTCGGCGCAAATTCAAGATGTTCGGCGGCTTCCGCGGGAACCAGTGTCTGCATTTCGCCGCTGGCGACATCCACTTCGGCGATGACGGAGCGAAACATCGACGCCCAATGCACGCCGGGATACCGGGTGAACGCAATGCGCTTGCCATCGCGGCTCCAGGCTGGCGTTGTCGTGCCGCCCTCATCGGTGCCCAGGCTGAATTCTCCCCTGGTCAGACGCTTGGGCGTTCCGCCTTCCGCCGGCGCAATCCATAGCTGCCAGGGCGCCACTTCCCTGGTCAGCAAGTAATGGCCGTTGGTGACCCGGAACGCCTTGTTGTGCGCCTTGATCGCCGCCGCGTTGAGCGGCGGATCCTGTGCAACGAACGCGATGCTTTGGCCGTCCGGGCTCCAGGAATAATCGTCCACGCCCTGCTTGTTGTCGGTCGCGCGCCGTGCGCTGCCGCCGTTCCTCGGCAGCACGAAGACCTGGGTTTGCTTGCTCGACGGGTCCTTTGCGAGAAACGCCAGACGCGTGCCGTCGGGCGACCAGCGTGGCGAAGACAGGCTTTCGCGATGGCTGACGAACGTGCGGCGCGCGCCGTTCGCCACGGCCACCAGATCGATTTCCTTCCTCGCTTTGTTGGTCGCCCAATCCGGCGTGGACACGATCACGGCGATGTCTTTTCCGTCCGGGGAAATCTGCGGATCGCCGAGCGAGACGATCTTTTGCAGATCGTCAAACCGGAAAGTGCGCGGCGCTTCCGCCGCCTCGCTCAAGGGACACGCCAGCAGGCATGCGATCCAGAGAACGGCGCGCGCGGATTTCATGAGTGGTCCGGTCGAGATGCCGTGCATGGCGCCTCGTGGAAACTCCGCTTCACTCACTATGGCTGCCACCGAGCTTCATGTTCGCTTCGAGAAAGAAGGCGCGGCCGATCGGGTTGTTCCAGGGAATGTAGTAATACGGGTAGCTGGTCCAGGTGGGATCGCGCCGCGGCTTGGTGTCGAACAGGTTATCGATGGCCAGCGACAGGTTGAAGTTCTTCGTGATGTTGTAGCTGAATGTCGCGTTGTAGTTGAAGCTCGGCGCGAGGCGAAGGGTGCCGTCATAGTTCGGTATGCCGCCCATGCGCGAGCCGTAGAGCGTGGTGGTGAAATCGCGGAAGGTCCACGTCACCGAGGCGTTCGCCTTGGTACGCGGGATCAGGTAGTAGTAGATGTCGGTCATTTCGTTGTCGACCGGCGAGTCGGGCGAGAGCCGCGTCCGGTGCATGATCACGTAGGTCGCGCCGACGTGGAAATCGAACTTGCCGAACCTCTCGGTGGTCAGGCGGTAGCGCGTGTCGAAGTCGACGCCCGAGGTGTGGTCCGTGGCGGCGTTGATCGGAAGCACCAGCACCGAGGTGATGCCGTTCGGGTTGTAGCCAGCGGTCGGCGAATTGCGCACGACCTGGCTCTCGACCTGCTGGCAGAACGACGAATTGCCGTCCACCGGGGCGCCGTTGGCGTCCACGCCGAGACGGCAATCCGCCTCCTCGCGCAGGACCTTGTCGCTGTCCTGGTATTCGACCTCGTTGTTCACCCGGATGTTGTAGTAGTCGGCGGTGAAGTCCAGGTTCGGGGTCGGCGAGTACACGAAGCCGTAGGTCAGGGATTTGCTGGTTTCGTCCTTCAGCGCGGTGCTGCCGTGGCTGCGCCCGTTGAAGTCGACGTCGCCGTTGCTGCAATTGTCGTAGTAGTCCGGGCCGGTGTCCGGTTCATCGAGGCGGCACTGGTAATAGTCCGTTCCGCTGGAACTGGAGCCGCTGTCGCCGGCATAGAGATAGGAAAGATCGGGCGCGCGAAAGCCCGTGCCCAGCGAACCGCGCAGCAACAATGTCTTGAAAGGGCGGTATTCGAAGCCGAGCGCATAGGTGGCCTTGCCCGACGCGTTGGCGCCATATTCGTATCTGTCGTAGCGGCCCGCAGCGGTGAGCATGAGCTGCGAGAACACGGGCACGCTGAATTCCGCACCGAGCCCGGAATGGTCGCGCGAACCGACCGCCACGGCGTTATGCAGGCCGTAATAGCTGCCGTCGAGCGAGAGCGGATCGGCCTTCAGTCCGAAATACTGGTTGCCGTATTCGGCCACGGCGGCGAAACCGACCGGACCTGCCGGCAGATGGAACAGTTCGGTGTTGCTGAGGGTGACGGACCAGTCCTCGGAGCGGCTCTTGTCCCGGTCGATCGAGTCCTGGGTGATGGAACGGAACTGCGCCACGGTCAGCGGCGTGTAGAAGCGGCTGAGCGGCGCGTTGTAGATCTGGTAGCCACTGTCCGGATCGACACCCAGCGACGGTCCCAGGTACAGGGCCTGCGCCTTGGCCGCGACCAGCGCCGGCCATTTGCTCTTGAGCTGGTTTTGCGAATGGCCGAACGAGGCCTCGTAATCCCACTGGTCGTCCTGGCCGAAACTGCCCTTCATGCCGGTGGTCAGCGACAGCGTGTTGTTGATGTTGCGGATCTCGCCGGGTTTCAGGCCGCCGTTTTCCTCGAGCGTGAAGTAGTTGCGCTCCCACTGTTCGACCTGGCCGGTGGCCTGGTTGTAGAACGGCGTGGGCGTGCAATCGCCGTTGAGCTTCTCGCAGTTCAGCCATTTCAGGGACGTGTTGTAGCTGTCCTGGTGGGACGTGCCGGCCAGCACGTCCAGGAACAGATCGATGTGGTCATTGACGTGGAAAGTGGCCGAACCGAAGAAGTTGGCGGACCTGCGCCCATTCTCCAGCGTGCCGTAGTCGAGGTCCTCGTAGCTTCCGCAGTAATAGCCGGGTCCGCCGTTGTTGTCGGGCGCATAGCCGGAACGCGACGCATAGAAAACCGAACCCTGGTCCAGGTGGGACAGGCTGTCGCAGGTGGCCTTGCCCGGATCGAGGTAATTCCCGTTGATGTCCTGGCGAACGAACGTATGGCCGGCCACGATGCGGTTGCTCGGACTGTCCAGGCGCGAATCGGTGAAGCTGCGCTGGTAGTCCCATATCGGTTGGGCCTCGTAGAGTTCCAGGCCGAATACCGAGTCGAACCGACCCTTCGAAAAGCCGCTGCTTATCTGGAACCGTTGCGAACTGCCGCCGCCGTGCTGGGTGTCGCCGACGCGGTAATCGATGGTGGTGCCGTCGGCCTTCTTCTTCAGGATGAAGTTGATCACGCCCGACATCGCATCGGAGCCGTAGATCGCCGAGGCGCTGCCGCTCAGGATTTCCACGCGATCGATCAGCGAGGTCGGCAGATTGGAAATGTCGGTGAAGTTGCTGTTGCCGTCGTAGGCCTGCGGGTAGTCGGCAATGCGCCGGCCGTTGACCAGCACCAGGGTGTGGTTGGGACCGAGTCCGCGCAAGTCGACGGCCTGCGCGCCGGGCGAGAATCCGTCCGTGCTCTGGTTGTTGTCGAGCGCGCCGAGGTTCTGGGTGAGCGAGGTCATCACGTCGGAGACGGTGGCGAAGCCGTTGCGGGCGATGTCCTGCGCGGTGATGGTGGTGACCGGCGCCGGCCCCTCGATCTGCGCGCGCGGAATGCGTGAGCCGGTCACCACGACCGCCTGCAGCTTGGTGGCCGATGCTTGATCGGCGCTGTCGCGCGCCGGGCGGCTCGCCGATGTCGAGCGGGACGATGGCGGGGGGACGACCGGACTATCACCCTTCACGATCACCATGGCGCCGGAGACATCGTGATGGACCGTGAAGCCGCTGCCGTTGAGCAGCCGTTTGAGGGCGTCGTCGGTGGACAGCGAACCACTGACCCCTCGCGTGCGCAGGCCGCGCAGCTGATCCGCCTGATAGATGAATTGCGCGCCCGACTGCCGGGCCAGGCTGTCGAGGGCCGTGACGAGATCTCCGGCGGGAATGCTGACGGGCCGGACGGCGTTGGTCTGCGCGTAAGCGGCGACGGATAGCGAGCAGGCCAAAGCGAGCACGCTGGTGCGGAACGAACGGATCATGGTTACCCTCTCCCCAGGGTGGCGCGCACGATGGCGCCATTGATTAGCGTGACGAACGTGTGCTGCAAATCCCCCCGTCGTCTTTCTTCGTGCGCGCAGCGGTCCACAGCGGCCGGCGGAGTGCGAGGTTCGCTAGCGGCTCTTCAGCACGATGACGTCCTTGCCGTGCACGGCGCGGACCGGGAAACCCAGCTCCAGCAGCCGTACGAACGTCTCCGCATTGGACCAGCGGAAATTGCCGCCCACCCGCAAGTTGCCGATCGAGGCGTCGTCGATGATGATCTTGCGGGCGTTGTAGCGATTGAATTCCGCGGCGGCCGAAGCCAGCGGCGTGTCGTGGAAGGAAAGGAAGCCACTGCGCCAGCTGAGGAACTCCTCCGCCTGCTGCACCGAGCCCGAATTCACCACCACGCCGGCGTCGCTGGCCAGTGCGATGCTGCCGGCAGGCAGCAGGGTGCTCGGCCGGCGGCGTCCGCCCGGTCCGTTGTCCGACTCCAGCCGCACCACGCCCTGGGTCACGATGACACGCAGTTCACTCGCATCGCGGCGCACGTCGTAGCGCGTGCCGACCGCGATCGCGCGGCGATCGCCGGCGCTGACCACGAACGGACGGCCGGGATCCTTGGCGACCTTGAAGAACGCCTCGCCCTGCTGGAGGTCGATGTGGCGTTCGTTGCGGGAAAGCGTGACCAGGATGCGGCTGTCGCTGCTCAGCGTGATCACCGAACCGTCGGGCAACGGCACATCCTGCAGGCCACCGATCGCGGTGCGGTACGAGGCCTGATCCACCGCCGCGTAATGCCGCCAGCCCCATGCCAGCGATGCCAGCACGACCAGCGCGAAGCCGGCCGTGGCGTAGCGAAGCAGCCGGCGCGGTCGGCTCTTCGGCAACTTGCGCGCGGCGCGCGACGAAGCACTGGAGCGATGTGCCGCAGCGACTCTCGCCGGCGCGGACGGTTCGCCATCGATACCGGATTCGGATGGCGTCGCGCGCGACTCCGGAAGCGGAGCCATTCCCCACGCTCCGCGTTCGGGCACGGCCCCTGCGGGTACGCCGGCGCCGAGCGCCTTCAGGCGATCGCTTTGTCGCCACGCGGCGTCCAGGCGCAGATACGCCACGCGGTGTGCGGTGGACTCCTGCAGCCACGCATCCAGTTGCAACTGGTCGTGCGCGGACCACTCGTCCCCGTCGCGCCTGGCCAGCCAGGCGGAGGCGATCAGTTCAATCTGCCTGCTGCTGGCCATGGCCATCTCCATGCTCGGCGTCCGCAGCCACGCGTTCCCGCGAGCGGTGCGCGTGGCCGCCGCCGTAAAAATATTCCGCGATCAGCCGCATGCCCTTGGCGACCTGCTTTTCCACTGTCTTCTCGCCGATGCCCATGCGCAGCGCCACTTCCTTTTGCGGTAGTTCCTCGACCCTGCGCAGCCACACCACTTCGCGGCAGCGGTCGGGCAGGCGGTCGAAGGCTTCGGTCAGCTGTTTCAGCTCCTGTCGCGCGCTCAATCGGCGTTCCGGCGAAACCTCATCTATCAAGACGTTCAGGGCGTCCAAATCACCCACGGCGTCGATCGAGACGACACGCGCACGACGCAGCCGGTCGGTCATCAGGTGACGCGCGGTGGTGAACATGAAGGACTTGGGCATCGCCGGGCGCGCCTTCGCAGCCGCCTCGTAGACGCGCACGTAGATGTCCTGGCGCAGGTCGTGGATTTCGTCGCGCCGGTACCAGCTGCGCAGCAGATAGCGCATCAGCGCGCGCTCGTGCACGAGGATTTCGCGAATGAACCAGTTGTCGAGTGAGTCGTCCACGCCGCGGACAGTAACGCCAATCCACGCGCCAATGACAGCGTCATGACGCCTGTGTGGCCACATGGCCTGCAATACGTGCATCGGGTGGGGGATATGCGCCGCCCGTTCGTCCCGACCATTGCACTGCGCGCGATCGTTCGCGCTGCGCCTTCGTTTGGAAAACCACGTTGCATCCTCCCCGACGGACCATTGACCGATGACTTCGCCCAGCCGCTCGCAGCACTTTCTCCGCACCGGTTTTTCGCTGGTGTTTTCCCTGTGCCTGCTGATGGCATGCAGTGCGGCGGCAGCGGTGTCGCCGGATTCGGCAGCGATCCGGCAGGGCTACGAGTACTACCAGATCGGCGATCTGAAAGCGCCGACGCCGGGGCGCACCGAGGCGGCCCTGATGCTGATGGGCGGAGGCAAGTGGCCGCACAAGGCATTCGCATGGTTTGCAGCCAGGGGCGGACACGGTCATTTCGTGATCCTTCGCGCCTCCGGCGAGGACGACATGCAGAAGGAGCTCTACACCGAGGTCGGCGGTGTCGCGTCGGTGCAGACGCTGGTGTTCCACAGCCGCGAGGCGGCCAGCGATCCGAAGGTGCTGGACATCGTGCGGCATGCCGACGGCATTTTCATTGCCGGTGGCGACCAGGCCAATTACGTGAATTTCTGGAAGGGCACGCCGTTGAACGTGGCGCTGAACCAGCACGTGGAACACGGCAAGCCGATCGGCGGCACCAGCGCCGGGCTGGCCATCCTCGGCGCCTACGCCTATGGCGCGATGGATGGCGGCAGCATCACGTCGAAAGAGGCGATGCGCGATCCGCTCGGCAAGGCGGTGACACTCATCGGCGATTTCATGCGCCTGCCGAACATGCAGCATGTCGTCACCGACACTCACTTCCACAAGCGCGACCGGTTGGGGCGGCTGATTGCGTTCATCGCCAACCTGCGGCATGCCGGGCACGCCGATGTCGTGGGCCTGGGCGTGGACCAGGATGCGGCGCTGTGCGTCGACGGCAACGGCATCGGCCGGCTCTTCACCATCGACAATGGCTTCGCCTGGTTGGTGCAGCCGAAAGGGTCGCCGGAACGGATCGAGGCCGGCAAGCCGCTCGACTATCGCGGCACGCGCGTCACCGGCGTGGGTACGCAAAGCCGCATCGACCTGAAGGATTTCAAGGTCAGCCGGCCGGTGTTCGATGCGATCGCCGATGTCCACGACGGCGAACTGACCCTGCACGGCGAACACGCACCGCTGCTGGTGATTCATGGTGGCGCGGGCGTGGAACGCGCGAGCATGACACCGCAGATCGAAGCCGGGGCGCGCGCGGCCCTTGAGCTTGCCCTGCGCAAGGGCTACGCCGAGCTGAAGAGCGGCAAGACCGCGACCGATGCGGTGGCGGCGGCGATCACCGTGCTGGAAGACGATCCGCTGTTCAACGCCGGCAAGGGCGCCGTGTTCACCCATGACGGCAAGAACGAGCTCGATGCCTCGATCATGGATGGCTCGACGCTGGCCGCGGGTGCGGTGGCGGGAGTGCATCGCGTGAGGAATCCGATCCTGCTGGCGCGCGCCGTGATGGAGCATTCGCCGCACGTGATGATGGTCGGCGACGGTGCGGAGACCTTCGCCACGGAGCAGGGATTCAAGCTGGTGGATCCGTCGTATTTCCGCACCGACCGACGCTGGCAGGAGTTGCAGAAGGCGTTGAAGGACGATGCAGCCGGCGTATCGCTGACCGAACGGCTGATGGCGCTCAAGCACTTCGGCACCGTCGGCGCGCTCGCCCGCGACAGCCAGGGCCGGCTTGCTGCCGGCACGTCGACCGGCGGCATGACCGACAAGCG